>WNFW01006108.1_pt1 | contig 11266 bp, 9 predicted proteins | sample 5400131 | NCBI WGS metagenome assembly WNFW01 (sample SAMN13153362, study PRJNA577476) | soil metagenome | isolation source: 20 cm soil or saprolite under grassland replicate 1 | place: USA:California | collected 2016-06-15
CGATCGCCAACATCTACCGGCCCGGCGCGCTGACGCCGTCGGTGGTGATGTCGCTCGGCCTCGGCCTCGCGGTGCTGGTGACGATCACCCAGATCGACGGCAATCTGCGGCGGCAATTCATGGCAGCGCTGCCGGACCGCGCGCCGTCGTTCTATTTCATGGATATTCCGACCGGCGACGCCGACCGGTTCGGCGCCTTCCTGAAGGAGACCTCGCCGCAATCGACCGTGGAGGATGTGCCGATGCTGCGCGGGCGCATCGTCGCCGCCCGCGGCGTCAAGGCGGAAGACCTCAAAGCCACCACCGACGCCGAATGGGTGCTGCAAAGCGACCGCGGCCTGACCTATACCGGCGAAATCCCCAAGGGGTCGAAGATCGTCGAAGGCAAATGGTGGGGAGCAGACTATGACGGCCCGCCGCTGGTCTCGATCGAGAAGAAGATCGCCGACGGGCTCGGGCTCAAATTGGGCGACGAGATCGTCGTCAACGTGCTCGGCCGCGATATCCCGGCCCGGATCGGCAATATGCGCACCGTGGACTGGCAGAGCCTCGGCATCAATTTCGTGCTGGTGTTCTCCCCCAACGCCTTCAGGGGCGCGCCGCATAGCCATATCGCGACGCTGACCGAGGCCCAGCCGGACGTCAAAAGCGATGCCCGGATCATCAAATCGGTGGCCGACGCATTCCCGATGGTGACGAGCGTGCGGGTCCGCGAGGCGCTGGAAACCATCGGCACCGTCGTGACCAACCTGGTGCTGGCGGTCCGAGGCGCCAGCGCGGTGACGCTGATCTCCGCCATCCTGGTGCTGGCCGGGGCGCTCGCCGCCGGCCATCGCCACCGGGTCTACGACGCGGTGATCCTCAAGACGCTGGGCGCCACCAGGGCGCGGCTGCTCGGCGCCTATGCGCTGGAGTACCTGATGATCGGCTTTGCCACCGCCGTCTTCGGCGTAATCGCGGGCTCGGTGGCGGCCTGGCTGATCGTGACCCGGCTGATGACCCTGAGCTTCATCTGGCAGGCCGGCAGCGCCGCGGGGGTGGTGGCGGCGGCGCTGGTCGTGACGGTGGGGCTGGGGCTCGCCGGCACGCTTTTGGCGCTGAACCAGAAGCCGGCCACCGTGCTGCGGAATTTATGAAAATTGAAGCTGACTCCGGTCGCAGATAGGCCGCGGCGCAGGGTTAACGCGGCCAATGTCCGGTTTCCGCCACTTACTGGCGCCGCAATCATGCCGCAGAGCGACATTCAGCCGCGCATGGAAGCTTGCAGCGAATGTGTTAGTTTCCCACATACCAGCCTGGGTCAGAGGCCGGTTTGATGACGCAAAATTAATGTCAGCAAATGGCGGTATCTGGGATACATTTTCTAGCCGGCGTTGCAAAGCCCTTGCGCTCCGCCGGACCAACAACGGGAATTCGACCATGTCGGACCTAGACCGCAACTACGCTTCTCCTTTCGGCCGGGCCGCCGGGCGTGCTGACGCCGCGACCGTCGACGCCGGTCTGCGCGCCTACATGCTGCGCATCTACAACTACATGAGCATTGGCCTGGCCATCACCGGCCTTGCCGCGCTTGGCGTCTATATGGCGGCGGTGACAGCCGATCCGTCAGGCGCCGCGGCCAAGATCGGCAACGCCTTCCTGACGCCGTTCGGCTACGCCATGTTCGTCAGCCCGCTGAAATGGCTGTTCATCCTGGCGCCGCTGGCGATGGTGTTCGTGATCTCGGCCGGCATCAACCGGCTGGCACCGGCGACCGCCCAGCTGCTGTTCTGGGTGTTCTCGGCGCTGATGGGCATTTCGCTCTCGTCGATCTTCCTGGTGTATACGCACACCTCGATCGTGCGGGTGTTCTTCATCACAGCGGCCACCTTCGGTGCGCTGAGCCTCTACGGCTACACCACACGGCGCGACCTGACCGGGATGGGATCGTTCCTGATCATGGGCCTGTTCGGCATCATCATCGCGAGCCTGGTCAACCTGTTCCTCGCCAGCACGATGCTGCAGTTCATCGTGTCGGTGGTCGGCGTGCTGGTGTTTGCGGGCCTCACCGCCTGGGACACCCAGCGGCTGAAGAACGACTACATCTACGGCTATGCCTCGCAGGGCGGTGACGTGGCGGAACGTGCGGCGATCACCGGCGCACTGTCGCTTTATTTGAACTTCATCAACCTGTTCACGCTGTTGCTGCAACTGCTCGGCCAGCGCGACTGATCGGCAGCTCCAGTGAACAAAATTCAAGCCCTGGCCCCACGGCCGGGGCTTTTCTTTTGCGACAAGCAAAAATAGTCTGCATCGCATGCCCTCTCCCGAAATCAGGCCCGCCACCGCGGCCGACCTCCCTTTCGTTACCGAAATTTACGATCACGCGGTCCGCTACGGCACCGCGACGTTCGAGTTGACCCCGCCGGATCTTGCGGAAATGACGCGGCGTTTCGGCCTGTTGATGGACGGCGGTTTTCCCTATCTCGTCGCAGCCCTCCAAGGCCACGTGATCGGATACGCCTATGCGGGGGCGTATCGGCCGCGGCCGGCCTATCGCTTCACCGTGGAGAATTCGGTCTATCTGCAGCCGGCGATCCATCGCCGCGGCATCGGCCTGCAATTGCTGCTACGGCTGATCGCCGAATGCGAGGCGCGCGGCTATCGGCAGATGATCGCGGTAATCGGCGATTCCGCCAATGCAGGATCGATCGGGGTGCATACGCGGTGCGGATTTCAGATGATCGGGACCCATCCCAATGTCGGTCTCAAATTCGGCCGCTGGCTCGACACCGTGATGATGCAGCGCGCGCTCGGCGAAGGTGCGACGACGCTGCCGGCGGATGAGAAGGCTTAGACTTCGCAGCCTGTCTCTCGCACCTCATGGTGAGGAGCACGTGTTCGCGCGTCTCGAAGGATGCTCCAGCACCATGCTCAAGATACACGTTCGCGATCTCGCGACACGGTTTGCCCGAGGTTTCCATGACCGTGCGAGCATACAGGTTCAGCGGAGGCAATCCGGCATTCCCTGCGCAATGGCTTTACGGCTTATGCCGTGCTCTCCCCGTCGACGAATTCGTTTTTGTCACCGTCGCTGCCGGCTTGACGGCGGATCTGATCCGGTTGGATCGATCTCGCCACCGACAGCTTGGCACCAGCAACGGGTGTCGGGACCACACGGTTTTGCCGTACGCGATCCGCCTTCGCCAAGGCTTCGGCGGGACAAGTCCGCCAAAGCCGTTGACGCAGGCGGAAACAGCGCCGTTCGTCCTGCGCGTTGCGAACCGCTCACGGATCAACGATCCGCCCTGCGATTGCCCGTTCGCGCCGACGCTGCCGCGTCCACCGCATCCTCTCCCGCGTTTCGTGACGATCATGACACGCCCCTCTTGCAGGGAAAAGACGGGCAAACTGGTAGACCTGATTTGCCCGACGGCTTAAGCGAAATTTTGCCCGTCGCGTTATTTTGCCGCAGCCACGGCGCGTGGTGCGTAGGACCTCCTACGGGCTATTTTTGCGCATTACGCTCAAATTTCACCCTGTCATTGCGAGCCACCGGGTCGCGCGAATGCGCGCGCAGCGATATGCAGGCGCCTTCAACGAACCGCACCCCCGCGCCGACCGTTCACATCCCCGGCGTGCTATTTCCGATGATACCGCGCGTCACGCTTTCCGGTCGCTGTCGGAGGGAAAGCGGACATGCGGCGGACATGGCAAAATCGACGTGTTTGCCGAGTAGGCGGACATCAAGCCGTCTGCCGTGGAGCAAGATCGTCAGCATGGCTCAGCGCGCTCCACAGCTTTGCGTCGCATGAAGCTCGGCGAAAAGCTCCATCAGCCAAGCAACACCAGCGTCCATCATCGCTGCTCTGGTGGCAACGGCATGAATTGGATCGGACTTGCGTCTGAGCGGCAGCTCGACTGCGATCAACCCGAGCAGCGCTGCGTGCTGGCGAACGAGGCGGCGGGGCAATACCGCCAGCAGATCGGAGCTCGCAAGGTAAGTCAGCGCCATCACAAACGATGGCACGGTCAGGACGACACGGCGGCTTTTTCCGCGGTTTGCCAGCATCTCGTCGATGAAGCCATGAGGATCACCGTTCAGCGAAACCAGGAGATGCTCCGCGGCACAGAACGCAGCCTCGGTCGGAGCGCGCGCGAATGGATGACCCTTGCGCATGGCGACCACGAAGTCCTCATCGTAGAGCCGGCGCACCTCGAAGCGGGGCGGCAACAGCTTGATTGGCAGCATTGCGAGATCGATCTCGCGGTTCTCGAGCCTCGTCAGGCATTCGGTCCAGGGTGCCTCCTTCGATCCGGCGCGCCGCGAGGGCATGACGTGGATGAGGCCAAGGTCGACGTGAGGCGCCTCGGCGCCGATCCGCTCCAATAGGGGGATCGTTGTCGACGCCAAGACCGCATCGGGGGCGGCGACAACAAAGCGGCGCCCTGTCGTTGCGGGATCGAATGGCGCCGTCGACCCTAGCACACCTTGCACGCGAGCCAGGATTTCCGCGACCGGCTCGCGCAGCGTCAGTGCGCGCGCCGTCGGAACGACACCCTTGGGCGTTCTGAGGAAAAGCGGATCGTTCAAGAGCTTGCGCAATCGCCCAAGGCCATGGCTGACGGCCGAAGGCGTCAGGTTCAGTCGTCCGGCGGCGCGCCCGACATGACGCTCATCGAGCACGACCTGAAACAGGACGAGCAGATTGAGATCGATCCGAGCGAGATGAGCCAATTTCAGCATATTGCTGAGAGCATATCGCTGGCTTCAGCGAATGCAACAGCGCATGACGTCAATCGCACCCGATGCGGGTCCACAGGAGACATACAGATGGCAAAGCAGCATGACAGACAGGGCCACAAGGCACCTCGCATGGTGATCACCAGACGTGCCGCAGTCGCTGCATTGGCGGCCGTGCCGCTATCTACCGCACCGACAAGCGCCAGCGACGCGGTTGCCGCGCTGATTGCGCGTGTCGCCGAGAAGAACGCGGCATTTATGCGTGGGGATATGCAGCGCTGGTCCGATCTGGTCCCGATCGCGCCCGATTTCACGCTGATGCAACCCTTCGGCGGTCCGGCGAGTCACGGCTTCGACACGAGGCCCGAGCGCTTGGCAGAGATGTCTCGATACTTCCACTTCCGCAACGGAACGTCCGAGCTTGAGCTTGTGCAGGCATATGCGTCGGAGGAGCTCATCGCGCTCGCAACGATCGAGCGGCAGCGGGCCGAGGTCGGGAGCCTGCCCGCGCAGAACTGGTCACTCCGAGTGACAGAAGTCTGGCGAAAGTCCGGGTCAGATTGGCAGCTTGCGCATCGCCACGCCGATCCGCTCATCGAGCGCCGCTCATTGGAGCAAACGGCCGCTCTTGCGAAAGGGCCGGCAAAGGACGAGTGATGATTGGCGCCGCTGCTTCAAGATCGGTGACCGGACATGCGGCGGACATGGCAAAATCGATTCGATTGACCCCGGGGCGACCTACGCCGTGCGCACTGGCCGAACAGAAAATTTTCCAGGCACAGGTTGTGCGCGATCCTGCGAACACGATAATGGGTGTGGACGCGCTGCCGGAAGCTCTACCACCGCTCAGAGGTCAAAACAGGTTCCCGGCAGACCATGTTCGCTGCGCTCCGACCACCTTGCTGGTGGCCGCCATCCTCGTTTCGCCAGGCAAGTGAACTGGGTCTTTCGGCAGCAAGAAACATGGGTGTGCCAACCGATAACGAGACTTGGGTCATCGAAACGGGTGACACGGTTATTCGCAAGAAAACTCGTGGCGGCATCGAGTGCCTCTCGCCCTGGGAGACGCTTGTCTATTGTCTTTGGGTCGCAGATTACGGAATGAGGAATGCAGGCGATCTCGACGCCGCAGCCGACGTTTATGCGGAATTTCACTCGAACGCCCGGCGAATTGCGGAGGTGTTGTCGCTTCGATTGACGCACGAAGCCTTCTCACTGCCTCAGAGCGACCTCGAGCGGGAGTATTTCGATCGATTCGAGCCGATGTGTAATGAGATCAGGGGTGCCGAATCCCGGGCATCCAGCGGCGTTTAGCGTTTTGGGTTTCAGCCGCCCCGATTTATGAGCACACGGCCTAGACCAGCGCCAGCTTGCGGTCGATCGCCAGCAGCACGCGATCGAGTTCGTGGCCGCGGCGCAGGATCAGCCCGGTCGCCGAGATCACGCTGTACATGCCCTGCCGGCGCGCCAGCCTGGGGTCTTTTTCGATGCGATAGATCGGCACTTCGGATGCACGGCGGAACACCGAGAACACGGCGCGGTCCCTGAGAAAATCGATGGCATAGTCGCGCCACTCGCCATCGGCGACCATGCGCCCGTACAGATTCAGGATGCGATTGAGTTCGAGACGATTGAACGTTACCCGGCCTGGCAAAGGACCCGCAGCGGCATTGCGAGCCGCTGCGCGAGCCTCGCTTGGATCGGCTTCCTCCGACATGGTGCTCATGCTGCATCTCCTGTCATCTCAGGCATGGTCTTTTCCGAACACCGGCGGCCACCCATCGGGCGTGGCCCGAGGGCGCGCCTTTCGGGATCATGCCATCCAGGACATGATTGCGCCGACGGCCCCCTCCCGCAAGGGGGCCGTGGCAGGCGCGCCCGGATTCGCGCCCGGCGTCTTGTCCGGGGCCCCTGGCCGGCAAAAAATGCAGCGTCACGGCATCGTTAGTAGAATCATAATGCCGCCCCACTTCCGCCCATCGAACGCCCTTCTGGGTTGCGACAAGGACGGCTCGCGTTGGCCCGGTCCTTTCAACTCCGGATTCCTCAGCCCCCAGCCCCCCGGGGTCGTCGGGATCGGGCCTGTTCGCAGGATAGTTTATCCCCGCCCGGGACCAACGAGAGTTGGTCCTTTTTTTGTTTCCGCACATCTTGCGTTTCCCCACATCGTCATTCCGCGGCGCGGCGGCGCGAAATTCGGGAAATTTTCCTGCAATGATTTTCCGCAGGTCCGGGTCAACGCAACCACGCGTCTCCGTGCGGCGTGCCATAGCGCATCAGGCAACGAGACGCTGACGAGGGAGCTTAGTGAAGCGACGTATAGGCAGCGCCAAGCATCGGGCCGGGTTTGTCGCGGCTACCGTCCTGGACATAGACCACCGCAGCGTCCACGCCCTCGCGCGAAATATTTTCCAGCGGCACCGTCCAGCTCCCGGAATTGCCGTTCCAGTCACCGACCTTGAGCAGGTTGCGCACCACATTGTAGTAGGTGATTTCGCGACCGCCATTCTCGCCGCGGCCGATTGAAATCGGCACCGCCTTCGAGATCGAACAGATCCAGACTTCGCCATGCGTCGCGGCGGGGGCCTCGCTGGAAGCCGCGACCGAAACATTGATCTGCTTGCCGGCCAGTGTCATCGAAACCGGGACCGACATCACGCCGTCGGTCTTCCTGGTCTCGCCGATTGCGCCTTCGATGCCGGCGCGGTCGCTGCCGATCAGATGCACCGATCCATTGACGACGGCTTGCGGCGTATAGACGTCGCGATCGCCACGCATCCGGGAGTAGGCTTTCTGACGCGCGCTGAACCGCGCATCCGCCAGCGTATCCTTCCAGCCGAGATAATCCCAATAATCGATCGGCATGCTCAACGCGATGACCGACGGATCCTTGGCCAGCTCACCGAGAATCTTGTCGGCCGGCGGACACGACGAGCAACCCTGCGACGTGAACAGCTCCACCACCGCGCGCGGATCGGCATGGGCCGGACGGATGATCGCGACAATCGCGCAGACGCCAAGCGCACCCGACCATCGCGAAATACAACTATAAGCCATCATCGCTGTCATACTGGAGACCGATAAACACCCGCCAGAACCGCTGGCCAAGAACCACCGCCATCGCCGCTGTTAAACATCTTGCAACGTTCGATTGCGCCCGCCGTCAAACGCGAAAGGCGGCCCTTCATAGGCCGCCTTCCCCCTGCTCGCTACTCACTTCGCGGTGAGGCATCGATCACAACTCGGATCACGCCGCCAGCTTGCGCAGCACATAGTGCAGAATACCGCCGTTCCGATAGTATTCGAGTTCGTCGAGCGTATCGATGCGGCACAGCAGCGAAACCCGCTGCAGCGAGCCGTCGCCGGACACGATCTCTGCCGTCAGCTTCTGGCGCGGCTTCAGATCGCCCTGCAGTCCCCGTATGGTTACCGTCTCGTCACCTTTCAGGCCGATCGACTGCCAGGATGCGCCGTCCTCGAAGGTCAGCGGCAGCACGCCCATGCCGACCAGATTGGAGCGATGGATACGCTCGAAGCTTTGGCAGATCACGGCCCGCACGCCGAGCAGCCGCGTTCCCTTGGCGGCCCAGTCGCGCGACGAGCCATTGCCGTATTCGGCACCGGCAAAAACCACCAGCGGCACGTGCTCGGCCTGATACTTCATCGCGGCATCGTAGATCGACATCTGTTCGCCGTCGGGCCAGTGCCGGGTCAGCCCGCCTTCGGGAATATTGCCGTCGGCGCCCTTGAGCATGAAGTTCTTGATGCGAATATTGGCGAAGGTGCCGCGCATCATGATTTCATGATTGCCGCGCCGCGTGCCGTATTGATTGAAATCGGCAGGCCGCACCTGATGCTCGCTGAGAAACTTTCCGGCCGGCGATGTCAGCTTGATCGAGCCGGCCGGCGAGATGTGGTCGGTGGTGATCTTGTCGCCGAACATCGCCAGGATCCGCGCATCGACGACGTCGGCGATCGGCTCCGGCTGCTTCTTCATTCCCTCGAAGTAAGGCGGGTTCTGAACGTAGGTCGAGCTCATGTTCCAGTGATAGGTCTCGCTCTCGACGGTCTTGATCTTGCGCCAGTTGGTGTCGCCCTTGAACACATCGGCATAGCGCTTCTTGAAGATCGTGGCGGTCACGAACTTCTTCATCAGGGCGTTGATCTCCCTGGCCGTCGGCCAGATGTCCTTCAGGTACACCGGCTTGCCGTCCTTGCCGTTGCCGATCGGCTCGACCGCGAGATCCTTGGTCACCGTTCCCGCCAGCGCATAGGCCACCACCAGCGGCGGTGACGCCAGGTAGTTGGCCTGCACGTCCGGACTGACGCGGCCTTCGAAATTGCGGTTGCCCGACAGCACCGCGGCGGCGACGATGCCATTGTCGTTGATCGACTTCGAGATTTCTTCCGGCAGCGGACCCGAATTGCCGATGCAGGTGGTGCAGCCGAACCCGATCAGATTGAATCCGACCTTGTCGAGATCGGCCTGCAGCCCCGAATTGGCGAGATATTCCGCGACCACCTGGCTGCCCGGCGCCAGCGACGTCTTCACCCATGGTTTTGCTTTCAGACCCCTGGCGGTGGCGTTGCGCGCCAGCAATCCGGCGCCGATCAGCACGCTCGGATTGGAAGTGTTGGTGCACGAGGTGATGGCGGCGATGACGACGTCGCCATGGCCGAGATCGAAATCGCGGCTCTCGACCGCATAGCGGTGCGAGGTATCCGCAGCCTTCTTGTATTCGCTGGCCATCGCCGCGGAAAAACCTGACGCCACCGCGGGCAGCGCGACGCGGCCCTCGGGGCGCTTCGGTCCGGCCATCGAAGGCACGACGTCGGCGAGATTGAGCGTCAGCGTTTCCGTGAATACCGGATCGGCCGATTTTGCCGATCGGAACAGGCCCTGCGCCTTGGCATAGGCCGCCACCAGCGCAACCCGGGCCGGTGCGCGGCCCGAGGTCTTGAGATAATCGATGGTCGCGGCGTCGACCGGGAAGAAGCCGCAGGTGGCGCCATATTCCGGCGCCATGTTGCCGATGGTCGCCTTGTCGGCAACCGAGAGATAATCCAGACCGGGGCCGAAGAACTCGACGAATTTTCCGACCACGCCCTGCTTGCGCAGCATCTGCGTCACCGTCAGCACCAGATCGGTGGCGGTGACACCCTCCTTCAACTGCCCCTTCAGCTTGAAGCCGACCACCTCCGGCAGCAGCATCGACAGCGGCTGGCCGAGCATCGCGGCTTCCGCCTCGATGCCGCCGACGCCCCAGCCGAGCACGGCGAGGCCGTTGACCATGGTGGTGTGCGAATCAGTCCCGACCAGCGAATCCGGATAGGCGACGTCAAAAGTGCCTTTCTTCTTGCCGACGGTCATCTTCTCCTTGCGGGTCCACACCGTCTGCGCGAGGTATTCGAGATTGACCTGGTGGCAGATGCCGGTGCCGGGCGGCACCACCGAGAAATTCGAAAACGCCTTCTGACCCCATTTGAGGAATTCGTAGCGTTCCTGATTCTGCTTGTATTCCTCGACCACGTTCTTGCCGAACGCCTTGTTGTCGCCGAAGAAGTTCACGATCACGGAGTGGTCGATGACGAGATCGACCGGCACCTGCGGATTGATCTTCTCGGCATCGCCGCCGAGCGCCTGCATCGCATTGCGCATCGCCGCGAGATCGACCACGGCCGGCACGCCGGTGAAATCCTGCATCAAGACCCGCGCCGGGCGGAACGCGATTTCGTGCTCGAGCGCGCGCTTCTTCAGCCACTTCGCGACCGCTAGAATATCGGCCTTCTTGACGGTACGGTCGTCCTCGTTGCGCAGCAGATTTTCCAGCAGCACCTTCATGGAATAGGGAAGCTTGGAAATTCCTTTCAGACCGTTCTTCTCGGCGGCGGGCAGGCTGTAATAGACATAGGTCTTGCCGCCGACCTTGAGGGTCTTCTGGCATTTGAAGCTGTCGAGCGAGGTCATGTGAGGCAATCCCAATTTATTGTTATCCCCGGCAAGGGTATTTAAGCACCGTCGACGGCGCTTGGCCGGTTTGCTGGCAGACACCGATCGTGTGCCGCATCAAGTTCCGGCTTATAGAATCATTCCAGTGGCACCGCCACAGCGACAAGCGTGCCGAAGCAATGCGATACCCACAAATTCCAATGCGGTACCCCCTGGAATCCGAAGGGCTGTGAAGAGGCAAGATGCGGCTCTCAGGGCGTGGCGTCAGGTGTGTACGGGGCGGCCGGGACGTGTTCTCAGGTCTCGATTTCGAGGCCACCTCGGGCGAGGCGCTGGCCGTCACCGGCCCCAACGGCGCCGGCAAAACCTCGCTGCTGCGGTTGATCGCGGGCCTGCTCACAATGGCGGGCGGCTCGATCGCGCTGGAGGGCGGCGAGGCTGAGCTGACCTTGCCCGAACAAGCCCATTATCTCGGCCACCGCGACGCGCTGAAGCCCGCTTTGAGCGTGCTGGAAAATCTGTCGTTCTGGCGGGATTTTCTCGGCGGAGAGGCGTTCGACGCCGCGGAGAGCCTGGCCGCCGTGGGGCTCGAT
>WNFW01003245.1_pt1 | contig 11265 bp, 13 predicted proteins | sample 5400131 | NCBI WGS metagenome assembly WNFW01 (sample SAMN13153362, study PRJNA577476) | soil metagenome | isolation source: 20 cm soil or saprolite under grassland replicate 1 | place: USA:California | collected 2016-06-15
CAGAATTCGTCTCTCCCCGGCGTTGATATCGGCGAGATCACTCGCACGCTTGAGGTACAGAAGGCGTCCGTTCAGTTGCAGGACGAGGACAGCGGTAACGACAAGATCTTCCGCACTCTCTGGGACAAGTGACGTATCTTGCCGCAGCCAATCGAACCAGCCCGATTGCTCACTGTGAGTCTCAATCATCTCCATAGTCATAACGGCGTAGGCCGTCTGGCTCCTTCACGCCTAAATCCTTTGCTAGCCTATGTCGATCTTGGCAAGGCCTATTCGTAGTGTGGTCAGAGGCGGGCAAGGGCCCGCCCGTTACCAGGAGGAACAATATGGCGCACTACTTACTATCCGTTCATAGCGTCGCGGGCGAGATCCGCGAGCCGATGACCGATGACGAGATGAAAGAGTCCTTTAAGCAGATCGGCATCCTCGAGGCCGAGATGAAGTCTTCGCACAGCTTGGTCCTCTCGGGCCGCCTTCACGAACCTGATACCGCCACCGTCGTGCGGATTTCCAACGGTGAGGTGCTTACCACCGATGGTCCGTTTGCGGAATCGAAGGAACACCTCGGAGGCTTCTACATCATCGAGGCCGACAATCTCGACGCTGCACTTGCCTGGGCGACGAAGGTCAGCAAAACGATCAAGAGGCCCATCGAAGTATGGCCGTTTGTGGATGTTCGGAGCTGACGGTCAGCCGAACGGCAGCGCGGCATTCCCCGTCGGTGAGACGATCGTCAGCCGGATTTTTCGCGAGGAGTACGGCAGATCGGTCGCGTCCCTCATCCGAGCCTTCGGTGACATCGATGCCGCCGAGGATGCAGTCCAGGAGGCATTCGCCGTCGCCCTGCGCAAGTGGCCCGGCGACGGCCTACCGCCTAACCCGGGCGGCTGGATCACGACGACCGCCCGAAACCTTGCCATCGATCGTCAGCGCCGCGAGGCGCGTGGACGTGAGCTGCTCCAGGAGGTCGCGGTGCTCTTGCCACAGAAAGACGATCCCGATACGGCCAGGGAGGCGGGACCCGTGGAGGACGACCGGCTTCGGCTGATCTTTACGTGCTGCCACCCGGCACTCTCCACGGAAGCGCAGGTGGCGCTCACCCTCCGGCTGCTCGGCGGCTTGTCGACCGAGGAGGTCGCTCGATCCTTCCTGGTAGCCGAAGCGGCAATGGCGCAACGTATCGTGCGTGCCAAGCGCAAGATCAAGGCGGCCCGAATCCCATACCGCATCCCCGAGGTTCACGAGCTACCTGGCCGCTTGCGCCCTGTTTTAACGGTCGTCTACCTTCTCTACAACGCCGGGCCGCCCGCACCGGCCGAACCGGATCTCCGCCATGAGGCGATCCGGCTGGCACGCGTGCTATCGACACTTATGCCCAACGAGCCCGAGGTGGCCGGCCTGCTGGCCCTGCTGCTCCTGACCGAGTCGCGTCGGGTCTCGCGATCACGGCCCGACGGCTCTCTCGTGCTGCTCGGCGAGCAGGACCGCACGCGGTGGGATCAGGGGCTAATCGAGGAGGGCCAGACGATCGTCCGCCGGTACCGTCGCCATAGTCCGCCCGGTCAGTACCTGCTGCAGGCCGCCATCAATGCAGTGCATGCCGACGCGGCGACGGTCCAGCAAACCGACTGGTCGCAGATCGTCGCCCTCTATGACCAGTTGTTTGCGGTCTCGCCAACGCCGGTCGTTGCCCTCAACCGCGCCATCGCCATCGGCGAGGTGCACGGCCCTGCGGCAGCGCTGAGTCTGGTGAACGAGTTGGACCTTGGCGACTACTATCCATTCCACGCCACCCGAGCGGATCTCCTCCGGCGCCTGGGCCGGGCCGACGAGGCGGCAGCCGCCTATGAGCGGGCAGCCGCATTGGCGCCGACGAAAGCTGAGCGCGATTTCCTCAGGCTCGGTGGCCGAGCGTCTCGCTGAGCCAATGTTATAGTGTCCGCCGGGGAAACGTTTCTCCGGTCCTTATGACTTGGCGGAGTAGACCGGTATCAGTACTGATGAGGCCGCTTCTGTCTCGCGGCGCCCTCGTTGCGGTGATGCTGCTGACGGTGGTGGCCATCGGGCAGGCCGCACCGCCTCAACATGCCTTGTTAGCGCAGTCGGCATCTATCCGTCCCCTGACAATCGCCGACCTAAGGTCCGATCCACTCCCGCGGCGCGCGGACGAGCGCCCGCCGCCCTCGCCATCGGCGGAGGCCCCGACCATAGTCCCCCGGGTACCGGTTGCGACTGTTCGGCCGAAGCCGAGACCGACAGCGCTACCGAAGGCCGCCCCTGGAACCGGGCAGTGGGGCCTGATCAATCAGGACCGCCAGGCCGCGGGCTTGGCTCCGCTGCTGTGGAATACCTGCCTCGCAAACGTCGCGACCGGACAGGCGGCGCGCATGGCGGCACAGGGGTACATCTCACATGCGAACGGCCGTACCCTGGATCTGGGTTGTCACCTGGGCCCCAGCAGCGGCGAGAACATCGGGTTCCAGGGAGGGGGGATCAAGGATTCGGCTATGAACGCGTGGTTCATGGGCGATCCGCCGCACCGGGCCAATATTCTGGGACCCTATCACTACGTCGGCGTGGCCTGGGTGTTGGCACCCAACGGCACGGCGTATCTTGCCGTCGAGTTCGGTTAGTCCGGCCGCGGTGGGGAGGTAGGAGGATCCCTAGCCATGCGAGCTGCTGTCTTTTGCGGACCCCGTTGCATCGAGGTCGTCGACCGGCCTGACCCCGCGGTCGCTGCGCCAACCGACGCCGTTGTCCGGGTCGTGCTCGGCTGTGTCTGCGGCTCAGACCTCTGGTACTACCGCGGCGAATCTCCCCACGCGCTGGGCCCAATCGGACACGAATTCATTGGCGTCGTCGAGCAGGTCGGAGCGGAGGTGCGCAGCATCGCCAAGGGCGACTTCATTGTCGCCCCCTTCAAGTTCAGCGACGGCACGTGCCCACACTGCCGTGCGGGATGGACTTCGAACTGCGTCGCAGGCGCCCCGTTTGGGACCGACGGAGTTGACGGCGGCCAGGGGCAGGCCGTGCGCGTGCCCTTCGCCGACGGCACCCTGGTCCGCATCCCCGGGACCGGTCACTCAGATGAAACGATGCGCTCGCTGTTGACGCTCTCTGATGTCATGGCCACGGGCCACCACGCCGCGGTGAGTGCCGGCGTCAAGCGTGGCAGCGTCGTCGCCATCGTCGGAGACGGCGCGGTCGGTCTGTGCGCCGTCACTGCTGCTCGGCGACTTAACGCAGCGCGGATCATCGCCCTCAGCCGGCACGCGGCCCGCCAGGCGCTGGCTCGGTCGTTCGGCGCCACCGACATCGTTGCCGAGCGCGGCGACGCGGCAATCCAGGCAATCCTGGAGATGACGCATGGTGTGGGCGTCGACGCCGCCGTCGAGTGCGTCGGAACGGCCCAGTCATTCGCGACGGCCTTCGCCATCGCACGACCCGGCTCAACGGTTGGTTTCGTCGGCGTTCCACACGGTGTCGAGGTCCCGATCGACACCATGTTCGGCCGCAACATCGGATTGCGGGGCGGCTCCGCGCCGGTGCGCCGGTATATTCCTGAGCTCCTTGACGACGTCCTCGAAGGACGCATCGATCCCGGGCGCGTCTTCGACTTCGAGACTAACCTCGATGGTGTCGCGGACGGGTACCGTGCCATGGACGAGCGCCGCGCGATCAAGTCGCTCCTGAGGGTTGGAATGGTGTGACGCCGATCAGTCGAATTACTAGGAGACACGATGATGAATGAATGGACGAGCGACGAGCTGGCAAGGATCGGAAAAGCCGAAGAGCTGGAGATCGCGTCAGTCCGGCCCGACGGCACGCCTCGAAAGCCAGTGACCATCTGGGTGGCCCGCGATGGCGACAGCCTCTATGTCCGATCCGTCAAGGGCCCCTCGTCGGCTTGGTTTCGGGGCACGCAAGACAAGCATGAAGGTCGGATCCGAGCCGGCGGCGTCGAAAAAGACGTCACGTTCGTGAACGCCGACCACGCCATGGACGATAAAGTCGACGCTGCGTACCGGGCCAAATACCGGCGCTACGCCGGAAGCATCCTCAACAGCGTGCTCACACCTCAGGCGCGATCTACGACGACCAAACTCGTCCCCCGCTCTTAATCGAGACTGGTGTTGGCACCCAACGGCACCGCCTATCTCGCCGTCGATTTCGGTTAGTCCACCAGCGCTATCACGCTTTGTGACGATGCTTACAATGTCTCGGTCGGCGTTACGACGAATACGATAGTCCGCGTGTTCACCCAACAATCCGCTCTGATCGAGATCGGCCTCGGTGTCGCCGCAATTCTGACTCTCCTCATCCACCTGGTCGGCCGCCGACCGCGAACCGCGCGACACTTGCCGTCCGGCCAACCCCGCCAGGAAGGGTTCAGCCTGGCGGCTGGTCGGGTCCCGATCGACGCTCCCCTACCCGAGACCATGGACATGCTCAGCCGGGACCGAGCGACCGGGACGCTACGGGTGACGTCCGGCGAACAGGCCGCTTCCCTTTACTTCGTCTTCGGCCAGCTCTTTCATGCTGAGAAGGATGATCTCGAGGGCGAGGATGTGCTGCGAGAGGTACTAACCTGGCGGCCCGTGATCAGCACGCTCGACCGCAGATCGGCGCTGCCTGCGAGAGAGACGATCAAGAAGACGGCTTAGCCGCCCGTAAAGGTAAAGGTGTCATCCCTGCCCGGTAGAAGGGGCATGACGCCGACGATCGCATCAAGGTTGAGCGGACCATAGACATGGGGGAAGAGCTCATCGCCACCTTCGAGATTCTCGTACCGCACCTCGGCGTTAAGCTTGTGGATCGCAATGCGCAGGACGAGCAGTTTCGCCAAGCCGGGAAAGAACACGTTGGCCACGCGAGCGACCTGCTCTTCGAAAGCGCAATGCACGAAGCCCACCTGGGCTAGCGTCAGTCCGCTCGTCGAGGCGGGGTAGGTACCCTCCGCCTGCGCGCGCGTCCAGTCCTCCTCGGTGGTGATATGAAAGATGTCCCGAGGTGAAACTCGATCGTCGGCGCGATGAGTTTTCCCCTCCACGGCGGTCATAGTGACATGATCCGAAAACAGCTGGCGCAGAGCTTCCATGGCGATGTCGTTTTACCCGGAGATCCGGGCTACGACGCGGCACGCGCGGTTTGGAACGCGATGGTCGACCGCCGACCCCGCCTCATCGCTCGGTGCCGCAAGGTCCGCGACGTGCAGGCAGCTGTTCGGGCGGCTCGCGATCGCGGGCTCGAGATCGGCGTGCGATGCGGCGGACATAGCGTGATCGGCCTGGCGGTCCCGGACGATGGGCTGATGATCGATCTCACCCCGATGGGTGCGGTTCGTGTCGATCCGATTCGGAAGCGCGCGTGGGTGCAGGGTGGCGCACTACTGGGTGCGCTCGACCGAGCGAGCCAGCAGCACGGGCTGGCTACGACCGCCGGGAACGTTTCACATACGGGCGTCGGCGGCCTCACCCTCGGCGGCGGAATGGGCTGGCTGGCCCGGCAGTATGGACTTTCCTGCGACAACGTCGTGGCATTCGAGATGGTCACAGCGGATGGCAAGGTCGCTCGGGCGAGCCAGACTGAGAATGCCGATCTCTACTGGGGACTGCGTGGAGGCGGCGGCAATTTCGGCGTTGTCACCGAATTCGAGTTCCGGCTCCACAAGGTCGGAACTGCCGCACTGATTACTGAGCTGTCTTTTCCAATCGAAGCGGCTGGCTCGGTGCTTCGAACCTGGCGTGACCTGAGCGCGGCGGCGCCCCGACAAGCCACCTTCACCGCCGGCCTCCCGGGAGATCAGAACATCATCACGGTCGGATTCGTCTGGGTCGGCGATCCGAAGGCGAGTCCGGCGCTCCCAAGCATGAAGCCGCTGGGCAGACCGCTGACGGAGCGTGTGGTTGAGCTGTCATACGTCGATCTGCAACGGAGCGATGACTCGCCACAAGGACACGCTTTCCGCCGATACATGAAGGGACACTATCTTCGTGAGCTATCCGACAGTGCGATCGAGGCGATGTTGCAAAGCCGGAGGGAGCCGCCGTCCGGAGGTCTCCCGAACGTCGGCCTGCAGGCCTACGGCGGCGCGATCGCCGAGGTGCCAGACCAGGAGACCGCATTCGCCTTCCGAGACACCGCGTTCGAATACGTCGCCGGGAGCCGGTGGACGGACCCCGCGGAGGACGAGGGACGCAAGGCGCTCGCGCGGCGTACGGCGGCGGCTCTTGATCCGTTCGCCAGAGGACAATATGTCAATACCCTCAGCGACGAGGGCGCCGAAGGGGTGCGTCGCGCCTATCCGCCGGAGAAGCTTGCGCGACTGGCCGCGCTCAAGGACAAATATGACCCGGAGAACGTCTTCCACCTGAACCACAACATTCGTCCCTCAGAACCATCAAGGAGGCTGTAGACATGAGAAAGCTCATCGTTTTATCGTTCATCACGCTCGACGGAGTTATGCAGGCACCCGGTGGACCAGGGGAAGACGATAGCGGCGGCTTCAAATATGGTGGATGGTCAGTCCCGTATTTCGACGACGTCCTGGGAAACGTCATGGGTGAGCAGATGGCACGCCCGTTAGATTTACTCCTTGGCAGAACGACATTCGACATCTTCGCCGCGCACTGGCCGCGCCTGGGCGATGACGACCCGGCTGCGGGTGTCATCAATCGCGCGCGGAAATATGTGGTGTCACATCGGCCGGTCAACCTCGATTGGAAAACGACGATCCCAATCACTGGCGATGTCGCCGGCAAGATCACGCAACTAAAGACTGAAGATGGCCCGGAGATCCAGGTTCACGGTAGCGGCAACCTGATTCAGACGTTGCTGAAGAATGACCTGGTGGACGAGTTCTGGCTGAAAACCTTCCCGGTGGCGCTTGGCTCAGGAAAGCGTCTGTTTGCTGAGGGAACGATGCCAGCCGGATTCGCGCTGAAGGACAGCCGGATCTCGCCGAGTGGGGTTGTCGCGAGTACCTACGCGCGGGCCGGGGAGGTAAAGCTGGGCTCGTTCATGCTCACAGGTTCAAGCCGGGAAGCCTAGGGAATCAAGGTGGCCACACCGGCGGATCCATCTCACCTTCCAGCCGGCCTGCCGGTGCCGGTCGACGACGGCGCCGCCGTGCACCTCCAGGGTGCGATCGTTCCCGACGTCCGCCTCCGATCGACCGACGGTCGGCTGGTCTCGCTGGCGCACCTGGGGACTTTTCGCACCATTGTCTACGCGTACCCCCGAACCGGTCGCCCGGGCGAGCCCGAACTGACCGCCGACTGGGATTCGATTCCTGGCGCGCGTGGGTGCACCCCCGAGGCCTGCGCCTTCCGCGACCATCACAGTGAATTGAAAGCAGCGGGTGCAGACGTGTTCGGCCTGTCAACCCAATCAACCGCCGACCAGCAGGAACTTGTTGCCCGACTGCACCTGCCCTTCCCCATCCTCTCCGACGAGGACCTCGTGCTGACTCGCGCCATGCGCCTGCCGACCTTTTCAGCGTCCGACCACACGCTGCTGCGCCGGCTCACCCTCGTGATCCGCGACCGCCGCGTCGAGTACGTGTGGTACCCCGTCTTTCCGCCCGATCTGCATGCCGAGCGCGTGCTCGAATGGTTACGCAATCCGACGGGCTGACAATCAGCCGGGGCTTCGCTCTCCTAACCGCCCACCGTGGAGACCAGCTCGTCCTCGACGTGCACGGGACGATCCCAGGGCCGACCAGGCAGAATGAGGACGGAACCGCTCGCAATCGCGACCACCTTTCCGGCCGCATTCACAATCTCGCACGTCACCACCGTGATCGTGCGGCCTCGATGGACGAGGCGTGCTTTCGCGACCAGTTCGCCATCGGCTGGAAAAACCGGTCGCAGATAGTTGATTTTCAGATCGAGGGGCGAGAAGGCGGTGGCCGGGGGAACGATGGTCACCGTCGCGACCGTGATCGCGGCGTCCGCCAGCAATGCGAGCGACCCACCGTAAACCACGCCGAAGGCATTGAGAAGCCATCCGGAGACCGGCATCGCAACCGTCATCTCTCCCTCGGAGAGACCGAGACCGCGAATTCCCATAAGACGAAATACCGGTGGCGAAAAGCGCCCGTCGATGAAGCGGCGCATCAGCTCTATTCCGGGCGTCGTGTCCCAGACCTCCTGCCCATAGACCTCGCCCTCCGGCGTGGTCAGATGCGGAGCTGGTTGCCCGTTAGCTCGGTTCGCAGTAGCCTGCTGGCCGGCAAGCGTCTCCGCGACCGCGGTTGGAATCGGGGTGAGGATGCAACGCGACGTGGCATGGGCGAGGAGACGGCCCCGGCCATCCTCGATAAACGCTTCGGCCAGGCCGGTGGTGCGCGTTTCGTGAATCAGGCGGCCGCGCGCGATCAGGATCTGGCTCCGTATCCCGGCCGGTCGCAGGAAGTTGACCGAGAGTTCAGAGGTGGAGACGGCGGTACCCGGCGGCGCGCTGGTGAGAATCGCGCAGCCGAGTGGCGCATCCGCGACGAACGCCAGCGTGCCGGCGAGGAAAACGCCGGCTCCGGACTGCCACCAGGGGCTCGCGGGCATCGCGAAGGTGGTCTTGCCCAGGCCGACATCGGTGGGTCGGAGACCCGTCAACGTGCTGATCGGCGGTTCCGGTAGCCGGCGATCGCGCGCCGCGCGCATTAGCTCGAGACCAGACATGCGCAGGGCTTCGGGGCCCCAATGCACCTGCGGCGGTGGCTCGCGCAACGTCACCGGCACAAATGTTGCGGCCGGGCTATCGGACATCCCGCCACGGTAACACTCGGGAAAGACGACGCGAGCCGGCAGCAGCGCCGGCCCGCGTTCTGAAAATTCTGGCTAGCGCGGCGCCATCTTGAGCAGCCCGAACGAGGCGCCCTGCGGATCGGTGACGATCGCGAAGCGTCCGCCGGGGAATTCCATCGGCGCGACGAGTTCGCGCGCGCCGGCCTGCGTGGCCGTCTTGAACGACTTGTCGACATCGGCCACCGTGAAGTACACCAGCCAGTAGCTCGGCACCTGCGGCGGAACCATGGCCTGCATCTCCTGGCCGCCTGCGACGCTCTCGCCGCCGAGCTGGAACTCGGTATACGCCGGCTGGCCGGGGCCCATGTCATTGGCCTTCGGGGTCCATCCGAATACCTTCTGATAGAAGGGGATCGCCTTGTCGACGCCGCGCGCGCTGAGTTCCGCCCACCCAAATGTGTTGGCCTCGCCTATCGGCATTTGGCTGTTCATCGCCCCACCCTGCCAGGCCGAGATGACGGCGCCGCTGGGATCCTGGAAGGCGGCCATCCGTCCCTGGTCACCGACGTCGAATGGCGGCGCCACTACCTTTCCGCCCGCGGCCTGCACCTTCTTGGCCAGGCCATCGATATCATCGGTGGCAATGTAGATCGACCACGCGGTCGGCGCGTCGGGTGACATCTTGGGGCCAATTCCGGCGGCTCTTTTGCCATCAGCTTCTGCCATCCCGTAGCCACCGTACTGTGGATCGGGATCGACTTCGATCTTCCAGCCGAACACCTTCGAGTAGAACTCGCGCGCCGCGGACGCATCGGTGGTCGAGAGATCGACCCATGTTGGCTTGTTTGCGACTGCAGTTTTGGCTTCCGCCATAGCTTGCCTCCTCTATTCGCTTGCTCACGTTGCATCATCGCCCGAGCCATCTGCCCGCCGGGTGAACCCCTATTTTGCACCCTCGTAGCAGCAGAGTCGGTCTTCGATCTCGATGGCCACGGGCTTCCCTTATGGCTTGGTCAGTGGGGTCGTGGCCCGAACTGCTTCGATGACATCGCGAATCGCCTGGCTGGCCATGGCGGCATCGTCCCGGTCTTCGATGAGCGAAGCGTGAGTCGTATTTGGCAAGACACGGTGGATGCTGTTCGTTGACAGCGCGGCCATCTCGGCCTGCAAGGGCAGCCATCCGTCTTGAGCCTCCTTCGCGGCGGTCACAACGATCAGCGGCTTGTCGCCGAGACTCTTGAGCGCTTGCGCCTCCTTAAGAGTGGTCTGTAATTCGGCAAACTCGTCGTGCTGGCTGCGGGCCAGCTCTGCGCTGGACTGGGTCGCACGCTCCTCGTCGCGGGCCTGTGGCGGCAGACTGCTGTAGCTCGACAGGTCAGCGAGTCGGAACACGCTGATACGAGCGAGTGAGGGGAACAATGCCGTAGCAGTGCGATAGGTGTTGAGGAACGCAGGGAAGCCCGGCAGCTTGGTCAGGACATTGGGCGGCTGCCCGTCCAACAGGACCATCCCGGCGACCTCATCTGGGTAGCGGGCGGCGAAGATTTGCACATACGGACCACCGGACGAGTGACCCACCAATACGTAGGGTGCTGCCACGTGCGCTCGATCCAACAGCGTGTGGAGGTCGGTGGCAATGCCGACACCATCCTGCGGACTCGGAGCGGGGTCACTAAAGCCTCGGCCTGGGCGGTCGTAGACGCACACCCTCGTGTCGCGGGCGACGGCCGGCGCGATCCATCCCCAGTAGGCCGAGGACTCACCAGCGCCTGATTGCAACACCACGGTAGGGCTGCCCGAACCGGTGCAGTGCAGGTAAAGTCGGTGGCCGCCCACGTCGATCAATTGCCCAGGCATGGCCGTGCTCGCGCGGTCGACCGCGGCTGAGACCGTCTGCCAGGCGCCGCCAAGTGCGGCAAGTGCCAGCACAGCGAACACCGGATAGAGGAGCCACCGGCGGGCATGGCTGCGCAACTGTCGCCGTGAAGCGGCGATCATCCAGACGACCAAGGCGAGGAGTGGCAGTGGCCATAGCCAGCTGAGGACATTCAGCGCCCTCGCGTCAGGTGCGAAGACGATGAGGCCGGCGCCAAACAGGCCCATAAACGCGGCGGGCACGGCTGCCCATCGCTGTGGTTGGTCCGTCCAAAGCACGGATAGCAATGCAAGCAAAACCCATCCGAAAGCGAAGCCAAGCAGCACCGCACCGGTGATGACGTGTTCTTGCGATCCGCGCAGGGGGCCGACGACCAGCGCAATCGCGGCCACCAATCCGCTCAGCAGGGAGCCCGCAACGACCAGGCCAATTCGGCCCTTACCCGTGTGGCGTGAACTCCCCGATCGATGGAGATCGTTTGGCGGTCGAGCGTCTGGGGTGGCGGGTACGGTGATCGGGTCGAGTGTTCCTTTCACGTGAGGCCTCCTGATCTTGTGACGGGGATTACCGGTGTCACGCCGACCAGGCCGGCGCTGACGTTCCATAATCTGGCTGTCGCTTCGGAATCGAAGGCGGTCTTGTTGG
>WNFW01003247.1_pt1 | contig 11265 bp, 9 predicted proteins | sample 5400131 | NCBI WGS metagenome assembly WNFW01 (sample SAMN13153362, study PRJNA577476) | soil metagenome | isolation source: 20 cm soil or saprolite under grassland replicate 1 | place: USA:California | collected 2016-06-15
CGCTCACATTCAAAATCATCTGCGCTTCCTGAGTGACGAGTGTGCGCACCGGATCGACATCGTACAACGGGCGCGGCAAATAACGTTCCGTCCAAATATCTTCGCAGATGGTGACACCGATGCGATGGCCGCGAAAATTCAGCGGCGCGATTTGGCGGGCCGGCTCAAAGTAGCGATCTTCATCGAACACGTCGTAGGTGGGGAGGAGCGACTTGTGCGTTTTCTGCAACGGTTCTCCTGCTTGAAGGAAGGCTGCAGCATTGTGAAATGGTTTGCCGCGGCCTTCGTTGTGATCGACGAAACCAACCACCAATGCCGGTTTGCTCAGCCGTTTTTGTAGCTCGTCGAGTATGGCCAGATTTTCCGGAACGAAGCGCGACTTGAAAACGAGATCTTGCGGCGGATAACCGGTCACAGCCAGCTCGGGGGCGATCACGATGTCCGCGCCAGCGTGCGCCAGTTGATCGTAAGCCCCTGCGATCTTCTCGAAATTGCCGCGCAGGTCGCCGACCGTTGGATTAATTTGGGCGAAACCGATCTTCATCCACGCAATAACGTTATGCGCGGCGTAAAGAGGCGGCAAGAATTTCGCCTATTTCTTTTCGCTGCCCATGACGGTGCGATGTTCGTAACCGCCGTTCAAGGCCTTGTCGGCACCTTCCACGAAAACCTTTCCCCATTGAATCAGGCAAGCGGCGGCGAAACCCGCAACTGCGCAGATAATTACTTTCTGGATAAAGGTCGCCTGCATCCCCTCTTTAAGAGCACGTGAAATGCCATGGCTAAAGATGGATCAGGCCGATGCCGAAGACCGATCCGCCTCAGCTGCGGGCTCTTACCATCGCTCGGCCGGCTCGATTCAACTTTGCGGACCGGCGTCGAACTCTTCTTTTCCTACCAAAATCCCCATTGCTGGGTCTGCATTATCCAGAAGCCGAGGAGCAAATTGGTTACGGCGTGGGCGAGAACGCACGAACCCAGACTCCGGGTGCGATAGGCAACGACATTATAGAGCGCGCCGGCAACGAACGCGGCTAACCAATCCGCGCGTGAGTGACTAAAGGTGAACGCAAGTGCGACGATGGCGAATGAGGGCCAGGTGAATTTGCCAAACGGAACTCGCTCGAAATGTTCGTCGATAACAAAGCGAAGCAGGAAGCTGCGCCAGAAAATTTCTTCCATCACCGGAACGACAGCGACGAGGCGAAGAAAACGAAACGAAATCGTGGACCAGTAAAATGCGGGATTGTTCCCAAGAATTTCCGGATCGAATCCAATTGTACGCGGCGCGAAGTTAAGAAATTGCTGCGGCGCGATCCAAAGAACAAAAACGGCGAACGCAATCAGGATGGTGAAGCCAACATTTCTCAGTCCGCGAAATGCATAGCATTCTCGAAAATAAAGCAGCAGCGCGCCACAGAGAATTGTTTGTGCCGGATAAATCCAAAACTCGGCATGACGAAGAACAAAGGCGTGGCCGTACGCAGCGACTAATTGGCAAAGCGCGAGTAAAGCCAGGAATAGAACCATCGGCAGGACGTGTGCGATGAGGTGGCGGCGATGAGATTGCATTTCGTTTTTCGAAACGGAATTGTTATTTTCCCAACATGCCCGAGGAAAAGGACACAAGCGCCGAGGCTTTGGCGCGCGCACTCGAGTTGGAACTGGCGCAGAAGCGGCTGCACTGGCAGCGCGACCGCGAAAAATATCGCACGCTGCGCGTTCTAAGTTTCGGTTTCCTGTTCATCATTATTCTCGCAGGGCTGATTGCATTCTTCTTTTTCTTCTCAAGCACGAACGGGATGCGCGAACAACGTCCTCAACCCTCGCCTGCAGCAGAAGAATCGTCACATTAAGATCGGCTCGCGACCGGGGTAAAGACTCGATCGGCGACGTTGAAGATACGGCGCCTTGTGGCTGCGCCGAATTGCCACCACGCAAGGCGCATCCTGACCGGAACAGAGACTTCCAAGTCTGTGCGCCCAGCGGAGTTTTACTCCGTTGAAGTTTCGGTGAAAAGCACAGCCGGGAAAATCCCAGCTGGGGGGACAGGCCACAGGCCTATGTTCCACTCGCGCGCGGTAGCTACGGCGGGACGGCTAACAATACGCCAATATATTCCCCAGAAATCCTAGCGAACTAAATCAGCGGCCGAATGGGTCCGAACCGTCCGAGAACCGCCCTGCCGTTGATTGATGACAAAGGTGTTGTTGTCACCGTATTGCGCCCATGGTCCACGCGGAATTTCCTCGAACTCCACGAAACGCCAGTCGGTCACATCGGTATCGCCAAGCTCGAGAAAATCGCGTACCGCTGGCGATACATCGAGACCGGCGCCCTTGTTCAGATTTGGTCTGGGCCGTTCGTTACCGAAAACGTATTGCCAATGATCGGTGCGGAAAGGTCCGGCATCTTCCCATTGCGCGTAGGCAACGCGATTGCCTTTGCGGATCGCCAACCAACGACCCTTGCACGTGCTAACGGCCGGACCTTGATAAGCTTCCTTGAACCACGGCACAACCTGGGGCGCTTCCGAGCGATGACCGATTGAGGCTTTGTCGTTGTAGGGGAGAGCACAATAAAAGGGATTCTGTTTCGGTACGAAATTCGCCGGAACGTAGCCAGTTCGGTGACTGCGATCAGGATTGTCGAATCCGCCGTAGCTGTGGGCCCAGTTTTTGTCCCACGAACTCGATCGATTTGGGATGGGATTGTTCCCGCTCGGTTGCTCGCCAATCCAGAAAACGGTCGTCACAATCTCCTTCTTCCACGGATACCTTTCCGCGTGCCGGGGCGGATCCTCTCGCGCCGAAACAAATACCGTCCCCGTTTGCAGCATCGAAAACGAATCCTCTGACGTGCGATCGGATTTTTTGCTCATCTTTTCCTTGTCCGGCAAAATTTTCGCGGGAGCGGAGTGAGTGAAGAAAGAAGTGATCGAGGAAATTATCACCGCGAGCGTGTGAGTGAGGGTTCCCGGCTTCATCCGTTTTTTGGAAGTGGTCGTGAAAGAAGTTTTCTTTCTCATAAGAATCGGTCTGTCCGCGGGAACGCGCGTGGTTTCGAACGAAAAAGCTAACGTTTTGCAACCGTTAACTGTGCCTTTTCGACGAGCTTTTTTTCCTCCGGCAACAAATTGGCTTTTTCGCCCAAATCAAGAAATTTCGCCGCGCGCGAGAAATCATCACTGCTCGCCAACATGATCCCGTAGTAAGCGGCAATTTGCGGCCGTTCCAACTCCGCCTCCGAAAAACCTGCGAATATTTGCAACGCTTTTCTTACATCACCCTCGAGATAAAGTGAAAAAGCATACGTGGCCGCGTAGTCAGCATTCTTCGGCTCCTGTTCATAAACCTCTCGCGCCAGGCGGTGAGCGCCTTCGGCGTTCAAATTTAACAGCAACGAGATTTGTGCAAGATTGTTGCGCACCGCACGGTCGGTGGGTCGCGCTTTCTCCAGATGAGCTAGCACGCGATAAAGCTCCCGCGTGTCACGTCGCGCGGCATAGAAATCGTAAAGCATTCGCAAAGTTTTCTCGGTATTGGTCGGATCTTTCGCGGCCAGCCACCACAAATCGAGTGCTTCATTTTGCCACCCCCATTTGCGAGCCAACTCCGCCAATCCAAAGATTTGTTCGGGACGGGCGCTCACCCTGGCGACCGCTTCGTTCCATTGCTGTCTTGATTCCTGCGCCTGGCCTAGCTCGCGCAGCGCCCGCGCCGCCAATGCGTTTCGCATGTAATCCGAAGTTTCCCACTTTGTTCCCCCGCAAAATTTCGCCAGCGCCTCCCAGTCACCGGTAGCGATGAACGCGTCCGCGACATTGACTGGAATGGCTCGTTTTACCAACATGGTTGGTGGCAACGTTTTGATCCATTCCACCGCTTCGACTGACATTTTCTGCCAGTTCATCCACCCGATTAATGCACTGACCTTGATTGGATCGTCGCTTGCATCTTTCTTCAATTGCTCGAGCAACGATTGGGTTTCGCCATCGCCGGCCGCCTTCAGTATCGAAAGCAAAAGTAAACGATCGGAGAAATCCCGGTTGGGCAAACGATCCAGCTGCCCGGCATAATCCAGCGCGCGCGTTATTTGATTACGACGCAATGCATCATCGGCCAGACGGTGTGTGGCATCGCGCCGAAAAGATTCATCGCCACACAGATCGAGCAGTTCGCGCACGCCGACTTCGTGGGTCGCAGCGTCGTTAGCCGCGACGTGAAGTGTCGCCAGGGCCAATTCATATTTCCGGTTTTGCGGATCGATTCGCTTGGCTTCGAGCAACTCCCTCTCGTACCCAGGCAGGTCGTGCCGGACGAGCGCGGCATCACTTCGCAAGGCGTGATACTCCGCCGTTCTTCTGCCTGGCTCCGGCATGGCATCAAGTGCTTTGCTCGCGCTGTCAGCGTCGCCGAATCGAATGGCACAACGCGCCCAGGCTGTCACACCACCCTCAGCGTTCTTGCTCAATTCCGTCACCCGTCGCCAAAACTCAATCGCTCTGCGCAAACCCGCGCTCTCCGCCGACCGCGCGATTACTCGCATGGCATCCGCATTCTCCGGACTTAGCTCCAACGCACGTTGAGCATCGAGGCTGGCGTGTTTATAATCGCCTTTGTTTACGAGAGCATTTGCCTCCGCTAGCAACCGTCGCACTTGCCAAGCGCGAAATGCGCTCAGGCTGAAATAGCCACCAGCACCGAGAAGCAAAACTAATCCGACAACGGTAAGAAAAATTTTTAGGAGCGAACGCTCGATCTTCTCATTCAATCCCAGCACGATGGATCTTTGCGATGGGGCTGCCGAAGTCAATCAGGCGTGCGAGTAAATTCGCGCGGCATCATCAATCTACGCTAACATCCGGCTGATGACGAAATTGAAATGGATCGTTTTGGTCGCTCTTCTCGCGATCAGGGGAAATTTCGCTGCGCAAACCACCAGTCCATCCGCTGCTTCCCCGCAAACGGTGCGAGTGGCGTTTTGGAATATTCAGTGGTTTCCCGGGCGACACCCCAACGCGTCCGTGGCGGCGGAACGCTCGCAAATCGCGTCGGTCCATCGAGACATGCACCGGATCAATGCGGACGTGATCGGAATGGAAGAGGTCCGTGATTTTGACAACGCAAACATTGCGGTCTCGCCGCTCGCCGGATTCAAAGTTGACGTTGTTTCCGATTTTCCCCCGCGGGAAGGTCAGGATGTCGGACAGCAGGTTGCAATTGCCAGTCGCTTTCCACCGCTGAGTGCCTGGGTCGAAATGTGGAAACCAAATGGGCCGCTCGTTCCGCCGCGTGGATTTGCCTTTGCCGCCTACGAAGTCGCGCCGCGTCATGTGCTACTGGTTTACGCGGTCCATTTGAAGAGTAATCGTGGCGAAATCTCCGAGGACATCGCCATTCGGGAAGAATCAATGCAACAACTCACCGCGCACATTCAGGCAATGAACGATGCTTACGAAAAACTCGGAAACGTGAGCTGTATCGTCGGCGGTGATTTCAATACCGCGCCGGATGATCCACGTTTCGCCAGCGAAACCACCACGGGCCTTTTGCGCGACAAGGGATTTTCCTGGTGTTGGGAAAATATCCCTTTCGCGCAGCGCATCAGTTTGCCGGCTGACAAACTTTTCCCGGCAGCTTGTTTCGATCACATCTTTGTGCGGAATGCCAAAATAAATTCAGCGCGTGTGATCGAAACCTCCAGGCGATCGAGCGATCACAATGCCATTTTTGCGGAGCTGCAATTGTAGCCGCGGGCGTTGCCGCGGCGGGCGGGCTTTCCCCTATTCTGTCATATCGAGCGAAGTCGAAACATCTCTGACTTTAAAGAGGAGTAGCTAGAGATTCCTCGACTCCGCTCGCAATGATAAAGGATGGGACTGCAATCAAGCCTAATCCAGAAATTTTCCTGGATTCAGAATATTGTTTGGATCGAGAGCGCGCTTGAGCAACTGATGAAGACCGCGCGCAACTTCGGTGCTGGCTTCCGGCCACCAGCGTTTCTTGGCCAACCCGATTCCATGTTCACCGGTAATGACTCCGCCCCAACCTAGCACCTGGGCGAATAGTTCATCGAGCGCTCCTTGCATTTTTTCCCGCACGGCGGCTTCGCGATTGTAACGATCCGCCATGATATTGACGTGAATATTGCCGTCTCCAGCGTGACCGAAACAGGCGATTGGAAAACCGGAGCGCTGGGAAAGTCCCTCCGCAAACGCGATTAAATCCACCAGACGACTCCGCGGAACAACGATGTCTTCGTTCAACTTCGTCAGCCCGGTCGCGCGCAGTGAATTGCTGAACTCGCGACGAAGTGCCCAAAGCCTCTCGCAGTCACTTTCATTCGTGGCGACGTCGAGCGCGGTCGGTTTTCGGCTCTTAATCAAATCGCGCACCTTCTGCATTTCCACACCCACGGTTTCTTCCTGTCCGTCGAGATCAAGGAGCAGGTGAGCATTACCAGATGGAACGTGTGCGGCCCCCGAGTCGTGGCGCGCTGCTTCGAGTGTAAATTTGTCTGCGATTTCGAGCGAAGATGGCAAAAATCCAACCGCAAAAATTTGCTGCACCGTCGCCGCTGCCTCGGACATGGTATCGAACGACGCTGATAAAGTCGCGCGTGCCGGAGGTAGCGGAAGAAGCTTGACCGTAATCTCGGTCGCAACGCCGAGCATTCCTTCTGATCCGACAAACAACCCGATTAAATCGAAGCCGGTCTTGTTTTTGTGAACGCGGCCGCCCGTGCGGAGCAGATCACCGTTTGCCAGAACGACCTCGAGACCGGTAATATAATTGCGGGTAACGCCGTATTTGAGGCAACGTGGGCCGCCCGCATTAGTGGCAACGTTTCCACCAATAGTGCAATGTTCGAAGCTTGCGGGATCGGGTGGATAAAATAGTTTCTGTTCGCGAGCCGCCCGTTTCAGCTCGCCCGTAATCACTCCGGGCTCAACGATTGCAATGGCATCGGCAAAACTTACCTCTTTGATCCGATTCATCCGCGAGAGAGACAGGGCAATCCCCCTCCGAACTGGGACGCAACTGCCGACATAGCCGTAGCCTGCCCCGCGGGCGGTTACGGGAATCTTATTCTCGTTAGCAAACCGTAGCAGTTTGCTAACGTCATCGGTCGATCGAGCAAAGACGACGACTTCCGGCGTTTCGTGAGCGAACCATTTGTCGCCACTGTGCTCGCCCAATGTTTGCGAATCGTCCGCGACGGCATCGTTGCCTAACAAACCTCGCAGTTCGGATGCAATTCCCATCTCATGGTGAGCTTTGCCGCAGCAGCGCTGTAGAGCAAGCGCTCCCGCTGGCCGATTAGATGGCAGGCGGGAGCGCCTGGCCTACATCTCTCAGCGAGAAATGGCAATCCGATAGTGCCGCGAGCGTTTGTCCATTCGAGTGAGAAGCGCCTCTGCCTTCGGATAAATCACCGGCTTGCTTTCATCCGCACCGGCGAACTCTTTCACTGCCTCCATCGAATCAAATCGCAACAAAGTCACGAATTCGGTTTCAGCGCTCCCCTCATGAATGAATAATTCCGCGCCTCGATAACCTTTGATCTGTCGCCGTGCAATACCGGGGAAAATTTCATCGCGCAGCATGTCTGCATATGCTTTTGCGTGTTCCGGTTTGGTCCAGCCATGCCAAATCCGCGCAATCATATTATTCTTCCCTTCATACTCCTGCTCATAATCGATAAGAAAGAGATTCGATCATGAGCCTGAGCATGAGGGAAAACCTTACATACCCATGATCTGGTAGCCCCCATCGACGTAGATGACTTGTCCAGTAATGGCAGCTGCGCCGTCGCTCGCCAAAAAAACTCCAGTCGCGCCCAACTCCGCCGTATCGCAGCTCCGCTTCAAGGGCGCCCGTTCCTGGTAATGTTTCAGCATCGACATGAAACCGCTGATGCCACGCGCCGCCAGGGTGTTGACGGGGCCGGCAGAAATACAATTCACTCGAATTTTTTTTGGACCAAGGTCGTAGGCAAGATAACGAGTGCTAGCTTCGAGGGAAGCTTTGGCTACACCCATGACGTTGTAGTGCGGCACAACTTTCTCAGCGCCGTAGTAGGTCATCGCGACAATGCTTCCGCCATTCGTCATTAAAGGTGCAGCTTCCCGCGCCAGCGCAACAAGCGAATAAGCGCTGATATCGTGCGCGGTACGAAACGCTTCGCGGGTGGTGCTCACGAAATCGCCCTCGAGCGCTTCCTTGGGCGCGAAAGCGACTGAGTGCAGGAGTAGATCCAGCCGATCGGTCTGACCGCGCACTTCTTGGAATAATCTCGCGATCTCCTCGTCGCTCGAAACGTCACAGAGGAAGAGCGGCACGTTTTCGCCGAATTCACCGACCAGCTCTTCAACATTCTCTTTCAAGCGCTCGCCCTGATAATTAAAAATTAATCGGGCACCCGCCGCCGCCCACCCCTTCGCGATCGCCCAGGCGATGCTGCGCTTGTTTGCCACGCCAAAAACGACGCCGACTTTTTCGGACAAGACTTGTGAGGTCATACGCCGGCATCATAGCAAGTTTCAGCGTCTTGGGTAGCGCACGCGTCTCGCGTGTTGGCGATCGCGTCCTCGCGATCGCGGACTTTTCTAAAGATTGTTTTGGCGGGACGCTAAAACCAGCACGCGAGACGCGTGCGCTACCCAGATTAACCGGATGAACGCGCCCTGTAGCCACGGTCGGCAGCTGCCGGAGCACCGTGTGACATGGACCATGACGCCCCGACGAAGCGGGCGAGCTGCAACACAAATATTTGTGAGACGACGTCTACCCCGATTTCAGAATGTGCTTGATCCCGCGAATCGGAATGACAACCCAGTCCGGTCGATGATTTAGTTCGTAACCGATTTCGTAGACCGCTTTGTCCAGAAGATAGGCTTCGAGTGCAATACGCAGGTCGGCTTCGTTGCGCGGAATAAAAAGTGCGTCACTGGTAGCAGCAAGATAGCTTTGCAGAAACGTGCTGCTCATCTCGCGATACCAAATGTCAGCCCATTTCTCCAAAAACGGAACGTCTTCCTGTCGCATCGCCGGTTGCCAAAGCGCGCTGTAGGCGGCGTATTGAAACGAGCGCATCATCCCGGCGACATCGCGCAGGGCCGAGCGTTTCAATTTGCGTTCGCCGAGCGGCCGCGCCGGTTCGCCTTCGAAATCGAGGAAAATAAAATCGCGACCGGTATGAAGCGCCTGCCCGAGATGAAAATCGCCATGAATGCGAATCTTATGCGCGGCGGACCGTTGCTCGAGCAGGCGTCGCTCCTGCGCGAGAATTTGCTTCTCGGCCGCGAGGACTTCCTCAGCTTCAGTACGAAACGCTGCCGGCAAATCGTCCAGTTTCTTTCGGAGCAACTCGAAAGCACGCCGCGATGAAGCACGCATCGATTGGACCACGCTCCGCTGCGCCAGGGCATTAAATGGCTCGGGCGCGAACGCAGGATCGTCGGTCTCGGAGGCAAGCGCGCGATGCAATTCACCGGTGCGTTGACCAAGTAAGCGTGCCTTCTCCGGATAAATGCCACCGATCAATTCTTGAATGAGTTGGGTTGAACCGACCTCATTCAGGTCAGCTTTGCGGGACAAAACGCGCTCGTAATAACTGCCGACGGAATCAAGCGTAAACCTCCAGGCGTCACCTTCGTTCGCGATCGCAGACTGAATGAGTGCGAGCACCACCGTATTTTTGCCAGAGCGGTATTCGAGGGTGCCGGCAAACGCTGGCACATTGGGAAATTTCGTGCGCTCAGTCAGGAACCGCGTGATTTCAACGTCGGGATTAATCCCCTCCTCCAGTTTCCGGAAGATTTTCAAAAAATATTGTGTCCCGAAGAGGATCGAGGAATTGCTTTGTTCGCCTCTCATCACGCTCGAATTGGCGCTCAAATCCTCCGCCGCTACGAACTGCGCAGTGGCGGAGCCAACGATCTCGCCACGCCGCGCCCGCAATTTTCGCTGCTCGCGAATGATGCGATAAATTTCGGCGCGATAATCGGAATCGAAGGTCGCGTCATGCAGGATGGCGTTGCTATCGGCGAATTCGGCAATCACAGCATGTTGGGCTTCGCGAGAAATTCGATGTGCGTTTTCATCACGCGCGATTTGCAGCGGCAGGGTGTAAATTTCTGAAGCGCCTTCAGTGTAATTCACTTCAATAAGGACATGGCGCGCACCATCTGGGTGCGGCGAAATTAATGGATCCTCCACGATTCGAAGTTCCCGAATGGTGCGCGCTTTCGCGCCAAACCAGCGGCACCCGGTAAGATAGTTCGGAAGAATCGTGCGCTCGAGGTCGCGCCGTGACGAAGCGGAAAGGAGTTCCGAAAATCCAGGGATTGAGGCGATTGTAGGCGTGCGCACCCGTTTGCGTGCCCGGCTCGCCGCTGAGGGAGATTGCAAAACAAACCAGTAATGCGCGTGTGGCCCGAGGGTAAGCGGATAACGCGATCTTCGGATCGCGGGGAATCGATTGCGGCTAAAAACCTCCATCGGGATGCACCCTGAAAATTTCGCGAGATCGAGTTCCACTGGCTGAGCGAAGCGGGACAAATTCACCACAACCAGAATAGTTTCGTCTTCGGTGCGTCGGAGAAATGCCAGCACTTTTGGATTTTCCGGGAACAAAAATTCAAGCGAGCCGCGGGAGAAGGCCTTATAATTTTTTCGCATCGCGATGACGCGCCGCATCCACCACAACAACGATGAGAGATTCTTCTGCTGATTCTCGACGTTGATTGCTTCGTAGTGGTATTCCGGATCAATCGTGATCGGGAGATAAAGCTGCTGCGGATTCGCTTTGGAAAATCCTGCGTTGCGATCGGCGCTCCATTGCATCGGGGTGCGACAGCCGTTGCGATCGCCGAGATAAAAATTGTCGCCCATTCCTATTTCATCGCCGTAGTAAAGCACGGGCGTGCCGGGCATGGAGAATAGGAGAATATTGAGCAGTTCGATTTTGCGCCGGCTGTTCGCGAGCAATGGTGCCAGCCGGCGGCGAATGCCGAGATTGATGCGCGCGGTTGGATCGTTGGCGTAAACGCGCCACATGTAATCGCGCTCCTCATCCGTCACCATCTCGAGAGTAAGCTCGTCGTGATTGCGCAGGAACATGGCCCACTGGCAGTTGTCCGGGATCGGTGGCGTTTGTTCGAGAATGTCGATAATGGGAAAGCGATCTTCCATCTGCAGCGCCATGAACATTCGAGGCATGAGCGGGAAGTGAAAATTCATGTGCGATTCGTCGCCGTAG
>WNFW01006242.1_pt1 | contig 11265 bp, 9 predicted proteins | sample 5400131 | NCBI WGS metagenome assembly WNFW01 (sample SAMN13153362, study PRJNA577476) | soil metagenome | isolation source: 20 cm soil or saprolite under grassland replicate 1 | place: USA:California | collected 2016-06-15
TTGCGGGGTTCCTGGCCATGGGGCGGCCGGTATGTGGATTCGCCTCGAGGTTTTGGGCTCAATTCGGACGCCGTCCCTAGCGGCTACCCCCCGCGGAAGGCCATAATCGACTCGCTCGCTCGAGGAGGTGGGCTCCGCAATTCCTTACGTCAAGTCGGTCACATCTCGACGCAGCTCACGAGCATTAGTGGTGGGATCACCGTCCCACTCGGCTGTACCTGGCGCTGCCGGCGCCTAGCAGGGCACGAGCGGTATGATCGAGCAGGTACACTCCCTAAGGAGGGATTCTCGTATGAAGCGTCTCGCGCTGTTGTTGGTAGCTGTGGCGCTGCTCTGGCCCGCAGCAGCCAGCGCCCAGCTCACCATGCAGATGTCCAATGGATGGTCGTTTTCTTTCGCGGGCAACGTGAACGCCTTCTGGGTGTTCACGAGCCAGACGAACAGCGGGCCGAAGAACTCCAGCGTTCGGACCGGGTTGCTCCCCACCTTCGCCACATTCGAGGCGAAGGGCAAGGAAGCCGGGATGAACCTCTCAGTGCACTTCGGCTTCGCGCCGCAGATCCAGAACGCCGCGGTCCACGACCAGTTCGACGTGCAGTCGGGCGCCGCTATCGATATGCGCCAGGTGTACCTGACGGTCGGCGTCACCTACAATCAAAAATCCGGCAAGAACAAGTACATGTTCTGGGCCGGCGGCCTCTGGCAGACCACCAAGAATGCGGTGACCGGGGGCAACTCGGCTAGCTCCGTCGGTGGCACAGCCGGAGTCCGGGGCGACTTCTCCGACCTCTCGGTCGTCGTGAACGCGTACATCGGCAAGGGCGTCGGAAATACGTTGCTGTTCTCGGGCAATGAGGTCGCGCCGAATGGCACCGACCTAAGAAAGTCGGACGGCGGCTACGCGCAGGTGATGTACACGGTCAACAAGAAGACTGGCCTCGGTGTTAGCTACGGCTTCAGCCGCTTCAAGAACGCAAGCGCGGGCGAGACCGTTGGGAGCGGCGGGAACAACACGGTGCGCACGCAGTGGACCAGCGCCACGCTGGGTGTCTACCACCAGTGGACGAAGTCCCTGAAGCTGGTGTTCGAAGGCACCCGCGAGCAGCAAGGTATCGGCGGGGCCGCCCCCGCGCAGGTCGACGTGTCCGGCGGGTTCATGCTCTTCTTCTAACGACGTAACGACGTCAAGCAAGAACGTCTCGCACAGACGTCACGCGGAAACGTCGCGCAACAACGTCAAGAGGCCGGGAGCGATCCCGGCCTCTTACGTTTCCGCGTGACGTCGTCGCGTGACGTTTTTGCGCGACGCCTCTGCTTGACGCCTTCTATTTGTTCTGCTTGACGCCTTCTATTTGTATCGGTAGGTGATTCTGCCGCGTGTAAGGTCGTAAGGGGAAAGATCTACCGCGACGCGGTCCCCCTGCAGGATTCTGATGTAATTCTTGCGCATCTTCCCGCTCACGTAGGCGAGCAGGCGAGCACCTCGTGGCCATTCTCGAGCTTCACGCGGAAGGTAGTGTTGGGCAGCACCTCGCTTACGGTGCCCATCATCTGTATGGCGTCGCCGGCCACCGCTCCTCAGTCGCTCCTCTCGTTCAGGTCAGGCTCAGACGTGCGCCGCGCGCGGGTCCATCGTCTGGTCGCGCGGGGGCTCCTGACCGCGCTCGAGATAGGAGGCGTGCCGGCCGCAGCTGTGGCAGGTGAGCGTGATGCGCTCCGATGCGGCCGACAAGCCTGGCTCACCCCGCCGGCGAGGCGACCGCACGATCGACCGGGTACCACACGACGGGCAGACCAGGGGAACGTGCTCCCGGTCTGCCGCGATCAGCGCCAGCGCTTCAGGCGCCCGATACTCCTTGATGCCGCGTCTCCCCACGCCTGCATGCACCTCCAACCGCGAAATCTAGCAGCCCCTGGAAGGGGCACGCCGCCTTGACACCCTCCGCCCGGGGCGTATCTCTCACCGGAACGGGAGGTTGCCATGGACGGCCGGGCGTACGAGCCACTGGCGGAGATCGAGGTCGACCTAGTCAAGCCGGAGCGCCAGGGCTTCATGCTCACCGGTCAGGGTCCCGACAATGCGGAGTACCAGCTCGATATCCGGTTCGAGATGCCGCTCGATCCCCGTACCCGCACGGTGCTGGGCGAGCTGCTATCCCATTCCGATCTGATCATCTCGCGGCGCGCCCCGGGTGGCCTGGCCCAGGCGCTGCGCCAGCGGCGTAACCGCGCACCGCAGCGCTAGTTGGCGTCAAAATCCTTGACGGTCCCGAAAGTGGGATGTAGCTTGGCGCGACCTTCAGCACCGGAGCAGCGTGCTTCATGCCAGCCGAACTCGGCGGGTCGCAGATCTCGTCGCTGCTCGAAGCCCTCCCCGGTATCGCCAGTGTGCTGCGCAGCCCCGTCGCCGACGCGCTCGTCAAGGCGATCCGGGCGGCGGTGGGCGTAGGTGATTTTTCGGCCGAGGACGCCGAAGAGCTGGTGCGCTACGCTGTGCGCCGCGGGTTGATCGGCCCGGACGAGGGGGACCGCGTCCTCGCCGAGGTACAGGTGGCGCTCAAGTCTCCGCGCAAAGTGGTGAAGACCGCGAAACCGAAGGGGGCCAGGAAGAGGCCCGCGAAGAAGAAGCCTCGCCGCTAGCCGTGAAGGCCACCGTTTTCCTCCTCACCGCCTTTGCCGGGGCGTGCTCGCGCGCTCCGAAACCGGGCGCCGTCGCGCCGGCGGACGCCGCGTTCAAGTTCCGGCTCGCGGCGGCACTCGCGGCCGCCCGGCGCTGCGACACCGCGCTCGTGGTGGCGCGCGCCGCTCAGAGCCTCGAGGCCGACAATGTGCGGGGACCGCTCGTGGTGGGGGCGTGTCAGGAGCAGGCGGGGCGCTACGACGAGGCGATCGCCACGTACCAGGCGTTCGCCGCCCAGCACCCCCGTGCGCGGGGCGTCGCCGCGCTCTCCGCCCGCGCGGAGCTCGCGTTGCGGACTTCGGCCGAGCAGACGGCGCGCCAGGCGCTGGTGCGGGAGACCGAGCTGGCCCAGCAGCCGCCGCTGGCGGCGACCGTGGCGGTGCTGCCCGTGGTCGTCTCGGGCGATTCAACGTACCGCCCGCTGTCCCGCGGCCTGGCGGAGCTGATCACCACCGATCTCGCCTACATCCGCACGCTGCGGTTGCTCGAGCGGCTGCAGATCGGCGTGCTGCTCGACGAGCTGAAGCTGGGGACGAGCCAGCGGGCGGACCCGGCGACGGCGGCGCGGGTGGGACGACTGCTTCGGGCCGAGCGCATGGTGCAGGGCACCGTCACGATCCCGTCGTCGGGGGGCGGGCCGGTGCACCTCACGGCGTCGGTCGTGACCGGCGCTGGAGTCGTCCGGCCCGTGGCGCCGGCGACGGGGCCGTTCCGACAGTTGCTCGGGCTCGAGAAGCAGGTCGTATTTGGACTCGCGGCCCAGCTCGGGATCGAGCTGACCGAGGCCGAGCGGCAGCGCATCTTGAAAGAAGGGCCCCGCCAGCTCGCCGCGTTCCTGGCGTACAGTCGCGGGCTCGAGGCGATGGATGCGGGCGACTACGCCCGCGCGGCGCAGCACTTCGGTGAGGCGGCGCGCGGGGATCCGAGCTTCCGGGCGGCCTCGCAGGGCCGCCAGGCGGCGCTGACGGCCCCCGCGCTCGAGCGGGCCGGCGCCGATCCCGTCGGTTCCCTCTCCGTAGTCGACGCGCTGGGGCAGGGCGCCACGACCGTCCTGCCGGCGACCGGGGGCGTGCTGTCCTCCGGAACGCTCGATGTCGTGCCGACCCCTGGGGACGTCGTCACCCAGGCCGGGGGGACGGCATCCGGGACCGGGACGACCATCCGACACCTCGGGCCCGAGACCGCGGGCCTCCCATCGATCATCTCCGTCACGAACGGCATCACGATCATCTTCAAGCGTCCGCCGTGAGGCTCGCGGTCTTGCTCCTGGCCGCGACGCCGCTCGCGGCGCAGGAGCCCCGCGCTGATCTCGCCACCGCGGCCAAGACCGGCGTCATCCTCGACGCTTATTCCTTCGGATCGGGTTTCGCGTTCCACAACGTGGTCGAGTGGACCGTCCCCGTGACCGTGTCGCAGCACCTGGGCCCCCGGCTGACCGTGGATCTCTCGGCCGCGTTCGCCCGCGCGTCCGGCGCGACCACGAGCGGGACCTTTCAAGTCTCCGGCTTCACCGACACCGATGTGCGAGCGAGCTGGGCCACGGTGTCCGGCCATCTCATCATCTCCGTCGCGGGCACGCTTCCGACAGGGCAAGCGACGGTGCCCGACTCGACCGTGCCGCTCTTGAGCGCGCTCGCGACCGACCTGCTCGCGTTCACGACGCCGACCTTGGGGACCGGCGGGGGCGCGACCGGTGGGTTCGCCACGGCAATGCGGTTGGGGGAGCGCTGGGCGGGCGGCGTGGCGGCGAGCTATCGCTGGCACGCGGGCTACACGCCCGTCTCGGGAGGCGGCCGGCTCGAGCCGGGGGGCGAAGTGCGCGTGCGGCTCGGCGTCGAGGGGCCGCTCGGAGCAGGCGGAGGCGGCTACCTCCGTGCAGCCGCCGTCTATACCACCAGCGGCGCGGACACTACGGCGAGTAGCGCGGCCACTCCCAGCGGCTCTCGCAGCGGCATCGGGGATCGCATCCTGGTGTACTCGAGCGTCAGCCTGCCCGCGGGCGCGAGCAGCCTGGTCTTCTATGGATACGACATGTACCGCTTGCGGCCGCACGGGCTTACCGCGGCCGACTCGAATACCGTGGAAGTGCCGCGTGGCAACGTCTTCGCGCTCGGTGCACGGCTCGAGCGCACGCTCTCGCCGGCGCTCGGCCTCGCGCCGAACGTCGAGTTTCGCAGCGAGCTGACCGGGGCGAGCGTGGGGAGCCTGACGCTGCTCGGCTGGATCGTGCGTCCGGGAGTGGATCTGCGCTACCGGGCGAGCGGCAGCGTGACGTTGCTCGTCCAGGGACAGACGGCGTTCGGGCGGCTCGCGGACGGCAAGGGCGGCTCAGTGGCGTTGGTGGGTCCTCGGGCGGTTGTGCTGGTGGACTGGAGCCGGTGACGCGCCGCTAGACCCGCAGCCCCTGCACCAACCCCCGCAGCTTCTCGGCCGCCTCGAGCATGTGCGCCGCGGCCGCCGCCATTTGCTGCGTCGAGGCACCCTGCTGCTGCGTCGCCGCCGTGACCTGCTCGGCGCTGCTCGCGTGCGCCGTCGCCCGGCCCGCCACCTGCTCGACCTGCTGCTTCAGCCGCTCCGCGGTTTGCCGGTTCGCCTGCGCCGCGACGCGCACGCGGAGCGACGCGTGCTCCACCTGCTCGATCGCCGCCACGATCTCCGTCAGGCCGCGCGCCGCGCCCTCCGCGATCGACTCGATGCCGCGCACCTTCGCCTGCCCGGCCGTCATCGTTGCCGTGACCTCCTCCATGTGCTCCCGGATCATGGTCGTCGTGCGCGTCACCTCTTCGGCGGCCCGCGCCGACTCGTCCGCCAGCTGACGGACCTCTTCCGCCACGACCGCGAAGCCCCGGCCGTGCTCGCCCGCCCGCGCCGCTTCGATGGCGGCGTTGAGCGCCAGCAGGTTGGTTTGTGACGAGATGCGCTTGATCAGGTCGACGAAGTCGTCGATCGCGGCCGAGAGCTGCGCCAGCTCGCTGATCTGCCGCGACGTCGTTTGCACGACCTCGCGCACGTCGAGCAGCGCCTTGCCCGCGGCCGCAACGTCGCCGCGGTGCCGGTCGGCGACGGTGCGGATCTCCTCGCCCAGCCGCGCGGTGCGGTCCGCGGCTTCGGCCATCTCGGTGGCGGCGAGCCGCAGCTCTTCGAGTCCGGTCCCCATCGCCCCGAGCGCCGCGCGCTGGTGATCCGCGCTCCCCGAGATCTCGACCATCGCCGTGGACACCTCGCTCGACGAGGCGGCGAGCTGCTCGCTCGTGGCCGACAGGTCTCCTGCGGAGCCCGCGATCCGGTCGGACTCGCCGACCACCTCACCCACGATGCGCCGCAGCCGATCGGCCATTCGCTGCATCGCATCGGCCAGCACGCGAAACTCGCGCGGCATCTCTCCCACCGTGACCGGCCGCAGGTCACCGCTCCCGAACCGTTCGGCTGCCGTCACGAGCCGGCTGAGCGGCCCGTGAATCGACAACATGGCCCAGCGCGCGAGAAACAACCCGACGACGGCGATCCCCCCGAGCAGGAGCCACAGCTCCTTCTCCCGCTCCCGCGACGCGGCCGCCAAGCGGTCCGCCACCTGCGCCGCCTTCACCGCCTGGCGGCTCGCGAGATCGCGCACCAGGCGGGTCACTTCCGCCGCGCGTGGTCGCACGGCTGCCGACTGCGTCAACGCCTCGCCGTCCCGCCCCAGGTCCTTGAGCGCGTGGGCGATCGCGTAGTCCACCTGGATCGCCGCGTTCAGCTGCTTGAGCCGGCCGACCGCGATCCGGTCTTCCCCCGTGATGCCGAGCGCCTCGAGCCGCCGCTCGTACTGGAACGCGTCGTCACCCGCGGCCTGGAACAACCGGCGCGAGTCGGCGCCTGGCGCGGCGAGGTATTGCTCGGCGGCGCGAATCTCTTCGAACACCGTGGCCACGAGTCCGCTGCCGATCTCGCTCGAGGCCCGCAGCCCCGCCAGCTCGTCGGCCACGGCGTGCCGCATCTGCCGCAGCGTGACCGCGGCGAGCAGCGCCGTCCCCACGAGACCGATCGACAGCGGGATCAGTCCCGCCACGATGCGTGACCGGATGGTGTCGAACATGCGAGGCATCAGCGCTCGCTCTCGGCGACGAGCCGGCCGCCGCGGATCACGCCGATCACGACCTGCTTGCCGGGGACATCCCCGTTGCTGTCGAAGGCGACGGTCCCCGTGACTCCCTCGAACGGCGCCTTCCCCCGGCCGACCTTCGCCAGGTAGTCCCGTATCGCCTGTCGGCCGGCGCCGGCCTCGCTGATGGCGCGCGCCAGCAGGTGGACGGCGTCGTAGGCCCCGGCGCCCCGATGGTCCGGGCGCTGGCCCGGATAGGCGCGCGCGTAGTCCGCCACGAACGCCACATTGCGCTCGTCGGGCCGATCCGGCAGGTACGCCGAGGAGACGTGCACGCCCTCGGCCAGGGCTCCGTCGGCCTCGATCCCCGTGAGCGCGTCGCCCCCGATCACCGGCCAGCCGAGCCGCAGCGCCTGCATCTCCCGCAACGCGAGCTCGGCTCCGGGACGTTCGGCAGCGAGCACTAACACATCGACTCCCGCTTGTCGCATGCGCGACAGGTAGGGCTCGAGCGAGCGGGTCTCCGGAACGTAGGGGTCCGCCTCTACCACGACGCCGCCCAGTCGCGCGAACTCGGTGTCGAACGCGCGCCGCACGCCGCGACCGTAGTCGTTGTTCACGTAGATGATCCCGGCGCGCCGGGCCGCGAGGGTCTGCCGCGCGAACCGCGCCAGTTGCGGCCCGTGCTGCACGTCGCTGGGACAGACCCGGAAGAAGTAGGGGGTGATCCCCGCCAGGTCGGGGTTGGAGGCCGATGGCGAGACCATGACCAGGGGGGTCCGCCCGGCCCCATACACGCGTAACCCGGCTTTGGACGGATCCGAGCTCAGGTGACCGACGACTGCCACGACCGCGGGATCGGCGTACAACTGCTCCGCCACCCGCAGCGCCGTATTCTCAGAGCCCGAGTCGTCCACGGGTTTCAGCTTGAGGAGGCGGCCGCGCACGCCCCCGCGGGCGTTGATCTGATCGACAGCCAGCTGAGCGGCCCGCAGCATCGACGCGCCGCGCGCCTGCGAGAATGGGCCCGCCAAACCGATGACGATGGGGCCGCCCGGGCGGGAACATGCCGCCAGTACGAGGGCGGCGCCGACGAGAGCTGACCTTCGCAGAAGCCCTCCAAGGTGGCGCGGCAAGGTTAAGCTGGGCCAAGGGGAAGCGCAATGTTGTCCCCGTCGTACCCACATGATTTCCACCCGGTTTTCCAGACGGTGTGGACAACGTCCCCCCCTCGCGGGCCGCGGCGCAGCCGGTAGTTTCAGGGTGTGAACGTCGTCCAGAGCCTGTGCCGCTTCGCCGACGCGCTGGAGCAGCTGCTCGCCGCCCCTGACGCCGCGGCCTTCGAGCGCGTGTGGGACGCGCTCGACCTCGATCGCCTGGCCTGGGATGCGCTGGCCCTGGCCCGCCGCGCCGGCAGCGATGCGATCGAGCCCGCGCTGGCGCAGGTCGACCGCCGGCTGCTCGCCGTGTTGGAGCGCTGCCGCGCGTTTCTCGATCGCCACCTCGTGACGTTTCGCGTGCCCGAGCTCGAGCGCTGGCAGCACGCGGCGGCGGCGGCGCTGGTGGGCGCGCGCTGGGGCGTCGCGGGCCTCCGCACCGTCATCGCGGACACGCGGGCGCCGCTGGGCCGCCGCTATTTCGCCTTCCTGGGTCTCGCGGAGCGGCATCCCGAGGCCGCATGGCCGCTGTTCGAGCGCTATCTGGTGACCCCCGGCGCACACCACGCCTTCGTGGCCGCGGCGGTCGAGGCGACGCGCTACTACAGCGGACGCGCGGACGTGCTGATCTCGCTGTTCGAGCGGATCCGCGGTGACCAGCTGATGCGGCGGTTCCTCGGCCCGAAGATCCTCGAGTCGCTTTACGTGCTGGGCGAAGAGCGCAGCCTGCCGCTGTTCGAGCAGCTGCTCGTCGCGGGCCACACCGATCCCGACATCGATCGATGCGAGGTGACCCGCGCGCTCGTGGCCGTGCGGAAACTCACCGGCCGGGTGGCGCCGAGCTCCAAGTTCACCGACGCCGAGCAAGCGGCCGTGCAGCGCGCGCTCGACGACGCCGAGCGGCGGTTCGAAGAGGAGCGCGACCGCATCGTGCCGGTGACGGTCATCTGACGAACCCCCACACCTTGTTCCGATACTCCTTTCCGCCGACCGCGTAGCTCTCGTTGTGCCCCGAGCCCTGGAGCAGCACGAGCTCGACCGGGCCTCGGGCGGCGGCGGCGACCTGCATTCCCATCGCGAGCGGGACGAGCCGATCCGCGGTGCCGTGGAACAACAGCACCGGGCAGCGCACCTGCTTCATCCGGCCGAGGTTGTCGAGCGAGAGGCGAACGATGAACGGCGGGAAGATGCGGTAGGCGTGCCGGGCCATGTCGGTCGCATTGGTGAACGGCGACTCGAGGATCAAGCCCGCAACGGGATGGTGGGTCGCGGTGTAGGTCGCCGCCGCAGTGCCGAGCGAGCGGCCATACGCATAGATGCGCTGGGGATCGACCTCCGGGCGGCCGGCCAGGGCCGCATACGCCGCGTCGGCGGCGCCGTACATGCCGGCTTCCGTGGCCCGCCCGCCGCTCCCGCCGTAGCCGGGATAATCCACGACCAGGAGCGCCGCGCCCGGTGGCTGAAACTCGTGTACGATCGGCCAGATCGACGCGATGTTCTCGCCGTTGCCGTAAAACCACAAGAGGGCGGGGGAAGACGGGGAGGGACGGGGAAAGACGGGGGAGGTCTTCTTGACCTGCCCCGTCCTCCCCCGTCCTTCCCCGTCGTCCCCCGTCTTTGGCGCCAGGTACCACCCCGCGAGCCGCGTCCCGTCTTTCGTCACCAGCTCGATCTTCTCCCCGTTCGCGACGCCTACGCGCGTCGGATCCGGCAGCGGCGCGCGCGGGGCGGGAAACGCGAGTCGCTCCTGGAACAGCCACGCGAGAACCAACAGGACGACGTAGGCGAGGACGAGACCGAGGGCGATGCGGACGGGCCCCCACCGAGAATCTTACGTCCCGTGACTACCCAGATCACCTGCCCCGCGTGTCGCGCGGCGATCCCCACGGGCTCGGCGTTCTGCCCCGCGTGCGGCAATCCGTCGCCCACGGTAATCACGAACGAGCGCGTCGCCCCGAGTTCCCCCTCTCCCGAAGGGAGAGGGGGCCAGGGGGTGAGGACGTCCGAAGGGAGCGGCGGCCAGGGGGTGAGGATTCCCGGAGAGGGCGGCGGCCCGACGGCGCTGCCCACCGCCGAGCGTCTCGCCCGCGCGCTCGGCCCCAAGTATCAAGTGAAGCGGCTCGTGGGGCGCGGCGGGTTCGCCGAGGTGTACGAGCTATGGGATCAGGACCTGGACCGGCGCCTCGCCTGCAAAGTGCTCCACCCCGAGATCGCCTGGACCCCCGGCATGCTCACGCGGTTCCGCCAGGAAGCCAAGGCGCTGGCGCGCCTCCAGCACCCGGCCATCCTGCCCATCCACTTCATCGGGGAGGGCGAGGGCCTCGTCTACTATGTGATGCCGTTCGTCGAGGGGGAATCGCTCGCCGAGGCGCTGCGTCGGCGCGGGTCATACGCTCCCGAGGAAGCGCTCACGATCGCGGAACCGATCCTCGAGGCCCTGGCGCACGCGCACGCGCAGGGGTTGGTGCACCGCGACATCAAGCCCGACAACGTGATGCTCGAAGCCAAGACCCACCGCACGCTGCTGGTGGATTTTGGGATCGCGAAGCTGCTCGATCCCGGCTCGACCACTGGCGGGGGCACGAAGACAGCCACGGGCTTCACCGTCGGCACCGTGCAATACATGAGCCCCGAGCAGGCGCTCGGCGCACCCAATCTGGACGGGCGCAGCGACCTGTACGCCTTCGGCGCCATGCTCTTCCAGATGGTGACGGGCACGCCGCCCTACGACGGCAACTCGAGCGCCGAGATCGTGGGCAAGCACCTCGCCGACCCGATCCCGGTGGCGAGCGACGTGAATGCCCGGATCCCGCGCTGGCTGTCCGATGCCATCGTGAAGTGCCTCGCGAAGCAGCCCGACGGTCGCTTCCAGACCGCGGATCAAGCGCTCGCGGCCCTGCGGCGGGGACGCGCCGCGGGATCGGGGAAGCTGGTCGACGCGGCCACGGTGGAGCGCCGCGTCCGCCGCTCGGGCGCGGTGCGGTTTCGCCTGGGGAGATTCGGCTGGTGGGTGGCGGGTGGGCTCGCGGTGGTTGGCGCCGGGCTAGTGCTGGCGCGCGGCGCGGGGTTCGTCGGCGCCGGTGTGGTGTTCGTGCACAACGCGCTGGTCGAGCCGGTCGAAATCGTGATGGATGGAACGCCCATCGACACCGTGCGCCCGGATGAGACTGCCCGGCTGGCGCGGTTGCGGGGTCGAGGCGACGGAGCAGGCGGGAGCGGGCGCGCCGGGCTCCGCTGGCGTCTCATGCGACCGGGCAATCCCCCGATCGGCGAGGCGCTCGAAGGCCCGCTCCCCGACTTCCGGCGGGTGCGGGGGCGCCGCGTCGCGGCGATCGTCCCCGAGGTCG
>WNFW01003249.1_pt1 | contig 11259 bp, 11 predicted proteins | sample 5400131 | NCBI WGS metagenome assembly WNFW01 (sample SAMN13153362, study PRJNA577476) | soil metagenome | isolation source: 20 cm soil or saprolite under grassland replicate 1 | place: USA:California | collected 2016-06-15
AATACCTTCCAGGAACGTACCAACAGCTTCGTAGAGACGAAGACGTGCCTGCTCAGGAGGGAGAGGATACGCAACGGAGAGTTCGCCGCCTAAACGAACAGCCAACTCTGGCAAAAGGCTCGCCAGTATCCGAGGCGCCAGCGCGACTTGCTCACGTAGTTGGTCAGGAGGGGTGACCCGGATGTATTGCCCAAGGGCTTCCAAGAAAGGCAGATAGGGAGGCATTCCTTCAGACTCGGATGCACCACCCCGCAGAACGGTCGCTCCATCTTGCACGGCACACTCAGCAACTTCTTCTAAGAGGCGAGTCTTGCCGATACCTAGTTCTCCGACCAGCAGCACTACCCTGGCCTTCCCGCCCTTAGCTGCCTCGAATCGGTTCCAGACCAAGCTCAGCTCGCGGCGTCGACCAATAAATTGTGAAGTTGATGATACTACATGATCGAACACCAATGATTGAGCAAGCTGGGTAGCCATAGACGTATCCTCAAGGAAAAAGCATGTACCATTGAGTAGCTACAAAGAACGGACGTATTGAGTACAAGACGATTAGCAGAAAGTATCAGAATGGGAACGTACCTTTGCTTTGAGGTATCGAGATCAAAACTCAATCCATAAACAGCATATTGAAATGGTTACTTTCTCTCGAACACACTACCGCTACTTTGTTGACTCGGGATTTTGCCTTGGTTTAAACCCATCAAATAGTGTCGATCTGAGCTCAAATTGCTCAGGATATATGTCCGAATCAGGCGCGATTTCCCGAGTCAACAAAGTAGCGCTACAGCGGTGTGCAAAAGCTTTGAGCCGAAGGGGCAGTGGGAAAGAGCAACACGCATCACCACTGCGGACAAATTTCTCTAGGAATAAGATACCTCATTGATCTCACGAAACTGTCACACTCAGCTCACAGAACATCACAATCTTCAACGCGCTGTTCCAGGAAAGAAGGCTCAATCGTGCTCGGTACCGCTGTAGACTCCTGCCAGGCATGTCCCATCTAGTAGGTCAAATGATATCAGATTTAAAAATGAAAGTTAATCTGGTGGTCTCCAGAGCTTTTAATAAAACGCAATATGCATTTGTTCTGTACAAACGGGAATAGTAAACAAACCCCACAATCAAAGTTAACATGTGTTGCCTGGTTTGTCAAGCCTATTTTTTAATATTTTCCACGATAATTTCCATAAATATTTTAATGATTGTATTCTTTTATAGAATAAGACATGGTTCAAATGAGGGTGAATGGTATAGTTCCAATCACCATGAAAAGGATCTCTGCTGATGTTCAGCGTGGCGATATCTTCGTTTGAGACTTTGATCCCAATAGGAGAGAATTCCGTATCGACGGCTACAACGTTACAACGAATCGAGCATCTCGCGAATGAAACCGACGCCGATTGAGAGCCAATCAAACGAGCGAGTCCATACAACCCAATCCTGTTGTGTAGGCCAACCCGGTTTGTAACGAGGAATCATCTCTTTCGGCATGACAACGACCCACTTGCTGCCCTCGCCCAACCCTCCTGGTGTGATACGCACCGAGATATTGAAGACGTTCTCATTGGGAAGCTGTACTTTCCAGTCAGGCATCCCTCGCAGCAAAAGATTACGCCGCCAGACGCTGAACAGGGCCGGGTCTTCAGGAGACCCGCTTTTTGAGCGTCGCAAGGTAATCACCTGGCCGACTACTGCCGAGCGCTCCCATTCAGGAAAGCGCAACCAGACCGAAAAGCGATACTCATCCAGACCCGTGGCTTTGATGAATTCACGATAGCCCTCGCGTTCAATGCGACGTTTGGTGTCGCTCTGCCAGATTCTGACCATCGCATCAAGACGTTTTTTCTTCTCTTCCTCGCCAAGATTGGCATAGGGTCCGTAATTAGGCGGGTATTGTGGTGCTGGCATCTATCACTCCTAAGCCACCAGGAAAATATTTCTGCATCCAAAAGATCAGGTCTTCTGCAAGGGGAGCTACAAATTGAACTAATGCGTTATCCGGGTAACGGCGAAGCTGAAGGCTATATGCATGGAGAAATTGCCGTCTCAACACCTTTTGCACAAGAAAGGCGGGATCGTGTTCCGCATAAGGTGCATAAATCTTATCTCCAACAATCGCATAGCCCAGAGCCGCAAGGTGAGCACGAATTTGATGCGTGCGCCCCGTTACCGGTCGCACATCTAACAATGCGAAACTGTCCGAGACAGCTAACACATGGAGCAGAGTCTTCGCAGGCTGACCATCCAGCGCAACAATAGAGCGGCGGCGGTCAGTAGGGTCTCGCTGTAAAGGGCCGTCCAGCACGAGTTCATCATCTAGAGTCATGATGGTTATTCCACTAGCAAGTTTTATATTCACTCCCCCTGTTTGTCGAGCAATAGAGAACGCGGTCCGTGGTTGTGACCAGGAGGGAGCTTCCCTACGGACAACGGTCAGGTACCGTTTGACGATCGAATGGTCGTGAAACTGACGAACGATGTGACGTCGTGCGCGTTCAGTGCGTGCCAGGGCCACGATACCCGACGTATCTTTATCTATGCGATGCAACAGGCAAGGGCGAGAAAGTAACCCTTCTTCTCTCCACTGCTTCTCAATACGCTTTTCGCGGAGCATTGCCTGTTTGTGCGGCGGAGCTCCTGCCCACTCCTGCTCGTCGGGTAGAACGGGAGGCTGCCAATCGTCTGGACCCTGCAGTGCAAGGTGAGCTAAAAGGACATCCCACATTGTTCCATCGGTATTTTTATAAGTGGGATGGATAACAAGCCCTGCTGGTTTGTTCACAATGAGCAGGTGATGATCCTGGTAGATAATGGGTATTTCAGTTGGTTTCATGCTGAGAGTATATGGGTGGAAGACAGCTGACGTCAATAGAGCATTTTAAAGAGGGATCAACCCGTTTATGTTAGAATATGGGGAGCTACGGTAGTTTCTATGGGTGCCGGAAAAGTTCCAGGCGGGAGTGACATAGCGATGGAAATTCTTCTGAAAGAAGCGAAAAGTATACTGACGCCCCAGCGGAATGGCTTCCTGGCTTCCAGACCCTACCCCTTTACCCATTCACTCTCTGGATACGTCGGATGCGGCTTTGGACAGACAACCTGCGGCCTGTATTGCTATGCACAATTTCTGCCCAACTGGCATTTTCGTGGTTTTGCTGCCGAGTGGGGTCATGCTGTCCAGGTGAAAACGAATGCGCCGCAGTTACTGGCAAAAACGCTCCGTACTGTGAAGCCACAGGTGCGCCAGAAATTGCGCATCTTTATGAGTAGCACAACTGATCCCTACCAGCCCATTGAACGCCAGTACCAGGTTACCCGGCAATGCCTGGAAGTCTTTGCTGATTATGATGACCTTGATTTGCTCGTCGTCCAGACGCGCTCCCCTCTGGCCGTACGTGATTTTTCGTTACTGCAACAGATTCCCTTTGCCTGGTTATCTGTGAGCATTGAGACCGATGACCAAGCCTATCTCAAACGCCTCAAGGGAGGCCCCTTACTAGAGAAGCGCTGGGAACTGGTACGAGCAGCCTGCTCAAGTGGTATTCCTACGCAGATCACGGTCAGCCCCTGTCTCCCCTATACTGGAGTTGAGGAGTTTGGTCAACGGTTGCTCCAGAGTGGCGCTCAACGCCTGGTCGTCGATTCAGTCATGGATGGGGATGGCTCGGGCGGTGAACGGACTTCTCACAGCCCATTCGCGAAGGTTGAGCCAGGTTGGGAAAATACATCACATGCTCACCGGCTCTATCACTACCTCCAGGAAAAAGCGCTTGGGTCAGATATATGGGTTGGGTGGAGTATTGCTGGTTTTTGTGGGATAGAGCCTCGTCACTTCTCTGGAGAACAAAGAACACTAGAAGCCACATAGCCCGGTCATAGCACTTTTTCAATATTTTAATGGCTATAGGAAGTTGCTGTGTGTTATACTTTTCACAAAGTATGCTCTCTTCTTAAGACTTTTTTGTTGCGGAGGCTTCTATGGACTCTACTCCTCAAACCACTGACCCACGTTTACAGCAGGTTCTCAACTTTCCATTAGTAAACGGCATCTTCGGGAGACGTTCGCGCCGTTTTGGTTTTGGCATGTCTATTCCTGGCGGCCCACTTGCCTATACTTCACACAATGAACCACTTCCGCTCTGTGACCTCGAACTGGGGCTTCTTGTGAGCGCCGCAACCGGGGTAACTGGCTGGAACTTTGGTATCCCCTATACTCTGAACCAGGGTGAACACCTGAGCAACTATAGCCTGCGCCTGACGGGTCGAACTGTACCTTCGGCCGCCTCGATCTGCACCTCGGAAGTGTTTTTTACGGATGACTCAGGCATTTACGTTGTCCGTACCAGGGACATCACGCCAGAAAAGTTGCGCGAATTTGAGCAGAACGATGATATTACTCATATCATTAATATCTCACAGACCGCTATAATACAGTTGAGTGAGGAGCGCCTCTCGCTGCCGCCTGAACCACCTCATTATGATGAACACAATGTTTGGAATAGCAATCGACCTGGTTCAACGCTTTTCATGCCGGTCGGCGATGTCGGGCAGCAGTTACTGGCGTTCCTGGCTATGTATGTCTCCAACGGCTATACCCTCTACGACGACGATAGGGGATGTATGGGCGGTAACCTGGAGCCTTACATTAGTGCAGGGGTAATCAGCGATACGCCACAAATGCGCTTTGCCCTCTCCCATATCGAGCAGGCCGCTTACGCGACAACGGCGATGGAGTTGTCGACAATCTGCCAGAATATTGTGTTGATGATGCAGGCGATAGGACTTGGTGGTTGGATGTACAGCGGCATTTTTCCTTATTCTATCCTCGGAGCTTTTGCTGATGAAGGGATTAGCGGCCTGGGTTTCCGCTTTACCAGGAGTGAAGATTGGGTATTACCAAACCCTGTAGGACTCGATGGTATCTACGAGTCTCTATGTCCTCCTTACGTGACTGATATGTACGAAGCAGCTCAAAAGCTGGCGGAACAAAAATTCGGGCGTGGCGGCACTTATGATCCCGCCACAGGTGGTCCTTTCCGCCAAAGCGGCGAAATCAAAGCAACGACCCTTCCCTATTCTCAGGAACAGATTGACTGCATAGGCGAGATGGCGCAGTACATCTACACAACCTACGGGCGCTTTCCTGCCCGTTTTCCAACAATATTGATGCGTATCTACGCGCAGGCACACCATCTTGAATTGGAGTTTTACGACCGCTTTATTGCAGATGGGGCGTACCTGCAAACACACGCCGAGCATATGAAACTGTGGCATCCTTGATAGAAACTTCTTGCATAGCCAAATGCTGAGGAAGCAGTAAGCGGCTCAGGCCCAAAATGATTTCCCCTGCATTCGATTATCCCCCTCTTTTCAGCTATGTTACAATGATAGAAAGTGACTTCAGAGAGCAATCCATCAAACGATCTGAGAGGTAATAGTATGGAATATATACACTATCTTAGTGAGCCAGAGTTACGGGATCCCGTGGTCATTGCAGCCTTAGGGGGATGGAATGATGCCGCCGATGCGGCAACCACGGCAATCAAATTTCTCATTGATCGTTGGAAACCCACCAAGTTTGCGGAAGTTGATATCGAGGATTTTTTTGTTTTCACTGAGACCCGGCCAACCATCAAGTATGTAGATGGCATACAGCGCACAATTATCTGGCCAAACTGCCAGTTTTTATCGCATCAGACACCTGAACTGAGTCATGACATCATCCTGTATCTGGGCTCTGAGCCTCAACTGAAATGGAAGACGTTTAGTCAATGCTTCCTCGACGTTTGTAAAAAGTTCAATGCTTCAGAGATCGTGTTGCTCGGGGCATTACTCGCTGATGTACCACACTCAATTTCTGTTCCGATCACCGGAACTTCTTCCAACGCCGATATGAAGGAACGACTCAAAGAAATGGACATTCATAGTTCGCGCTATGAAGGACCAACGGGAATGATCGGGGTATTACAGGACAGTTTTCGACGCGCGAATATTCCCGCGGCAAGCATCTGGGCAGCGGCACCACATTACCTGGCAGCCACGCCAAACATCAAGGTCACATCTGCATTACTCACCTATCTTAACACCTTCATGTCCTTTGGATTAGATTTAAGCGATATCCAGACAGATGCCATGCGTTTTGAAGAACAAATCAGTACGCTTGTTGCAAGGGATCCAGAGGCCAGCGCATATGTACGTAAGCTAGAAGAGCAAGTGACCAGTTCGGCTCAGGAAGATGATGAAGACGAGGGTGATGAGTCATCAATCGACCCCAATCCCGACAGAACTGTGGGAACAGGACCGCTGCCAAGTGCTGAATCCTTGATTCGTGGCGTTGAAGAATTGCTGCGAAAACAGCGCGAGAATGGTGAACATGATCCAATCGATGATGAGGAGGATGAATAGCTCATTTTTCGCGCGCCCGGGCATCTCATGAGGTGCCCAGGCGCATTTCCTATGTATGCTAGTGCAACACAACGCCCTCAGGCTGGAGCGAAATGCATTGCTCCAGCCTGAGGGCTGTGGATTGTTACACTGTTTTATAGCACTACGGTTACTTTGCGCTGTTTGCCCCCTCTTAAGAAAGTAATGGTTAATTTTTCTCCAAAGTTGCGGCGGCGTACGATACGTTGCAAGTCACGGGGTTCTGTCACAAATTCATCGGCAGCGGCAAGTATAATGTCCATACGCTTGAGTTCAGCGCGATCGGCAGGGCCATTGCGGCGAATCTCCAGCAGCTCCATGCCAAATTGTTGTCTCAAGTTAAGGCTTTTTTGCAGAGCAGGATCAATCATCACCCGCATTCCACCGACGCCCAGCGATACTTCCTCGGGTTTTGTCTCACGCTTCCTGGTGACCTTAGCAATGGTTGCTTTCACGGTATCCAGTGGCACAGAGAAGCCCAAACCTTGTGCCAATGGCATCATAGCTGTCGTAATTCCCACGACGCGTCCAACGCTATCGACAAGTGGACCACCCGAATTACCAGGGTTGATGGAAGTATCGGTTTGAATCAAATTGATCATTTTGCGAGATCCTGGAATATCCAGGTCGCGCCCCAACGCACTGACCACCCCGGCAGTCACCGTCCAGTTCAGGCCGTAAGGATTGCCGACGGCTAAAACGAGTTGGCCGACGCGCAGCGGGGCACGTCCAAGCTCAGCTACAGGGAGATGGTCCGCGCCGATACGCAGCACGGCGACGTCTACATCCGGGTCACTGCCGACAAGACCGGCATCAAATTTCCGTCCATCTGCCAGTGTTACCTGGATACGTTTTGCGCGGGAAACAACATGAGCATTCGTCAAAATTTGGCCATCTGATGCGAAGATGAAACCGGAGCCGAGGCCGCTGCCAAACGCAGGGACATTGAATGGGCCAACACGCTGACTATCTCGTTCTATATCAATGCGGACTACAGCTGGCCCAACTCGCTCCGCCGCTGTGGTTACTGCATAAGAATAGGCATCCAGAGCCTGTGCATCATTCTCTTGTGTACTCATCAGTACTGTACTTTCCTGTGAAACCCGCTCAATGCTACGTGCGTGCGAGGCAACGACTCAATGAGATTGATATGTATTGTATCACACCCTGCAAAAAACTGCTACGGGTGTGGTCTCGACCTGGCACCTGGAGATGCCGAAGGACACGAACAGCTTCGACTTCAACACGATCCAGGATGTGGTGATCCACCTGAAGTACAGCGCGAAGGCCGACAACGGCAAGTTCAGGACGATGTGCGGAAACTAATCGCCACCGTGAAGTAGGGTGTACAGGGGCCCCTTCCTGTCAGACCGTGCGAAGAGCACGAATGAGAGCAGATAGTCCATAAGCGAGAGCTTCCTGCTCGTCCGGCTTGAGTTCAGCCAGCAGGCGCTCATGTCGCTCCGTTAGACTCTTCGCCAAACGCGTTGCTGTCTCGTGCCCTTCATCACTCAAATGAAGCCGGAACATACGAGTATCATGAAAATCGCGCACTCTCTTCACCCATCCCCGCTGCTCAAGATGCTTGATGAGGCGACTCACCGTACTTTTCTCCAGGTGCAGGCGCTCTGCCAGCACTTGTTGCGACATCGGTGCCCCGTTTGCCAACGCCATAAGCGCGAACCCCTCGGAGAGAGAGATGGAGAAGCCAGCAGGCACCTGATCAGGCCGGTGGAGTCCTAACGCTTGTAGAAACTCGCCAAATAACTCCGCGAACTGCTTTGTATCCATACCTCTATTCTATCATCCAACAGTTGCACAATGCAACTACATAGTTGTATAATACAACCATACAGTTGTAAAGTGCAACTATATCGATCAAGGCAACTGCTTAAGGAAGCAGCTCTTGCCATTATCTTAGAGGAATCTTAGAGGAGAAATGACATGCACGGACATGAGATCAAGGAAAACTCGTCGTTGCGTCAATTCAACCGTCATGATTCCCTTTTTTATGGATGGGGGAGTCACATCTATGATGTTCTAATGGTGCGACTTGGCAGAGGATTGTATCAACGTGTCATCGGAGATATTGCCCCGGTACTGAGTGAGGGGAAGGTGCTGGACGCGGGAACAGGTCCGGGCACGTTAGCCAGGGAAATAGCTCGTCGTCAGCCACGGCTTCAGGTCTACGGCATAGACCTGTCGGAAGATATGATACGGCTGGCACGCGCACATGCAAAGCGCGAGCAGTTAGAGAAGCAGGTGCATTTCGATATCGGCAATGTTGCGCAACTCCCTTATCCAGATCACTCCTTTGACCTGGTAGTGTCGACCATCAGCATGCATCATTGGTATGAGCTAGAGCAGCCTCTACGAGAATTATATCGTGTGCTGCGACCAGGGGGACGCTTGTGGATTTATGACTTCAGATTGGTCAAAGTACAGACGGTGGAGAAGGCCCTCGCTAACACGCCCTTTGTTGAAACCTCGCTAGAGCACACGCTTGTGCGAACGGGATTCTCTCCTTTCGCTCTCTATAGACGCTTTGCCCTTCAGAAGACGTGATCAAGCGATCAACAGCCAGGCTGAGGGTAGGCAGATGAAGCCGGGCTAGCGGTTAGATGATCACTCGCCCGCTTCCAGTTCTTGGGTAAGGCCGAGGAAAGGAAAAACTCTGCGCGCTGCATCGATGTTCCATATTGCTGCACAATTGGTCGCATCTGCTCCAGGATCTCAGCCAACTCACTTTCCACGCCCTGCGTCGGTGAAGCTGCTGGTGAAGATGCTGAGAACCTGGCCGGGGTCTGGCTCGGCCAGCACCTCGATGCGGGTAACCCACTTGACCCATTCAAAGCCGCGGCGGCCTGGGGCGACTAAGCGGAGGGGAAAGCCATGTTCATGTGAGAGAGGCTCCAAACCTATATGTGTCGCCAACAGCGCCGTGCGTGCTTCCTCCAGGGGCAGGCTCCACCGATAGCTCGTCACCGAGATGAAACTCACATAGCGGGCATCTGTGTGGAGGCCGGCCTGGTCGAGCAGGCGTCCGATACGGATACCCTTCCAACGCTGGATACTGTAAAATCCACCCGTACAATCCAACGTGGACTCCAATAAATCGCCCGCCGCAACGAGCTCATTGTAGGAGAAGACACGGGGTGTATTAACGGTGCCACCAAGCGAGAGCCGCCAGGTATGCGCATCAATCGGACGCGGCTGATCGGCTACCCAGCTCGAAGTGGGGAAGGCGTTTCCAGCGTAGCTGCCACTCTCATGCGAGCCGGTGAAGCGACGCCTTGCGCCAGGCAGATTCAAGGCCCGTTCGGTGAGTTGCTGTCCTGGCCAGAGCGCCATGCTGCCAAAGAGCAATGCGCCCAACTGCAGCACCTGTCGCCTTCCGGCTATGTCGCGTTTGCGCAGCCGTTTGGCGCGTGCAAGCAGATGAAACACGATCACCGCTGTGATCACGAAGCCCAGGCCTATATGCCAGTTCAGCAGATTGAGCCCGGCAAAGTACCACTCGCCGCCTCCCGCCCACCAGATGCCTGATCCAAGCGCCAAAGTAACAAACAGCAGCGCCAGAAGCCCATAGACAGTGCGTCGATCCCAGCGCCGTGGATGGATAAGCCGGGACCAGACGCGCCGTAGCTTACCCCACAAGAGCAGCAGAAGCCAGATGCCCGCTATGCCATGCAGCGCGAAGATGAACCACTCTTGCGGGAGACCACTCAGCAGGCTGATAATACCGGTCATGAAAGCGAGAGCGGCGGCGATTGCAAGGCTCCAGTCAGTGAGACGCGGGGACATATGAGGCCATCCTTCTTGGCGTTGTTCGCTTTATTACCAGCTTTATTACCAAAAGAACGAGTTGCTTAAAACAGGGTTCACGCTGCTCTACAGTATAACACAGAATAACAACGATTCAGTTCATCTGGGTCTTGCATTCAAGATCAGGTATGTTGGTCTGCAAGTCTGCGTGCAGCCCTTTACTCAATCAGAATGTCAAGAGTTTCAGGTGTATCAAGAGTTTCAGGTGTTTCAGGTGTTTCAGATAAGTTTGAGTCGAGGTGGCTCACTGTATCAAGAGTTTCAGGTGTATCAAGTGTTTCAGGTGTGTCAGGTAGGAGATTCCTGGTTATGCGCGAGAATTCCGAGCAAATAGCGAGCAAATTGCTCCATATTATTTCGGAAGGAAATCACGTTTGATGGTGTCAATGTCTTCTCAAGTATCTTGTAACAAGCTTCATAAGGAAGAATACCACTCCCCCTATAAAACAAGCAAGGGAGCTAGAACAAAAAGCATCAATCCTGCCCCTGCCGTTTGCGTACTGGCTAAGAAACTGGCTAAACCGAAGAGCAGCAAGTCATTTAACGCCCGTGACACTGCTTGAACTTGCGCCCACTGCCTCACGGACACGGCTCGTTGCGTCCCGCTTTGGCGAACGCTTGCTGCAACTGCGCGTCTTCGGCTGCCAGCACCAGCATCACCTCTGCCGGAGCGCGATTGCGCCGCAATAACTCAGCCATTATATGCATCGGCTTATCCACATGGTTGAAGAACGCCTTGTAGCCCGCACACAGGTAATTCAATCCTGGCTCACCATCAGGTGTCTCGATGAAGCGGTTCTTGGGGCACTCGCCGTGACAGGCGAAGCGCACTGCGCACTCGCGACAGTAGCGAGGTAGTGAGTCGCGCTTGTGCAGCCCAAACTGCCGCTGCAGGTCTGAAGCCACCAGTTCGATCATGTGTTTCTGCTTGATAGTGCCCAGCAAGTAATTTGGCTCGACAAAGTGTCCCTCGCTGGCTTTCCCGCAATCCCGATGAGGTTGCCAGACAGC
>WNFW01005934.1_pt1 | contig 11258 bp, 16 predicted proteins | sample 5400131 | NCBI WGS metagenome assembly WNFW01 (sample SAMN13153362, study PRJNA577476) | soil metagenome | isolation source: 20 cm soil or saprolite under grassland replicate 1 | place: USA:California | collected 2016-06-15
CGCTCTGCCATCGGCGATTACGCGCGAACAACGACGTGGGGTCAAACGAAAGTCTGGCGTAGCTCCAGTCACTCAACGCAGCAGGTCCAAGTCCGAACGCCACATAACGGGTTTGGATACATAACGCGGATTGTCGCCATCGGAATGTCCTGAATGGATGAAACCACAAGCGGTACTGCTTTCACTTCACTTGCTACAATCGTTGTGCTCATATCTTTTCTTCTCCTTTTCTCGAAATATGTGGATTTAATACTCTTCGGGTAGCAAAAGCGTCACAGAGCGGTCCGACTCGGTGATAATCCACAACTTGTCGCCAGCTTGTGTGCGATAGGCGCTCAAGAGCCGGAACCCGTGCTCTAGGCTGTAGTCATTTTCTTTGCGGTCCTCGTCGGACAAATCGCCCCACTCGCGGTTTACATGGCGTGTGAGGAACTCGCCCGGCTGTTGTCCTGCCTTCTTGAGCGCGGCCAAAGCGCCCGGTGTTGCGACGATCTGGCCGAGTTCGAAAGCAGGTTGTTTGCTAAGTTGTTGCATTGAAAAAGCTCCCTTCGTTGGTTTTGTTTTTTGCTTCTCAGAGGCACCGCATGGAGCGGCGCATAAAAAGCAAATGCCCTTCCTGGCGGGGCGAGGCGCCTGGCCGTCCGCGCTGTCAAGGGCGCGCAGTTTGCGTTTATCGGAGCGAAGCGGAGACCCTTGACAGGGGAAGCGGACGGTCCAGGCGCAGCTTTTCAGCAGGAAGGGCGAAGAAAAATGACGTCAGCTTGTCCGAAATTTGAAGGGCAATTCCACGGGATTGATTTTGAGTAGGTAAGGGGGGTTATCTCTATAGCGAATAAAAAGCGAATATGATATGCTCCCATGTGGCTGATGGCGCGGCAGGCCGATGTAGGCTTCTCAGGTTCGGCGTTGCAGGGATGGGAATTCATCGCGACTGGCATTGCAAAGCAGAATGGCTCGAAGGGGGCTAGTATATACTGCCGTCCGACACGCCCACTTCGGGTGTGGACGCTCCAGGCCGAGAGATTTGCTATGAAGAAACCTTCAACCCACAGCTGAGCGCTAGTCTATTCGCCTACCGAGGCCTGCAAATGAACACGGATGTTGCTGGACGAGTCAAAAATGTCCAACTACCTACGAGCAAGCCCCTGCTTCCATTATTTGAGGCGATCATCAATTCCATCCATGCAATCGAGGACGCGCACGAAAAGGATGGCCGGATTGAAATCGAGGTCTTCCGAAACACAGAGAATCTGTTCGCGGATTCGGATCGGTCCCACGCCGAGATAAGCGGCTTTTTGGTAAAGGACAATGGCATAGGCTTTGACGACCGAAATTTCGAAGCCTTCAGCACCTCCGATACGACTTACAAGGCTAACCGAGGCGGCAAAGGTATCGGCCGTTTCATGTGGCTGGCGGCATTTGACCGGGCTGAAATCGAAAGCGTTTTTCGATCGAACGGACACAACAAATGTCGCCGCTTCACATTTTGTGCGAGTGGCACGGGGATTGAAAGTGCGTCTTGCACTGACGCATCAGAACGGGAGCTAGCGACGGTTGTAAAACTCGTGGGCTTTAAGGAGAAATACCAAACGCAGTGCCCGAAACGACTTGAAACAATTGCGGCCTTCATTGTTGAAGAGTTTCTGGACTACTTCATCGGCCCAACTCCTCCGGTTATCATCCTGCGCGATGGCCCCACCGGAGAAACTATCTCCCTCGATGACTTCTTCGAAGAGGAGATGGCCTCGAAGATCACAAGGCAGGAATTCACGATCGCAGACAAGCCCTTTCAGGTGCTTCACGTGCGCTTATATTCAACGCATATCAACGAGCATCGTCTATACCTCTGCGCACACGGGCGGGCAGTAGTTAAGGAAAAGCTGGTTGGTCGAATACCGGATTTAGCTCGACATCTGAGAGACGACGACGGCGCGGAGTTCATCTACGAGGCCTATGTTAATTCGTCAATTCTTGATGGCGCGGTGAATTCTGACCGAACTGGCTTCAATCTGCCCGAAGACAGGGGTGATTTGCCGCTCTTCGAGATGACCCTTGTGGAGATACGAGCGGGGGTTTTCGAAGCTTGTAAATCATTTCTGAGTCCATATACGGCGCCGGTCGCAGAGAAGAAGCGTGCCCGCATCGAGGAGTTCGTCCAGAGAGAAGGCTTGATGTATCGGCCAATACTGCAGCGACTCGAGCATGCGATTGCGGATATAGACCCCGAAGCGACTGACGACGAGATCGACCGCCGTCTATACGATGGGTACCAGGAATTGCAAATAAAGCTTAGGGATGAGGGACAACAGCTGTTGCAATCACCTATTCCACCTGATACAGAGCTTGAGCAGTTTGAAGAGCGTCTGCAAAGGTACTTTGAGGAAATTTCAGAAGTGAACCGGGCTGACCTTGCTCGATATGTCTGCCATCGGAAAGCGATTATAGAGTTCTTGCAGAAACAGCTCACACTGCGAGACGACGGAAAGTACCGCCGGGAAGACAGAATCCATAGCATCATCTTTCCACGTGGGAAAACGTCGGATGAAGTGCTTTTCGAGGATCACAACCTTTGGCTAGTCGACGAGAGACTGGTCTTTCACGTTTTCCTCAGCTCTGACAAGCCCATCAAACGGCTGGCGTTACTCGAAAATAAGAGCAAGAAAGAACCGGACATCCTTGTGTTCGACAAGGCGCTTGCACTTTCGGAGGCCCGCGATGTGCCTTTTTCTTCAATCACAGTCATCGAGTTCAAGAAACCGCAACGAGACGATTACTCAGAGAGAGAGAACCCGTTCACGCAGGTTGCAAAATACATTGATGAGATAAGGGAAGGCAAGGCGACAACGGCGGCTGGTCGACCCATGCCCATCCCCCCGAACCTTCCTTTCTATTGCTACATAATCTGCGATATCACGCCGACTCTCAAAGAGTGGGCGCGTCTCTTTGAGTTGCAGGATACGCCCGATAGCTTGGGGTTTTTCGGGTATAAGCGGTCGTTTAACGCCTATTTCGAAGTGATTTCATATTCGAAATTGGTTGCTGATGCAGAAAAGAGAAACAAGATCTTCTTCCAGAAGTTGGGATTGCCTAGGTCTATTCCGTAGGAGCGTGCGGTCTAACCGCTGAGGGAAAAGGCTGAAGGCACGTTGGGTGGTGGGTGTGGCGGCTGTTCCTATTGTAAGTGCCCAAACTTAGCGTGCGGGAGGTGTTGAACATGGCAAGAACTACTGATGAATGGCCTCCCATTTCGTTGGTCTCAGTGATCGCAGCTGGCGCAGTCGGAGCATTATTTGCGCTTGGCTGGGCTGTGCCGAAGATAGTTCATGCCTTGGCCGATATGATCGCATTAATTGTGATCGCTTCGACGACGGGTGTGATAGCCGCTGCGCCGATAGCCGCCTGGGTAGCCCCAGTTCTGAGCGTTGGAGTCGCTGCGGCGGGTACCGGGACGGTCATAGTCGTGCTCGTGAAGGCTGCCAAAGAGGCTACCAAGGAACCTTACGAGTGGACTGTCCCGTTGCTCGGCATACTCGGGGGCTTACTGTTAGACCTCGCAAAGGGATACAGCATCAAAAACGAGTTTCTGAAAGCGATTCTCACGGCATTCATAGCGTTTCTAGTTGTTGTTGCTGGCGCGTGCTGGAAAACGAAGGACTGGCGGTGGAGGACAGTCGCCGCTATTCTCGTATTGCTGCCCCCGGCTGCGTTATTGATTCGAACTCTAGACATCTCCGGCGCGACGGAGCTGACAGAAGCATTTCGGTTGGTGCCTAGATTAGTCTGGCTTCGATTGGGCGGATTTGTTTTGATTGGTGTCGGGGTCGGAATTCTTCACGCTTTGGTCGAGCGCCGACCGATCGGAAGGGCCTACAGATGACATGAGAAGGATCGACGCCCGACAGGGTGTGACGGAATGCGGCAGATCGAGGGCCGTGAAAAGTGTGGCGTGCGTGCAGTTTTCCCTGGCCAGCGTCTGGCCCGATTCGTGCTGTAGCGTAGGTTCTGCAACGAACAAATTCGAAAGGCTGGAATGCCTCACGGAGCATAGCGGCATACTTCTTTCGGTCGTACCCAAACCATCCCTCCCAAAGCGCAAAGGCCCGTACGCGATCATTTGGCACTGCGGATTCGCTATCGGTGATGATGTATTCGATGTTCTGACCCGGACGCAGCTTCACGCCACTTCCAAAGAGTTGCTGCGCGGCTATCGCAGTAACGCCTGCCTTTTGGTAGTCACGCGGCTCCCGCGTGATGCGTTTGCTCACGACAAGTTCCCGGATGTCCACTTCGCCATTCGCCAGGCGGTCTTCGTAGTTCGCGAACACCCCGCGTGCGAGCTCAAGCTTTTGCAAATAGGAATCGTAATCGTGGGCTTCCGCGAGGATGGCGAGCACTTCGTGCTGCATTCGATTAAGCAGCGGAGGAGTGTCGTGGCGTCGGCATTCAAGCCCTCGGACTTTTAGCTGGCCATCTTCCGCGACAGCAAAGAAGCGATTGGGCACAGGCACGTCCGCATATTGCTTAGAGGGGAGAAAGACGACATAGCGGTAGACGGATTCAATCGCTAGCGGAAGCCGTGTTCTATCCTCGATCTTCTGGGAGAGGCGCTCGTCATGTTTCAGGGCGACTACACTCATCGACCCAGAACGACTCTCCAACTTAAAATCAGTAGAGGTCAGAGTCGTTACCATACTGCTGTCTTTCTCCGTGGCGAACACCGGCAATAGCCTCTTCTCACATGCGCTCTCTTGGGGCAGCGTGGGCCAGGCCGAAGGCAACAGAAACAGCGCGATAAATACCGCTTTGCTAACAGCGTTCATTTCGTCCTCAACAAGTCGTCCCGCTGGAATTTAGCACGATTTAGGCCAAGTGCCTTCCATGAGGCACTAGCGACCCAAGCTGATAGAGCCGGGGAGTTTTTGCCACCAGAATCTGAGTGATTGCTGATGGTAAGATTTGCGCATGGAGAAAGAAAACAAATTCTGGCTCGTCCGCGACAAACGCCGTTTGTTGCTGGTCATGATGGAAAAACTTGCTGGAGGCGCCCACATTTCTTTTGAAGGCGACTTGAGCGCACTGCGCCTATCTGACATCCCCGGTGCCTCGCAGGAAGAAACAGGTGCGCTCAAGCGAAACACCCTGTCGCCGGAACAAGACTTTATAGTCCTGCCGCTGGAATCATCCACCAGCAAGACAATCGTTTCGGCTATTGGAGGAACAGTTCCCGGCACGATAATTCATATTCAAATCGAGAAGGGTGGCAGCCTTCAATTCGCCGCCTACGACAATTTCCATCCTCAATGTATTGTTTTCAATCCAGCAACGGACCAAGCAGTCCTTGAATCCCTAGTATCTGAGGGCATTATGAGGCCGTACACCGAGCGACCGCCCCGTGGCTGAAGGGCCGAATCCACTCGTCCGGTTACCGGTAGAGTGGGTACCGGAACTGCAAATTATCCTGTTCCTCTTATGAGCTAAGTTGGGCTTGCGCGGCCGCAGGATGTCCTGACTTTTTCCCGCTTCCGCCAGCACACGATTTTGTCAGACCTGGAACACTCCCGTTGCAACCCGGTTTAATTCCATATAACGATGAGCTTGTGCCATTCCGTACGCCGGACGTAGCCGTCGCCGTCTTGTCCTTCCAAGACGCCGTTGTCGCCAAGGACAGCACCGCGTATTCACGCTGCGTCTTCGTGGGTTTCAACTCCGCGTCAGATCGAACGAACCCAATTAACCTCACGACATTGTCAAACATAACTTCTCCTTTGATGCCCTGAGTCTCTCAAGGCACACCACCCGGAGGGCGCGAGCGTGAGGCTGCTCCCAAGTGCCAAGGTCTGCTTTCTTGGAGGGTGCCCGCGCAGCGGGAGGAACCAAAACCTGCACAGGCGCACTAGCGAAGCAGAAGACCGCCGCGCCGCAGGGCGCAGCCTCTCTGTCGCTCACGGTGTTTGAGAGCGATAGGAGAAAAAGGGAAAGGAGTAGCGAGGAACAGTGTGGACTGTGGGTAGTACGAAGACGCGGAGAAAACCTGGGACGGAGAGAACGTCCGGGCTGTCACACGACTGGCGATTGGTAAGCAACGCGCGCGTACGGTAGATAATCTCCGGAACCGCGAACTGGGCTTGGAGCGTACCTATCGAGTGATCACCAACACCTGAGGCCGTACTAAGAATCGCTGTCACGCACTCACAACGGAGTTACGACTCCCGTAGACAAATCCCTTGGACTCGATTGTCTTATTATTGAGGCTCAAGACATGAAAACCAACCAAGTGCCGATAATCGCCGCATGTACCGCCTTTTTGATGCTCCTTCTCGTGCAGCCCTCCACGCCAGTTCACGCGAAGTCTTCGTTCGCCGGAACCTGGGAAGGAAAAATGAATGACCTCCCAGGGATCGATCTCAAAATCGAGGAACACGACGGAAAAGTCAGCGGCCACATTGTTTTTTACTACCAGGAACGCAGCGATCCTAATGGCCCGTGGCGTACTACGGCGGAATATCCGGCGAAATTGTTGGAAACACGCGAGGAGGGCAACACCCTTATATTTGAAGTAGAGCATCACAAATGCCATGGATGCACGGAGTTGGGCCCCAATGCGAAATTCCGCATGGAGCTTGTGGGACCGAATGAGGCGCGGCTGTGGAACGTCTTAAATGAGGAGGCGGGCAAGGATCCAGGGCCGCCGATGAAGCTCGTGCGCAAAGTGAGTCCCCATCCGGACACAACTAGACTGGCTGCCAATCATCGAGGTAAAGGCCTTATTTAGTTATAAATACCTAGAGACTGCGACGTGCACCGAACTCACGGAAATACCCCCGAGATCGAGCTCCTGTATCGCCAGCATGGGCCGGCGCTCCTACTTTTCGCTCAGGCGGTTACGGGTGAACGCGGCCGCGCTCAAGATGCGGTCCATCAAGTGTTTCTGAAGTTGATCGAGAAAGGGAGTCTCAGCCAAGTGGCGGACAAGAAGGCTTATCTGTTTACCTGCGTACGAAATGCTGCTCTTAACGAAGGCAAGCTTCGGGAACGAAATGTGCAGCTTGACCCGGACTCGGCCTGGTTTAGCCCCCCGGACCGAGACTATGCGGGAGAACGCCACCTAAGACGTGCGCTGGAGGCTCTCCCCAATGATCAGCGACAAGTCATGGTTCTACACATCTGGGGCGAACTCACGTTTTCGCAGATAAGTGACCTGCTGGATCTTAGCTCGAACACGGTCGCATCGCGATACCGCTATGGCCTTGCCAAGCTACGCGACTCCATGTTTGCGAAGGAGAATTCCTGTGCCAACTCTTGATGATGATCGATTCGAGGCGTATTTGAAGCAGTTCCGCCCGTGTGTTCCGGAGCCGCTCCCGGCAGTAGAACCTCCCCAAAGGGCTCGCCGCATGTTCATCCTTGGGGCGTGGGCCGCTGCAGCGGTGGTCGTCCTTGTTGTAGGGGCGCTCACACTACACATTCACACTAACCGCGCCCGTGTCGCCGAAAACATCGGGAATGCCCGAACCGCGGAGTACCTTCAGGACAGCCAGCCGTTAACGATGCGGAGCGCAAATGCTTTGGTGGCAAAGGCGCCGTCCTTTAAGACGATGGTCGACGACATGGCGTTTCGCTCTCAAACCGTTCCAGTTCCCAAGGGTAAGCGTAGCGCCGTTGCCGTGCTCGGCAAGGAGAAGATCAAGCTATGAAACACATCGCCGCAATTGCATCGATTGTGCTTGTTTTGCTGCTATCTGCCGCTTCCGCATTCGCTGAGAGGAATGTGTCTCTTGCGGACAATGCGGCATTGCGCTACTGGTCCGCATTCTCAGCGTTGCAAGACTCCGCTATAACGGACGAGCAGGCACGAGAACTAAACGCGATCCTCGATGGTACGGCCCCGTACGATGATTCTAAGTACAAAGACTTGCTTGAGAAAAACAGATTGGCACTGGAAATCATGGCCCGCGCGACTTCTCTTTCAAACTGTGACTGGGGCTTGGACTACGGGGCTGAAGATGTACCTGTTGAGTATGCCCGAAAGGCACTGGTGCTCGGGCGGCTCAACGTTCTCTATGCGTTTCACTTGTTCATTGCGGGCGACAAGGATGGAGGGGTTCGCACTCTTGCGGCCGGACTGAGGTTTTCGCATGATGTGGCGAACGGTGGATCACTTTTTGCAACGCTGATCGCAAAAGATCTTCTCGTCAATCATCTTAGAGCAGTAGCCGGCGCACTCCATCTGGAGCAGCTTTCTACAGCTCAGAGAGCGCGGTTGCAGGAAGCCGTTACGCGATTGGGGGGACTCGATTGGCGAACGGCGGCAAAGCTTGATCTGGAAGGCCTTCGCAATCATTACGGAAGAGATTCAGTCACGTCCACAGCTCTGACCCGGATTATTTCATCGTATGTCGCTGCTCTCGATGATCAGTCCAAACTGCCAACCCTAGATGAAGCGATTCACAGCGCACCGCAGGAACTTGCGAACCTAATCCCGAATGCAAAACGCGTTCTAGAGCAAAAACAAGACTTGAGCAACACGCTTCTGCAGACACGTTCGCTACTGCAGTGATGCTGAAAGTGCGGCCCGCTCTACGAGACGCGGCCCGCACAAATTATCCAGGTTGTTCTACTTGGTTGTTCTCGCCTTTGTCGGTTCGCGCTGTCCTGACCGAGTCTTCGGCGAAGTCTTGCTGTTGGTCTCGCCGTCCTTCGTTTTCTTGTTCTTGGTCAAGTCGGCACGCACGGCAGCGGCCACTCTGCCCACGTCAATCTTGTAGCGGATTGCGGTCCGTGCGAGGTTGGAGTCTTTCGAGAGCGTTTGACTCGGGTTGTAGCCGGGGCAATACAGGTCGGATGCAAGAGCGCAGACAACAAGGAAACGGTTAACGTCGTCGGCTTTCATGGATTGGACGGCAGCCGCCACGTTTTTCGACTCAGGGTTTGCAAGTACAAACCCTGAAACCCGCTTCTCGTAGTCCACGGTTTCCGCGCCCCATGAGGTTGTGCTCTTCTTCTTTTCCCATGCGTAGAGCTTGGAGAGACGGCGGTGGTTGTCGTGACCCAAGCGCCGGAAGTAGTCGAGCGCTACCATCTCCAAGTCTGGCCGGGGCAGAGCATCCGGCAGCTTCTTGCGGATGGCTTCGAGGATGCGGACTCGCGACTGCTTCTCGACGCGCTCGGCAAGCGCTTCCTTGATTTTTCAGGGTTTGCAAGTACAAACCCTGAAACCCGCTTCCGTTGGGCTTGCTCCTGCGGCGTCGGCAGGTAGCGCGTCACGCGGTTGTGAACGTCACATTTTTCGGTCTGGCAGAGGTAGAAGATGCTGCCAGCACTCTTGCCGTCAATTAGAACGGCTGCTTTCGTGTTTGGGCACTCCCCTTTTGCTTTGGCCTTCCGGTACTGCCCTTCAAAGAGCACGTGTTTGGCGTGGCCGTTTGCCTGCCATGCGGGGACCTGTGAAACGCGCAGAGGCTTCTCGCCTTTCTCCTCTAGCGGCTTGACTTGAATTTGCACGAATGCTTCCACCTTGGCTCGGTAGCACTCGCGGTCCGTGCAAATGGACTTCTGCCGGACTTCGGGAAAGAGAAGCGGGTTGCTGCCCGTTCGTTTCGGGCAACGAGCGCACGCTCCCGCCTTTGGCATAAGCGTTTCGTCCTGAGGGTCAAACGGCGCGTTCGTCAGGTCCAGATGGATTTCCCGCTCAATCCATGCGCGAAGCTCCCGGACCGTGGTCGCTTCCGCCTTCTTGTCTTTCAGGATGGCGGCGGAGTTCCGGTATTGCGGGAAACATTCCTGTAGTGCTCGGCGCTGGTCGTTGGATTGCAGCCGTGCGATTTCAAACGCATGAGCAACCGCCAGCTTGTCCTCGTAGAACGCTTGCTTGGCTTCGGGAATGAGTTGAATCAATCGCAATCGCCCGCTGACGTATGCTGGCGATCTGCCAACTCGGGAAGCAATGGGACGTTTTCGATGACTTGTAGCTCAAGCGCTTGAGCATCGGTCAATTCGCGCACGGTCGCCGGGATACTCTCGCGGCGTGCCAGCTTTGAAGCGCGGTAGCGCCTCGCTCCCGCTACTAGCTCGTACATGTCCGCCGCCCCCTTGGGCAGCGGACGCACGAGAATGGGTTGGAGGACGCCGTGTTGCCTGATATTTTCGGCGAGTTCGGCTAGCTTCGACTGGTCAAACTGGGTTCGTGGGTTTGTTTTGGATTCGCGAATTTTCTCTAGCGGAATGTCCTGAATCGAGGAAACCGCAGGCGGTACTGCTTTCACTTCACTTGCTACCATCGTTGTGCTCATTTCTTTTTCTTCTCCTTTTCTCGAAACCGTTCGGATTAGTATTCTTCGGGCAACAAAAGTGTGGTCACAGAACGGTCCGATTCCGTGATAATCCACAACTTGTCGCCAGCGTGCGTGCGGTAGGCGCTCAAGAGCCGGAACCCGTGCTCTAGGCTGTAGTCGTTTTCTTTACGGTCCTCGCCGGACAAATCGCCCCACTCGCGACTAACGTGGAGCGCTCTAGGAACTCGCCCGGCTGTTGTCCTGACTTCTTTAGCGCGGCCAAAGCGCCTGGCGTCGCGACTATCTGGCCTAACTCGAAAGCAGGTTGTTTGCTGATTTGCTGCATGGGAAAAAACTCCTTTCAGTGTGATTTGGTCTTTGCTTCTCAGAGGCGACGCGCAGACTGACGGGGTCGAGCAAGAAACGCCGAACGAGGCAAAAAAAACAGTCAACGTGAAACATTTTTCTTTGAAAGATTTTGCCGGTTTCTTGCCCATTAGTAAGATTAGGAGGCGACTTTCGCTGGATTTCTCGCCGACCAGCAGTGACAGAAAATGACAGCATCTCTGCCCCTGATCGGAACTTGTTGACAACATTCGAGACTCTGCCACCGGCGATTTTGCACTCGTGTGGCTCCAGGGGCTGCTAGGCCACCTCGGCCCAACCTCAACGCGCCACATTCGACTTTTCCTCCGACTCTGGCCCTCTTCTGAGCCCCAGTCTTTTCCATCGGTGGCCGCCACCGGAACAAACGGCGCGCTTCTGGAGAGCCTTCGCTGACTGCCCTGCTCCCATGCCTCAGGGAGTGTTGGGGAAAGGCTCTTGAAGTTTCCAAGTGAAAGGAACCCAGAATGATCGCAAACCCTTTTCATCACCATCGCCCTCCTGCCAGCCCTGGTTTTCTGGCTCATGGGTGAACTGAAATTCTTCATCCCTTACAAGCTCGTTCTTTGGCGCGAATATGCGACACCCAGCCTACCTACGTCG
>WNFW01004458.1_pt1 | contig 11252 bp, 7 predicted proteins | sample 5400131 | NCBI WGS metagenome assembly WNFW01 (sample SAMN13153362, study PRJNA577476) | soil metagenome | isolation source: 20 cm soil or saprolite under grassland replicate 1 | place: USA:California | collected 2016-06-15
GAGAAAAAGAAAGCCGACCACGCTGAGAAATGTCTCCCCATTTTCGAAATCGATTTCAGTCCCAGGCGGAACCAGTGGCGCAACGATCTTCGGATCGACAACGAAGTTGAGCATGGCGAGATACCGCCAGTTGGCGGTGAGAAATGGTCTCACGCCAACAAGATATGCGGCGATCAGGGGGCTGCCGCCACAGAATCAGTGCAGCAACTTCTCGAGCGCGGCGTCCGGATTGGCCCCGAGCGAAGTGGCCATGGCATAGTGGCGCTTGGCCTGTTCCTTCGACGGTGGCAACGAGGTCGCGTAAATGACCGCGAGATTAAAATGCGCGTCGGCGTAGTTTGGATTTTCTGAAACTGCCTCGAGTAATTCTTTTTCGGCAGCTTCCTGCCAGCCTTTCTGACTCGCAGTAATGCCGAGGTAATTGTGCGCGGTTGCGCTCTTCGGATTGAGCCCGAGGGATTTGGTCAATTCCGCCAGCGCCTCGTCGAATTTCGATTGTCGATAATAAACGATTCCGAGTGTGGTGTGCGTGAACTCGTCCTTGGGCGAGAGCGCGACCGCTTTCTTCAAGGTCAACTCGGCAGCTTTAAGTTTGCCACTGCGAAAATAAACTACGCCAAGATTCGAGAGCGAATAAAGATTGTTCGGCGTCTTGGTCAGAATTTCCTGATAAATTTTCTCCGCCGACCGATATTTGCCCTTATCGAAATTCTCCTTGGCCATCCGGGCAAGATCGACAACGTCCTCGGGGACGTTCGGCTTAAAGATGCTCGGAACGGTGTAGCCAGTCTGTCCGGCCGGCGCGGAGGGCGCTTTCGACGCGACCAGACTGCCGGCTGGTGCCTCGGTTGAAGCGGCAGGCGTATTCGGCTTTGCGTTTTTGGCAAAAGTGAAGCTGGCCTTGACCGCGACGGGATTGTCATCAGAAATCGAAACGACCGGTTGGCGGAGCAGCGCCAGTTCATCCGTAGTCAACCTCGTCACCGGTTGGGCCAGTAACTGGATTTGTTGCGTCAATGTTTCCGATTTGATCTGTAGCTTGTCGAACTCGGCCAGCATCAACTTTTTCGCCTGATCGCGCCGCGCTTCTTCCTGGCGCTCGCGCACGATGATGTTGCGCAGCATTTCATTCTCTTTTGTCAGCTTGGCCGTCTCCTCCGGCGTAGCGCCGACGAGCTTGACCTGCTCGACCTGCTTGCTCGCTTCGTCGAGTTGGGATCGCAACTGCGCCACTGTGGCTTCGTAGGTCTGATTCTGCTTCTGGCTGGCGGCGAGCTGCTGCTGAAGATCGCCGATCTGTTTTCTCACGTCGGCGAGCTCTTTTTCTTTCTTCGGTTTGTCCGCGCTGATCTCGCGCACAGTTTTTTCGGCGTCAGCCAGCTTCTGTTTCAAATTGGAATTTTCCGCGACCAGCACCTCCACCCGCTGTTCCGTATCCTTTAATCCTTTCAATTGGGCTAGTGCGTCATCCCGTTCTTTGTTTGCACTCACGACTTTTTGGTCCGCCTCGGCCGCGTGGGCATTCGCTTCATCACGCTCTTTGCTGGCGGAGGCTCGCTGTTGATCGGCGCTTGCGACTTTCGTATTGGCGTCGTCCCGTTCCTTTTCAGCGGCGCTGCGGCCTTGCTGCGCCGAAACAAGCGCTTTTTTCAACTGCGCGATTTCGGATTTAAGGGCCTCCTGCGCTTTGCCCTCGTTCGAACCGGCAGCCGCAGTTTTCTTCAGCGAAGCCTGCGCATCAGTTAATTGATCGCGCACTTGCTTCTCAGCCGTTTTCGTTTTGTCCAGATCGCCCTGAGCTTTGTCGAGTTTCGATTTCGTTTCATCAAGACGGCTGTTCAACGATTGCTTTTCATTTTCAGCCGCGCTCATTTGGGTGCGCGATTTTTGTAATTCGGCTTCAAGTTGGTCGACTCGATCGCGCAGTTTGCGGGTGGCCTGCTCGATCGCAACCTCGTTCGGTGTACTCGCCGGGGCCGGCTTCGCGGCCGGCAACGGTGTTACCGGTTCTTTGGCGACTTGGGTCGGTGCTGGTTCTGGTGGAACCGCGGCGGCATTCTCAATAGGCGGCGCGGGAGCGTTTACACTTTCCTGGGTTGAAGCTTTGTCCTGCACCCGCAGGATACTTTCGCTCACTTTCCGGCCGCGATATTCGACGATGGCGGGTTGCCAATCGGGGTGGGCCTTGCGCAATTGTTCGATTAGGCTGCCGGCAAAGCGATACTTGGCGAGGGCAGCCTTAAATTGGTTCTCGTGCTCGAGTTTTTCGCCCTGCTGCGCTGTCATGTAAGCTTTGAGAAACGTCTCGCTCGGGTCATCCGATTCGGCGGTCAAGACCGGCGAGGCCAGACAAAAAACGAACGCTGCGAGCAGGATCGAGCCGATTTTCATCATGGAACGCGCAGTGCGGATGATAACAGACGCAAAGCGGGTTGCAACGAAACGATGGGGCATCGGCTGAAGGAGAAGCGGAGAGTGTGCCACACCGGGGGGTTCTTTGCGCGTTTGCAATCACGCGTCTGAAAACTAGAATTTGAATCCCCCGATGGTGGTCGTAGCTCAATGGTAGAGCCCCAGATTGTGGTTCTGGTTGTTGCGGGTTCGAGTCCCGTCGACCACCCTGTTTTTTAAATCCCAAAATCCAAACCCCAAGTTCCAAATTTTGGGCTTTGGGATTTGAAACCTGGGATTTTCAATTTCGTGTCTGTAGCTCAACTGGATAGAGCATCTGACTTCGGATCAGAAGGTTGGGGGTTCGAATCCCTCCAGGCACGCATTTTTTTCGCGCCGCGACTGCAACCAGGTTTGTGCCGTTGAAAACGTTTTGGACAGCGCTCGCCTTGGTCGCGGCGGCCACCATCGCTTTTGGGTGGCTTGCCTGGAAGTGCGTTCACGATCCAAAAATTAATTTCCTGCCGCGAGACGGACGCGCCGAGTGGATTGTATTTCCAGCTGCACTGGATACGCGCACGCACCCAGTGGCAACGATGGACGCAACATTTCGTCGAACCCTGCAGCTTGAAACGCAGCCGGGGTCGGCTCGACTGCTCGTTCGCGCGGCCAAACGGATCGAATTGAAAATTAACGGTGAAACGGTTCAAACCGTTTCAACACGGAACTGGAAACAGATTTCAAAAATCGATGTGTCGCAATTTTTCCGGACCGGCCCGAACACAATTGAGGCCAGAGTTTTTAACGACGACGCGCCGCCGGCGCTCTGGCTCACATTAACCGCGGACTCATCGACTTTGCGAACTGACGAGCGGTGGGAAGTGTCGCTCGCCGGATCGACATGGCGCAGCGGCGCGCTCGCTTCAACGCCGAAGCGCCCGGCTCCGGGCAATCTTTTTGCCGGAGGTGAAAAAATATCTGATGTGCTCCCGCATATTTGGCGCGCGTGGACGGCATTTTCAGTTCTTGCCGTTCTCCTGACGTTCGCGGCCGGCTGGTGGTTAGCTCGAATTACGGCAAGACCAAATGGCGGCAGTGCTGAATTTTCCCGCCGGCAACTCTTCGCCTTGCTCGGATTATGCAGCTTCGCCTGGGTCATTCTTTTTGGGAATAACGCGAAAATGTTGCCGTTCTCGAGCGGCTACGATTCCAAGGAGCACAGCGCTTATATTAAGTACATCCAGGACCACAGGGTGTTGCCGCTGCCCAACGAGGGATTCGAAATGTTTCAGCCGCCGCTCTACTACGGCCTTTCTGCCGGGGTCCTGTCAACCTGCCGGCTTGCGATCGCCGACGATGCTGCGGTGATTGCTTTACGCGCGATGACGATGATTTTTGGCGTCGCGAATTTTATTTTCGTTTTTCTGAGTGTGCGCTTGCTCTTTCCCGGCCGGATTGTCGCCCAACTGGTTGGATTGCTGATTGCGGCATTTTTGCCGATGCAGCTTTATCTCTCGCATTATGTGACGAACGAAACGCTGGCGGCAACGCTTGCGACTGCAACAATTTACCTTGGCTTACGCACGCTGACGAGCGAGCGCGCATCGGCCTTGCAATATCTTTGGCTCGGCGTCTGCGCCGGACTGGCAATGTTGGCCAAGGCGACAAGCTTGTTGCTCATTCCGCCGCTCTTCGGCGCTTTGATGATCAAGCTTTTTCAAGATCGGGCTCAATTTTTTGTCTGGTTGCATGCGTTCGGAATAACTATCGCCGCAATCCTCATCACCTGCGGATGGCATTACCTCCGGATTTGGCATCACTTCGGTACGCCAATCGTTGGCAACTGGGACCCCACCCTCGGATTTCCGTGGTGGCAAGACCCGGGATTTCACGTCGCAAGCGATTATTTTCGTTTTGGCACGACGCTCATCTCTCCGCTGTTCAGCGGTTTCAACGGCTTCGCCGATGGAATTTATTCGACACTCTGGGGTGACAGCCTTTGCGGCGGACTGTCCGACTTGCGTTCGCGCACTCCGTGGAATTACCAACTCATGATCGGCGGCTATTGGCTCGCATTGCTCCCTACTCTGCTCGTCGCCATTGGCGCCGCGGTGGCGATCTATCGATTCACTCGCCACCCGTCACCGGAGTGGTTTCTGTTACTTGGACTTTCAGCCACCGTCACAATCGCGCTGATTTTCATGACGCTAAAAGTCCCTTCTTACGCGCAAGTGAAAGCTTTTTACGGTTTGTCCGCCGTTGTCCCGTTTTGTGCTTTCGCAGCAATCGGATGGCAAATGCTGACGGCGCGCTCGCGCGTTTTGCAACTGCTGTTCAGCACAGCGCTCCTGCTTTTTAGCATCAACAGCTTCGGCTCGGTCTGGATCCGTCCGTCGACAGAGCAACATATTTACACAGCGCGGAGGTCGATTTCGCAGTCTCAATCGAATCGGGCCATTTCCGAAGCAACCGAGGCGACAAAAAACGAATCTTCCAATGCAGGCGCATATTGCTTTTTCGCCGCAGTTTTGGATGAACTTGGTGAGTCGCAGAAAGCCGTCGCGCAATCCGAGCATGGCCTTGAGCTAGATTCTGCGAATGGCGATTGTCATCTTCAATTGGGAATCAGTCTGGCAAAGCAGGGAGATATGCTGCGCGCGATGAGCGAAGCGCGACGGGTTCTCGAATTGCAGCCGGAGAATGTGCGCGCTTACGATCTTGTTTTTACGCTGGCCCGCGAACTCCACCGCGCCGAAGAAGCCCTCGCCGTTGGACGTGATGCACTCGTTGTCTCGCCATTTGATTCCGATTTGCATTACCGAATCGGTCTGGCAGCTGGCGGGATTGGCGATTTCATAACTGCCGCCCATCAACTCGCCTACGCGTTATTACTATGGCCTAATCGCCCCGAAAACGCCGGCAAACTTCATCTGGCCGTGCGTTTTGCGGCCCAAAGCTTGAAAGCTCCCTCGCAGTTGGAAGCGATCGCTTCTTCAGCGCCAGATTCTGCTCCGCTGTTAAACGAACTGGCGTGGTTGTTTGCAACTCATCCCGATGCCGCGCTGCGCGATGGAAGGCGAGCTGTTCAACTTTCTGAACGTGCTTGCGCGTTGACCGAACGAAAACAACCCGTGCCTCTCGCCACCGCCGCGGCGGCTTACGCCGAAGTCGGCAAATTTCCTGAAGCGATCGCTACTGCTCGAGAAGCACTTTCTCGCGCGCGATCGAACGGTGACGCGAAAACGGCCGGACTCGCCGAGAATCTCTTAACATCGTTTCAATCGAATCAACCTTACCGAGAGGAGCCACGGCCATGAAATTTTCCGCCGCGCGCTCGGAGTTGGATTCCATGGTGGTGGAGATCGAGCTCACGCTCGTCAGCATTATTCAGGGTGTCGCCTTGACGATTTTGATTGAGAACGCGCACGCCGTGATTGCCGAGCGACAACTTGTTTTCTGGCTCTACGTGGTCGCCGGGTTGTTCATCATTTTTATTTTCTGGTCACGCGCGGTTTTGCACATCCTCACCGTGATTCGCTGGCCGCTCGAATTTGGCCATAACTTTCTCTACATCGCCTGCGCCCTGGTTGAGGCAATTCTATTTGCTCAAATTGGCAAGCCCGCGAGCTGGTTCGGATTTGGAGGGGCTTTCATCGCAATTGGTTGGACTTTGTTTGTTTACGATCTTCGCCTGATCTATGCGCGCATGCGTGACAGTGCGGGCGAGGCAAGTAATCGGCTAATCGCGCGCGTCCTGCGCGATCAGTGGCTCAACATTAGTCTCCTTTTGCCGGCGATATTTTTGCTGAACCTGGTCTCGGCAATTTTAATTCGGACCTGGCCGGACCTGTTTCTGGCGCGCAACGCCCATCTTTGGCTGATCGCAGCCCAGGTCGTCGGGTTCGCTGGATATTTGGTCTACGTCGTTCGTTTCTATGTCATTCTCGCTCCGCTCATCGCTCAAGCCCGACACGAATGGCGAGGCACACTTGGCGATCGGGATCAATCTTGAAGCGATCCTGGTTTAGAGATTCGCGAGCGCTTGCCGCGCTTTTTCCACATCCGATGGCCGCAGCACGATGATGCCCTTGGGCGAGGTCGCGCCGGTCGCGAAGTAAGCGTACTCGATGTTCACTTCCGCGCGCGAGAGCGCCTCGGCAATTTTTCCGAGAACGCCGCGCTCGTTGGCGGCATCAATGCAAAGCACATCGTTCTCGAAGGCGAGCACGCCGCGCTCGCCCAGCAGCATCAATGCTTTAGTTGGATCGCTCACAATCATCCGCACCACCGAATGATCGACCGTGTCCGAAACGGTGAGCGCGTGGATGTTGATTCCAGCTTTGGCCAGAGCTTCGCACACGCGCGCTAACGCTCCAGGGCGATTTTCAAGAAATACCGCAAGCTGTGTCGCCGTTTCCAGGGAGAGAATGGTTTTCATCTTGAGTTCACGATGACGCGGCCGGCCGCTTCTGACAATAGCGATCGTCCAAGCAATTAGCCAATCGCGCGCGCCAATGCCATTGTCGACCCCAACGTGAACAAATCCCCCCAATCAGTCCGGCTGAATTCGGGAATTCCTCGACGAACCGTCGGCTTTTTCACCGCCTGCGGGATTGTGATTGCAAATATTATCGGCACCGGCGTCTTCACCAGTCTTGGATTTCAGGTCGCCGACATTCAGTCAGGTTTTGCTTTGCTCATGCTCTGGATTGTTGGCGGAGTCGCCGCGCTTTGCGGCGCGCTCTGCTACGGCGAGCTTAGCGCCGCGCTCCCGCGCTCCGGTGGCGAATATCATTTCCTTTCCGAAATTTATCATCCGGCTGTCGGTTTCATGGCTGGATTTATTTCAGCGACGGTCGGCTTCGCTGCGCCCATTGCACTCGCGGCCATGGCTTTCGGAAAATATTTTCGCGGGGTCTTTGATTTTGGTTCGCCCGTATTGCTTTCATTCGTGCTGGTGTGGATGGTCGCGCTTTTTCATTTTGGAAATCTTCGTCTTGGCAGCGCGTTCCAAAATCTCTGGACGATCGTGAAACTACTTTTGGTTGGCGTGCTGATTGGAGCCGGATTGCTCATCGAAGAAAAACAGCCGATCACTTTTTTCCCGCACGCTGCCGACACGATGTCGATCTTCAGCGGCGCGTTTGCAGTCGCGCTCGTTTACGTGATGTATTCCTACTCGGGCTGGAACGCGTCCAGTTACATCATTGGCGAGGTGAAAAATCCGGAACGCAACGTTCCGCGTTCGCTTCTCACCGGCACACTCATCGTCATCGTGGCTTACGTCCTCCTGAATGCGGTTTTTCTGGCAACAACGCCGGAAGTGGAAATGCGTGGCCAACTCGAGGTTGGCCTGATCGCCGGCAGACACATTTTCGGAGAGAACGGCGGTCGCATTGTCGGCGCGGTGATTTGTCTCGGGTTAATTTCCGCCGTCAGTTCCATGACCTGGATTGGACCGCGCGTCACCATGTCGATGGGCGAAGACCATTGGCTCTTGCGACTTCTCGGCCGCAAAAACAGGGAAGGCGTCCCGGCGACCGCTGTCCTCGTTCAATTGCTCATCGTGAATCTGCTTTTGTTGACGCGTAGTTTCGAGCTCGTCGTCGTTTACATTCAATTCGCTCTTCTTCTCTGCTCGCTCCTCACTGTGATTGGAGTAATCGTGCTGCGCGCGTCCCGACCAAACGTCCCGCGACCTTATCGCGTCTGGCTCTACCCCCTGCCACCGCTCCTTTTCGCTGCCATCACCATTTGGATGATGATTTATCTTTTGATCTCAAAGACCACGGAATCGGTGGCCGGGATGGTTACAGCGATCGTCGGGTTCCTCCTTTACTTTTGCGCCGGGAAACGCGTGAGTGCTGGCCAATGAAAAAATTCTCCGCGAGAAAGATCACAAGCGCCAACCGATCGATCTTCGCGTATGCCTGCCGCGCCGTAGCCTTCGGCGTAGGCGGATCGATTTTCGCGTTGGCGCAGATTGCCCACGCGCAGCCGCCGCCTGACGACACCGCGCGCTTTCTCGCTGGTATGCCGCTTCCAAAAGATTCTCCGCTCGCTTCGCTGACCAGCGATCCGGCCTGGCAAGAGCACGCCGCTAATTTCGAACAGGCTTTCGCTAAACTAAACACCCGGCAGTTGGCAAAGCTGCACGCCTGGGAAGCGCAATATTTTCCGGAAGCGCGAAATCAGGTTCCGGTCGTGTTCTACATGTTCAGCGGTCCCGATTTTCTCTACGTCGATCAATTCTTTCCAAATGCGTCCGTTTACATTCTCTGCGGAAAGGAATCGATGGGCCCGCCCCCCGCTCCACTGCAAATCGGCAATCTTGGGAGCGCGCTCCACAACCTCGAGCAAGAGATGTATTCCTCGCTTCGCTTCAGCTTTTTCATCACGAAAGACATGAAGGTAAGTCTTGATTCGCAGGAACTAAAAGGCACCTTGCCGATCCTTTACGTTTTTCTCGCGCGCGCGGACAAATCGATCACCGACGTCAGCTTCGGCTCGTTGAGCTCCGGTGGACAATTCCAACAAAGCCGAGGCGGCGGCGGCGCGACCGGAGTGAGAATCAATTACATCGACAACCATTCGGGTCAGCAACAGACCCTTTACTATTTCACGACCGACATTTCCGACGGCGGCCTCGCCTCCAGCGGTTTCTTAAAATTTTGCGACCACTTCGGAGTCGGCTCCAGTTTTCTAAAATCATCGTCCTACTTGATGTTTGAACAAGGTTTCAGTCGCATCCGTAATTTCATCATCGACCACAGCGCTACGATCGTGCAGGACGATGCTGGCATTCCGCTTGCCGATTTCAATCGTGACAAATGGAACATTCGCGTATTCGGCACCTACATCGGCCCGATCGAAATTTTCAAACAACACTATCAGCCGAAACTGAAGGAGATTTTCGAGCAGAGCGGTCCGCCACCGATTGAATTCAACTTCGGCTACCGCTGGAATTACAAAGAGAGCCACGTCATCGTGGCGACGCGCAATTAAATTATTCCTGGAACCGGTGGAACCATGAATAGGGGAAAGCGTCCCCCGGGCAATCGGTTGCCCAGCGCGGCGGATTCATTTCGCGATGCGGCTTCACAATCGGATAATGATCGCCCACTTTCCCGCAGCGTTGCCGGAGATAACGGATTAATTCTTCGCAGCAATCGAGTTGCGCGCGCGTCGGTTGATCGCGATTGAAATCGCCGACCAGACAAATCCCGAGCGCGATGTTGTTCAAGTAATCGCTGTGAACATGGCCGCCGTTGATTTGCCGCCGCCACCGGTCGCCCACTTCAATTTGCCCATTGCCGGTGGAAGTCCCATTCCCGATGACGAAATGATAAGCGAGCCCATTTTGCATTCGGCGAATGCGCCGGTGGTAGTAATCGAATGCGGCCGCGTTCCCCTGACGCGTTCCGCTGTTACGGACCGAGCGCGTAAGATAACGGTAACCGGCGCCGCTGCTGCTGCTCCGCCCTCCGCCGCCAAATAGTCGCGCCCAAAAACCGCGCGGTTTTTCATAACCATATTTCTCGATCGTTAATTGTTCCGGTTCCTCAACCGGCGCAGCCAGCGCAGATTTCGCTCTCGGCAGAGGAGACGGAGGCGCGCTGGGACTTGGAACGGCCATTGCGCGCGGTGGTGTCGCGCTTACTTGCGCCGCCGGAGTTTCGCTAGGTTTTGGCGAAGCCTTTTTGTGCGGCGACGGCGATTTTTCGCCGGTCGTTTTCTTTTTCTTCTTTGCTTTCGGCGAAGGTTCTTTTTCTGCGGTCTTCTTCTTAGCTTTCGGCTTCGGTGTTGGAGTTTCGCTGGGTGTCGGAGAGGCTTCGAGTTCTTCCGTCGGCGTTTTCCTTGCTTTCGCCTTTGGTTTTGGCGAAGGCGACGGCGAAGACGCTTTCTTTTTCTTGTGCGGCGAAGTTTTTGGCTTCGGTGTCGGGCTCGGCGATTCGTCCGGCGATGATGAATTCACGGCGCGAGCCTTCAGAATTCGCGTCGGTTTCTCCTGGTCGGTTTGTTGCGCCTGAAGGACAAAGCCGCCAATGACCGCGCTAAGCGCGAGAAAACTACAAACGCGGAAACGTAGCACTGCTGCGCAGCGTAACAGAGTGTCACGCGCGATCAACCGGCAACGAAATCAAAACGTCGCCAATTACGCCGGCTGCATCGCCGATTCCCGCGCTTCGGATTTGCCGCGCCTTTCTCGTTCGCGGCGAAGGATCGCGTTCAGTTTGCCCCCGAGTAGCAGGAACAAACAAGTGAGATACATCCAGGTCAGCAAAATGATGATCGATGCGAGTGCGAGATACGTTGCGTCGTAGCGGCTGTAGCGCGCGACATATAACTGAAACAATTTCGTGACCGTGATCCAGCCGATCGAGAAAAAGAGCGCACCCGGCAAGGCTTGCCGGATAGTCAGATAATTTTCTGGCGTGAGGAGATACAAAACAAGCGCAAGCAAGATCAATGCGACTGCGGTAAATGGCAGACTCAAAGCCGCCACCCATTCCTGAAGTGGCACTTTCAGTTGAAAATTTACTTCCGCAACGCCGGCCAGAGTTTCGCCGAAGACAATTGCGTTGAAACAAACCAGGATCACGATTCCGAACCAGAAGAGCAGCAGGAATGAAATGATATATTTCGACCACCAATTGCGCGGTTCGGTCACGCCGTAAGTGTGGCTCAATGCGCGCGAGATTGTCGCGATGAAGACGGTGCCGCAATAAATCCCAAGCAGGATGCCGGCGTTTGCGATGAATCCGCTCGAGCCGGTCACCACCACGCTCGCGGCGGCAGCGTCGAGAACGTCCTGAACCTTCGGATCAGGCGGCATAAAACTTTTCAAAACATTGAAAATT
>WNFW01004807.1_pt1 | contig 11252 bp, 12 predicted proteins | sample 5400131 | NCBI WGS metagenome assembly WNFW01 (sample SAMN13153362, study PRJNA577476) | soil metagenome | isolation source: 20 cm soil or saprolite under grassland replicate 1 | place: USA:California | collected 2016-06-15
CCAGGGCGGGCAGTTCCCAGTTGCCGAGATGGCTTGCGAAGATCAGCGCCGGCTTGCCATCGAGCCGCAGCTGCGCAAACAGCTCATGGGTGCGGGGCAGGATTTCGATGCGGCTTTGTTCGGGATAGGCGGGATCGTGCTCCCAGATATGATCGAGATGCGCGAATTCGGCACCGACGCGACCAAGATTGTCCCAAACGCCCGCCAAAATGGTCTCGATCTCGGCAGGCGATTTTTCCGGGAATGCGGCGGTCAGATTGGCGCGGCCGATCCGTTGCTCGCGCATCATCGGCCCAACGGAGCGAGCGATCCGGCCGAACAGGTTCGCGGTCTTGATCGGATCGAAATAGCGGGTGGTGCGAAGCATTCCGATCGTCAACGCTCCGACCGCGGCTTCGGCGATCGGCTTGGTGGCATCGCGAATACGGGCCCTGGCGCGAGGGAGCAAACGGCTCATTTGCAAAAATGGCCGACTTGCTAGACCGGTTCGCGCGTCAGAATCAGCGAGGCGTTCTGGCCGCCGAAGCCGAACGAATTCGACATCACGGCGGTGACGCGGGCGTCGCGCGCCTTGTTGGGGACGACGTCGAAGGGAATCGCCGGATCCGGAACATCGTAATTGATGGTCGGCGGAATCCGCTGATGCTCAAGCGTGAGTAGCGAGAACACGGCTTCCACCGCGCCGGCAGCGGAGAGGGTGTGGCCTACCATCGATTTGTTGGACGATACCGGAATTTGCGTGGCGCGCTCGCCGAACACGGTCGAGATCCCCAGATATTCCATCTTGTCGTTTTCCGGCGTGCCGGTGCCGTGCGCGTTGATGTAGTCGATCTGCTCGGCGACGATGCCGGCATCCGACAATGCGTTGCGGACGCATCCGATGATCGGCTTGCCGTCCGGGCTGGAGCGGGTGCGGTGGAAAGAATCCGCAAGTTCGCCGCAGCCGGCGACGATGCCGAGGATTTTTGCGCCCCGCGCTGTGGCGGCTTCATAGCTTTCCAGCACCAGCGCGCCTGCGCCCTCCGCCATCACAAAGCCGTCGCGGTTCTTCGAGAACGGCCGCACCGCCGCCTGTGGCGGATCGTTATGGGTTGACAGCGCCGACAGCAATGAGAACCGGACCAGGGCTTCCGGATTGACCGAACCGTCGGTCGCAACGCACAGCGCCGCGTCCGTCTCGCCGCGGCGAATGGCTTCAACGCCGAGCTGAATCGCGGTGGCGCCCGATGCGCATGCCGTGGAAAGCGAGATCGGCGAACCCTTGGTACCAAACGCCTCGGCCAGGTGATCGGCCACCGAGCCGAACAGAAAACGCCGGTGATATCCTGTGTATCTTCCGCCGCCGCTGACGCGCAGTATGGCGTCATAATCGATGTCTGTTTCCGAGATCGCGCGTCCAAGTTCCTCTCGCTGCGGCCACTCGACCTCGATAGGGGCAACGGCAAGAAACAGCGGCCCGGGAAAATCACCTTTGCTCCCTATCGCGGATTGCGCGATGGCTTCTTCAGTGGCGATATCGGCAAGCCGCTCCGAAAGATCGGTCGATGAAAAAGGCTCGACCGGCACGAAATCAACCGTTCCGGCCATCGTCGTTTTCAGTCCCTCGATGGGGAAACGCGTGATAGTCCGAATGCCGGATTCGCCCGCGGTGAGCTTTGCCCAGTTGTCGGCCTGGCCGGCGCCGAGCGATGTCACGACGCCCATGCCGGTGACGACGACGATTGGTCTTCCTGACTTATCGCGTGATGCTGTCATGTTTTCCCCGCCGGTGCAGCGCCGTGCTCACTTGATCGCTTCGACCAGGGCCATGCCTTCGCCCCGCCAGTGACCGGCCCCTACGACTACAATCTGTGTCGGCGGCCTGGACATTTCAACCTCGAGCCCCGTGGGATCGTTGGGCGGAAACAGCGCCCCGCGGGAAAGCGAGAGCGCCGCTAGCGCAAGTCCCAGCGGAAACTGGGTTTCCATGGTGTGACCGAACATCGTGCCGGTAGCCCGTACCGCAAAATCCGGATGCTCGCCCAGGAATGCCCGCTCCTCGGATGTCACCGGTTCGGCGCCGGTCGCGCCGGTGATGATAGCGCCCTTGGCCTCAAGCTTGCCGAGTTTCGACCACAGCTTTTCCAGCGTCGCGGTAATCTCGCCGGGATGCTTGCGGTGCGCCAGATCGGCGACGACGTTGCTCAGGCGCGCATAGGGTTTCGCACCGCGTGCTTCCGCGTGCGCCCTGGACTCGATGACGAGAAAAGCGCCGGCGGACCCCAGCGCGAAGCCGGCGCTACTCTGGCGAGCCCAAACCGGAGCAAATTTGTCCTTGAGGTTGAAATCGCCGAATTCATAGAGCACCAACAGGTCCTTGCGCTCGCCGTTTTGCGAACCACCGATCAGCGCGATGTCGCTTTGACCGGCGGCGATGCGTGCGAGCGCGATCCTTGCGGCGTCAACGCCGGCGGCTTCCTCGCCCATGAAGGTGCGCGACGAGCCGGTCACGCCGTGCACGATCGCGATATTGCCCGCCAACAGGTTAGAAAGCTGCGCCAGGAACAGCGTCGGACGCAGATCGTTCATCAACCTCTCGTTGAGGAAACCGGGAGCGGAGTTGCCTTTCGCTTCCAAATTCAGAATGTTGCAGTCCACCGCGAGATCGCGTTCGCCACCACCGGCGGCGACAATCATGTCCATCCGTCCGAGGATCTCCTTGTTGCCTTTAACGCCGGCCGAATCCAGCGCGAGCCCGGCGGCGTAGGTGCCGATGCGTTGCCAGCCTTCCATCTGGCGCTGATCGCCTTTCTTGGGGATCTGCGTGTCAAAATTCACCGGCGCCAAGGGATGGACGATGTAAGGCGCAAAACCCTTTTCATCGATGTTGATGCGCCGCGCATTGAGCGCCTCCCAGTTCGCGTCCAGCCCCTCACCAAGTGAGGTGGCGAGGCCGATGCCGGTGATCCAGACTTCCGTCGACCCCGGGTGCGAAGGTTTCGCCTCAGTCATGAGCGATGGCCTGCTGTGGAAAGCCGACGCGCTTGGCCATGGCATCCATGTGTCGGCGCAAATCCGGATTCGGGAAGGGAATATGGCTGAACGTGATCGTCGCATTGCACTTCAGCTTGCCGCCGACGCTTACCTTCGCTTCGGTCATCGCATAACCCGAGCCTTCGTGAAGGACGTTGGCGTTGATCGTCAGCAATTCCCCGGGGGACACGAAGCCGCGCATCTTGGCTTCCTTGACCGCGGCGAGAAACGGCATGCGCTCGAATTTCATCAGCGCGAGCAACAGCCAACCCGAGGTCTGCGCCATCGATTCGATCAGCAAGACGCCGGGCATGATTGGATAGCCCGGGAAATGCCCCTCGAAGATGGTGTTGTGCTGCGGAACCTGCGCCTCGACCTGAATGGTCTTCTCGTCGATGTTGAGGTCGAGGATGCGGTCGATCAGCTGGAAATATTCAAGCTGCATGGCGGGCGATTAGGCGCCCGCGCCCTTGGCGGCGACCAATTCGTCGATGCGCGCGCTGAGGTTTTTCAGGACAAAGTATTGTTCGGTCGTCGCCTTTCCGTCGTTGACTTCCTGCGTCCATTTTTCCAGCGGCAGCTTGATCCCGAATGCCTTGTCGATCGCAAATGCAATGTCGAGAAAATCGAGGCTGTCGATCCCCAGGTCGTCGATTGCGTGGCTCTCGGGCGTGATCGTGTCGCGCGGTATGTCGCAAGTTTCAGCGATGATCGTGGCGACCTGATCGAATGTAGAGGACATCACTAAGCCTTTGATATATTGAGGATAAGTTCCAGGATGGCACGGCAGGCGGGCGCGGCGCCCCGAAATGCCCCATCCGCGGTCCGGAGTCGAGTGCCCGTATATCGGAGCGACGCCCCGAGTTCAATGGAGGCGGGCTTTGCCAGCCGGTTGCAATTTAAAGGCCAAAGCGGCCGATCTTGCTTGAAACTGCTAGAAATGCGTTGTGGAAATGCGGGCGCAATCGCGCCGGCCCATCAGCACGCAGTCCTGGGTCTTGCGCAGATCCGCAATGCTCACGGCGAGCCAAATTCCGATCGCCGTCAGCGCCACGGTGAAAGCCAGTGCCGCAACATTTGCCAGCATGCGGTGGCGAAAATCGTCCGGTTCATCGCGGTCTCGCTCGTAGCGCGACAGGTCGTTCGGTGCTTGCGGGGCCTGGTCCTGAAGAGAGTGGTCGCCCAAGTTCCTCAGCCGACCGGGAGGGCAGGCCAGGGTGCGCGGCCGGAATTTGAGCACGCGATGCTCCTCCGACGCGATGGGCTGCTGGGTTTTCACTGCTGCCAGCTCCGGGATATCCTGATCTTATTTAGCACGCTCGCGAGGCATCTCACCGAAAATGTTGACATGGCACCGATGCCACAATCTACACCTCAAGGGTTTCATGGAACTTGCCGTAGTCAATCCTGAGCCGACCCTGGTCCGTGATATCGAGGATATCCGCGTAGCGCTGCCCAAAACGAATATCCCGATAATCGTAGGATTTTCGCGCGTGGACGATCTGCGCCGCGACGACGTCGTATCCGGACACCACAACCACCAGCGAAACCTCCGATGCGGCAAGATCGTCGGCATTGAGCCCGTAGAGCGGGCTTTGCTCATCGAGGCTATGGTAGAGCGTCCAGCTCAAGGCCAGCGCGGGGTGCTCATTCTGCACCAGCGGGAGCTCGTAGAACCTTCGAAGCGATTGGCCTTCCATGCTCACTACGTTCTTGAGCAACCACAGTCTGGCGGTGGCGTTGCCGATGATGTCGTGACGCTCGTTGGCGAAGCGAATCATCAGGGTCGGCTTACCTTCATGGCTTGAAATCACCGGGTGGTCGGCGAACAGCAAGCGGGCATTCGGCCGCGAGAATCGCGCAAAGATCAGCCCGGTCATCAGCGACATCGAAAAGATCCCGGTGAAGAGCTCCACCGTTGCGATGAAATGTCCATAATGGGTCTGCGGATGCATGTCGCCGTAACCGGCGGTCGAAAGCGTCTCGATGCTGAAATAGAGATAGTCGATGTAAGCGCCGCCGGGCACATTCGAGATCGGCTGATTTCCGATCCAGTAGAATACTGCGAACACCGCATTGAAAGCGACGAACACCAGCGCGGCTCCGGCGATGAAAGCCGGCCATGAGGCCGTCATGCAGCGATGGCTGATATCGGCCCAAAAATTGAGACGAACGCCCTCGGCGATGACTTCGCGGCCGCCAAGCAGCACGACCCGCGTGTTCGCTGTTCGCTCGCTCCGGCTTTTGATCATCTTTTCAAAATCTCTTGAAGACGCAGAGGCATTTAATCGCCGGTGCCATCATGGCATAACTGGACGATTTTCAGAGCGATTTTTGGCGGTCAGACAGGGATTCAAAATCATGGCGAATACGCGTGAACCGATCCTTCAGCCGATTCCGATCCTCTCGCTGCATCCAACCCAGATGACGGTTGGAATGAGAGAGGTGAAGGAAAAGCGCAAGCGCTTGCGAGAGCACTGGCGGAAGCACAAGAAGATAAAGCAGGGCGAGTTTCTGGGCAGACACATGATCCCCGTGGTCCTCGGGCCGGACCAGCGCCACTACGTGGTCGATCATCACCATCTGGCGCGCGCGCTTCACGACGAAGGCGTGGAGGACATTATCGTCACCGTCATCGCCGATCTGACCATGGTTGACCGCGATGCATTCTGGAGCGTGCTCGATAATCGCAGGTGGGCCTATCCCTATGATGCCAAGGGCCAACGCCAACACTTCAAGGGCATTCCAAAAACGGTAGCGGACCTCAAGGACGATCCGTTCCGCAGCCTCGCCGGTGAATTGCGGCGCGTCGGCGGCTTCGCCAAGGACACAACACCGTTCAGCGAATTTCTTTGGGCAGATTTCCTGCGCCGCAGGTTGTCGCGCAAGAGCGTGGAAGCCGATTTCGACAAGGCCATGGAAAAAGCTCTGGCATTGGCGAAAAGCAAGGACGCGATCTATTTGCCAGGCTGGTGCGGACCGGCGTCGGACGATTAGCTCGGCGGCGTATCGAGCGGTGAAGGAGAGGCAGCAGACTGCTGTTCCGGATCGTGGCTTCCGCCGAGCGTGCGATGGAGCCAGCGTTCGACATGGCGGCCGAGGATCAGAAGCGTGAACGCGATCACAAGCGCGATCGCGACAACCCGCCATTGCCCGACACCGCAGGCGATCCCAACGCAGGCCGCGAACCAGGTACAGGCCGCGCTGGTAAGTCCGTGAACCCGAAAATGATTCTGCGCGTGGACAATGACGCCCGCGCCGAGAAAGCCGATGCCGGTGAGGATGCCTTGAATGACGCGGCTGCCGGCGTCGGTAATTTTCATATGATCGGGGGATGGATCGGCCAGCACCACGACCATTGCCGTGGCCAGACCTACCAGACCAAGCGTCTTCAAGCCGATCGGTTTGTTCTGAAGATCGCGATTAAGCCCGATCAGGCCGCCCGCAAGCGTGGCGACGCCAAGGCGCAGCAAGATCTCCGGCCAATCCAGCAATGCGACGACCTCCAGCTTCGGGGCCCACAACGATAAGCGAATGTCCGCGATGTCTCAATCGCCGAATGGGATCGCATCCGGGCCGAGAGCCTATTTCGGCAAACGCCCCATGATGTAGAATTCGTCATTCGGGCGCATGCCGGTGACGTTGGCCATCCGGTTTGACAGCGCGAAGAACGCGGAGATCGCGGCGATATCCCAGATGTCGTCGTCGCTAAACCCGTGGCTGGCGACGGCACTGAAATCCGCTTCCGAAATGCCGTGCGCCTCGGTGCTCACCTTCATCGCGAAGTCGAGCATGGCTCTCTGGCGCGGCGTGATATCCGCCTTGCGGTAGTTGACGGCGATCTGGTCTGATATCTGCGGGTTCTTCGCCCGGATGCGCAGGATCGCGCCGTGCGCGATCACGCAATACAGGCATTGGTTGGCGCTGGAGGTGGCAACCACGATCATCTCGCGCTCGGCCTTGGTCAGCCCGCCGTCCTTTTCCATCAGCGCATCGTGATAGGCAAAGAACGCCCGAAATTCGTCAGGGCGATATGCCAGCGTCAGGAACACGTTGGGTATGAAGCCGGATTTCTCCTGCACCGCGAGCAGGCGGGTGCGGATGTCGTCCGGCAGCTTGTCGATGGACGGCGTCGGGAAGCGCTTTGCAATGGGCTGCGTCATGGAGCAGGCTCCGGGTCAAGCCGGGTGATGCGGTAGCCGAGACCATAATCCATGGCGGCATCTGCGCAAAGCACGCCTGCGCGAGGCAGCGCGCGGAGCAAATGGCGGCGCTGAACCGGTCAGCGCAACGGCTTCTTCAGCAGCGAAAAACGATCGGGATCGAGACCCATCGACGGCTGCAGCATCGGTGCTTCCACCGAGCGCGCGACGGCGCGATCGCCGGAATCGTTGGGAACGTCGCGATGCGAGGTGGCCGCGCGCCAGCGCTCGAGCACGGAGCTAACGAAATGCATATCGTGGCCGGCGGCAACGGAGGGCACGCTCGCGATCGTGGCTTCGCTGCGCGGTAATTGGTGCACCGGCACTTCCTTGAAGCGCAGCCGGGTCGGCAGCGCCACGCCTTCACCGAAAGCCAGCACCTCGCGGGTGCCGAGCGAGGGCACGAACGACAGCAGGTTTGCGGCCGCATCCGAGACCGCGGAGCGCAACAACGCCTGGTCGCGATCGTTGGCGAGGCGCATCGTAAACAGCGTGTTGCACTGGGAAATGATGGTGGCGTCGAGCTCCGCGGGACGCTGCGTGACGAGGCCGAGATAGACGCCGTATTTGCGGCCTTCCTTGGCGATACGCGAGACCGCCCGGCGGGTCGGCCCGAACCCGATCTTGCTGTCGGCGGCGACGTAGCGGTGGGCCTCTTCGCAGACGAACAGCAGCGGCGAGACGCCGTCGCTCCACAGCCCGAAATCGAACGCCATGCGGCACAGCACCGACACCACGGAGTCGACGACCTCAACGGGGAAGCCGGCAAGCTGCATGATGGTCATCGGCCTGCCGTTAGCCGGCAGCCGGAACAGGTGGCCGATGACTTCCGCCATGGTATCGCCGCCGACATTGGCGTTATCGAACATGAATGTGTAGCGCGGATCGTTGCGCACGGTATCGATGCGAGAAATCAGCTTGTGATAGATGATGCGCGATGAGCGGTTCTCGAGCTTGCCCATGCGTTCGTCGATCAGCGAAATCACATCGACCAGCCGGTAGGGGACCGGTGTATCGACGGTATAGCTGATCCTGGCGCTGGCGCGTTTCGATCCGACCCTATCGGCGTTCATATGCTGCGTGTAGACTCCCTTCGCCATCGGAATGACTTCGGCGAGAATTTCGAGTTCCTCCGGCCCCGCGGGCCGGCCGCCGAACAGCACATCGACGACCTCTTCGAAATTGAAAAGCCAGAACGGAAGCTTCAGGTTGCGCGGGTTGAGAACCAGGGCACGCTCTCCGAAACAGCGGCCGTACTCGTTGTGAACGTCGAGCAGGAAAATTCGCAGGTTCGGCCGCGACTTGAGAATCTCGTTCAGCAGCAGCGAGACGCCGGTCGATTTGCCGACGCCGGTTGAGCCAAGTATCGCGAAATGCTTGGAGAGCAGCTCCTCGACATCGACATAGGCGATGACCGAGGGGTCCTGTTGCAGGGTGCCGACATCGATCTGATCCGATCCAACCGGTGCATATACCGTGCGAAGGTCCTGGTGGGTGATCAGCTCGACGCTATCACCGATGGTCGGATAGTTGGTGACGCCGCGCTGAAATTTCGGACGCTCCGGCCCACCGAGAATTTCGCCGAGCAGGTCGACCGAGGCGGTGGCGATATAGATGTCCGAGGTCGGAAGATTCTCGCAGGATACTTCGGTGATCATGGCGATGATGGTGGAAGTTGCCGCGCAGCGGATGCTGACGAACCGGCCAACCGTAGCCCTCACGTCCGACGGACCGATTTGGCCGGTCGCCAGGAGCCCGAGCCGGGCGATGGAGCCGCGTACTGAAATCACACGTCCGAAGGATGTCACAATGGTTGAACCTGGCATGTCATGAATTTGGGTCAGGGCCTCACTATGCAGAAGGGGGTTGGAGAAACGGTTAAACCGCAGCAACTCGGGGTTCATCAAATCCGCGATGTTTCGTCGGGACTTTATCTTGGGGGAGTGGGGCAACTGACGTTGATCGATGGTTGTATGGAAAACCGGCGTTTTTGGCGCTGTGCATTGGCGCCGATGCGGGTTCCGCTTAACCTTTGATTCACCAAGCGCAACGAGGGCTGATCGCGAGGCTCGGCCACTTTCACTGGGCAGCCACGGCTGCGGGCGTGCTCTCTTCCAGGGCTACGGCAATCGCATCGTCGACACGTTCGAGCCAGACGAACTGCAACTTCTCACGCGCGCCCTGCGGAATCTCATCGAAGTCCCGTCGGTTACGCGCCGGGAGCATCACCCTGAGACCGGCCGCGGCGGCGGCGACGAATTTTCCTTGATGCCGCCGAACATCGCAACGCCGGCGCTCGGTCCGTCCTTTGGGGTGGCGCCCGCGGGCACATGGACGTGGAAGTCGCTGTTCTACGCTTGCCCATCCCGTCAATCAGGCGCGAATGCGAATGGGTTCGGCCAGCCTTGCTAGGATGTGGTGGAGGCCTCTGTACGCATTCGCGCCATGATGCCGGCGACAATTTGCATGGTGGTGGCGATCGCCCACGCAAGAATAATCAGGCGAGCGGTACTTGTGCGCACAGCCTCGTCCAGAACGATGCCGGAGACCGACACAACGGCTGCCACCGCAGCGAGGAAAGTACCGGCGGCGCTAAGCAGCTCCACGGCGTCCGCCCTGGAACCCAAATTGCCCTTCAGCGGCAGCGGCAGTCGGTGATCCGGAGGAGCGGGAGGCAGGTCGATTCCAAGATAGAAGCCGGCAGCCCCGTAAAGCATTATGGCCAGGATAGTGAGAGGCGAACTGAGAAGGCCGACGTCGACCCTTGCCACATCTGCGGCAACGAACAGCCCGCACGAGCCGCCCGCCAGGGCGAGACCAATCCGCTCGAAGACGTGCGCCCATCTGCTGATGGCGGAGCGGTTGTTCCATGGGTCCGCGCGCTTGATCATCTGCCCTAGATACCAAACATAATTGCGTAGCGCCATTGACAATGATCAAGCTGAGCAGCGTAACCTGCCGCCCGGGCGATGCAGGCGCCGGCTTTTGATCCAAAGCGGAGGACAAATGCGGGATTCGGATAAAAAGAATGAAGCGGGATCGCCGCCGCGAAAGGGACGTAACTCCCATTCGGAACAGACCGACGAGGCGCCGGGCCTGATAGAAAAAGAAGAGGTCGAGATCGAGCGGGAAATTCCCGCAGATGACAATCAGCCGATCGAGCGGATCGAGCCGCGCGAGCGGCCCGAACCGCCGGTGTTCGAGGATTGAAGATTCCGTGTAAATTGCAGTAGAAATTCTCGAGCCATGGCTACCGCTTCGGATCGGACTCCGCCTGTCATGTCTCGTCGACTTGACGAGATCGTTGCGCCGCTTTGGTGCGGGAGTGCACAAGGCGTTTTGCCAAGGCAGTATGAACTGATCGCCGAGGCCTGCCTGCTGCGGACTGCAAGGTGGCGAGTTTCCGCACCGCCCGGCTGCTTGCCAGTTCCTTGAGAGATGTCTTCTTCACCAACAGCGCGAGCCTGGTCTTTGCCTTGGCGGCAGCCTCCAGCCTTGCGGCTGTCGCCCGCCGCGCTTCCGCCTCGGCCTTCCTGATCGCGTCGCTTATCGAAGGAGCCAGAGCGACCGGTATGTCCGCGACTTCCTTTGCCTTGGACAAGCCGCCCACGCCTTCGCAAGGCGCGCCCCGCGGTAACTCCAAATGCAGCGACAGGGTCCTGGATTCTTCGCGCCAATTCTCGGCATTATTGCCGGTGATGATCCGCACATAATCCCGCGTCTCTCGCGGGAGGGCACTGCGACCCGACAGCCATTTCTGGATTCGCCCGCTGCCTGCGTTATACGCCGCGGCAGCCAATCCAAGGTTTCCGAATTCATCGTGTAGTTTTCGCAAGAATTTTGCCGAGGCTGGCAGCGCCTGGAACGGATCAAAGGGATCAGCAAGGCCCACTTCGGCCGCGGTGGCCGGCATGAATTGCGCGACGCCCTTCGCGCCCGCGCGGCTCACCTCAAAGGACTGAAACCGGCTTTCCTGCCACAGCAGGCGGGCAAAGAACGCCACCGGAATATCGCTGGATTCCGCCGCTTCCCTGAGAG
>WNFW01011671.1_pt1 | contig 11249 bp, 10 predicted proteins | sample 5400131 | NCBI WGS metagenome assembly WNFW01 (sample SAMN13153362, study PRJNA577476) | soil metagenome | isolation source: 20 cm soil or saprolite under grassland replicate 1 | place: USA:California | collected 2016-06-15
GCGATCTCGCCATCTACCCAAATCTCCGCGTAATCATCAAGCGATGTCTGAAAGACTGCGGTTGCTCCCGCAAGATCGACATCGTTCACGCGCGGCGGGATCGTGATGTTAATTCGATACCAGTTAAAACAAAGCCGACCCGTCGATCGGCGTGCGTCGAGCGTTGCCGGCTCGATTCTCTCCCAGTTTGAATCGTCGAAATCGGCGCCGCCCGCGTGCGGCACGAAATCATATGTTTTAACCGATTTGCCAGTTGGTTGTTTGTCCGCGCCGGCAGCTTTGAAATCGACCTGGGTGATTTTCGTGTCGCTATAACGCCACTGACCTTTGACCAAATCGACTCCTTCCTTTGTCGCGAGATCGATCACCGCGTCCGGCCTGCTACTGGGCGCGTCCGCATTTGTCTCCGCAAACGCGCGCCCAGCCAGGAAAAGTAACACGCCAAGGATGAAGACCACCGTGAAACGCAAACGCCGAAGCGAAGCGCCTGTAGGCGCGTCGCGGTGTTCGCGATTGAGCTGCGTCGCCCAAGCGCGAACCAGCGAAGCATCGATTGAGAGCGGAGTCATCATCGTTGATCCTCAGGACGCGGGCTGTTTTTGCTGCGACAACGTCGGCCAATTGGCGTCGGCTTTTTTCAGATTTCCTTCGACATCCTGGTGCCAAAGTTTCCAAGCCTTCTCGTTGTGTTGGAGGATCAAGCGATCATGCAGCACTTGGAAATACTGGACCTCGACCGGTGCAAGCTTGTTGATTGACGCGGCGTAACCACAGAATCCCCCAAATTGCGGTTCATATTTTGCCGGGGAGCTCTCGAATTGGTGCTTATGCTCGGCGGACGCGAATTGGTAGGTCGCGCCTTTGTAGCTGGCCGTGAACTGGGGCGAGCCTTTGACCGGCTTTCCGTCGGTAAAGTATGCAATCGGATCGTACCCTTGGAGAGCCAGACCGTTCTTGTCGACGTTGATGACTTCGGCGGCCGGCGCCAAAACGGCGAAGGTTACTAATGCGGCGATGCTGAGAATAAGGTTTTTCATAGTCGGACCTGGGTGAATGATGGTTGCGAAAAATCAGCGTGCGGTAACGCGCTGATCACTTCGGTTTGATTGGTTCCCGGCTTGGGCCCGACCAGAGACCCGCGTCTGTTTAGTAACAGGCGTCGTCGCGGAATCATGTTTTGCGGATCCGCTTAAAACGAAGGGCGACGATGGAACTCCGAGGTCTTTTGGCAACGAACAGCCCGCGTTCGCAGCATAATTTGCTGCAAAAGCAGCGATTGAGATAATGAGTATTTTTTTCATAGGTTTGTATTTGTTGACGGTTAGCGTGTGGTCAGACGCGCGTCTGCCAGCGCAGTTGGTTTGCAGACGAAATAGTGCAACTCGCCCGCGACGGCGGTAAATTGATGCGCGACACCGTTGGGAATGATGATGGCGTCACCTTTAGTGATGTGGTGTTCTTCGCCGCCTTCAATCCTGCTGCCGCGGATATCGTTAGGCCCGATAACTTTCTTATCGATTGCTTTTCCGCCTGTCACGAGCGTGGCCGATCCATCGACAACGTAAATAACGTCCGTGTCGAGCGTGTGGATCTCGGCCTGGCCTGGTTCAACGCGGCGGCTAGCGTGAACTTTGTAGCCCGCAGTTTCGAGCAATGGCATTCCCTTCATGAACGCAGCGGCAATCTTCTTGCTGTCGATAAAGATCGCGGCTGTAGCCGGAGGCGGTGTCAACAGCAACGGCATCTCAGTGTGCGCTGCGCTACCCATGAGCGCGTTTGCGCCGGCGAGCGCGAGCTCTTCATCCTGGTTCGCGCTAGCTGCGCCGCTTACTCCGACACCGCCTACGACTTGACCATCGATTACTATCGGAATTCCGCCGATCAACGGAGTGAATCCATCTAGCGCTGTCATGGCTGTGCGGCCTTTGTTGATTAATTCTTCAAAGACGCGCGTCGGTTTCTTGAAGAGCACAGCGGTCGACCGCGGCGGCGATCGCTTTTTTTGCGCCGTCGAGGTTGAGTGATTTCTTTTCTACAATCTGCGCGTGGCTGTTCGCAGCGACGGCCATTACTGTCGCAAGAATTGTTCCAGTTGAGATTTTCATAAAATTTTTCATGGGTTTTTCGATTTGCCCTCCTGGCCGGCCACTTGTTAGGCGCGGCCAGGCGGCATGATGTTATTTGACAGGGTGCTCGAAGGCGGCTTCGCCGAGATTTGTCTCAGCAAACGCGCACCACATCTGCACTTTGGCGATGTCTTTGACGTAATCAGGGACGACGATCGACTTGTTCATCTTGTCGCCCTTGGTCATGAGCCGATCCAAGAGGTAGGTCGTTCCATTCGAGTCCACGACCTGCCAATGTGGATCGGGTGTCTGCGGCGGGACGAAGTCATCGGAAAGAGTGAGGGTGCTCTTGCCGTTTTGCGTGGTGTGCGTGACGAAGCCCTTGTTGGCTTTCGCGCCTTGAAACGGTCCGCTCTTGTGGCCGTCCTGGGCAAAGCTGCCCGCCGCAGCAATGACCAGTGCGGTTAAAGAAGCGAGGATGGTTTTGTATATCATGCAAGTTGGGTTTTTGTTTGTTTTCGCAGGCGGATTATCCGAACTGCACTTCACCCGATTCGTCGCGACCGGCTTAAGAACCTTACAGATGCAGTTCTTTGGACTCGGGTCCGGTGACCCTTTTTAATCGACGCACGGGCAGCGAATGCACAGAATTTGCACGACATCAGGGTTGTCTACGCAACCTGGCGATCAGACAATGGGCTTCTACAACGCCCAAATCAGAAAAAGAGATTTACTGTGCCTGCTCGCCTATTTTAGCCTTAATCCGTTCTTTTGCCTTCGGGGGAAGCGAGGCATCGGAGGCTTTATCAGCATGTTCCGGAAATCTGGATGCGGTGCGGCGAATGTAGCGAAGCTGTTCTTCGTAGCGCTGGCACCAGCAGCAGATCAGAAAATGAATTCGTTTCTTGATCCGCATCATGTGTTTGCCAATGAAAATCACCAGCTTCGTTTGCAGCCAGTTGCGCCGCGCCAGGACCGATGGATTACCGATCGGAGATGGATTGTATGGTTCAGCCGCCATTTAAATTTCCTCGTTGGATCGATTCATCTCATCCGCGTCTACTACACGTATCGACAGCGACGCGGCTAGTGATTGTCTGCCAAGGCGGTTCATAGTGTGAATGTAAGCGCCGCTGACCGCGCATTCGCCACCGTTGTTAAGATTGCTGTTGTGCGATGCTTGCGAGCTGGTCTCGTAAACAGCTGCTTGGTAATGCGCGCAAGCTGGAGCGACGCTAAAGGAAAGAACAGCCAGCGTCCGGTGTGCCAGTGACCTTTACCGGCGATCGCTTGATGATAAACAAGCAGCGCGGCGGCGATGAACCCCGATGCGGCCACACCGAGTCCGACGACACGCTGAAATTCCCCACGTCGCAGATAGTACGGCTCCGGTGTTGCTGTCGAATTCGGCAAATCCCATGGGCGATGTGCGTAATCCTTGCGCGCTGTAACCATTTCCACAGTGATACGTCGATCTAGGCATCCCAATCCTTACACGCATAAGGCTCGCTTTTTCGCAGGATATTAGTGTCGCGACGGCGGCGAGATCTCTGTGGCGAATATAATGATCGCTCACGTTGTAAGGAATCCGCCGGAATCGCGACGCATTTCTAAACTTTCACATCATGATCACGATTTGCTCTTCCGGAGATTCCTCGGCGCCAGTCCTGGTTGCTTTAGAAGCCACGCTTACGGCGCCGATTGGCATTTACACAATCTGTTCCAAGGAACTGATGGACGGTTCGCATTCGCCTTGTACCGGTGCATTGTTTGGAGCCATCTCGTGGCCGCGTTCGCGTTTCCAGCTCGCGTCCGGAATCATCCTCGAACAGCAGATATTCTTGCCGCATGACAGATCGGCCGCAGCCTTTTCATGGCAATTGCACAGTCCGTTTCCCATGAAAGTGCACCTTGCCGTCAAACCATTGTTCTCCGGGTGCAGCTCTCGCTCATATCGAGACGTGGGATTCCAATTACAATCAGAAGATGAAGGTGGCCATCTGGTCTGGCTGCCGAACGTTCGAGGCCCAAGAATCATCGCCGACACCAACGGCTCTTACCGCAATGAGCTGGTGCGAACTTGCGATGACCTGGTTGCCTCTTGTAACGGTGAACGTTTAAACACGCCAGGGACATTTGAATTTCACCTAAGCGATAGGCCCTCTGTCCTGATCTTCAGTAAGCCAGACCTTCAGACTAAGAGCAGCCAACATATAGGCACGTTTCTTGCCGGGCTCATGCCTCCCGCTGATCGAACCCGGCGCGTGACCGCCGACTCCAACGTGCAAACAGACTCTTACCTCGTTCGCGCCGCCGAAGGATAATCAGTCCAATGGATTCCCGGTCGCAACAAATCCACCACGCGGAAGCGGCTGCGTCGATGACGCATTAAGAAGGGCGTACGAGAAGTACGATAGATCAGCAGAAACCAGGCGGCTACTGCATCTCTTTCTTCGGTGATTTAGAGGACCCATTACTGGCGCATGGAATGTTGTGTTCCGGCTGAGCGTTAAGCCTGGCGCGACTTCTCGCCGCGTATGATGGTGCGCGATACAGGGTTCGAACCTGTGACCCCTACCGTGTCAACGTGCCCGGAGCCCTCCTGAAAAAGCTTTTTCCCTCGTGGGCAACTCCATATGAGGCCATAAAAAGCCATGAAAAACGGGCAAGTGTGACAATAAAATGTGACATTAGTCACGCGCGACTCGGGAAATGTCAAGGTAGGGTACTTTTCTGCTGTCACACTTTTTTGGGGTCACGGCAGCCTCGGTAAAGGAGCTTTCCTTCTGGGAAAATCCGCCGTCACACTAAAGTCTCCGAAGCGCGCACGGTAGGGTACGCTCGGACTGTCACACTTTTCGCGCGACTGCCCCAACGATTTCAAAGCTGTGGTTCGGATCGGAAACACGTTTGCTTCTTGAGCCTGCCTACAACGGAAGGGTGAGGGTCGACCGAGACTTTCCTACTCCGTACCACACTGGATGGATGCTCCCCTTCCGGAGCGGATCTAGAGCGAAGACGTCGCAACCTGCCGCCGTGCTCAAGGGAAGAGTCAAAGGTATTTATCTGCGCGGCGAGACGTATTGGTTTGCGAAACAAGTGAATGGCCGCCGAAGCTTCATTTCTCTGGAAACCAACGATTACATTGCCGCTATCCAGCGGGCGCGGGAAATCATGGAAAGCCCGGAGTTGCAGCCAGCACAGTCGTTTATTGCTGAGGCCGAACGATTCCTGAAACATAAATACGAGACTAATCGTTACAGCAAGATGAGCGCGCAGAGTAAGCGCTCCTGTTTAAGCATGTTCGCCGACAGTGTTAAAGACACACTGCCCTCCAACGTCACCACATCCCATTGCAAAGCGTTCTATAACGCAGCTAAGATGCGCGTCGCTCCCAGCACAGCCGGGAGCTACATGTTCACGCTGCGCTCGTTCTTCAATTGGTGTGTTATGGAGAACCTTTGCCGGCGTAATCCCGTCGCCCAAGTGCAGCTTGATCGCATCGACCGCAAGGGCAGAACCCAGTTCGCCGACTTAGAACTCGCTCAACGCCTGATCGAAAACGCGCCTAACGACGATCTTCGGTACGTCTTATTCTGCGGTTTTCATGTAGGCATGCGAAAGCTCGAAATCGTGGAAGCAGTTCCCGAGTGGTTTAATCTTGCCCGACGCACGGTTGAAATCAGAGCAACATCAACATTTCGACCGAAAGATCGCGATGCACGCACGGTGCCGTTGACGGATCAGTTTGCGGAATTTCTACAGCGATGGGGTTTGCGTTCGCCGTACGTGCTGCAACCGGACGTTGTCCAAGGAAGTCATCGCTACCGGTTCGATTTTCGCCGCGCATTTGATGAGTACATGAAGGCGCAAGGTGTGTCATGGATCAGCCCGCACGTGATGCGCCATTCGTTCGCTTCGATCTGCGCGAGTAAGGGAATCGACATCTACAGAATTGCAACCTGGCTTGGAGACGACGTGCGCGTCGTGCAGCGTCACTATGCGAAACTGCGACCGGATGATCGCGAGATTATGAAGGCTTTCCGCGTATAATTACACGGCTCTGGCATTCTGAAGCAGTTCCCCGGCTTTCAAGCGGTCGATGCAGCCGTCCAAATCACGAATATCGAACCGTGTCAGACGATTGCCGCGAACGAACGGTTTCAACCATTTCGCACGTTCAAATTGTCGCAACAATTCTTTACTACCGACATATGCTGCTGCTTCCTCAGGAGAAAGACCGCGTCTAAGCTGAGAGTACTTCATTCAGCACCATTATGCAGCGGATGCAGGCTCGCTCTGCGCCGGCTGTGGAGCTAAAAAGGAGCGACTTGATTCTACTGATGTGGATAGAAGCTGTACAAGCGGACTGAGATCGACGAAGAAAATTAACAAAGTCATGCAAGCGAGAGCAGCTCTCGCCGGCTATGAAAAACCCTCTGCCCGAAGACGTCTCCGTCCGGTGTGCATTGTGTTCCTGCCCTTACCCCAGCCTGGTGGGGAAATCTAAACGGCTCGCCACCGACGGTCTATTTTGCTAAATTACCTCGATTGAAAATCGCTTCCAAAAGTGTGCAAGCCGAAGAAGCACGCTCCCAGCAGTTGGCTGCAATAGCCCGTCGCGTTTGCTGGTGGGAACCGGCTGCCTCTACCCTCCAAGATACGCCGGTGTTTCTCTGCCGAATCATGGCGCTCGGAACATGGGAGGACACCTGCATCGCTCTCGAGCATTATGGCCGGAACGCTTTTCGCGAAGCCTTGCAAAATGCGCCTCCCGGTCTGTTCGATCCTCGGTCCTGGCATTATTGGCACCACCGCTTGGAGCTTTTGCCTGTTCCATCTTTACCAGAGCGCGCAATTCCGGCATGAAGCCTCAGCTGGATGTTTTGCCGCCGCCGCAGCGGCGCTTCTGGCCTGTGTTCTCCGAATTACCCGATCATTTTGTCCTCTACGGAGGAACGGCGATTGGCTTGCGTCTTGGCGGCAGACAACTCAGCATTGGTCGCGTTGCCGATCCCGACCGCTGCGAGGATAACGGCGTTTTCATCGCGTCGCTCCTCGATCTGGCAGCGCAAAAAATGAAAGTCATTCTGGCACGGGCGGAGGCAAAGGATTACATGGACATTTATACGTTGCTGAAAGCCGGCATCACCTTGCCGCGTGCCCTAGGGCGGCGAAAGCGCTCTATCCTGAATTCAACCCGGTGCTATCCCTGAAAGCTCTTGCCTATCATGGCGAGCCTAACCTTGCCGCGATGCCGGCAGAGATTCGTAAATTTCTCACAGCAGCAAGCGCGGAAGTGGAATCAATAGAGGCGATTCCTAAAATCGCAATCGACATCAGTCCATCGAATCGCAACACCCGTAATCAGACGCAAAGCAAGAGCATTCGAATTTGACCCTCTTCCTCATCGAGAGCGAAGACGGATAAGACATCGGTTCTTTCTTTACAAACTTCTGTCGAATCCCCACGAGATCATCTCATTCGTCATCGCGCCCCATAGCGAGCGCGAGAACTCGATCGCAGCGCGATGCCCTCCAATCTCGCAAAGACATTGAGCTTCTCCGTTCGGGTCTGCCGCGCTGTGCGTGCGGTTCCTCTCTTCCGAAAGCTCAAAGCCTTGTTCTCCCCTTTTTCAGCGATGCAGTGATCGCGCGTTTGTCTTCCCTTCGGCCGCAACTCCGCGAGCTCCGCTGCGCCCTTCATTCCGGCAAGCGCGCGATCACTGCGGCATGCTCGGAATCTTCCTGCGCTGGCACAGCTGCGCGTGAATGTGTTCCCCCGATTTTATGGCTCGCTGCGCGCCGTCAACGTATTGCTCGCTTTGCTGCGCTCCACGCTGACTGTGCTCCCTCCGCCCATGAAAAGGTTGCTATCGATTCAACGCGGAAAATTGTCGCAGTTGTAAAATGTATTGGCTGGGACAAGCACCGCCCACATCAGCTCGCAATCAGAAGAATGTGCGATGACTCACCACGAGATACTCTGCGAAATGACCATTCGCCTTATCTAAAGTTAGTCCACATTTTCGGTGACAATATTTCGCCAATTCATGACGCAGAGAGCGCCCCAATTTGTTCCGTGGAACTGGCCGAGGCAGTGACCAGATGCGCGCTCACGCGTGCATGACAAAGCAGGCTTCAACAGGTTTGCCCACAGAAGGAACCGTGGGCTTTTTTAGAAGCGCTTTACCCCTTAGCCAAAGTAAGGAATTTCTGATTCATCGCTGAACCGCTCTTGATCTGATCAGCAACGCAGCCGACATCGCCGTGAACACCGCAACGGTCAACGGACATTTGTCTGCGCATTCACGCCGCGATCACCGAACCGACATCGCCAAATTGGTGACGCTAGCAGACAGCATCATGAAGCGGCGACAACGCGGAGCTTGATTCAGGATCATTCGCGAGTTGGCCGCAATAGTAGACGTGACTGCAAACACTGCGACGATTGCACGCTGTCTCACCGCGGTCGCCAATAACTTGAACACCACCACGACATCGTTAGCGATTCGATCGCGGACGCGGTCACATTCAGAACGTGAATCGTCGGCGAACCTGTCGCCGGTCCGGCGATCATTGCGTTCTCGACAACCTTCACCAACGTCAACACCAGTGATCAAACCAGCACAACATCGCCGCATGCGCGGCTCGCGCATCGCAGACTTGCGCATACTTTGATCAGCGCAGCCTTCTGCGAACAAACAAATCAACCTCATCATCAACGGCAAAGGCGGCGTCGGAAAAAGCTTCTTCCCCACGACATTCGTCCGAGGATCCAGAGATCGTCGCAGCCTTCGTCGCGCCGTCGATAGCGACCGCGAAAAAAAAGAGCACAATCGAGCGCTTCAACGCTGCGGCCAGCCCAAATCGCAAAGACATTGAACTTCTCCGTTCGGTCTTCCGCGCCGCGCGGCTCCTCTCTGCGAAAAGCTCAAAGCCTTTGCTCCCCCTTTTTCCAGAGATGCAGTCATCGCGCGTTGTCTTCCCTTCGCCGCAGAACGTGCTTCGCCATATGCGTTCGAAGCAGTCGCTTACGACGAACCATTTGTTTGATTAACTTTTATCGGCCCTGGCGTGAATCGCTGCTCGATTGTATCGCTCGCTGCGCGTCGTAAAGGTATTGCTCGCTCCGCTGTGCTCCACCTTGACGATGCTCGCTCCGCGTGGGAAGAGGTCGTTATCGGTTCACGTAGGAAAGCAGTTCTCTTTCGACCCGACTGTCGTATTGCCATCGGGTGGTGTTTCCATTTGGATCAATCAATTTCGTCAGGTCACCCGTGGGGTCATACACAGCGATCGAAGGTTTAGCTTCAGCTTAGGACGGTTCGAAGAAGCCCTCTGCCTCTTTTGTGGTAGGGCGCGCGCCTGCAATACAAATCCAATTAACGCGCAAGGCTTCGCGCAAAGTCTTTGCGATTCGCCTCGGGACCTACACGGTTCGAACAGAATGAATGCTTATCAGATCGTTATTCGCGCGCCCCTAGACACGCCAGACTTACACTTGGCCGCCGGGGAGAGGGAAATCAAAGTCATAGGCCAGAAACATTAGGCGCCAACAGCGCCGAAGCGCCACCTGGGGTGGATTCGTCTTGTTAGCTTCCCAAATCGACGTCTTCTCAATCCTTCGTTTCGGATCAGCCGCGCGGATGCGCAAAGATTGCAATCGAAGCGATCACAAAGATCGCGGGGAAAATGACACGGCAGTAGCGATCAAGTTTCTTTGCGCGCTCGCTTTGCTGATTGTTATCCAGAACTGTCGTCACCAGAACTTCGATAAGAGAAAAGAAAACAAGCAATGTGCTCGTTAGGAAAAGCGCATCGAGGCGAGTCATGTAAGGCAGACGCGGCAGTTGGGTATCGACGGCGAAGCGATAAGCAATGAGCGTAAGCATTGAAGTAACTGCGACGCTTATCTGCGAGCTGGAGGTGGTTGGATCGATCCAGAAAACGGACCACGACATCATCACGATAAGAACGAGGGGCAGAATCACCTTCAAAATGTAGTGCTGAACATTGCGCGAGGCCGTGAATTCAAAGGCGTAACTCGAATACTGCATTCCCGGCGCAAGCGCGTACACGAGCGGCTTGAGCTCCCATTTTTCAATCGTCCAGTCTGGCAAAGTAATTGTTGGCGAGATTCCGCCGGCCTCTTTAAGCCCTTCCCGAATCCAACGCTGATCCGGCACGAACTTCACTTCGTCCGTTTGATACCGAACCGCGACCAGCTGGACGCGAAAACTTTGTTTGTCGAAGGGAAACGAATTCAAACGAAAAGGCTGCGCGAAAGCACCAACATAGCGTTGCCGATAGAGCACCGTCCCATCAGCGTCGACGTCGACCGACTCCGGCAGCCTGCGATTGACTGAATTGGTTTCGTTTACGATGACGACTCGCGGATTCCAGACTTGGTCGAGCGCATAGTGTACAACTCCACTTCCGGTGTGAGCCAGGCGAGGGTCTTTCCAGCGCAAAACTACGGCGATGTCAGCCGTGAAGGTTTGTTGTGCGCTGTCGATGCTATTGATGTCGACCACCCAAATGCCGGCAGAAATTTGAGTCGGGCCTGAATTGGCATTTGGTCGATCGATCAACGCAGGCGTTTCCGCGCCGAGCGCGGCCTCGATCGACATTGCAACAAGGACAAGAACCGGAAAATGGATTCTCATCGCTACCGGGAATCGGCCAGATTCAGTTTTAGAATTCGGTCAACTTCTCGAATTGCTTGAGGATTATATTGCGCGCCGTGATCCGAATCGACGATTAACTCCGACTGCGCTCCTGCCAGATGCGAGCTCCAGTATGGAACTACGCCATCGGAGCTGTTGGGTGTGTCGCCCCGGCCGCGGTCCCCCATGATCGAATGATAAGGAATACCCGGCGTGATCGGTAGCTTGTTCACCGCTTCTACGAACCGATCGTTGGGCTCGAGCGTGTCGACGCTGTTAGGCATGCGGTCCAGAGGTCGAGCTGCGGGATCGGCGATGAGAAGCGGTTTGGTTGAAGCGTAAATCGAAGTGAACAGCTGCGGGGTCCTGACTAGAGCGGCACCGATGCGGCCAATCCAGCCCGACGCGAGTTTGCTGCCGCGATGTGGCGTCGAAATAAATATGACGCGCTCTACGTCGGGTCGATGATCGAAAACAAGCGACTCTTCAAGAAGTTTGCGTGTGTCCTTAGCTAG
>WNFW01003658.1_pt1 | contig 11247 bp, 9 predicted proteins | sample 5400131 | NCBI WGS metagenome assembly WNFW01 (sample SAMN13153362, study PRJNA577476) | soil metagenome | isolation source: 20 cm soil or saprolite under grassland replicate 1 | place: USA:California | collected 2016-06-15
CCGGTGCGCGCACCGCATCAGCCAGCAGGTACCCCTGGCACGGGGCCACTAGTGTCCTTCGCACGCAGCGGCATCGCCGCTCGCTGGCGCCTGGACGACCAGAGCCTTCTCGAGCTGGCAGAAGCGTGTGACGTACCCGCCCGGTGGTCGTGCCGCACCGGCGTCTGTCACAACTGCGAGAGCGGCTTGATCTCTGGGTCCGTCACCTACCACCCTGATCCGCTCGATCCACCGGCGGACGGAAATCTCCTGATCTGCTGCTCCCGGCCGCAGAGCGACGTGGTCATCGACATCTAAGTAGCGTCGCGACTATGGTGCGCCGCCCGACCAACCGATCCTGACAGTACCGCCCCCAACTCTGATGCTTTAGGCATGGCCAATCGGACCCTGCGCGAAGTTGGTAAGTGGATTTTGATTGTGGGTTTGAATTTAACCGTTGTGAATATCGCAACATCGATCGAACCTATTGATGGGCCTACGCCCAAACGCGCAATGCCTGCTCAAAGCGAAACCAAACCGTTGCCCACCGGAATCATAGAAGGAAGTGGTGATGTGTCATTTCCAGCAAATATTACTGTTGAAAATCGGTGGCACGGGATCATAAACGGGAAGGACATCGCGGTATTCGCCGGTGGGCAGATTGCCCGTGACTCGGGCGTTTACGGTATCGCTATTATCGAAAAAAGAAGCGGGTCTCCGGACCATCGCAGCGTGAGATCAGTGCAGTCGACCAACCCCATAACCGTGGGCCCGCTTCGCATCATTTCCGCCGAAGGGCCTGTGCTGACGCTGCAATCGCGCCAAGGGAACAAGTATCTGCTCGATGTCGAGTGGGGGCACCAGCGATTGCCGTTCCGTTTTCAAATCGGTACCCAATTGGTCCCCGAATGGCTCTGATCACTATCCGATAGAATTCGAAATCACCGGCCCCGGCTCTTGCGTGGTGAGTAGCGGGTCGTTCCATGTTCAGATCGTGGGGAGCGGATTTGGCGAACAAAAGAGTCAGCTCCGTCCCAGAATTAGAATTGATGAGCCAAGAGCAAATCATGCCCTCAAGCCCGGCGATCCTCTAGCCATTCAATGGCAAGTGACCAAGAAACCCAATCACCCCGAAGACTGGGAGATATCTGTTGGCCTTGTAAATTGCGGCGCAGGCAACCGTGGCCTCTATTCGGGAGCTTTCAGTAATGATCCGGGCAAGCTGGAATGGATTCCCAGCGCCGCAGAGGTGACTCACCCCATGGAGACTAGTTGGAGGATCAGAGTTTGCCTATACGACAGGAAGTTGGGAAACGATGAACTCCGCGCGATGGCGATGAATTGTAAAGCAGCCGCCACCGACAACTGGCTCGTTTGTGCATATGGTAGCGGCAGCGTTAGGGTGGTACCTAAGTAATTGCCGACCATGGCCATGCGAGCCATGCCCTACAGGAGGAGTAGAACGACTCCGCGACCAGGGCTCGAACCTGGGACCTGCTCTACGTTCTGAAATAAGAAGGGTCAGCTAGTCGCTAGCCCCTTGAATTTTGGTAGGTCGTGGCGGATTCGAACCGCCGACCAACGGATTAAAAGTTGGCGGCTATGTAGCTAAACCGTTGTTTATTGGCCCGCCCTCACTCGCCAATAGCCGTGGAGACGCGCCAAATCCCCACGTTTTCCCCACGTTTTTCGCTGAGCATTATTGCTCGGCGAATCTCTGCTCTCGGCCAAGAACGGACAGCGCTCGCTTGCGCCGCTGACGCACGTGGGAGAAGTCGACTAGCGGCGTTCTCGACCGCTCTAATAGTCATAGACGTGCTCGAGCCGCGCCCCGTCGCCGACGAGGCGGTTGAGCAGCGTCGCGAGCGAGGCGACCGAAACGCCAATGACGACGCGCTTGGTTTGCGGCCGGGTGAGCACGGGTTGCTCCAGCAGAATTCCTTCCGCTTGCCAAGCCGCGGGAACTAGCGCGCTCACCAGAATGGTCGCTTTTTCGCCATTACCGGCGATCTCGCGGAAGCTCGCGCCCTTTGTCGCCAGCCCGGCGGCGTAGTACATGAACTGGTCGTAGCGCGGCACCAGGACGAGCGCCGGATCGCCCGCTCGAACGATCTGCGTTTTCGGGAAGTCCTTTTCGAAGCCCGGAGGCAGCCGGTCGATGACCACCGCGGTGACGGGCAGCGGCTCGTCGTATGACGCCTTGGTCGCCTTCTTGATCAGCCACGCGTAGCCGCCCTTGATCAAGTACTCGGTGGTGAGCGCGTATTTGCGCTCCAATTTCCGAACGACGTCTGGCCCGAGGAAGGATGTCTCTCGCCACAATCCGGCGAGTTGCTTCATGAAGTCGTACTCGTACCACGGCTGGTCACGGATGAAGTCGACGTAGTCCTGCGCCACCTGTGCCGCGTACCGGTCCTCCTCGCTCAGTCGCCGCGGCGCGGCGAGCTCGCTCAGCCGGCCAATCATGGTCTCGTAGGTGGCGCGGATCACGTATTCGACGCTGGTGCTCGTGCCGATCACCATGACCATTACGTGGTAGCCGAAGTTGAATGGATAGTCGCGCGTGGCGCGCGTAACCGCGCCGTAGCCCTGCCAGAACTGGCACGTGTGACCAATGAAGGGAAACTGCGTCGGCGTGTGGTCGCGCACGTACTCGGCGTACTCCGCCGGGCTGTGCACCAGGAACCACTCCGGATATGTGAGGAAGGTCTGATCCGGCCCGCGGCGATGTTCCGGCGGCGCGACTTGCGCGTGCGCGCATAGGCAGACAACAAAGAGCAGCAAATATCTCATTGCTTGACGAACGACATGAGGACGTTATCGGTCGGGTCGTGGGGCTGCAGCAAGCGCTTGCCGGTGTCGCGCAAGCCGACCTTGTCGAGCCGCTTCACCCATTCCTCGACCGGTGCGAAGTGGCGCAGCTCCTTGGCGTTGTCCTCCCAGGACACGCCGAGGCCGGCGTTGAATACGGCATGCGCGAGCGAGACGAACGCGTTCATCTGCGGCGAAGTAACGTCGTGGTCGCGCAGGACGAAAACGCCGCCTAGCCGCAGCATGCGCGCGATGGAGCGCGTGAAGGGTTCGAGGCCTGCGGGCGTGATGTGGTGCAGGCCGATGTAGCAGGAGACGAAGTCGACGCTCGCATCGGGCACGTGGTCCGCACCGATCGGCTGGAAGTCGGCAAGCGGCACATGCGCGCCGAGCTTGCGGAGCTGGCCGCGCTCCACGATGTCTACCGGTGAATAGGTCGGCGGAAGGTCGTTCACCATCGCCAGCATGCCCGTCAGGTCGAGGTGCTTGCGCAGCACGCCGGCGTAGCGCCCGGTGCTGCCGACCTCGACGTAGCCGTCATACCTGCGCCGCTCGCCGAGCAGCTCGAGCGTCTGCCGCGCCATTTCGGCCTTCTGCTTGATCAGCGATGGCACGGCGTAGAGGAGCTCAGAGAGGAACGGCTTGATCGTCGAAAGGCGCTGCTGGATGTAGCGGTAGATCGCCTCATCATCGCGGCGCGCGTCGCAGGCCTGGCGGATGAGGGTGTGGAAGCGATCTTCGGGGAAAATGCGGTAGACGTTCTGCAGGAAGCGGTAGAACGCATCGCGCCAGCGCGTCTCGCCGTAAATCATGTGGAATTCCGAGGCGCCGGCGGGTTGTACCTGCGGTTGCGGCGCATAGTACGTATCCCAGAGCGTGTTGCGCAGCTTGTAGTCCGGGTCCAGCTGCCTTTTCAGCGCGAATAGCTCCTTCGCCCTTGGATAGGCGCGGTGGAACTGCTCGGGCGTGGCGTGCGGCTGGTAGGGCAGGTAATAGGTGCCGCCGACCGATAGCGCCGCGTCGATTAGCTCGCGCGTCCATACCGCGACCCGCTCGCGGGCGTTGTCGCGCGTGCGCTGCTTGTAATAAAGGACGAAGGCGAAGGTCTCTGTCGGCGCCCAGGCTAGAAGCGATCCAGGGTCTGCAAAGGCGTGGCGTACCGAGACGTTGAGAGCGTTGACGCGGTGGCGGTTGAGGATCTCTGCCATCATCGGCACGCACTCGCCGAAGCGCTCCACGGGCACGAAATACTCCTGCAGCACGTAGGTACGATGCTTACGTGACGGCGGCTCGAGCTCCGCGACGTCGTACCCGGCCTCGTAGTTGCGCCAGTGCACCTTGGGAAAGAGGTACAGCACCGGGTCGATGAGGAACTCGCGCCGCCACTTGCCGAACGGCGTCTCGGTCACCGCCCAGAGGAAGTAATTCTCGAGCGGATAGTTGCGGCGGTGCGGCTGCAGATCGTAGCGCGTCGTCACCGGGCGCTTGGTCTCGATCCAGCTCACCGCACGTGCAGTGGTGTAGTGCGGCGCGTATAGGTCGGCGTTGTGGAACACCACTCCGGGCGTGGCTCGCACGTTCTCCTTGAAGTAGCGCCAATAGTCGCTCGCGGCGAGCTTCACCTGCTTGCGCTCGATCCGGGTGTTGTCGGCGAGGTCCAGCTCTGCTTCGACGATCACGCCGAGCGCGCCGTAGCCCCCTACCACCGCGTAAAACACCTCCGGGTTCTGGGTCCGGCTCGCTTCCAGCAGCTCGCCATTGGCCAGCACCAGCTTGATCCAGCGCAGCGACATCACCAGCGGCCCCAGGCCAATGTAGCGGCCGTGCACATTGACACTGATTGAGCCGCCGACGGTGAAGTTGGCGTAGGTCTGCATGATCTTCACCGCCAGGCCGTGCGGGTCGACGAACTTCTGGATGTCGCACCACCGAATGCCGCTCTGTACGTGGATCGTCTTCTTCTCCGGCGAGAAGCCGAGCACGCGGTTCAGCTTGCGCATGTCGAGATGCAGGCTCCCCTTGCTCGCCGTGGTGCCACCCATGCTGAAATGGCCGCCGCCGACCGAGACCCCCTTGTTCGTGCCTCGCATCGCCTCCTGTACCTCCTCGACGCTGGTGGGCGTGGCTATCGCGAACACCTCGACCGGGTTCAGCCAGGTGACGTCGTTGACGATCGCGCTCATGGCCGGTTGATCTCCACCTTCAGATAGTCGGAGTCGACCGTGAGCGGGTCGACCCCGTATTGATTCTCGTGCGGCGTGCCGCGCAGCAGGCCGAGCTCGATGAACAGCCACAGCGGCCCGATCACCGGAACGAGCCCGACGAGCAGCCAGAGGGCTGATTTGCCGCGATCGTGGATACGCTTTACGGCCAGCGCCGCCGCGATCCAGAAGAAGGGCGGATAGAGGACCAGCGTGCCGGTGTAGCCGAAGGTCGTATCGAGGAAGACGAACAGCACGATGAACGCGATCCAGAGCAGGATGCCGTACCACCAGAACGTCGCGCGCGGCACGCGGCCGCTGAAACCGAACAGCACGCTCATCTTCCCTCCCCACGAAGTTGCAGCACCGCGGCATGCAGGTATTCGGGTGTCGCCGCGCTGGGCGCGACCGGCGCGCCGATAGTCAGCAGGATTTTGCGATAGAGCAAGTGCCCCGCGCGGCGCAGCCGACCCGGCTGGCGCGAAAACAGGCTGTGCCAGAGTCCCGAGAGCGCCATCGGCACCACCGGCACCGCCGTGCGCGAGAGGATCTGCACGATACCGGGCCGGAACGGCCCCATCTCGCCGTCGCTCGTAAGCCGGCCTTCGGGAAAGATGCCGACCAGCTCGCCGTTGGCGAGCGCTTTGGCGATTTCCTCGAAAGCCGACTGCAGCGCTTCGGCATCCTCGCGCGCGGGAGCGATCGGGATTGCATGCACGGTGCGGAAGAAGAAGCTCAGGACCGGGATGCGGAAGATGCGGTGGTCCATCACCCAGCGAATTGGCCGCCGGCAGGCGGCGGTGATCACTAGCGCGTCGACGTAGGAGACGTGGTTGCATACCAGGATCGCTGCGCCGTCGTCGGGGATGCGCTCGAAGCCCGACTTGCGCACTCGGTAAACGGTGTGCACCAAGATCCAGACGAGGAAGCGCGCCAGGAACTCGGGCACCAGCGTGTAGATGTAAATTGCAACGATCGCGTTCATGGCCGCGGCGGTGAGCAGAATCTCGACCACCGAGAAGCCGGCCTTGATCATGACGATCGCGGCCACCGCGCCGAGCACCATGAACAGCGCGTTTAGGATATTGTTGCCCGCAACCACGCGCGAGACGTGACTCTTCTGCGTGCGCGTCTGAATCAGCGCGTAGAGCGGCACGATGTAGAAACCGCCGAACACCCCGGCTAGCAGCAGGTCGGCGTAGATGCGCAGGTGCTGCGGGTCGGGCGTCGACGCGAAATAGAGGTCGACACCGAAGATCGTCATACCGATCGAACCGAACGGCACCAGGCCAATCTCCACCTTATGGCCGGAGAGCCGCTCGCACAGCAGGGAGCCGACGCCAACGCCGACCGAGAAGATCGCGAGCAGCACGCTCACCTGGGTCTCATCGCCGCGCAGCACGGTCTTGGCGAAGTCCGGGAACTGCGAGAGGAAGAGCGCGCCGTAGAGCCAGAACCAGGAGATGCCGAGGATCGAACGGTGCACGACGTTGTTCGCGCGGATCCCCTGATAATTGCGCCAGGTTTCGCGGACCGGGTTATGGTCGATCTTCAGACCAGGGTCGGCGGCGCCAGCACGCGGAATCAGCCAACTGGCTGCGAGGCCGGCGGCCGCGACCGTAAGGCCGCTCGCGGCGGCCGCAGCCGGGCCGGCTTGGAGCGAAGCAAGGTAACCGCCGGTCAGCGTGCCGATCAGGATGGCGACGAAGGTGCCCGACTCGACCAGCCCATTGCCGCCGACGATCTCGGTCTCGCGCAGCATTTGCGGCAGGATTGAATACTTGATCGGCCCGAACAGGGCGGACTGCAGGCCGGAGAGGAACAGCCCGGTGAGAAGCAGACCGAGGTTGGCAGTGGCGAAGCCTACCGCGGCGAGGCCCATCACGACGACTTCGAGGATCTTCACGCCGCGGATCAGGCGTGACTTATCGTATTTGTCGGCGAGCTGCCCCGCCGTGGCCGAAAGCAGCACGAACGGCAGGATGAACAGGCCGGCCGCTAGGTTGACCAGCACACCGCTGTCCATGCCGCGGAAGATGGCGCTCTGGCCGGCGAAGCGCGCCGTCTGGAACGTGACCAGCACGATCATCGCGTTCTTCAACAGGTTGTTGTTGAAGGCACCGAAGAACTGCGTCCAGAAGAACGGCGCGAAGCGGCGCTCGGTGAGTAGTGCAAACTGGCTGCGGCTCTTCCGTTCCGAACTGTGCTCCAACCGCGGTCACCTCTATTCGTTATTTTAGGAAGGCGCGGCCTTCCGGTATAGAACGTCCGCCAGCCCGGGACTAAACGTGCGCTTAGGGCGCCTTTATCTCGGCGGGCAAACCTGCCGTGTGACGAAACACGCCGCGGGCACTCGCGCGGTAGAAATTATCGGCGCCGAGCGCGACGATCCCGGCAAGACTCGTAAGCGCGAAGTAATGCCACACGTCACGCGCGTTTTGGTCACGCTCGAGGAAATAGACGACCCGGATGTCGCCGCGGCTCATACGCATCACGAGGGCGATGGTGGCGGGTTCGCTCGTCACTGCGACCACTAAGCGATCCGGCGTGCGTTCCAAGACATCGATACGGTTGACCAAATCGATGCTGCCTGGAAAAGGCGGCGGTGCCTCGGTTGCGCCGCGTTGCCAGAAATAGCGTGCGGTCCCCGGAACGAACTCTGCTGCCGTGAAGTCACCGCGCTTGTTAGCCGGATTGGCATCCCAGAGCGCAAACGCCTCGAACGACAATTCGCGCCATGCCCGCCGACTCGGCGAGAAGTAGCGCATCGCGGCGTACTCGGAGATCGCAGCATAGCGCCGGGCCAACTCGATTGCGTCTCCGTTGTAACGGAAGCTGGCCGCGGCGGTCCCGACGAATTCGAACTTATCGGAAGGCCATCCCGTGCAGGCCGGCGGTTTCCAATCGGCGAGGTCGGTCTCCTTGAAGATGCGGATGGTCGGTTCGGCGCCGACGGAGGGAAACGCGATCTGTGCGCCGGCGCACGGCAGCACCGGCGCCTCCGCCAGAGCGGGAGCGGCAAGTCGAAAAAGCAACAGCGCCGTGGTCAGTCGGACCACGTTTGCATACTCACTCTGCTTTGGCATCTAGAGACAGCATAGCTTTTAATACACCAAGAGGGTCTTTCCGGACACAGTGATAACGGTGCTTTGGCTGACATACTGGAGCGGAATGTCCGTTTTCGACCCGTTAGTGGACATTTGCAACGTACGTTTTCGGTTATTGGCCGATCAACGGGTTCCCGCTCCACGTTTTGAACGCCCCACGCCGATGCAATAGTCGTTAGTACAACTATCTGACGCAGAAGCGTTCACTCAGGCGACCAACGGATTTTTTCCCGACGAATTCCCCACGTTCATAGATTGCGCACGCCCGTCAAATCGTGCGCAACTATCTGAAGGAATTGGTAGGTCGTGGCGGATTCGAACCGCCGACCAACGGATTAAAAGTCCGCTGCTCTACCAGCTGAGCTAACGACCCGCGGGAAAGGCCGAAATTTTATCAGCCCTCGCGGGCCATTCGCCAGTATTGGAGCTTCATCGTCGTGGCCGAGCCGAGCACGATGAACACGAAAGTGATGATCGAGCCGAGCGCGAGGGTCGAGACGCCGGAGATCGCCTGGCCGATGGTGCAGCCGAGCGCGGTGATGCCGCCGAAACCCATCAGCATGCCGCCGATGATGTGGCTCGCGGTGTCCTCGGCGTCGCGGAAACCCTCCCAGCGGAAGGTGCGCGTGGCGAGCGCATAGGCGGCGGAGCCGGCGATCACGCCGGCCGCGGAGGCGATGCCGTAAGTGATGATCCTCGACTTGTCGGTCCACAGCATCAGGTAGTCGAGCGTGTAGGCCATCGGCGAGACGAACGAGAACGACTCCATGCGCCCGGAATTGGTGGCGACGAAGGCCTCCTGCAGCGTGTTCGGGTCTTCGGCGAGGTGGCCGAGGTGCCCGCTGACATACCAGCCGCCGACCACCACCAGCCCGGTGACCACGCCGCCGAGCGTGTAGTCGAAACTGGAGCGGAATTCACGGCTCGCATAGACGAAAGCGAGGATTGCCCCGCCGACGAGCGCAGCTAGAGCCGCCGTCCACGCGCCCTTCGACCAACCCAGCCCTGCCGATAACAGCGACGGCAGATCCTGTCCCGGCGCGAGGGTAAGCGATGCCTTCTCGAGCACGCCGACGCGGAACGCGCCGAGCAGGCCGCGCAGCGTCATGTAGGCCGCGATGCCGAGAAACACGTACACGATCACCGACTTCAGGCTCCCGGCGCCGATGCGGATCAGCGTCTTCGAGCCGCAGCCCGAGCCGAGCGTCATGCCGACGCCGAAGAGAAACCCGCCCAGGACGTACGACAGCCAGGTGAAGTTGGGGCCGGGGTAGATGGACTTGGAAAGGTCGACGACGCCGGCGACCTGCAGCGCGCTCGAGCCGAGCAGCGCCACGGCGATCGCGAGCAGCCACATCCGCATGCGGCCGAGGTCGCCCATGTTCACCCAGTCGGAGACCGCGCCCATGGTGCAGAAGCGCGTCTTGTTCCCCACCGCGCCGAAGATGAAAGCGAGGAGAAACGCCCCGGCAGTGACTAAGCGGGCGAGTTGCGCAGGGTCGGGACCGTTCAACGCTTCGGGTAAGCGGACAGGCGCTGCTTCGCGCTCGTCGCGGCACTGCTCGAGGGATAGCGCCCGATCAGCTCTTCGAGAGTTTTCTGCGCGGCGCGGCGCTCGCCCATCGTTTCCTGCGCGCTTGCGATGCTCAGCATCGCGTCAGGCGCCTTCGGGCTGTCGGGCCACGCCGCGAGGAGCTTGCGCTGCGCGGCGATCGCGCTTTTGTAGTCGCGCTGCCCGGAGTAAGCCATGCCGATCCAGTACTGCGCATTGGGCGCGAGCGAGCTGCCGGGATACGTCACCAGGAAGCCCTGCATCGCCGAGACCGCCATCGGGTAGTTGCCGAGCTTGAACTGGTCGAGCGCCGCCTGGTAGGCCTTCGCCTCGCCCGGGGTTGCCCCTTCGACCTCGCTGGAGGCCGCCGGCGGCTTGTCGGCGCTCGCGGCCTGCTGCTCGCGCGCCTGCTCGAGCTTCCTCAAGCGCGTGTCGATGTCGACGTACAGGTCTTTTTGCCGCCGGTCGGCGGTCTCGATCTGGTTGGCGAGGACCTCGATCTGCCCGCGGATGCGCGCGATTTCGGCGCGCAACCCCTCCAGCTGCCCGGCGAGATCGAGCAGCGCGCTGCGCTCGCCGGTCGAGGACTCGAGCTTGCCAAGGCGATCTTCGAGCGCCTTCTGGCTCGCCTCGACCTGCTGGCGCAGCAGCTCGATGCGGCGACGCGCTTCGTTATCGTCGAAAAGCCCCTGCGAGAGCGCAGGCCAGGCGAGCGCGCAGCCGAGCGCGAAGGCGGCAGCCTGGCGTATCCCTGGCCGGCGCATCAGTATTCGCCGCTATAGAGCATGTCGCCGCGGCGGTTCTTCGCCCAGCAGCCTTCCGCATGCTCGGTGCAGACCGGTTTCTCCTCGCCCAGGCTTACCGACTCGATCTGATTGTCCTTGGCGCCGAGGATCGCCAACGCCCGCTTGACGCTGTCGGAGCGGCGCTGCCCGAGACCGATGTTGTACTCGCGGCTGCCGCGCTCGTCGGCATTGCCCTGGATCAGCATCTTGGCGCCCGGGTTTTCGCGCAGGTACTTCGCGTGCGCCTCGACCAGCGGGCGGAACTCGTCCTTGATGTCGAACTTGTCGTAGTCGTAGTAGATCGAGCGCCTGGACAGGATGTTGTTCGGGTCCTTGAGCGGACTCGCCGCCGCCGGCTTGCTGGTCAGGTCGACGCGCGCGATCGGCTTGGTCTCGACGGGGGCGGGTTTGGCGGCCCGCTCCTCCACGCGCGCGGGCGCCTGCTCCTCGGGCGTGGTCGCGCAACCCGCGGCCACTGCGGCCGCGGCAAGAGTGGCGATGATGGCTAGGCGCATGGCATCCTTCTCCTTCCTTTCATTCTGTGAATGGTCCCCAGGCCGGCTCACGCACGTCGCCCGCCGTCACGCTCAGGCGCTGCTTGACGCGGCCGTCCGAAGACACCGCCGAGAGCACGCCGCGTCCGTCGATCACGGTGGCGAGCAGGATCATCCGACCGTTGGGGGCAAAGCTCGGCGACTCGTCGCGATCGCTGTCGGTGATGATCTGCACCTGGCGGTTGGAGAGATCTAGCAGCGCCACCTGGAACTTGCCTTCGTTGAGCGTGATATAGGCGAGGGTCTTGCCGTCTGGAC
>WNFW01005750.1_pt1 | contig 11246 bp, 11 predicted proteins | sample 5400131 | NCBI WGS metagenome assembly WNFW01 (sample SAMN13153362, study PRJNA577476) | soil metagenome | isolation source: 20 cm soil or saprolite under grassland replicate 1 | place: USA:California | collected 2016-06-15
AGCAAAGCGATTCGCCACGTCATCGGGTTGATCGAGAAGGTCGGGCCCACGCCGGCGCGCGTACTGATCACGGGCGAGAACGGCACAGGCAAGGAGCTGGTGGCGCGCGCGATTCACGCGCTCAGCCTCCCGCCGCGCGCCTCCGGTCCATTCGTCGAGGTCAACTGCGCGGCCATCCCCACCGAGCTGATCGAGAGCGAGCTGTTCGGCCACATGAAAGGGAGCTTTACCGGTGCCTTCGCGGACAGGGCCGGCAAATTCGAGCTCGCCGACGGCGGCACGCTGTTTCTCGACGAAATCGGCGACATGAGCCTCTCGGCGCAGGCGAAAGTGCTGCGCGCGCTGCAGGAGGGCGTGATTTCGCGTGTGGGGTCCGGGAAGGCGCTGCCGGTCGACGTCCGGGTGATCGCCGCGACGAACAAGAATCTCGCCGCCGAGATCGAGCACGGACGGTTCCGCGAAGACCTGCTGCATCGACTCAATGTCATTCCGATCCATGTGCCGCCACTCAGGGAACGCCGCGCCGATGTTGCTCAGCTCATCACGCACTTCACCGCCGAGCTGACGAAGGAAGGGTTGGCTGCGAGGGAGTTCGAGACGGGCGCGGTGGAACGGCTCACCGCCCACGACTGGCCGGGCAACGTCCGCGAGCTGAAGAACGCCGTCGAGCGGTTGCTCATCCTCGCCGCGGGACCCACGGTCGCAGCGGCTGACGTCGAGAAGCTGGTCGGGAAGCGGGACGCGGGACGGGGGACGGGTGGCGCCGCATCGCGAGGCGACGCAGGCTGGTTGCGCGCCGCCACGTTCGAGGAATTCAAGCAGTCGGCGGAGCGCGCCTTCCTGCTCGGCAAATTGCAGGAGAACGACTGGAACGTATCGGAGACGGCGCGCACATTGCAGATGCCACGCAGCAATTTGTACAAGAAGATCGAGCGCTATGGCCTGTCGCGCGGTAACGAAGGAGGAGTCTCGTGAAGGAGAAGGACCAGAAAGACCGCGACTGGGATCGCGAGATGCGCGAGGTCGACAGGCTGCTGGCCAAATTGCCGGAGGCTGAGCCCACGCTGGGCCGCGGCGTGCCTACGGTTCCCGTTTCGCCACGCCCGGGGCTGGGCGTGGGGGCCGGGGGAACGCTGCCCGCCAGTCCGGCGCGGGGGCGTGCCTGGATCACGACGTGGATGCGCGTGGGTCTCGGACTCGCGTTGGGGATTGGGATGATCGTGTGGCCCTACTCCCATGCGTGCGGCCTGAAGCTCGTCTTCTATCTTATTGGTGCGACGGCAGTGACGGTCGCCGGCGTGTGGAGCGCGCTGACGTCCTGGAAACGCCGGCTGGGCATCGCGCACACACTGTCGATCATTCTGATCATCTGGGGGCTCGGGCTTGCCGGTCGTCAACTGTTGCCCCGTCTGTACGGAAAAACCCCCCTTCCATTCTTCTGTCCCGAACCGCCAACGCCATGACCGCGCCTGCTGAGTTCAAGAATTTCATCGCCGGTGATTGGGTCGCCCCGTCCACGGGCGAATACTTCGAGAATCGCAACCCCGCTGATTGGAACGACGTCATCGGTCGCTTTCCACGCTCGGGACCAGATGATCTGAAGCGCGCGATCACGTCGGCCAAGCGCGGGTTCGCCCTGTGGTCCAAGACCCCCGCACCGATTCGGGGGCAAGTGCTGCAGCGCGTGGGCCAGCTGCTCGCCCTGCGCAAGGATGCGATCGCACGAGCGATGACACGCGAAATGGGAAAAGTGGTCGCGGAGACCGGCGGCGACGTCCAGGAGGGGATCGATACGGCGTTTTACGCCGCCACCGAGGGCCGGCGCCTGTTCGGCCGTGTCGTCCCGTCCGAGCTGCGGAGCAAGTGGGCAATGAGCTATCGCCGGCCGATCGGCATCGCGGGACTGATCACGCCGTTCAACTTTCCGCTCGCGATTCCGACGTGGAAGATGTTTCCGGCGCTCCTCTGCGGCAACGCCGTGGTCTTCAAGCCGGCCGAGGATGTGCCGCACACCGCCCATCTGCTCGTGGAGATTCTGCTCGAAGCAGGGCTGCCACCGGAAGTCATCCAGCTCGTGCATGGGCAGGGCTCCGTGGTCGGCCGAGCGTTGGTCGAGCATCCCGAGGTGCCGGTGATCTCGTTCACGGGTTCGACAGAGACCGGGTCGGCAATCGGCGCGACGTGCGGCAAGATGCACAAGCGGCTGTCGCTCGAAATGGGCGGGAAGAACGCGATGATCGTGATGGACGACGCCGACCTCGATCTCGCCCTCGACGGCGTGCTGTGGGGGGCGTTCGGTACGACGGGGCAGCGCTGCACCGCCACCAGCAGGCTGATCTTGCAGGACAAGATTCACGACAAATTCGTGCAGATGCTCGTCGATCGCACCGGCAAGCTGCGGCTCGGTCCCGGGCTCGACGCCAAGACCGAAGTTGGTCCACTGATCCACGAAGAGGCGCGGCAGAAGGTGGCCGAATACGTCGACATCGCGAAGAAAGAAGGGGCGAGCGTCGCGCTCGGTGGCAAGATTCCACAGGGAGACAAACGTCTGGAATGCGGCTGGTTCTACGAGCCGACGGTGCTCACTGGCGTCAAGCCGGGGATGCGGGTCGAGCAGGAGGAAATCTTTGGGCCGGTGCTCGCCATCCTGAAGGCGAAGGATCTCCCGGACGCGATTCAGATCAACAACGACGTCAAGTATGGCCTGTCGAGCTCGCTCTACACGCGCGACATCAACTGCGCCTTCAAGGCGATGACCGATTTGGACACCGGCATCACCTACGTCAATGCGCCAACGATCGGCGCGGAGGCGCATCTCCCCTTTGGTGGCGTGAAGCAGACCGGCAACGGTCACCGCGAAGGGGGATGGGAGGTCTACGACTTCTACTCCGAAACGAAGACGATCTATGTCGATTTCTCGGGGACCCTCCAGCGAGCCCAGATCGACACGGAATCAAGCCCTTGACGCAGGAGGGACCAGAGGGGTAGAGTACGCTTACAACTGACGACCCGTGGTGATTTGCCGCGTATTGCCGCCACGTTAAACAAGGTGCTAAAAAGCGACTCGCCCGCGGCTTTATTGGTCCGGGCGATGATTGTTTCAGGGAATCGCTTCCCGCGGCCGCTCAGCTGAGCGGCCGTTTTCGTTCCGGCCGTGGGGGGATCATGCCCGTCGTTCCTGCTAGTCGAGTCAACGCCCTCTCGGGCGAGGGCGCGTTCGAGGTGTTCGTGGCGGCACGCCGCCTCGAGGCCGCCGGCCGCCACGTGGTGCACCTCGAGATCGGCGAGCCTGACGGCACGACCCCGCCCCACGTGGTCGAGGCAGCCGTCCGCGCGCTGCACGATGGCCAGACCCGGTATGTGAATCCGGCCGGTCTGCCCGCCTTCCGCGATGCGATTGCAGCGTCCCTGGCGTGGCGCGGCGTCCACGGGGCGGCGGCCGAGAACATCGTCGTCGTTCCGGGGGCCAAGCCGATGGTGTTCTACGCCCTCCTCGCCGTGGTCGAGGCGGGCGACGAGGTGCTCGTGCCGGACCCCGGGTTCCCGATCTACCCATCGGTCGTGCGGTTCGCAGGCGGCGCTCCTGTCCGCTACGCGCTCGATGCGCGGGGCGGGGTGGATCCCGAGCGGCTCGCTGCCTTGATCGGCCCGCGCACTCGGGCGTTGGTCGTCAATCTCCCCGGGAATCCCACCGGCGGAGTCGCAACCGCTGATGCCCTCCAGGCGATTGCGGATCTCGCGTTGCGTCACGACCTCATCGTGATCTCGGACGAGGTGTACGGCCGGATCCGGTACGACGGGCGCGAGGACAGCCTCGCGGCCCTGCCGGGCATGCTCGAGCGCACGGTCATCGTGGACAGCTTCTCAAAGACCTACGTCATGACCGGCTGGCGGCTCGGCTTCGGCGTGCTGCCGGCGGCGCTGGTCGAGCGGGTGACGACGCTGGTGGTCAACGGCACGTCCTGTACGCCGCCGTTCGTACAGCTGGCGGGGGTCGCCGCGCTGACAGGGCCACAAGACGCGGTAACCGGTGCGGTAGCGCGCTTCGAGCGCCGCAGGGATTGGCTGGTCGACGGGTTGAACGGTCTTCCTGGCATTCGCTGCGCGCGGCCTGACGGGGCGTTCTATGCATTCCCTGACGTGCGACAGCTCGAAGAACGATCGGGGCTCTCGACCCGCGAGCTCGCCGCCCGCCTGCTCGACGACTACGGCGTGGCGGTGCTGCCCGGCACCGATTTCGGACCGGGTGGCGCCGGCCATCTGCGTCTGTCGTGCGCCGTGTCGCCGGCCGATCTCGACCTCGCGCTCGACCGCATCCGCGAATGTGTCAGCGATCTCGCGGTCGCTTCTCCGACCGATGGAGGCATCCATGTCGGTTCGTAAAGTCACCGTTGCCACCCTCGCGGCGTTGAAAGCGCGCAACGAAAAGGCCGTCTTCGTCACGGCCTACGACTACCCAACGGCCACGTTCGCGGACCGGGCGGGCGTCGAGATGATTCTGGTGGGTGATTCAGCCGCCATGACGATGCTCGGACTCCCGAGTACGCTCCAGATCGGCCTCGACGAAATGCTGGTCTTCATCAAAGCGGTGGCCCGCGCCGCGAAGCACGCCTTCGTGGTGGGCGATTTGCCGTTCCTGTCTTACCAGCCGTCCGACGAGACGGCGATCCGCAGTGCGGGCGCCTTCATAGCGGCCGGCTGCGACGCGGTGAAGTGTGAAGGGGGAAGCCGCGTCGCACGCCGTGTCCGCGCGATGGTGGACGCCGGCATCGCGGTGATGGGACACCTGGGGCTCACGCCGCAAAGCATTGGACAGCTCGGCGGCTACCGTGTGCAGGGCAAATGCCTAGCGGCCGCCGAACGGCTGCTGCGCGATGCTGAAGCGCTGGAGCGCGCGGGCGCCTTCGCGATTCTCCTGGAAGCGGTTCCCGCCGAGACCGCGGCGTTCGTGCGCGAACGTGTCGGGGTGCTCGTGTATGGGATCGGCGCCGGTCCGCACGTCGACGGGCAGCTCGTGATCTCGCATGACCTGCTGGGCAATTTCGTTGGCGACATCGCCCCGCGGTTCGTGAAGCGGTACGCCGAGGTGGGCGCGCACGTGGAGCGCGCATTCAGCGAGTACGCGCGCGACGTCCGCGCCGGCGTCTTTCCCGGTCCGGAACATTGCTACGAAATCGATGCGGCCGACGAGGCGCTGATTCGCGCGGCCCGCCAAACGCCGGCACCGGCAGTGGGGGCGGGGGCGGGGGCGAGGGCGGGGGCGGGGGCAACGCCGTGACGACCACGGTGGCTCCGTCGGCGGCGTTGCGGCCCCGACCACAGGTGTGCCGGGCGTGCGGCACGTTACACCAGCCGGCTCCCGTGGCGATCTGCGAGCAATGCCTCGGCCCGCTCGATCCGGTCGTCGATGCGGCGCGGGTGCTCCCCACGCGCGACGCGATCGCGGCGCGTCCCTGGTCGCTGTGGCGCTACCGCGAGTGGCTGCCTTTCGACGGTGAGCCCGTCCTCTCTCTCGATACGGGCGGCACGCCGCTCGTCGCGGCGCCGCGACTCGCCGCGCTACTCGGCGTAGCGCACGTCTGGGTCAAGAACGACGCGGTCTCACATCCGTCGTTGTCTTTCAAGGATCGCGTCGTCGCCACCGCGATCAATGCCGCCGCCGCGTTCGGACTCGACACGATCGGCTGCGCCTCCACCGGCAACCTGGCAAATGCGGTCGCCGCGCAGGCGGCGCGGGCCGGTCTCAAGGCATGGATCTTCATCCCGGAAGACCTCGAGACCGCGAAGATCGTCGGGACCGCGGTGTATGGTTCTCGCCTGGTCCGCGTGCGCGGGCACTACGACGATGTCAATCGGCTGTGCGCGCAGGTGGCGGATCTGTTCGGCTGGGGCATCGTGAACGTCAACCTGCGGGGCTACTACGGCGAAGGGTCGAAGACGATGGCGTTCGAGATTGCCGAGCAGCTGGGGTGGCGGCTGCCGACTGTCGTCGTCGCGCCGATGGCCGGCGGTTCGCTCGTCACGAAGCTGCGCAAAGGATTCCGGGAGTTCGCCGCGGCCGGACTGGTGAGCGGCGGCGCCCCCCGCATCTTCGGCGCCCAGGCGTCGGGTTGCGCGCCGATCGTTCGGCTTGTGCGAGAGAACACCGATGCCGTGACGCCGGTGGTCCCGCACACGATCGCCCGGTCGATTGCGATCGGAAATCCCGCCGATGGGCTGTTCGCCAAGCGTGCAATTCTCGAGTCAGGCGGCTGGGCCGCCGCAGTCTCGGATGCCGAGCTGGTCGCGGGAATCCGACTGCTGGCCGAAGCGGTCGGGATCTTCACCGAGACCGCCGGCGGCGTCACGGTCGCTGCCGCTCTCGCGCTGGCGGGCGAAGGCCGGTTCTCCGCGGATGACGAAGTGGTGCTGTGCATCACGGGGAACGGCCTGAAGACCGTCGACGCCGTCGCTCCGGCGCTGCCTACGGCCCCCGTCATTGCGCCACGCGTCGCCGAGGTGCGCGCGCTGGTGAAGGACAACTCATGACGGCGCGCGCTCGGGTGCCTGCGAGCTCGAGCAATCTCGGCTCGGGGTTCGACTGCATTGGCGTCGCCATCGACCGCTGGCTGGTCGCGTCCGTGACGTGTGCCGCGGAGACGAGGGGGGGCGGGGGGGACATCACCGTCCGGCGCCACGGGCGGCTGACTGCCGTCTCCGTTCCGGCCGACGAGGACCTGCTGGTGCGCGGTTTCCGCACGGCGTGCGCTGCCGCCCGCGTTCCGGCGCCGGGGGGGGGAGCAATCATCGATGCGGCTTCGGACATCCCGGTCGGCTGCGGACTCGGTTCGTCGGCCGCGGCGATCGTGGCTGGTGTATTGCTCGCCGATGCCGCGCTCGAACTGAATCTGACACGCCAACAGGTGGTGGAGATCGCTACCGCTATCGAGGGCCATCCCGACAATGTCGCGCCCGCGGTCTACGGCGGGGCGGTCCTGAGCGTGCGGACGTCCACAGGGGGAGGACTGGTCTCGACCTCTCTCAACGTCGCTGCGGACATAGAGCTACTGATCGCGGTCCCGCCATTTCCTTCGGACACGAAAGCCGCGCGGGCGCTGCTGCCAAAGACGCTGCCACACGCGGACGCGGTGCTCGCAGCCAGCCGCGCGGCTGCCCTGGTGCAGGGGCTAGCGACGGGCGATGGCGCGTTACTGAGCGCTGCGCTCGACGATGTGCTGCACGTCCCCTTCCGGCGCGCGCGCATTCTCGGGTACGATGCGGTGGTAGCGGCAGCGCAAAACGCCGGCGCGTTCGGTGCCACGTTGTCAGGCGCGGGCTCCGCAATTCTGGCGATCGCGCCACGGCAGCAGTCCGCCGCGGTCGGCGCGGCCATGATCGCGGCGTGGCGCGACCTCGGCATCGAGGCCGAGGTGATCACGTGCACGAGCAACGTGGCCGGCGCATCGGTGATCGCAGCACCACGTACCACGCACCACGCACCTCTTACAACTCATCAGTGATGAAGGAGATGCTATGAGCGTCACACTCCAGCTGCCGACTGTGCTGGCGAAACTCGCCGACGGTCGGCGCACCCTGGAAGCTCGCGGAGCGACATTGGGAGACGTCGTCGCCGACGTTGCGGAGCGATTCCCGGGGTTGGCTCCACGGTTACGGGACGGCGAGGGCAAGCCGTATCCCTTCGTGACGTTTTACGTGAACGACGACGACGCCCGACTCCAGGGCGGATTTGCGGCGAGCGTGCGCGACGGCGATGAGATCATCATCGTTCCCGCCATCGCGGGAGGTTGAGCGATGACGACTCTCGCCCAGGCCGAGCTGGTGCGCTACAGCCGGCACCTCATTCTTCCCGACGTTGGCGTTCCTGGTCAGGAAAAGCTGAAGGCCGCGCGGGTTCTGCTCATCGGTGCGGGCGGGCTCGGATCGCCCGCGGCGCTCTATCTCGCCGCGGCCGGCGTCGGCACGCTCGGTCTCGTGGACTTCGACAACGTCGACGTCACGAACCTGCAGCGGCAGATCCTGCACGGGACGAAGGACGTCGGCCGGCCCAAGCTGGTGTCGGCGCGTGAGCGAATCGCCGACGTGAACCCGCATGTCCGGCTGGAGACGTACGAGACCGCGCTCACCTCGAAGAACGCGCTCGACATTCTCAGTGGCTACGACATCGTCGTGGATGGCACCGACAACTTCGCGACGCGCTATCTCGTCAACGACGCCTGCGTCTTGCAGGGCAAACCCAATGTGTACGGCAGCATTTTCCGCTTCGAGGGACAGGCGTCGGTTTTCGCGCTGTCCGACGGACCGTGCTATCGCTGTCTCTTCCCGGAACCGCCGCCACCGGGTCTTGTGCCGAGCTGCGCCGAAGGCGGGGTGTTGGGCGTGCTGCCGGGCCTAGTCGGGACGATTCAGGCGACGGAGGCGATCAAGCTGATCGTCGGTGTGGGTGAACCGCTCAGAGGCCGGTTGCTGCTCATCGACACGCTCGGCATGAAGTTCCGCACGGTCAACGTACGCAAGGACCCAACGTGCCCTGCGTGCGGCACGCACGAGATCAAGGCGCTCATCGATTACGAGCAGTTTTGCGGTGTGCGGGCGTCGGACGCGGAGCCGCGGGCGGTGGGTGGGTTCGTCGAGGTCACGCCGCGCGAGCTGCAGAGCCGGCTGGCGCGCGGCGAGGAGCTGCAGCTGATCGACGTGCGGGACGAATCTGACGGGCGGGATCCTGCGGTGGCAGGCGGAGGTCGATCCGACGCTACCGCGGTATTGATGAAACTTGACCAATTTGGTCAAGTTCGCTATTGTCCTGCATGGCCCGTCACAAGAAGCCCCGTCCGGTGCGTGAGGCCGTGAGCCTGTACGAGGCGAAGACCCATCTCTCTGAGCTGGTCGAGCAGGCCGCCCAGGGGAGGGAGATCATCATCGCCAAGTCCGGGAAGCCCAAGGCGCGGCTGGTGCCGCTCGCGCCGAAGGACACGCGCCACCTGCGCAAATATGGACTGGGGAAGGGCAGGGGCTGGATCGCCGACGACTTCGACGCGCCGCTGCCTCCTGCGGTGTTGCGGTTGTTCACCGGGGAATCCGGGTGAGGCTGCTGGTCGACACCAACGCGCTCGTCCGGTGGCACCTCGTTAAGCTTCGGCCCGCTGCGGTTCGCACCGTGCAGCGGGCCGAACTTGTGGTGGTGAGCGCGGTGAGCGCTTGGGAGATCGCGGTCAAGCGCGCGCTGGGTAAGCTGGACCTCAAGGACACGGTGGAACAGATCGTCACGCGCTACGGGTTTCTCCCCCTGCCGGCGACGGTGCGACACGGCGACCTGTTGCGCGATCTACCGCTGCATCACGCCGATCCCTTCGACCGGTTGCTCATCGTGCAAGCGCTCGACGAAGGGCTCACGATTCTGACCTCCGACCGGGCGTTCGAGCCGTATCGGGTGCCGGTGGAGTGGGTGTGAGAACCGCCTCGGCGACATCCAGTGACTGCGTCGAAACGCGCCTGTCCGCGACGAAATGGTGATGCTTGTCACCCGTCGCGACTCAGTTTTGTAATGTGGCCTACGAGTCGGTCGTCGTCGTCCTCGCAACCGGTGGCGCGAGCCTCGAACGTGATGCGCTCGACGCGTTGCCGGAGACGACCGTCACATGGTGTCGCATCGAACGGGAGGGTCGAGTAGCGTGTCTGGCCGCCCGAGTGTGTCACGAGGACGCTGTTTCTGAATTCCGAGTCAGAGTTCGGCAATGGGCTGGGCCCCGAGGCTGGGGCGTAACTGTTGCGCCATGCGGGCCGCATTGCTAAGATAAGTCACATGCATGATTTGGGGACATCGCCTGGCGGAACCGGCGCAGAGACGCCACGGTTCCCGTCGCCCCCCCCAAACCGCCGCTCCGTACTCTCCCGCTGGTTCGACAGTTGGATGCGATCGCTCGGCATGGCGCTCGTGCTCTTCCTCATTATTCGCACCTTCCTCCTCGAAGCATTCCAAATCCCCTCCGGCAGCATGGAACGCACCCTGCTCGCGGGGGATTTTTTGTTCGTCAATAAGGCGGTGTACGGCGCGCAAATTCCCGGGACGTCCGCCCGCCTGCCGGCGTTCGAACGCCCGCATCGCGGTGACGTCATCGTGTTCGCGTATCCCAAGGACCCGGCGATCACCTATGTGAAGCGCGTGATCGGCGTGGGCAACGACGTCGTCGAGATGCGCGACGGCCAGACCTACGTGGGCGGCCGGGCGCTGGAAGAGCCGTACATCCAGCGGATCGATCCGCTGCACGACGGCTACGATTCCGACTTCAACTGGCAACGGGAGTACCTCGTCGGGCGCAACGACGAGGAGCGGCGCCGCTATCATCCCACGCGCGACACGTGGGGTCCGCTGCGTGTCCCCATGGACAAGTATTTCGTGCTGGGGGACAATCGCGACAATTCCGCTGATTCACGCTATTGGGGCTTTGTCGATGCGAGCGCGGTGAAGGGCCGCCCGCTCGTCGTCTATTTCAGTTACGATCGCGGGACGCGCGATGCGCTTCCCTGGCTGACCGACATTCGCTGGAGCCGGCTCGGTTCGCTGATTCATTAGAGTGGTAGCTTCCCCAAGAGGAGTGGCCACCAAATGCAATTGAATACGGCGAAGCGCGCATCATTCGACGAGGGGTCTCTGGATCAGTATCTGCGGGAAATCAGTCAGTATCCGCTGATTACGCGCGAAGAAGAAGTCACCCTCGCGCAGCGGATCAAGCAACAGGATCCCGAGGCGCTCGACAAGCTCGTGCGCTCCAACCTGCGCTTTGTCGTGTCGGTCGCCAAGAAATATCAAAATCAGGGCGTCTCGCTCTCCGACCTGATCAACGAGGGCAACCTCGGTCTGATCCGCGCCGCCCACAAGTTCGACGAGACCAAGGGCATCAAGTTCATCTCGTACGCCGTGTGGTGGATTCGCCAGGCGATTCTGCAGGCCCTCGCCGAGCAGTCGCGCATCGTGCGCGTCCCGCTGAATCGCGCCGGGACGCTGCACCGCATCGGCAAACGCTCGGCCTCGCTGCTCCAGGAGCTGGGGCGCGAGCCGACGGTCGAGGAGATCGCCGAGGGGATGGACATCTCCGAGGAAGAGGTCGCCAAGACGCTGTCGATCTCGCAGGCGCACCTCTCGCTCGACGCGCCGCTCACGCCGGGCGAAGACAACAAATTGCTCGACTACTTGCCCGACACGACGAATCCGGGTCCCGACGACGAGATCTTCGAGCACGCGCTGACCG
>WNFW01010424.1_pt1 | contig 11245 bp, 5 predicted proteins | sample 5400131 | NCBI WGS metagenome assembly WNFW01 (sample SAMN13153362, study PRJNA577476) | soil metagenome | isolation source: 20 cm soil or saprolite under grassland replicate 1 | place: USA:California | collected 2016-06-15
AGGTGAAAAGTGTACGCATATCTTTGAGCATCTTATCCCATGTGAGCGTGAGTTCGTGCATAGCGCGCCAGCCCTGCTGGCTCCAGGGTGGTGGTGTTCCATCGATGTGTGCTGGGATCGTGAGCAGGATTTCATTGGTTGCCAGTTCGCGCTGTGACATTTTGTGTAAGCGCAAAGGAATAATCGGGTGTTCAGCAATCTTATAGCCTGACCCCGGTAAGGCATCAAACCAGTCGTTAGGGACGTGTTGCCCTGCTGGTTCAACCAGCTCACTTGCACCAAACGCCCGTAAGATGTCATAAGCCACATCATTGCAATTATGACGCAGGGCATAATATGCTTGTCGACTTTCCCAGATTGCAGTTTTCCAGGCTGCTTTGGGGAGTGGTTGGGCAATATAAAAGAGCTTGTACTCGTCATATGCGCTGTGTTGTCTATGCATAGTCGCAATTGGATCGAGAGTGTGCGCCGTCCAAAATCCCATCTCTTCTGGTTTGGCATAAGGTTTGTTCGTTTTGTTTTCGACCGAACCTGTATTGAACCAGCCGTTATTCCATTCAAAGGCCCATCCAATATGGCCAAGTCCATTTGCCCCCAGGCGTCGGACGAAGACAACTGCTCGTCTCGTTGTAAGTGGAATATGGTCGAAATACTCTGGTTGGTTCTCCAGCACTTGAGAGTGTGATCGGGTAAAGACACCAGGAGCAAAGCGTAAAAGTAAACCTCTTCCTATCAGGTAGAGACCATCAAAAATTGCATACACACTGATGAAAATAAATAGTAGGAGTAACTTAAATGTCAATACCTCTGAGGGAAAGATAATGAGCGCCACGATGTAAAGACCCAACAATGCGCCATAAAGCCAGATAAGACCGGCATACCAGCTTCCCGATCCCCTCGCATCGAAAATTACCCTGAATACCCTGCTGATCATGCGGATGACAATGATAAAAAGTATGAAGAGCAATGCCAGGATATGAAATATGAAGCAGATCAGTCCAAGCAGAATACTGAGAGCGCTCCCGAGATAGGAGAGCGCTCTTCGTTTGGTAGTCCGTTTACCTTTGGCAATCTTATATGTATCAAGAGAGCCATCTATGATCAGGTAGATTCCTATTGCATAGATGAAAAAGCGCACCTCCCAATGGATAAACAAGAGTCCAAAAGAGATAGCGACGATGCCACGTAGCACCTCCATCCACCAGAGCCTTGTGTGTGTCTGTTGCATAGCGCCTATTTCTCTCAGTTGTAAGTGCCAATCTTGTTGCTGCCGAGTCTCCATAAGAAAATCCCCATTTGAAGTTTGCCTCACTTTAATCCTAGAAAACGATCTAGGAGATGAGAACGCCAGAACCAGCGTACAACAAATATCCACACTATCACCAGAATTCCTATAAACAGGTAATCGAAAAAGCCCAGGAGTGTCAAATCAAATAGGTTACGTAAAGGTGGAATGGCTAACAATAAAGCATAAGCGACGAACATAGCGAGAGCTAAGAATATAAAGCGTTTATCTCCACGCAATTCATGGCTCCCAACCCAGAATTTTGATGGTGGCTCAATGAAAAGAAGCAGAATAATGCCACAGAGTACTGTAAATGTTGTCAGCGAGGTTTGAGCTGCCTCGCGTGCTGGAACCACCGATGCTGCCAGAGCTGCTGCTTCACTGATTTGTAGCTTAGTTCCCTCCATAAAGATGATCAATCTCAATCCTAATGTCACGTAATATTCACCCAGATACACAAAAAGGGCTAAACCGCTTACCGTAATAGCAGCAGGCAATACAAACCGCCATAGCGAACGACCCAGGCCCTGCTCTATGCTAGATTGTGGATATGCCCAGATAGCCATGACAAGCGTTGGAGCACCAACCGTCAGGAGGGTGAGGATCGATACTTGCTTAGGCACGAGGGGAAATTGGCCGAGCATCAGAATCTCAATGATTAATATGGCAACGTACAGTACGCGTGATAAGAATAAGCACAAGATGTCTTGCATGCCATGACGAATGCGTTGTCCTTCGCGAAAAGCGTGGGGCAGCGAAGCAAAAGAGTCGTTCAATAAAACGATATCGGCCACGTTGCGTGTAGCCTGGCTACCACTATGCATGGCAATGCCCAGATTCGCTTTCTTAAGTGAAAGAACATCATTGACCCCATCTCCAATCATGGCTACATAATGGCCATGATCTCTCAAGGTCTGGACGAGATGCTCTTTTTGTTGTGGTGTAATGCGTCCAAAAATCGTAGTATCTGCCGCTGCTTGTAAAAATTGAGCTGCATCCATCTTTGCAAGATCGAGACCTGAGATGGTAGTAACATCATCACTCAATCCTACTTGCTTTCCAAGTGCTGCCACGGTCTCTGGGTTGTCACCTGAGATAATTTTGAAACGTATGCCAGCTTCAGTAAAACGTGTTAAGGTCTCTTGTGCATCTGGGCGTAGTTGATCTCGCAGGATCACCAGGCCAAAGGGAATGAGATCCGAAGGTAACGTTGGCTGATCATTGTGATCGCGCAGTGGCACTAATTCAGGTGTTGCAGCAAATAATAAAACACGCAATCCTTTTTCGGATGCATCTTTCACCAACATTTGGAGTTGTTCATGGTCCAGGTTAGACAGGGACGGTTCCAGCATCTCTACAGCACCGAGGATATAGACTCCGTGCATGACAGCATCGTCAAACGCTAAGCCACTCCATTTATATACTGAAGAGAAAGGAATTTCCTCTTGAACCTGACGTTGTTGTCCTGGGCATGCAATTCCAATTGCTTTACTCGTGGCATTACCAACCGTACTGCTTGCAATAAAATCACCCAGTCGTTGTCGAAGTTCTGATGCATCTTCTCCCTTTAGGAGATGCATAGCCGTGAGTTCCAACGTATTTGTGGTCAATGTCCCAGTTTTATCCATGCAAAGGACATTCACATTGCTCAATGACTCAATCGCGTTCGATTGTTGGATAAGCGCTCCTTTCCTGACAATTCGTACAGCTCCAAGTGTATAGGAGACAGTGATTGCTAGCAGGAGGCCGATAGGTACGATCCCGACTATCACAACCGATCGTTGTATAAATTCAACAAACGCAATATCGTTGGTTAAGGTGCTTAAAATCATGAGTAGTTCCAGGAAGAGTGCGGCCAGCACGATAACACGAATCGTCAGGAAGATTTCACGCTGAAGTGGTGTATAGATGCGCCGGAAGGCACGTGCTCCTGCGGTAAGCCCATATGCGACACAGCGTGAGCCAACCTTTTCAGCCTGGTAGAAAGCACTCCCACTCACGCAAAAGCTACCAGAATAGACGAGATCACCACTTTTCTTTTCAACCAGGTCTGACTCACCGGTCAGCAATGACTCGTCAACATCCAGGCGATCAGTAGAAAGGATAGGCCCATCAACCACAATTTGATCACCTGGGCGTATCACAAGCACATCTCCCACAACGATATCACCAGGATCAATAGACTTTTCTTGGCCTGCACGAATGACGATTGTTTTTGGCCTTGTGAGCAATGAAATCTGGTCGAGAGTGCGTTTTGCTCTCACCTCCTGTATGACGCTTACGGTTACATTCAGCACGACAACTCCCACTGAAATCAGGGCATCGCTCACTTTCCCGAGCAAGATCAGCGTAATGCCAAGTATGTAGAGAAGTGTATTCAGCGGATTAAAAATGTTCTCACGTACAATCTGAACATAAGAACGGCTGGTCTTGATAGGCATTTCATTGCCTAGACCCTGTGCGCGGCGCACAGATACCTCTTTTTCGGAAAGACCTGAAAGAGGTGATTCTGAAGAATGTGCGAACTGTTGGGTCTGCATATTGACTTTCTAGGTTCTTCTACACTCGATTACTATGAAAGTTAGATGAGTGTAGATGGTTGAGCTGTATGGAGATGGGCAACAAGAGCAGCATGGTCTCGTTCAGCCTGATCCGCATAATGTTCAGCGAACGTAGCAATCGCCTGATCGAACACGTCTTTTTGACCCAGGTAACCGCTAATCATGGCAGAATCACCAGAACGGGCATGAGCACGCGCAAGCGCCCATCCACAGAATTTCGCATACTCGTTGAAGCCTCCTTCGCTCAGTGTCGAGATATCCACTGATAACTTCATATCTCGCAATTGGCGGATGTAAAAGTCGAAAGAGCGTAATCGCGTCCAACCCAAAAAGATACCACTAGAAGCCTGCATCAGACGCTGACCTATGACGACTCGCTGACCATGGTTGGCGTAAGCACTTCGGCCAAGATAACGTTCGTAGACTGAGGCTTGTGCCTGTTTGATTTGCAGGAACAATGGATCGTCGGGGCCATTTCCCAATAGTAAGGCGACATAACATCGCGTGCCGACACTTCCCACACCGACTACTTTGTGGACGACATCCACGTAGCGGTATTTACTTAACAGCACGTGTCTGTCCTCGCGCAACGTGGTGCGATATTCTTCAACCAGTGCACTCAGCATATGGGTCAGTTCTTCGTCTTTGAGACGTGTTAACACAGGAGGATCAGGTTTGATCAAGATCTGACCGTTCACTTCTTGTGTGAGCTTGGGTGCGAGTTCCACATGTGTGCGCCGAACTGCCCTGGCACGTTGTTTATTAACCCACCAGCGAAACGAATCGTTCACGGCCTCGAGCGAACTTGCATAATCAATTCGAGAGTACCACACTTCCAGATGCCGCAGATCACCATATTCCCACATGCGTTGACGATACGTTGCCATACAGTTCAAGACTGCTTGCCTGCTTACATCGCGAGAGAAGCCGTTATTCCTTCCGGCTATCACAATACTTGCTGCCAGACGTTTGACATCCCATTCCCAAGGACCTGGGAGTGTCTCATCAAAGTCATTAAGATCGAAGACCTGGTTCCGCTCTGGTGTGGCAAAGATGCCAAAGTTGTTCAGATGTGCATCACCGCACATTTGTACGCGTATCCCTGTAACCGGCGTTGCTGCCAGGTCAGCCGCCATCACGATTGCTGTTCCACGCAGAAATGTAAAAGGTGAGACACACATGCGTTCAAATCGTAGAGGCACGAGGTGCTGCAACCTTGTACGATTCTGTTCCTCCAGGAGACTAATAGGGTCGGGACGATCAGCAGCTAGAGACCACTCCGCGTGACTTCGACGAGGTACCTGTTTGCGAAGAGCCTTCCCTGCTTCACGTCGGTATTCCACTGAGCCAATCTGATGGGTATGTTGATCTATTGGTAATGGTTCTTTCGCTATACTCAATTTGTGCCTCCTCTAGTCATGATGTCGAAGTTGCAATGCTACCTCTTCAATTATATGCATGAGAAGCGGATAATACAAGTTTTTAATGTGCGGATGGAGCATGATTGTCGCTTTCCTGATAGGATATGAGTACATCTCGTAGAAGCAGTTTCATTCGAGAGCCTACATTCGACAACAACTTCTACATGTATGTAAGAAGTTGAGTTGTTTCTTTACACGAAAGCTGGGGATGAAGCAAATAACAGGATTCATAATGCTTAGCGTGTAACTGTGGCCTTGGCTGAAGCCCGAGATTCTTCTGCTTTCCGCAATCGAGATTCTTCTGCTTTCCGCAATGAAGTGAGTTCATCACTAGAATCAGGTGCGTGAGAAGGATCACGGTCGATGTTTTTCCTATCATTTTGCTTTTGATCCGGGGTAATAAGTAGTATGCCTTTCAGATACCAAATGAACGCATTGTCAGAATCATGAGCTAATGCTTTCTCAAAAGCAATTAATGCTTCCTCAACTCTTTCCCGATTAGCAAGAAAAATCGCTTTTAATGACCAGGTAACTGTATCGTTTGGCTTCCACTCCAGAGCCTTTTCAAAGGCTGTGATCGCCTCCTCCTTTTGCTGAAGAAAGCCAAGAGAGATCCCCTTTAATGACCATGCAATACTATTTTTCGGTTCCAGCTCCAGAGCCCTTTCAAAGGCTGTGACCGCCTCCTCATGTCGCCTTAAAAGATGAAGTATCAGACCTTTGCGATACCAGATTTCTGGATGATTCGCATCACTCTTTAACACTTCCTCAAAAGCAGATAGTGCCTTCTCACATCTCTTAGTGATATTCATCGCGTATCCTTCTGAATAGTTGATAGATCCATAATTAGAATCAAGGTACAAGATATGCTCAAGGGCTTGCAGTACTTCAGTATCACGTTTCAAGAAAGTCAGTGTAATCGCTTTCAAAAACCATCCAATAGCGTCTTCTGGATCAATCCCTAATGCCTGCTCGAAAGCTTGTAGCGCTTCTTCATCGCGTTCAATTCCACATAATGTAAGACCTTTACGATAGCACGCTTCGATATTGTTCGGATCTACTTTCAAAATATGTTCAATTGTCTCCAATACTTCTTTATCCCGTTTAAGACGATCCAACAAGAGACCCTTTCGTAACCAGATTTCAATAGCGGTAGGATCAAGTTTTGTTGCCTGCTCAAGTGCTTCCAAGGCTTCCTCATCTCGCTTGAAATCACTTAAAATGAGGCCTTTACGGTACCAGATATCGGCGATGCTGAACCCAAGCTTTATAGCACGCTCTAACGCTTCCAACGCCTCCTCATCTTGCTTCAAATTGTAGAGGGCCAGCCCTTTGACATACCAGGCTTCAGCTCTAAAGCCTGTTCTAGCGCTGCCAAGGCTTCCTCGTCTCCCTTGAAGTAACTCAAAATGAGGCCTTTGCGATACCAAACATCGGCGATGCTGAACCCAAGCTCGAGAGTACGATCAAGCGCCTCCAGGGCTTCCTCGTCTCGCCTCAAATTGTAAAGGGCCAGCCCTTTGATATACCAGGCTTCGGCTTTCTCTGCATTTAGTTTCAAAGCCTGTTCTATCGCTACTAATGAATCCTCATCCCGTCTCAATAAATTGAGTGTGAGGCCCTTGATATACCAGGCTTCAGCTTTCTCTGCATTCAGTTTCAAAGCTTGCTCTAACGCTGCCAAGGCTTCCTCATCTCGTCCTAACAGATTGAGGATGAGGCCTTTACGATACCAGATATCAGCGTTGCTATCATTTAGCTCTAAAGCCTGCTCAATCGCTGCCAAGGCTTCCTCATCTCGCTTGAAGTAACTCAAAATGAGGCCTTTACGGTACCAGATATCGGCGATGCTGAACCCAAGCTCGAGAGTACGATCAAGCGCCTCCAGGGCTTCCTCGTCTCGCCTCAAATTGTAGAGGGCCAGCCCTTTGATATACCAGGCTTCAGCTTTCTCTGCATTCAGTTTCAAAGCCTGCTCGAGCGCCACTAATGCTTCCTCGTCCCGTCCCAACTGATTTAGGGCCAGCCCTTTGATATACCAGGCTTCGGCTTTCTCTGCATTTAGTTTTAAAGCTTGCTCGAGCGCCACTAATGCTTCCTCGTCCCGTCCTAACAGGTTGAGGATGAGGCCTTTACGATACCAGATATCAGCAATGCTTTCATCCAGCTCTAAAGCCTGTTCTAGTGCTTCCAAGGCTTCCTCGTCTCGCTTGAAATCACTTAAAATGAGGCCTTTACGGTACCAGACATCGACGATGCTGAACCCAAGCTCGAGAGTACGATCAAGCGCCTCCAGGGCTTCCTCGTCTCGCCTCAAATTGTAGAGGGCCAGCCCTTTGACATAGCAGGCTTCAGCCTTCTCTGCATTTAGTTTCAAAGCCTGCTCGAGCGCCACTAACGATTCCTCGTCCTGCCCCAACTGATAAAGGACCAGCCCTTTAAAGTACCAGAAATCGACTATGCTTTCATCGAGCTCTAAAGCATGCTCTAACGCTTCCAACGCCTCCTCAACTCGCTTCAAATCGTAGAGGGCCAGCCCTTTGACATACCAGGCTTCAGCTTTCTCTGCATCCAACTCTAAAGCCTGCTCGAGCGCCACTAATGCTTCCTCATTCCGTCCCAACTGATTAAGGGAGAGACCTTTGCGATACCAGACATCAACGATGCTATCATCCAGCTCTAAAGCACGATCAAGAGCCTCTAGCGCCTCCTCTTCTTGTTCAAGATACCCTAGAATAATACCTTTGCGATACCAGGACTCAGCATTATTGGGATCAAGTTCCAACGCGCGATTAATTGCATCTAATCCCTCCACGTTCCGCTTGAGAAAGCTCAACATCAGCCCTTTCCAGGACCAGGCGTAAGCATTCTTTGGATCAAGTTCCAATGTTTGCTCAAACGATTCTAGCGACTCTGCGTCTCGCTTCAACTTACTCAGTACATAACCCTTCCAGTTCCAAACAATAGGAGTATTGGGCTTTAGAGAAAGGTACTTAATAAAAGTATCTAGAGCCTCTTCATAATGTTCGAGGGCATAGAGAGTGCAGCCCAACTGATATCTCGTATTAAAATTGTTCGGCTCCATCTCTAGCACTCGCTGGAAGGACTTTAACGCTTCCTCTTTCCTTAACCTTGAATCAAACAGCTTGCTTCTCAGTTCTATCGCCCTAATATTGTTGGGATCAAGCTTTAATGCCTGGTTAACAGCATCAAGCGCTTCCTTTTTTCGCTTCAAGTCATTGAGTGTATTGCTTTTATCGTACCAGATATCTGAATTGCTGGGATCCAACTCCAATGCTTGCTCAAAGGCTGTTAATGCTTTCTCATCTTGCTTGAGCAATCCCTGAGCCAGTCCTTCAAAGTACCATGCATCAGAAAATTTCGGGTTAATTTTCCGAACCTGAATAAATGCATCAAGAGCATCCTCCATCAATTCCAGATCGATAAACGTGAAACCCAGATCAAGCAATGCCTCTTCATTTTTCCGCTCCACAAATATCTTTTTGAGGCCTGTATAATATCGCTTTTTCGCTGGAAGTGGCTCTTTCTCAGGGGTAAATTTAATAATTACTTTCTCGAAATAGGTATCCTTGAGAATAACTAGCCTGCTTTCAGGACCATAATAATCCCTTATCACAAATTGCATATCTAACAACTCGTTCACGGATTCGTCCCATGTTTGAGTCGATATGTTGGTCATACCAAACAATTCCTTACACACAGCCTGCAAAATTGGCTCAGTATGAAGGGTTGTATTTGCTCGTGTCAGCAGCTTCATTGCATGTAATATTGATCCAGCAAGCTTATCAAAATTCAACAAAACCAGGTATTGGCTTCTTTTAGAACTGAGACCTAACAAAAGCGAACCCAATGTGCCATCCCATTCATTCGTGTTCTTATTTACAAGTTCTTCGTTCTGCTTGCGGAACTCGGCAATGATTTGTTCAGCTTCTGGATTCTTCGCATCAGTATTAAAACGTGGAATGTTTATGATTACCAACTGGTCAATGAGCCAGCTAAATGCGATTTGTACCTTTGTTTCATCTTCTTTGCGGCAAGTTGCTATGATAACCAAATGTTGCGTGTCTTCGATCAGGTTTTCAACAGTAGTACGGAATGACGTTGCACGAGGGTCTGTCGCAACTTGCGTTGACACATATTCCTGTAAATCATCAACAAAAAAGACAAGCTGCTTTTCATTAAGGTACTCTTTAGGTGGGAGTGCAGAGTCTGGACGATAGCGTAAAACATGCCATTCAGGAAGAGCTTGTCTGAGCGCCTCGAGTGCCAGGCGAGTTTTACCTGCATTTGCAGCTGCAAAAACGATAAAGCCTGGCGTACTGGAATCGTTTAGCGCTTGAATGGCCTCATTAAAGGGATTCTCAATTGGTCCAACAATATACGGAAAATTCGCAGCTGCTTTACCACCTAGCTTGAAACTATCCAGCCGCAAATCTTTTGCCAGGAGTATTCTTGCGTCCCAATCAGTTTGCCCGTTAACAGTGATGTGCTCGCCTATAATAACGTTTTTTGAGTTGTCTACCTTTATATCAGAAAAATTTGGCTCTTGGGTACTCACAGGAAGGTTATCCTCCCTTATAGCGGAAAATTTTGGCTCCTGGATATTCATAGGAAGGTTATCCTCCTTTATTAATGTCTCTAATGTTTACCTGGTTTTGTTCCCCGATAACGACTCCTTGTGAATCACGAACTTGGACGTTGGAGTATTTGCCAGTAGGTATCCCTTGCGACTGTAACAGAGCTGACATCTTATTGGCTGCTTCTAGAATATCTTGGTCCCGATCAGCGTGTGCCTTAGCCACCTCTTCCTTCAGTGTTTCTTGGCGTCCTTTAGAGTCTGGAGTACCTTCCAGGTCGTCAACAGCTTTCACAACTTTGCTCTCTCCACCAAACTTCGACTTCAGCAGAGATTTGAGTCCTTGATACGCATCTACAATGGCCGATTTCCCTACATCGGTGATCCCACCGATAACTCCGGCAGCGAGAGCAGCGACAATAGCACCCGTTATAGGATCCATATGTTTCATTCCTTTCGAGCAAAAAGCGAATTTCAGTTTCCTGCACCATGTGACGATATTTTAAATCCTTTTTGCTGAGTTGACAAGATTACTATATTGAGGTGCAGAATTTTCGCCTATCAATTTGACAATACGTTACGGTGCAGAGTTTTTTGCATATCAATTTGACAAGACCTTGCACATCAGGTAATAAACCGTTGACAACAATACTTTTGATCGTGTAAGCGTTCTCGTAAACGTTTTCGAAAACGTTTACGAGAACGCTTACAAATATTTTTAGAAGGTCTTTTCAAAAAGAAGACCTATGAGAAGGTTTGCTATGACCGAGAAGCTGACGATCAAGGACATTGCACATCTGGCAGATGTTTCCATAGCAACTGTTTCACGCGTGATCAACCAGAAACAGGATGTGGATCCTAATACACGCGAACGCATTCTGCGCATAATGGAAGAGCAAGGCTTTGTTCCCAACATTGCTGCGTCTGGTCTGGCTGGTAAGCGCAGTCGGCTCCTCGGTGCTCTGGTTCCTTCTCTCACCTGGCCGCTTGTCCCGGAGTTAATGCGTGGTGTAGGTGAAGTCGTAGGTAGTACCTCGTATGAACTCATCCTGTATAGCATTACCGATGTGAATCATGAGAAAGATCGCAGTGATGTCATTGATCGTATTGTAGGGACCCGTCTTGTGGCTGGACTCCTGGCTGTGTTCCCCGGACCGTCGGCGAAGCATCTGGCAAAGTTGCACTCGCACGACTTTCCGGTTGTGTTGATCGACGACCAGAGTAAACTTCCTGAGAATACACCCTGGATCTATGTCGATAACCGCCTGGGAGCCTATGAGGCAACGCGTCACCTGATTCGCCTGGGCCATCGCAGAATCGCTCATATTCAGGGGCCGCTAAGGTACCAGGTGTCACATGACCGCTACCAGGGTTATTGTGA
>WNFW01003257.1_pt1 | contig 11244 bp, 8 predicted proteins | sample 5400131 | NCBI WGS metagenome assembly WNFW01 (sample SAMN13153362, study PRJNA577476) | soil metagenome | isolation source: 20 cm soil or saprolite under grassland replicate 1 | place: USA:California | collected 2016-06-15
TCGCGATGAAATGAATCGGCGGAGCGCGTGCCGTTGACCTTCAGCAATTTCTCGAGCCGTGCGCGGACACTCTGCTCGGCTTGTTCAAACTCGGGAGATTCGGGGGAAGGCCGTTTCCCCATCTGACCGGCGAGATAATTCGGCAGCGTGTTGGGCAAAACAAAATAACCGTCCACGAGGCCTTGCATAAGCGCGCTGGCCCCGAGCCGGTTTGCGCCGTGATCGGAAAAATTGGCTTCGCCGATCACGAACAGCCCGGGCACATTGCTCATCAGATCGTAATCCACCCAGAGACCGCCCATTGTATAGTGTACGGCCGGATAAATTCGCATCGGCACTTTGTAGGCGTCTTCGCCGGTAATTTTTTTGTAAACGTGAAACAAGTTTCCGTAGCGCTCGCGAATCGTCTCTACGCCGAGTCGTTTGATCGAATCGGCGAAATCGAGATAGACACCGCGTCCGCCCGGACCGACGCCGCGGCCTTCGTCGCAAACTTCCTTCGCTGCGCGCGATGAAATGTCGCGCGGCGCAAGGTTGCCGTAGCTGGGATATTTTCTCTCGAGATAATAATCACGTTCCCCCTCGGGAATTTCACTCGGCGGCTTGAAGCGATCTTCCTTTCGTTTCGGCACCCACACGCGTCCGTCGTTACGCAGCGATTCCGACATCAGCGTGAGCTTGGACTGATAGTCGCCGCTGACGGGGATGCAGGTGGGATGAATTTGTGTGAATGATGGATTGGCAAAGAGGGCACCTCTTTTGTAAGCGCGATATGTTGCTGTCACATTGCTGCCGCGCGCATTGGTCGACAGATAGAACACGTTTCCGTAGCCGCCGCTGGCGAGCACGACTGCATCCGCTGCGTGCCTCTCCATTTTTCCGGAGCGCAAGTTCCGAGTGACGATTCCCTTGGCTTGTCCATTGACGATCACCAGGTCGAGCACCTCTGTGTACGGAAACATCCCCACCGTACCAGAGGCGACTTGGCGACACAGCGCCTGGTAACAGCCTAACAACAGTTGCTGACCAGTCTGTCCGCGAGCGTAAAAAGTCCGTGAAACTTGTGCGCCGCCAAATGACCGATTAGCGAGGTAGCCGCTGTATTCGCGCGCGAACGGCACGCCTTGGGCGACACATTGATCGATGATGTTGTTGGCGATTTCCGCGAGGCGGTAAACGTTCGCTTCGCGCGAACGAAAATCGCCACCCTTAATCGTGTCGTAGAACAACCGGTAAACGCTGTCGCCATCGTTCTGGTAATTCTTTGCCGCATTAATGCCGCCTTGCGCTGCAATGGAATGGGCGCGTCTCGGCGAGTCTTGAAAACAAAAACATTTTACCCGGTAACCCAATTCGCCCAGCGTCGCTGCAGCCGATCCGCCCGCGAGGCCGCTGCCGACGACTATGATCTCAAGCTTTCGTCGGTTGTTCGGATTAACCAATCGCGAATGGTCTTGGTGATTTCGCCATTTTTGGTCGAGCGGTCCTGGCGGAATTTTCGGATCCAACGTTCCAATCATGCTTCAGAAGTCTGTCTCGAATTGCAAAGGTCGGTACTCGCGCCGCGCAAGCTATTGTTGGCCGCCCCACTTGTCTTTCTTGAATGACACGCGGCCGGAGCCTTCTTCGAAAGCTTCGAAATGCTCCGGGTTCTCCCGATAATATTTCTGGTGATAATCTTCAGCGGGCCAAAATTTCACCGCAGGCAAAATTTCGGTCACGACGGGTTTTTTGAATTTTCCGGAGCGCGTCAGTTTCTCTTTTGAAACCTCGGCAGTTTTCTTTTCCTTGGCGTTGCCGTAAAAGATTGCGGCGCGATAACTCGGTCCGATATCGGTGAACTGGCCATCGGCTTGGGTGGGATCGATTTGTCGCCAATAGATCTCGAGAAGCTGATCGTACGAAATCTTCGCCGGGTCGTACGTGATTTCGATTGATTCGCGATACTTTGTTTTTTCCGACGTCACGAGCTTGTAACTCGGGTTTGGTTCGGTTCCGCCGCAATAGCCAACCACGGTCTTGACCACGCCTGGTGTTTTGTCGAATGCCGGCTGGATGCACCAAAAACACCCCCCGGCGAAAACCGCGGTGCTCGTCGTGGCTGGGGTCGGACTTTGCCCATGAGTCGCAGCCGCAAATGCCAGGCAGCTAAAAGCGAGAAGAACAATTCGTTTCATACTGTGTCGTTCATGTCGCTCCGGACGCGACGCTCTTCAAGATGTTTCCCTCAGACCCCGCAGCTTACTGGGGGCTTGAAGCCTCGGCCAGAAGCCGACATTCTTTCCTGTGATCGAAGTGTTGCCGCAATTGCAAGTCGCGCGTCTTGATCTTTTGCAACTTTTCGGACGCAACGCGCCGCTGCATGTCGATCTTGGGTGCGGCGATGGATCTTTTCTCTGCCAAATGGCGCAACAGTTCCCGAAGAGAAATTTCCTCGGCATCGAGCGGCTAACAAAGCGCGTAGAGAAAGTTCGCTTCAAAGCAGAGAAGATCGAAAACGTGCGGGTCCTGCGCGCCGACACCTTATTCGCCGTGCGCTATCTTCTGCCTGAATGTTCAGTAGAAAACTTTCATCTTCTTTTCCCCGACCCATGGCCGAAACGGCGCCATCAATTCCGACGGATTTTCACCCGCCACTTTTTGGACGCAGTCGCCGCTGCGCTGCAGCAACACGGCGTCTTATGCGTCACCACCGATCAGCTGGATTATTTTCATCAAATCGAACGGCTAAGTGGCGCTCACCAGCAATTTCAAGTTGTCCCGCAGTTATCGGACGACACCGTTCTACCGGTGACCAACTCCGAAAGAAAATTTCGGGAGCAAGGCGCGCCGATTTATCGGCTGACGCTACGAAAAACTTCGCCGGTCAAATAAGCTCGCGCGCTCCATTCGTCGCCTGAGAAGTTCAATTCTACTGCGCCGGTTTCGTCCTGCCGAAACAGTTTGATACCGCGGGCGCGAAGTTGCTCAGCCCACTGTTCATTGATCCGTTCGTGCTCCGGAAACTCTCTTGAGGTCGCGATGATCAAGCGCGGCCGAACGGCATCGAGAAATGGAGCCGGGCCGGAAATTCCAGAGTGATGTTGGCCCTTCACAAGGATGTCACTCTGCAGGTCCGAACCATTGCTCAACAACGTGCGCTCCGTTTCTGCGCCGCTGTCCGACATAAACAAAACGAATCTCTCTGGCGGGATTAGTAATCGGATAACCAGCGCTTGATCATCCGCGGTCGCTCCTGCAAAGCCGCGGGGCGGAAACAAAAGATGTGCAATAGCGTCGCGAGACAAATGAAAATTGTCTCCGGCAGCCAACTTTGCAGGTTTGCCTCCGAGTCCTTCCAGCCCAGACACTATTCGGGACAGCTGTCGATGAAGGACCGAACGATCGGGCGCAGGGTTATCGATCAAACGGATTCGTGGGAAATCGCTCAACAATTGCGTAATGCCACCGATGTGCTGCGAATCGCCATGGGTGAGCACCAAACCCGTGAGCTGATTCACGCCAGCCCAGTGCAAATACCCGCGCACGATTCGCTCGTAACTCCGTTCGCTCCCGCAATCGATTAACCAGTCGTGGCCATTCACTCGGACGTGAACGGCCGCGCCCGCACCCAAGTCCAGCACCGTGATCTTGGCAGAGATCCGGCCGCCCCAGTCAGGTTCGCCAACGTAAAAGTGTCCGCCGGGAGTTTGCGCGAACAGATGAACAATGCCGATGACCAGCGTGGCCAGCGTCCAGTTGGCGTTATTGAAAACAACAGCGATCCACGGGAGGAGCGGCGTAGTGATCAGCGACAGAAGCGCAACGGCGAGGACAAAGAATGCAATCGGGACAACGACGAGATTTGCCAGCAAAGAAATCGGCGTGACCAGGTGGAAGTACCAAAGAATTAGCGGCAATGAACCAATCCACGCTGCAAGCGAGACAGATGCACCACCGCAAAACCATTCATAGCTGGAGTGCATCCATCGGCGTGGACCGCGTACCAGGCTTTGTGGCAGAAAAGGATCCGGAGCCGCACGCCGCTGGAGAAGTCTGAACAACGGATCGCCAAACAGCACAATTGCGCCAACCACCGCGAAGGAAAGCTGGAACCCGCTCGAAAACAATTCGTTCGTGTTCCAACAGAGAATGAAAAACGCCGCTGCCGCGAGACTGTTTGGCAAAAATACTCGTCGTTCGAAAAAGTAACTGCCGACGAGGATTGAAGCCATCACAGCCGCGCGTAACGCCGGGATGTGCAGCCCCGTTACCGCCGCATAGAAAAAGAGCGAGGGAATGATGAATGCCGCTGCGCGTTTGCGTGGCAGGCGCGCTACCGCAGCCAGAACCCACAAAAGGGCCGCCACAATTCCCACATGCAACCCAGCGACGGCGAAAAGGTGAATCGTGCCGGTTTGCTGAAACGGCTCCTCGATGTCCTCCGGTGTTTCGTGTCGGATGCCGAGCACGATTCCACTGATGAAACTTTTTACCTCGGGCGCATCGTCCAGACCGCGGCACAACGCGTTTTGCATCCACGTCCGCGACGCTTGTGCAGCGCGCAGGACCGGATTACCGCTGCCGTGGCGGATCAACGTGACGTCCTCTGAATAACGAGCGAAGAGCATTCGGCGGACATCATGCCGCGCCAGATAGGCGCGCATATCGAATTCGCCGGGATTCCGCGGCGGCGCCATTGGCTCGGCAATTCCGAAAATTTTGACTTCATCACCAAACTCCGGCGCGCCTTTCCAACGGACCTGCCAGACTGCGCGCGTGGATTCGGTTTTGCCTTCGAGTTCAATTGACTTCAGCTTCAGCAGGAAAGTTGCGAATCCGCTCGGCACGATCTTCGGCTCATTGATCACGCATCCGACTGCTGTGACGACGCGCGGCCGCTCGCCAAGTTTGTCTGCGAGTTGCTGGCCTGCGGTGTTTGTTGTCGCGAATTTGTGCAGCAGAAAAAAACCAAACGCGACGACGAGATATGTCGCAGCCAATTTCGGCCGGCAGAACGCAACGAGAATGCAGATTGCGAGAACTATTGCTGCTAAAGTCAATACGGTAGATCGTACCGGAACGAACTCGGCCACGATGATTCCGACCGCAGCCATCAACGCCAGCCCGACAAATGGCTGACGCGGCGCACCTAGCAGCTTCATCTAGTCGCAGTTTTCGCTTATTGCGCGTTCGCAGCGCAAGCTGCAATGCAACGCGCCAATCACCGAGATTTGAAGTGAGGAGAAGAGCCGAACGTCCAACAGCATGTCAGATGACCGCACGTTCAGGTTTGAGCGTCGGAGTTCAAGCCTGTTATGAACGTTTGGAACCCGACACGAGCAGCACTGGCCGAGTGGCGTGCTTGAGAACGCCCTCGGTGGCGCTGCCCACCAGCAAATGATACATCGCGCCGTGCCCATGCCTGCCCATCACGATCAAATCGGCGTTGAGCGCGTCGGCTTGATCCAAAATCTCCTCTGCCACCGGTCCGGTCGGCTGGTGCATTGTGACTTTGATGCCGGCTTGCTCGATTTCTTGTTGCCATCGCACAAGCTGCGACTTTTGGCTGTCGCTCTCTGGAATCGTCTGTGGCATTGAGTCGAATCCAGAGCCCGGCACACCCGATACTGGCTCAAGCTCGGGCATTCCCGCCAGGCCAGATTCCAACATGCCTGCCGCGAAAGCAGTCGGCGTCAGTTCTTTCACATGAATGAGATGAATCTCAGCATCGAGAGCTTTGGCAAGCTGTCGTGCCAGATTGATCACCGGAGGCGTTACATCGGAAAAATCAATCGGAACAAGGATGCGTTTCATCTCACGCGGTCGAGCTTACCTGGCGCGCTGCTTAAGCTCAAGATCGTGAAGCAGGCACGATTGCCTGCTTCGCGAGCGCGCCGTAATTTCTCACGTGCAGGGCCTATTCGAGGGAGCACACGAGATTGAAACTGCAAACACCGCCGCGCCGCTCGCCACACGGATGCGGCCGCGCTCGCTCGATGAGTTTGTCTGCGAGGAACACATTCTCGCACCGGGCAAACTTTTGCGCCGCGCAACCGAAGCAGATCGTCTGCCATCGGTGGATTTCTAAGGACCGCCAGGCAGCGGCAAGACCACGCTTGCGCGCGTCATCGCAGAGATGACGCGGAGAAAATTCGTTTGCTTCAGCGGCGCGGAAAGCAACGTCGCCGAAATGCCCCGCCTGCTCGTGCGTGTCGATTACATAGCCTGCTTCATCGTAAATCCCGATCAGCGCATAATCTTTACTGGGGCCGACTTCATGAACGTGTTTAAGAAGTGATCGACTTAAGGTGCGCGCCCTACGCGGAAAAATCATGGCAAAGAGCAACATGCAAATAGGGATTGCGATTACCCCGCCAGCGAGGGCAGCTAGGAGCAACTCGCTCGCTCTCTCTGCAAATCCCAACGCGGCTCGGCGGTAAACAGAGTCCTTGGCAGCGGCAAGACCGAGCGTCACAATCGACAGCAACCCTCTGAACGCGAAGGATCCGAGTGGCGCGAATACGCCACTCCAAAGTCCGCTGCCCAGCGCGCCTAACACGACCGTGCTGATTCCGCCCAAAATCCACTTAGTGCGTGTACTAATCACTTCGTAAGGATTACTCCATCAATATCGATTAAGCCTTGCACGCTATCATGAAGGAGTCTTTCGCTTCAATCTGAAATGAGGATGCACAGTCCGTGAGCGCGCCGTAGTTTGTCGCGTGCAGGACCTGTTCGAGGGAGCACACGAGACTGAAACTGCAAACACCGCTGCGCCGCTGGCCACTCGGATGCGACCGCGCTCGCTCGATGAGTTTGTCGGCCAGGAACACATTCTTGGGCCGGGCAAACTTTTGCGTCGCGCGATTGAGGCGGATCGCCTGCCCTCGGTGGTTTTCCATGGACCGCCCGGCAGCGGAAAGACGACGCTGGCGCGTGTCATCGCCGAGATGACGCATGCAAAATTTGTTCGGATCAGCGGCGTAGAAAGCAATGTTGCCGAAATGCGCCGCGTGCTCGCGGCGGCCACGAATCGTCTACGCACATCTGGACAAAAGACGATTCTGTTCGTGGATGAGATTCATCATTTTAACAAGGCGCAACAGGACATTCTTTTGCCCGACGTGGAGGCTGGAAATCTTCGCCTCATTGGTGCGACCACATACAATCCGTTCTTTTACGTAAACAGCGCGCTGGTGTCGCGCTCACAGGTTTTCCGACTCGAACCGCTCAGCGTCGCGCAGTTGGAGCAGTTGATCGATCGCGCGTTGGCCGACAAAGAGCGGGGCCTTGGAAATTACGACGTGAAGATGGACAGAGACGCGCGCCGGCATCTGGCGAAGTTGAGCGACGGCGATGCGCGCAAATGTCTAAACGCACTCGAGATTGGCGTGCTAACGACGTCGCCTAAGGTAGTGCGACCGTCCCCGGTTGCGTCTGACAAAAGGGTAAGCGAGGACGCTGGTCCTACGATTCGCTTCACGCTCGCAGTTGCCGAGGAAAGTATCCAGCAGAAGGCCGTCGTTTACGATCGTGTCGGCGACGCGCACTACGACACCATCAGCGCGTTCATCAAAAGCATGCGCGGTTCGGATGAGAAAGGCGCGATGTACTGGCTGGCGAAAATGCTGCACGCCGGAGAAGATTTCCGTTTCATCGCGCGACGAATTGTGATCTTCGCCAGCGAAGACGTTGGACTTGCTGATCCCGAAGCGTTGCAGCTTGCGATCGCGACGCAACAGGCAGTGGAATTTGTCGGTATGCCGGAGGCGCGCATCCCTCTGGCACACGCGACCGCTTACATGTGTCGCGCGGCCAAAAGCCGCGAAGCGTACGATTCACTGAACACCGCGACCGAGCAGATCGAGGCGGAGCAAACCAAAGCCGTGCCCGAGCATCTGAAGAACAAGCACTTCCCGGTAAATCCGAAGAGTTAAGTCAAGGCCAATGGCGACTTGATGCCCAAGGCGACGCCTCGCGTGGCGCCATTTGGGCGACCCGCCGAAAAGCTCCGCACGTGTGTCCCGCGAGGCACCTGACACAGCGGACGAGGCGCTCGCGCTCCCTGAAGATCACCATGCAGCGTTCTTCCATGCTCCACATTGCCGCGAGGCCGTATTTCGAAAAACAATTAAGCGCCGATCCATGTGCTCGTAATGAGAACACGAAATTGTTGTCGCGACTTGACGCGGCAATCGAATTTCACTTCGCTATCCTGATGGCTTGGTCGTCACTTTGGCAGCGATTTCAACGATATCTCGTGGAATACCGTCAACTCGGCTTTTCTCTCGACATCAGTCGTATGAAATTTCCGGACGATCTGTTCGAAAGAATGCGGTCGCAAATCGAGCATGCATTTGCGGCGATGCGAGAGTTGGAGGCGGGAGCAATCGCTAATCCGACAGAGAAGCGAATGGTTGGTCATTACTGGCTGAGAAACCCTGCGCTTGCGCCGACGCCGCAAGTACGTTCGGAAATCGAAGACACGATTGGGCGCGTTAAAGCATTCGCGAAAGATGTTCACGCTGGGAAAATCACCGCCGAAGACGGACGACGCTTTAAGCACCTGCTGCACATTGGGATTGGCGGCTCCGCGCTAGGGCCGCAATTCGTGTCAGCTGCGCTCGGCTCGCCAGACGATCCTATGGACATCTGTTTCTTCGACAACACCGACCCTGAAGGTTTTGATCGCGTGTTTGACAGGATAGGAGAGGAGCTTTCACAGACACTCGTGATCGTTGTCTCAAAATCCGGCGGGACAAAAGAGACACGGAACGGAATGCTGGAGGCGGAAGCGAAGTTCGCCGCCAAGGGACTTCGGTTTGCAAGGCACGCTGTCGCTGTGACCGGCGTTGGAAGCGAGTTGGACAAACACGCCGAAGCCAATGGCTGGCTCGCGCGTTTCCCAATGCCTGATTGGATTGGCGGACGCACGTCGGTGATGAGCGCGGTCGGGCTACTACCGATGGCGCTGCAAGGCTCTGACATCGATGCATTCCTCGCCGGCGCTGCGGCCATGGACGAGCGCACCCGCGTACCCGACGTCGCGCAAAATGCCGCCATGCTTCTCGCACTCATGTGGTATCACGCCGGCAATGGAAGAGGCCAGAAGGACATGGTCGTTCTCCCATACAAAGATCGGCTGGCGTTGTTCACCAAATACCTCCAGCAACTCGTGATGGAATCGTTAGGCAAAGAAAAGAATTTGGCGGGCGAGATCGTACATCAGGGCATTGCCGTATACGGGAATAAAGGCTCAACCGACCAGCATTCATACGTGCAACAACTGCGCGATGGCGTTCTGAATTTTTTTGTAACATTTGTGGAAGTGCGCAACGATCGACGCGGCGCGCGGGTTGAAGTCGAGGATGGCATTACGAGCGGCGATTACCTTGGGGGATTTCTGCGCGGGACCCGCAGCGCGTTGTACGAAAAGGGACGGGAATCAATTACCATGAGCATTCCCGAGGTGAACGCGTTTTACATCGGAGCATTGATCGCGCTGTATGAACGAGCAGTCGGCTTTTACGGCTCGCTGGTTAATATCAATGCGTACGATCAACCCGGCGTCGAAGCGGGCAAGAAAGCGGCGAGTAACCTGTTGCAGCTCCAGATGCAAGTGCGCGAAGAGCTTTCCGGCGAAGGTAAGACTGCCGAAGAGATCGCGCGCTCAGTCGATGCTGACCCGGAGGACGTTTTCCACTTGTTACGGCACCTGGCGAGCAACGATTCACGGATCGAGGTCGCAGCCGGCGATGAAGCTGCGGATGATCGGTTTTCGCTCGGAAAATCCGAGTAATTGTACAGCTATGACGGACAATGCTTCGGAAGCTCCAACAGACTCCTTGACCCTGCCGTGGAGTGACACCGTTCGTTTCGTCAGACAACTCAGTCACGATTTGCGCAATGATTTGAACGCGATCGAGCTGCAGTCGGCTTACATCAGTGAACTGACGCAGGATCAGGAACTGACAAATGAGATTAAGCGTCTGCGTGAAGTCGTCTCTGGCCTGAATTCGACACTGCAACTGCTTTCAAGAGCAGTCGGAGAGATTGCACCGAATGTGATTACTTATCCGGCCGGTGAATTTTTGGCCGACATGCGCACGCAGGTTGAGCGCAATTTTTCGAAGGAAAACCACGAGATCACATGGGACGTGCAACTTCAGGACGGGATGCTGAATATCGATCCGCAGCTGTTCCAGGAAGTGTTTGTGGAGCTTTTTGCGAACGCATTCCAGCACGCTCGCGGCAAGGGCGCACTGGTAGCAAGAGCCAGAATCAGCGATGGCTGCTTCCTGTTCAGCCTCCACGAACCAAAACCGGTTTTCTCTTCGGATACGCGAAATTGGGGGCGGGAACCACTCCACAACATCAGACAGAGACATTATGGCCTTGGTCTGAACCGCATCCGCGCTATCATGGAAGCGCACGGCGGAGAGTTACACGCTCAATACGATCCCAAAGCCGCGACGCTCGTTTCAACGGTGACACTCCCGATGTCGAGCCGGCAATCCGAACATGGTTGAACCTCATGGCGTTCTTGCACTTTAAGCAACTGCAGCCCAGTGCACGTGCGTAGTACCAGCGGCGCAAAATAATGAAAACTGAGAACCATCGCGTTCTGATCATCGACGACGAGCGGCCGGTGTTGATGACGGTGGATGCCTTACTCAAGCGGCATGGTTATCACGTGGATGCCGCGGCCACAGCGTCGCAGGGCCTGAAGTTGCTGAAATCAAATTCGCCATCGCTCGTTTTGCTAGACCTGCAACTGCCGGACGCCCATGGGTTGGAAATGCTCGATCGGATCAAGACCGAGTTGCCCAAAGCGCAGGTGATCATTCTCACGGCGCACGACTCGCTGCATAACGCCATCGAGTCGATCAAACGCGGCGCGTACCATTTTATCAGCAAGCCGTATGCGCCGGAGGAACTTCTGAGCCTCGTGGAGAAAGCATTGGAGAAACAGTTCCTGCTCCGGGAAGCTGAAAAACTACGGGAGAAGACTGAGCAATTGGAGAAGAGACTGGAGATCGCGGAAGCGCGACCTGCCCCAGTTTTCAAGAGCAAACCGATGCAGGAAATTGAGGAACTGATCGGGGCGATGGCGCCGTCGGAAGCGAACGTTCTCATCGCAGGCGAAAGCGGCGTCGGCAAGGAAGTGATCGCCAACACTATTCACGCCCGCAGTCGGCGTGCTGGACAACCGATGGTGAAGCTCAATTGCGCTGCGTTCCCACAAACGATGATCGAGGGAGA
>WNFW01006642.1_pt1 | contig 11244 bp, 12 predicted proteins | sample 5400131 | NCBI WGS metagenome assembly WNFW01 (sample SAMN13153362, study PRJNA577476) | soil metagenome | isolation source: 20 cm soil or saprolite under grassland replicate 1 | place: USA:California | collected 2016-06-15
TGGTCGAGGACCGGGAGGCCCTCTGGATTGCGAAGTTCAATCGTCGGGATGACAAGTGGAACCAGGCGCGAGTCGAGCACGCGATGCTCACGCTCGCGCGCGAGTGCGGCCTTTCGGTCGCCCAGAGCAGACTCACTCAGATCGCCGATCGCGATGCGCTGCTCGTCAAGCGCTTCGATCGGGAGCACTCGGACCAGGGCTATCGACGAGCACGAATGCTCAGTGCGCTGACGCTGCTACGCGCCGAGGACTCGCACCTGGACCGCGATCGCTGGTCTTACCCAGCACTTGCCGAGGAGCTGCGACGCCTCTGCGCGCAACCGAGGCTCGATGCGCCCGAGCTCTTTCGACGCATGAGCTTCAACGCGCTCATTTCAAACCTTGACGATCATCCGCGCAATCACGCCGTGATCGCCATGGACCAGGATTGGAAGCTCTCGCCGGCGTACGACCTCACCCCATCGATCGTGGTGAGCCTCGAGCGACGCGATCTTGCCATCATCTGCGGGGACCGGGGCCGCTACGCGCAGGCGGAGAATCTGCTCTCCCAGTGCGAACGCTTTCTGCTCTCGCGCGCTGAGGCAACCCGTGTCGTAAGCGACATGGAGGCAACCGTGCGGCAAAGGTGGCACGAGGTGGCCCGCCGAGAGGGCGTAAGCGAGGAGGACTGTCAGCGCATCTCCAGCGCCTTTGTGTACAAGGGCTTTCGGCTGTCCCTCCAGCCGGATGTGTGAGTCCGCAAGCGTTGTTGCAGAGTACACGGATACGGTTGGCGAACCGCCTTGTCGGGCGCAATACGAATAACCCCGCGACGGACAGTCGCGGAGCTCTGCGGGCCTGGTGTTAGGATACCGCCGCAACGAGTTCAATCTGAGCCGTATGTCCATGAGCTCGCGATAACCGCTCGTCGCATGTCAGCAACGGAGCAGCGAGTGCCTCGGCAAGCGCCACATAGGCCGCGTCGTACGCTGACATGACCGACCGTAGACCCCAGACTCGACCGAGCAAGGGACGGTGAGCGTGTCGCTCGATAAAGAGCTGCTCGAAGTCCGCAAGGGCAACATCCGCGCGTGCTGGCGTGATTTGACGGGCGTGCAGCAGGCGGCGCAACACCTGCGTCACCTCTATGTCGATGAGATGCGGCGCATGCATGCGCTGCCTCGCGTCGAGCGCTCGAACTGCAATGCGGTCCGCTCGGTCGGTCCGCAGTACCAACTCGACGGCAACCGACGCATCAAGAACAATCAACGAGCGTCGCGCTCCTCGCGCAACACTTGAGTCGGCGACAACTTGCCGGTATAGCGCTCTCGCTGATTCAAGCGCTCAAGCATCTCTTCCGGCGTCGGCTGCTCAGCAATCTTGCGCACCTCGCGCACGAGAAAGTCCGAAAGAGATAGGCCAGCCATCGCCGCCCTTGCCTTCAGCTGCCGATGGAGTAGATCCGGGACGTGCCGCAACTGAATCATCTTTGCCATGTGCACAAGTCTACTCACATGTGAAGCACATGTCCAGGTGCGTGTCGCCCCTACAAGGCGAATGTCGGCGGTTCGAGCCAGCGCTCATAATGCCTGATGCGGGGGTCCTCCTCCGATGGGTGTTATCCCGATGCCGTAACCGTAATGTGGAGATTCCAACTGCCATGTCCCGATTCCGCGATTGCCTGATGGTGCTTGCGGCGGCGCTCTGGGGCGCCTCGGCGGCCGTGTCCGAGCCGCGCGCTGCGAGTCCTGCCGACGGCACGCTCACGGCCATCGTCGGCGCGACGGTCGTGCATCCGGAGCTCGAGGGTGCGGCCGCGAGCTCATCCGACAGCACCGTGATCATCGCGGGCAAGCGCATCAAGGCCGTGGGGCCTGCGGCCACGACGAGGGTGCCGCGCGGCGCGCGGGTGATCGACGGCCACGGCAAGTGGGTCATTCCCGGCCTGATCGATTCCCACGTGCACTTCTTCCAGTCGGGCAATCTCTACACGCGGCCGGACGCCGCCGACTTCGGCGCGTGGCGGCCGTATGCAGCCGAGGTGCAGCGCAACCAGGCCCGGCTGCCGCAGACTTTTCGGGTCTGGCTGGCGAGCGGCGTCACCAGCGTTGCGGATGTCGGCGGACCCTTCTGGAATTTCCAGGTGCGCGATGCCGCCCGCAACAGCGCCGCGGCGCCCCGCGTCGCGGTCACCGGGCCGCTCATCTCGATGGTGGAGGATCCGAAGTTGGACCTGGGCGATCCACCGATCGTGCGGATCAACTCCGCGGAGGAGGCACGGCAGCTGGTGGCACGCGAACTGGAACGCAAGCCCGATTACATCAAGGTGTGGTTCATTCATCGCGCCGCTGACGATCTCGCCGCGCAGCAAGCAATCGTACGCGCCACCGCGGAGGCGGCGCACGCGGCGGGCCTGCGGCTCGCGGTACACGCCACCGAGCTGCTGGTGGCGAAGTCCGCGCTGCACGCCGGCGCGGACTACCTCGTACACTCCGTCGAGGACGAACCGGTGGACGAGGAATTCCTTGCGCTGGCCCGCGAGCGCCACATCCTTTACTGCCCGACGCTTTTCGTCCGCATGGGCTATTTCTATGCGCTCTCGGGCGCCTGGCAGGCCACCGAGGCGGAGCGGCGCCTCGCCGACCCACAGGTTCTGGCCGGCCTGCGGCTCGATGAGGTGCCCCGCGACAAGCTCCCCGAACGGGTCGCGCAGCTCCTGAGCGAGCACCGCGAGGTGACGGCGCCGACGGTGGCCATGCAGAACCTGCTCAAGGTGTGGAATGCCGGCATCACCGTGGTCATGGGCACGGACGCCGGCAACATCGGCACGCTGCACGGGCCGGGTGTGTTTCGCGAGATGGAGCTGATGCAACGCGCCGGGCTCACGCCACTGCAGGTGCTCAGATCCGCCACCGTCAACGGCGCGGCGACCATGGCGCTCAGCGACCTCGGCAGCGTCGCCGCCGGCAAGCTTGCCGACCTGGTGGTGCTGGATGCCGACCCTCTCGTGGATGTCGCGAACCTAAGTCACGCCAGCTTCGTGTTCAGGAACGGGCACGCGTTCACGCCCGCAGAGCTCATGAGCTCCCTGCACTGAAGGCTCGCTGTCCAGGGTCGAGAACTTGTCGATTGCTGGTAGAGACGCTGCAACGGTCTCGAGGTGACGCGAGCTATCGGCGTTGTAGTGGGGTTAGCCCTACCTCGAGCGCGCAGGGAACGCTCAACATCGCCGAGATAACATCACACCCACGTGTGGTTGATTGCGGTTGGAATATCGGGCGCGTAGGATCCGCCCGCGGACGGTTGACCAACAGATCTTCCGCAACCACAAAAGGACTCGGGGCAGGGAGGCTCCGGATGACTGCGCTTCCTGCTCCGCTCACGCTCGCGGAGGAGGAAACGACATGACATCCCGCATGGCAGGACGGATTCTGGTTACAACGTTGTTGCTATCGCCGCTCGCGGCGCGAGCCGCCCCCGGCGACGGATTTCCCTTTCTCGAGGCCACGGTGGCGCAGCTGCAGGCTGAGATGGCCTCCGGCCGTCTGACCTCGGAGCAGCTGACGCGTGCATACATCGGGCGTATCCACGCGCTGGACGCAAGCGGTCCCGGGGTCAACTCCATCATGGAACTCAACCCCGACGCGCTGGCGGCGGCCCGGCAGGCCGACCAGCAGCGCCGACACGGCGTGGTGCTCGGACCCTTGCACGGCATCCCGGTACTCTTGAAGGACAATATCGACACCGGCGACAGAATGCAGACCAGCGCGGGCTCCTTCGCACTGGTGGGAACGCCCGCGGTGCGCGATTCCACGGTCGCGGCCAACCTGCGCGCCGGGGGTGCCGTGATCCTCGGAAAGACCACCCTGTCGGAGTGGGCGAACTTCCGCTCTTTCGAATCGAGCAGCGGCTGGTCGGGTCGTGGCGGAGAGACTCATAACCCGTACGGTATCGACCGCAATGCGTGTGGCTCGAGTTCCGGTTCGGGCGCGGCGGCTTCGGCCAACTTCGCCACCGTGTCGATCGGCTCGGAAACCGACGGCAGCATCGTCTGTCCGGGCAATGCGAACGGCGTGGTGGCCCTCAAACCGACGGTCGGACTCACGAGCCGAGCGGGTGTCGTGCCCATTTCGCACACGCAGGACACGATCGGTCCACACACGCGCACCGTGGCCGATGCGGCGGCGGTGTTGAGCGTGATCCAGAGCCGCACCTATGACGGTCGAGACCCCGCAACCGGCAGCGTACCGCTGGGCTGGCGCGGTCGCTTTACCCGCCCGACCAACATCCCCACCGATTACACGCGGTTCCTCGACCCGAATGGATTGAAAGGAGCGCGGATCGGCATCACGCGCGTGGGGCTGAAGGGATTCACCAATGTTACGACGCCCGCCCCCGTGACCGCGGCGATCGAAGCGGCCTTCAAGGCGCTCAGCGACGCCGGCGCGACCGTCATCGATCTGGACGCGGCGGGATTCACTTTCGCGCCCGCGGCGGGCGAGTTCGGGATATTGCTCTATGACTTCAAGAACGACCTCGCTGCCTACTTTGCCACCCGCCTCGGCGTGCCCGTGGCCGGCGGAACGCTGCAGACGGCCATCGACTTCAATAACGCCCACGCGGATGTCGAGATGCCGTTCTTCAATCAGGACATCTTCGACCTGGCGAACTCGCTGAACACCACCGACCCCGACGCGCCGCAGGACCCCGGTCTCTTTGGCAGCAACAGCGCCGGCATGGCCTCCTACAACATCGCGCTCGACCTGGATCAGGCAGCCGGCGTCAGCATGGACCAGGCGCTGAGCATGTTCCATCTGGACGCGGTGGTGTCGGCGACCGACAACCCGGCCTGGTCCACTGACCTGGTTTACGGCGATCACTTCATCTTCGGAACCTCGGGCCTCGCAGCCGGGCCGGGATATCCCATCGTGCAGGTGCCTGCGGGCGCGGTGTTCGGTGTACCCCTGGGTATCAGCTTCTTCGGCACCGCCTTCAGCGAGCCGACGCTGATCAGGCTCGCGTCCGGCTACGAAGCGGCGACCCGGGCGCGCGCGCACAACCTGCCGACGTTCGCGGCGACGGTGCCTTTCGACCATATCGAGGGCCCGCTGCAGCAGGCCGCTGCGGGCGAGTTGCAGTCAGGGGCGTCGGCCGTGTTGTCGTCCCCCGCTGTTCAAGGGGCGGCTGCTGTCGCGGGAGCAACTGCTGCAGCCGCGCCCGAGCAGGCCACGAGTGCGAAGGCCAGGAAGGCGCTGCACCACCTGTAGGGCCATGGTGTTCGGGATATCGGGGTGGGTATCGGGCCGGCGCGGGTGACCGCGCCGGCCCCGCGGTTGGTTGCGATGTTGGAAGGCCAGGGGCGCTTCTCGCCCAGACTCCTGGGATTTGCGCGTGGGCGCGTCAGTGTGTAATCATATACACACGCGTTTAAACCTGGAGCGCCCGCTGCAATGAGCAAACGCATCAATGTGATGATTGATAAGGATACTTGGGGGTTCCTCGAGCGGGTTCCGGCCGGCGAGCGTAGCCGCGCCATCAACGAGGCGTTACGCGCCTGGGTCACTCGGCGCCGGCGCAACGATGCGGTGCGTGAGATGGAGGCCCTGCGTACACGGCTGCCGAAAATCAGCACGGACGAAGTGACGAGGTGGATTCGGGAGGATCGGCAGCACGGCCACTGAAGATGCCGATTCCGCTCGTAGTGCCTGACGCGTCGGTCCTGCTCAAATGGGTGCTGGCACCGGATGACGAGCCGGACGCGGACAAGGCGCTACTTCTACGCACTGCGATCGTGGATGACGCGGTACGCGCGCTCTTGCCGGCGCTGTGGCTCTACGAAGTCGGCAATACGATCGCACGGCGTTTCCCGACGCACGCTTTGGACTGGCTGTCTGCACTGATGAAGTTTGGGCTCGAGGAGGCACCGGCCTCTCATCCCTGGCTTGCGAAAACCGTCGAATTGACCCGCCGCTTCGACGTGTCCTTCTACGACGCGGCCTATCACGCGGTCGCGCTCGTGCACAACGGGCTGTTCGTGACGGCCGATACCCGGTATGTCAATCAGGTTTCGGAGCCGGGATCCGTCATGGCACTCAGTGAGTGGCAGCCGCCGCGCACTCGAGCATCGCGTCCTGGCAGGCAGAAATCGCCATTGTGAGCGAAGAGGATCCGTCGGGGTCTTCTGGATATGGGCACCCATACCATGTATCATGGCTCGCCATATGAAGACCACGCTGGAAATCGCTGACCCGTTGCTCAAGGAAGCCAAAGTCCTCGCGCGGGCGGAGGGAACAACGGTTCGGGCGCTCGTGGAACGCGGGCTGCAGCTCGTATTGTCCGAGCGTCGCCGGCGTCGAGCCTTCAAGCTGCGAGACGCGTCCGTGGATGGCAAGGGGCTGCATCCGGACGCGACGGGCCGTCCGTGGGACGAACTTCGCGCGCGCAGCTACGCGGGCCGCGGCGGTTGATCGCTGTCGATACAAACATCCTTGTCTATGCGCATCGACGCGACAGCCAATGGCATGAGCAGGCGGCCGCCTGTGTGCGCGAGCTGGCCGAGGGCACTTCCTCGTGGGCCCTGCCGTGGCCCTGCCTGCACGAGTTCCTGGCGATTGTCACACACGAGCGGATCTTCTCGCCTCCTACGGCCCTTCCCAAGGCGCTCGAACAGGTCGCGGCGTGGCTGGAATCGCCCACGCTCGTCGTTCTCGCTGAGACCGCCGGCTACTGGGGTGTGCTGGCGCGAGTGGCGGAACGGGCGAAGATTACCGGACCCCGCGTGCACGATGCGCGGGTCGCTGCCCTCTGCCTTCACCACGGAGTACGGGAGCTGTTGAGCGCCGATCGGGACTTCAGCCGCTTCAGCGACTTGAAAACCCGAAATCCGCTGGTGGCACCATAGAGACCCCGATCAGCCGAACCGCACCGCCAGCATCGAGACCGACCCGCCATCCATCCCCTCCACCGGGAAGGTGACCGGCTCGCCCGCGAAACTCGCGCCGAGGACGTACAGCAGCGGCAGGTAGTGCTCGGGTGTCGGGACGGAGAGCAGGGCATCCTTTCCCAACGCGCCGTAGTCGATGAGCGGCGCGTGCTCGCCGGCCTCGAGCCGCGCGCGCACCGCCGCCTCGAAGCGCAGCGCCCAGTCGTAGGGCTCCTGCGGATGTCCGCCCCAGGCGTAGGCGTGCAGGTTGTGCACGACATCGCCGCTGCCCACGATGAGAATGCCCTCATCGCGCAGCGGGCGCAGACGCACGCCGAGCTCATGGTGGAACGCCGCAGGGCGTGTCTCATCGATACTCAGCTGCACGACCGGAACGTCAGCTTGCGGAAACACATGGCGCAGCACCGACCAGCTGCCGTGGTCGAGCCCCCAGGATTGATCGGCGAGGACGGCGAGCGGCGCGAGCAGCTGCTGCACGCGCGCGGCCAGGGTGGCATCTCCGGGCGCCGGATAGCGCACCTCGTACAACTCGCGCGGGAAGCCGCCGAAATCATGGATGGTGCGTGGCGTCGCCATGGCGGTCACGGCGGTGGCCGGCACATACCAGTGGGCCGAGATCGAGAGCACCGCGCGCGGGCGTGGCAGAGCGGCGCCGAGCGCGCTCCAGGCGCGCGTCCAGGGGTTCGCTTGCAGCGCGTTCAGCGGGTTGCCGTGTCCGAGGAACAGCGCCGGCAGGCGTGCGCTCATGCTTATGCGCGCTGCGAGAGCAGCTGCACCGCCGCCTGGTACAGGCGCGCCCGCAGCGCGAGGCGTTCGCTCGCGCGGGTCACGTAACGCACCGCGATCTCCACGCCGCCGGCCGCCGGCCGCACGGCAATTCCGGGCTGCGCCGAGAACGCCGCGCCGCCCTGGCCGCGCGCCGCGCGCCGCCATTCCTGCTCCGCCTGGGCGGTGCTGGGCGCCGTCGCCGCCGTCACTTCCTTCTGGATCGCGTCCGCGACCGCGTGCGGGTCGCGGTCGTACGGCACCATCACCGAGAGCTCATCCCACAGCCACTGGCCGGAGGTCGAGAAGTTGAAGTAGTGACCTGCGGTGGCGAAGCTGTTGGTGAAGGTCACGCGCCGCCCGGTGGGGCGGCCGGCGTCGGTCCAGTTACCGGTCTCGAGCAGCACGGTGCGAAACATACCGAGCTCGACCACCTCACCGCTCACGCCGTTGATCTCGACCCAGTCGCCGATGCGCATGCCGTTCCGGCGAGACCGAGCATGGTGCCCAGCTGCCCCGGTATTCCGATCAGCACCAGGAGGATGACCACCACGCCGACGATCTGCAGCGCGACGCCGACCACGTTGCGCAGCGTGGCGAGCTGGCGGCGGTCGACACGCGCCTGCCCGAGCAGCCGTTCCAGCCAGCGGTCCGCGAACTGCAGCAGCAGGATTGCCGCCAGCACGATCGCCACGCTGATCAGGCAGGCGTGCAGGATGGCGCGCTCCTGTCCGGCCACGATCGCATCCCACCGGCCGTAGATATCGGCGAGGCGCCGGCGCGCCGTGATGCGCTGGTCGCGAAGCGTCAGACGGTGCTGCTCGGCTGCGATCTGGCGCGTGATGTTCAGGAGCGTCGGGGCGCCGCCGGCGCGCGCCGCGGCGCCTGCCGCGACGCCGGGAACCGCGCCGGCAGCGGCCTTGGCGGCAGGCGCTGCCGATGGGGGATTCGCCGCGGCCGAAGTGACAGCGGCGCTGCCCACGCCCGGGGCGCGCCGCGCGGCGCGGCCGGCGAGTTCGGGAACAGTCTGTTTGCTCGCGGCGAGCTCGGCAACGATCTGTTGGCGCTCTGCCGCCAGCTCTCTGGCGCTGTCGGCGGCGTGTTGCTGCGCTTCGGCGAGCGCCTCGCGCCTCTCACGCACGGCGTACCAGCTGCGCACCTGGCCCACCAGGCCGCGCAGACTGCCGAACCGGCTCGGCGCAGCCGCCACGGGGGTCGCCGCGGCATTGCGTTCCGTGGCGTCGTGCTCCTGCTGCATCATCTGGATGCGCTGATGCACGTTGCCGCCGGCCTGCAACAGATCGTTGTCCGCTTCCTGTACTTCGTCCTGCGCGAGTTCCAGTTGCGACTGGGCCAGATCGAGCCGGTCCTGGGTGGCAGGCTTGTCGGCATCCGCAGCCTGGGCGAGCGCGCCGCTCAGGCGCTTGACCTCCTGTGCGTCATGCTCCTGCTCTTTCTGGGCGCTCAGCAGGCGCTCCTGGATCTGAACGGCCTCGGGGCTGAGCACCGGCGGATGCGCCTCGATGTTGCGGATGGCGCCGCTGAAGGCCAGGTCCAGCTCGTGATCGGTGAGTTGCACCGCCGCCTGCGCCAGCGGCTGCTCCTCGGCGGTGGTGGCGAGGCGCGCCAGGCGTTTGGCCGTCAGGAACGTGTTCTGATCGATGACGGGCATCGCACTGGCAGCGGGCGCCTTGGCCGCGGCCCGCTGTGCGCGCACCGCGTTCGCAGTGGGACTCGTGGTCCACAGCCCATAGGCGACGGCGGCGAGCAGAGCCACGAGCACCGCCGCGGCCGCCTTCTGCAGTACGCTCATGCGGCTATGATGCCACGCACACCTCGCGTGCGGCTTGCGGTGAGCGTGTCAGCCGCGCGGGTCAATAGGCGAAAAAAGGCCCCATGTTGCCCGAGACGCTGTTGCCCTCGATGGCGATAAACACCTTGTGACCATAGAAAAACGGCAGACCCAGGTCGAAGCCCATCGCATCGGGGTTGGTGCCGCCGAGATTGCTGAACGCAGCGTAACTCGTGTTTGAGAACAGCGTTTCCGCATTGGCCACACTGAAGGCCGCCGCCAGCATGGTGGCGGTGGTGCCCTGAAGCGTCGCAGTCTCGCTCATGGTCGAGGCCGGGCAGTAGAACCCCGTGGCGGTTGTGCATGGCACCAGTGAGCTGTCGGTGAAGAAATTGCCGTTCGAGCCGCTGTCCAGGTAGCCGTCTGCATAGGCAATGCCCTTATAGGTCCCGGTGATGAATCCGGTAGTCGGGTCTTCGGGCAGCACCGTGGCCGTCCCCAGTGCGTTATTGGTCCGCGTGCCGATGCCAAACACCAGCGATCCGGATACGGTCGTGGTGCCGGCGCTGCCGACGGCCGGCAGGTCGATGATCACGCCGTTGTTGTCGGTGCCGAACAGGATCACCGGGTTCGGGAGCTGCTGCATGACGCTCGCAGTCGCATCCGCGCACGTGCTCGGTGTCGGACAGCTGTAGTAAATCGCGAACTGTGGGTGACCCGAGGTCGGGATCGGACAGTTGCCGGCGCTGTTGCAGTCATCGATGAAGGGGCCGACGCCCAGGATGCCGTTGGCGCCGAATGCGGCCACGGTGTTCTCCGTCGTAGTGCCGGGGCCGCAATCGGGGGGGATGGTCGGGTAGGTCGTATCACCGATGATCTGGACGTTGACGCCCGTCGCCGTCTCCCCGGACACCGGGAGCTGGATGTCCGCCACCGCGACTGAGCCGAAGCTCGTGCCGTCGGCGAACTCCAGGCATTCCGCCATCGGGTGTCCCCCGGTATCCATTGCTGCCGGCAGCGCGACGGTGAGCGGCGCATCGGCGAGGATCCGCAGCCCGATTGAGCCGGTGTCGATCTCGATGTGATCGATGGTCTGGCAGGTCATGGTGCCCGGCACGCAGACCTTGACGCTGATGAAGGGGGTGTTGACCGCTGTGAAGGTCGCGGCCGGGGGTCCGGCGTCGACTGTGACGGTCTCGACGTTGTTCGGCGGGGGCGGCGGGGTAGTCAAGCCGCCGCCGCCACCGCCGCAGGCGGCCAGGAACCCCAGTTGGATCAAAGCAAGAGCAACGGACTTGCGCACGGGTTTGCCTCGCTGTCGGTGGCGTGTATCAGGCGGCGTGGATCAATTGATCGCGCTGACGGAGAAATTCTGCGGCAGCAGGTCCGGCGCCCACGCGCGGCCGAAGAACGAGCGCAGGCGTCCGCTCGACTGCACGACGAGCCCGGGCTGCTCGATGGCGAGGTGCCGGTGGCCGCCGAGGTGCGGTGCGCTCGCGGCCTGCGCGTACTGTCCGTAGTAGTCCCCCAGCATCTGGCGCAGGTCCGGGATTCCGGGGCCGCGCCAGGTCACGGCGAATACCTTGCCGTCGGGCGAGAGGTATTCACGCACCACCGTGCCGTTGGAGCTCGTGATCTCGTGCACCGTGAATCCCGCGCTCGCGCTGATGCGCAGCGCCCCCTTCATCCTGGCGAGATCCGCCTCGACTGAGGTGGCATCCCCGCCCAGTGCCGCCAGGGCGGGCGCGGCGGCGGTCAGGGCCAC
>WNFW01003258.1_pt1 | contig 11242 bp, 4 predicted proteins | sample 5400131 | NCBI WGS metagenome assembly WNFW01 (sample SAMN13153362, study PRJNA577476) | soil metagenome | isolation source: 20 cm soil or saprolite under grassland replicate 1 | place: USA:California | collected 2016-06-15
CCCTTCGTTTTTGGAAAGGCCGCGAGATGACTCGCATTGCTCTTCGCGAGCTCGCAAATGTAGCGCCTCTGGAAGAAACAACTGCTGAGCTTTCGCAGGTGGCGGAAATTTGTATCCGCAATGTTTTCGAACATTGGAATGCGGAATTCCGGCGGCAATATGGTTCGCCCAAGGCAGAATTTGCAATTCTGGCGCTGGGCAAGCTTGGGGGGGGCGAGCTGAATCACAGCTCGGACGTCGACCTTCTTTTTCTCTACAGTGAGGACGGCCAGCTCACGGCGCACATTTCGTATCACGAATTCTTCAACCGATTGGGAAAAGAAATCCTCGAAACATTTTCGACGAGGCATCGCGCTGGCTCACTTTTCCGCGTCGATCTTCGCCTTCGGCCGGAAGGCTCCGCGGGTCCCTTGGCCCGTTCTCTCGCGAGCATGGAAAATTACTATGCCGGCTTCGGCGAAACGTGGGAACGCCTTGCACTGATCAAGGCGCGCGGAATCGGCGGCAGTCGTGAACTGGCTTACGAATTCTTGCGGCAACATCAGCCTTTCATTTATCCCAAAAGCCCGTCGTCGGATTTGCTGGATGAAATCGCCAGCATCAAGCGGCGTATCGAGCGCGACATCGTCGGCGCGGACAAGCTCGAACGCGACGTAAAACTTGGACGCGGTGGTATTCGCGAACTCGAATTCATCGTGCAGACCTTGCAACTGATCCACGGAGCGCGTCATCCTTTCCTGCAGGAAACAAGCATGCTCAAGGCGCTGCGGGCCCTGCGCCAATTGGACCTTCTTCCGCGAGATGAAGTACTGACTTGCGATAACACCTATCGGTTTCTCCGCCGTGTAGAGCACCGTTTGCAGATCGAAGCCGAGCAGCAAACGCATATCGTTCCTCGAGACCGTGAAGCTTTGCGACGCCTTGCTCTGAGCCTCCGGTTTTCATCCAGTGAAGATTTCACTACGGCGCTGCAAGAAAGGATGCGCGCCGTACGTCCCATTTTTGAGCGGATCGTTTCAGGAACCTCGACAGTCCCGACCAAGGCGGACGACCTTGAAATTTTCATCGACCAAAAAGGTGCGGCCAAGGCGCTATCCGATCTCGTGCAAGGTGCTGCAAGTTTCCATATCGCGCCACGAACACGGCAGGTATTTCGCAAGCTGCGGCCAGCCTTGCTAGAGTGGATTGCAAAGAGCGCAGACCCTGACGCGACGCTGAATCAATTCGTTCGGCTCGTGGAAGGTTACGGTTTGCGCAGTCTGTTTTTTGAGCTTTTGGTGGCAAATCCTCGATTACTGGAGTTGGTTGTAAAAACCTTCGATGCCAGTCGTTTTGCTGGCGATCTTTTGATTCGCCGTCCCCAGCTTCTCGAAGACATTACCCGGGATCCAACGTTTGATGAACCGCGATCGGTAGCAGAAAATTTGAGGCGACTTGATTCGTTAGGCGCAAATACGAACAATCTCGACCCAATACGCGCCTACCGGCAGCGGCAAATGTTGCGCATCATCCTGCGTGACGTGCTCGGACTCCTCCAACCAGCAGCGACCTTTGCCGAGCTTGCCGATGTCGCAGAAGCGTGTCTGGCTTTTGTCGCGAGACTCGTCGCCAGCGAGCAATTGACCATCATCGCGCTCGGAAAATTTGGAGGACGCGAGATCAGCTACGGCGCAGACTTGGACGTTTTGTTTGTCGGCAAGGACGTCCGCGCGGCACAGAATCTCATGACCGCCATGGCGCAACCAACTGCAGAGGGAAATATCTGGCCGCTGGATGCGAGGCTGCGCCCTGAAGGCGAAAAAGGCCCGGTTGTCTGCGCTCTTGAAACTTATGAGTCGTACTACGCAAGCCGCGCACAACCTTGGGAATTGCAGTCGCTGACTCGGGCCCGCGCGGTCAGCGGACCGTTGCAAAATGGTTTCATGGACATTGCCAAACGCGCATGGCGTCGCGCATGTGAGGATCCCGAGCTTCTCGGAAAAATTGACGACATGCTCGAGCGCATCCGGCGGGAACGCGGAAGTGGATCGGATTTTATCGACTTGAAGACCGGAAACGGCGGCATCATAGAAGCGGAATTTCTCATTCAAGCGTTACAGATGCGCGGGAACATCTGGGAACAAAACTGGGAGCGCGCCGCCGATCAATTACAGGAACGTGGGCTTCTGAACAGGCCAGATGTTGCGAAGCTCAAAAATTCTTATGCGTTTTTGCGCCGCTGCGAACTGGTCCTGCGTCGCTATGACAATAGAGGAGTTTCAACGCTTCCCAGCGATCCACACGAACAGCGAAAGTTTGCTATCCGTTTTGGCTTTCGCGAATTTGACGCTTTCCGTCGCGATTATCTTGATGCTCGCGATGCGGTTCATACACTGTACGAGCAGCACATTACGCGGGCTTGACGGCTGTGACGATTAACGTTCGCCCAAGCAGCAGCTTCGGCGAATTCATCGCTCGAACAGCCCAGGCATTCCGCTCGTCCAGCGTCTCCTAGGTGTTCTTATCACAATGACAAACGATCCAGTTTGCAGAGCGCAGAGGAACGATCAGAAATGGAAATGCCAACAGGGAGCGGCGTTGGTATTTATCCACCGTCACTTTCAAATCGTAGAAACCGGCGCTCAGAAGAGCGTGCGATAGATAGAAACAACTCACCGGATTGATGTGGCCGCGCGTGGTGTGAGTGTCGGATTCATCAGCCGCTAAAGGCCCAAACAAATGATAAAAACCGGAGGACAGATAGCGCAGACGAGATCGCAGATTCAAAATGTTTGGGGTCGAACACACTGCAACACCATCGGTTGCAGAACACGATAAATTTCCCGGATGACCGCCCGATAATTTTCCAAGTGCTCGATTGTTCCGACGCATGTAACGAGCGCGAAACGTTGCTCGCTGTACAGAAATTGACGATTCAGGTCGACGGTGTCGATCCTGGAACCGGGAAGGGAAAGCAATTTATCGGGGTAAGCGCAGCCAAATGATCGAAATGGACAATGCGCCTGAACCAGCCGCAACAATTCCCTGTCCCGCTGCCAACATCGAGATAATCTCCGCTCGATGGCATGGCAGGTGCGGCCGCGATCGCGCGAAGAACGCCTTGATGAATCCCCGAAGTGCTTAGCTCGGAACTCTCGCTAAGTCGGCGCCGCTTTCTCCCAAAGATCTTTCGGTAAAGATTTTTGGTGAGCCTTCGAGTGCGCACAACGATTGTGAACCGTTTCCAATCGTGCCAACACCGGCAATCGCCTGCGAATCGGTCAGCCTGGAATACCCTTGAGCATCTCAGCGTTGGTCGGGAATTTTTTCACAAACATCAAGAGTCGCTGAATCGCTTCCTCTGGTTTGTGTCCGGCCAGGCCTCGTCGAATAAGATTGATTTTCTCCAGCTCCCAGGGTTGCAGCAGCAACTCTTCCCGTCGTGTGCCAGAGAGAAAAATATCCACCGCCGGATAGATCCGCTGATCGCTGATTTTTCGATCCAGCACCATTTCCATATTTCCGGTGCCTTTGAATTCCTGAAAGATCAGTTCGTCCATGCGGCTGCCGGTTTCGATCAACGCTGTAGCAACAATCGTAAGAGAGCCGGCTTCTTCAGTATTACGCGCGGCGGCAAAAATCTTCCGTGGAATTTCCATGGCGCGCGCATCGATACCGCCGCTCATCGTCCGGCCTCCGCCGGACATCGCATTATTAAATGCGCGAGCGGTGCGGGTGATGGAGTCAAGGAGTATAAATACATGTTTCCCTGCTTCGACCAGCCGTTTCGCGCGTTCGATAGCCAACTGCGAAATGCGCGTGTGACTTTTGATGTCGGCGTCATTGGAGCTGGCCATCAGTTCCGCGGTTGGATGCGAACGCCTAAAATCGGTCACCTCTTCAGGACGCTCATCGACCAGAAGAATAATCAGAATGACCTCCGGATGATTTTTGGCTACCGCTTCGGCGATGTGATGCAGCAGCGTTGTCTTGCCAGTGCGCGGCGGTGCGACAATCAAACCGCGCTGGCCCATTCCGAGCGGCGTCATCAAATCCATGATCCGCGTCGTGTAGCGGTCCGGCATCGTCTCGAGCTTGATCCGTTTGTTCGGATTGATGGTAGTCAGCTCCTCAAATGGCGTGAGACCCTGATATTTCGCGGGCTCTTCACCGTTGATTTTCAGTAGCTTTACCAATTGCGGACCGCGGCTGCCGCGCCGCGTTTCTCCGTAAATCCACATCCCATCACGCAAGCCGAAACGGCGAACGATTTCGGGAGTTACAAAAATGTCCTGCGGCGTTTGCACGAAGTTGCGCTTCGCATCGCGCAAGAAGCCAAAACCTTTGCCCGAGATTTCGATGATACCCTCGCCGAATTCGGGCTCGGCTTGAATCTGTTCGCCACCTTCGGCAGCAGCCTCTCCTCCCTCACGGGGTTGCCGGTCAAGGGTCTCGACATCAGTAGCTGCGCCGGCAGGATCGGCATTAGTCGACGATGAATTTCGCGAGTCCTCCGAATCATCACGCCTGAACCGATCGCCCCGATCCCGGTAACGCCTTCGCGGGAAACGCCGGCGCGGTCGATGTTGACGTTGTTCCGGCACGGCAGACTCAGTCGGTACAGGTTGATTTTCGTTTTCTTGGTTCATAAGCTAAAATTCTGCGGCGCAGCACCGCCTAAACAGTCTCCTGCAAGCAATAGTTTTTCAGGCCGGCAACCTGGCCAGCAATTCGTCGGGAATTTCTAGATTTGAATAGACGTTTTGAACGTCATCGTCGTCCTCAAGCGCATCACACAAACGGAGCACCTGACGCGCCGCGGCTTCGTCGGACACCGCAACAGTCGTATCGGGAATGAATGTAAACTTTTGCCCATCGGTGGTTACGCCCGCATTTTTGAGCGCTTCAGCTACCGCGTATAGCTGATCGTGGGAAGTGATGATAACATACTGATCGTCGTCAGTTGTCAACTCTTCCGCGCCTGCCTCGAGGGTTATCTCCAATAATCGATCCTCGTCGATGCTCGACCGCGGAACAGTAATTTGCCCTTTTCTGTGAAACATGTACGAAACACTTCCGGTGGAGGCGAGGTTGCCATTGTGCTGGCTGAAAATGCTCCGAACCTCCGCACCGGTGCGGTTCTTGTTGTCGGTTGCCGTTTCGACGACGACGGCCACTCCACCAGGCGCGTAACCTTCGTACACGATCTCTTCGAATTGTTGTCCATCCTTGCCCTCGCCGGTGCCGCGTTTGATCGCACGCTCGATATTATCATTCGGCATACTTTGCGTGCGCGCAGCCTGGATCGCGCTGCGCAGACGCGGGTTGCCATTGGGATCGCCCCCGCCACGCTTTGCCGCGATGGTGATCTCCTTCGATAATTTGCTGAAGATCTTGCCGCGCTTTGCATCGATCGCGCCTTTAAAGCGCTTGACCTTCGACCACTTACTATGTCCCGCCATGGATGGGGATTTTTATGCAACTGCTGATTGAAACGTGCGAATTTCCGAACAACACCCCGCCGAGAGAATGGCTGGCGAGGAAGGAAACTAGCGCCGATTAGTTAATCGCACTCGGAACTATTTGTCAATCGAGCCGGAAGGCTTTCCTCGGAAAGAAAAAGTTGTCACGTCCGGTCTGGCGGAAATCTTTGTCAGCCAAAAAATGGGCGGGACAGCTTTGTCACTCGTCCCGCCCAAGCAATCTCAATCCGACCTTAAGGCAACGTCAATTGCCATGCACTGCGCCCATGGGTCGCAGCGTACAGTTTTCGTGCGGTCGGAACAATCGTAAGGCCGGCGACTTCAACCTGCGGTAAGCCTGTTCCGGCGATCTCCCAATCAGTCGAGCCGTTCGGCAATCTCAAAACACCCCAATCATTTGAGACATAGAGATCACCCCTACCAGAATCAAAGGCGACGCCGGTAGCAGGGAAATCCGGGAAGGCCGGCCCTCCGATTCCATCGAGATTCGTCCAAGTCGCTGTGCCTGCACCCTGATCGTACGTGACAGAAAATACGTGGCCTGGCGTTGCCGGCGTGATCGCGCTATAACTTGAATATGTGATCCAGGCATGATTCGGGTCAGCTGGGTCGACTGCGATACCGCTGATGAAGCGACCAGGGCTATTCGCTGCAAGTGAATCGAGCCGCGCATACGTCACTGAATGGGCACCAACATCAGCGTTCTTGGAGATAAAGAGACGTCCTGTCGTCGTGGCTGCCCACAAGGTCGCCGCATCGGAACCTCCCCGCCCGAGGGCGGCCACGTTTCCGCCCGCCCGTGTCGTTCCCCGGTAATCTGCAGCACTTGCAGTCAGATCTGTCGCGCCAACAGGGCCGAGCTTCACGAAATCACCGCAGTTGGGGTCCGCGCCCGACGTCGTAAACTCTGGGCAATTAGCTTCGAGGAATGCCTGGTTGCCCGCCCAATCTCGAGTTCGCCAGACGCTCTGGGAACCTTCGAAAATTGTTCCTGCGCTCACAGGGTCGGGAATAATTGGAGTATAAAACTGTGCGCTTTCGCCACTGGCTACGATGGGACCGCTGGCGATGACCCACTTTAAAGGATTGCCGTTGCGGAAATTCACATCGTGGAAGTTCAAGAAGAATGAGTTGAACCGAAGCGCGGGGTTGCCGACGTTAAAGCCTGACTGACCTCCATCGCCATAAATTTTCTGCGGCCATGCGCTTGTCGAATTGGGAGGTTTTTCGAATGTGCCGTTATCTTGCGTGCCGCCCATCAGATTGTTCGCGTTCGACGGATTAACCGAGACGCTTTGAAATTGCAGTGTTGAAAGTCCGTCGTTGTAGGTTGTAAAGAGGCGGCTCGGAACCGCGGAGAGCAACTGCTGGCACAGTGCCAAGTCCGAGCCTGTCAGCCCGCGTTCGGTAGTACATTGCGACGAGATATCGGTGAAACCGGCGCTTGAGCGCACAATCCCGCCGTCGCTGCCGAAGAATGCGATATTGCTGCCCGGAACTTCTACAACCGCGTGACTATCGGGATGCATACCGTTCGGAGCGATAGAATTCGGCTGGCAGCACGTGTTCGGCGGAGTCGGATTCGTAGTTGCGTCCCAAGTCAAATCGGTGAACGACGCGCCGGCATCGGATGAGCGCAGAAACGCGCGGCCATTCGTGCTAAAGCCGTATGTGGGGTACGAGAACGAACCACCAAGATACACTATACCGGGCCTTCCTGGTGGCGAATAGACAACGTTATCATACCAGCACTGACCTGTGCAGTAGTCGACGTTCTGAGTCGTCGTCAGGTCGCTGAACGTGGGTGAGCCGGTCGCGACGTCATCACTGCGGTAGAACCGCGCCGCCGGCGCGCCAACGTTGCCATCCCCGACGTACATACGTGTGTTCCCGTTCGCCAGTTTGGTGACGGCAAACTCAGCACGATCCGTGTTCAGGGCGGGATTGAGCGCACTCTTGATCTGCCTCCAATTCGTGCCGGCGTCTCTGGAACGCCACACACCTCCTTTAGTATTGAGCGGGAGAGCGTTGTTTTGTGGGAATGCTGCCGCGTAAATCGTGCTCGATGTGCTTGGATCAAACCCTACCCGATTAACACCGCGCGTGGAGCCAAAGCTGGATTGAATAATTCCAGCATCCCCGGGGAGAGCTGGGTTGAGGCAAACATCCTTGTAGTTCAATAACGTAAACGTTGCTCCGCCATCTGTGGATTTCCACAGGCCGTAAGGGGGAAGCCCTGGAGCAAGCGTTACTACACCGCCGCTCAAGACGGAGCTAACTCCGCGCACCGCACGAGTGGAACCGACATAAATGAGACTCGGGTTGTTACGATCGACAACGATCGATGAGATTGCGCGTCCATCGAAAGCCGGCCCGCTGTATGCAGGAGCTGTTCGGAAGCCCCCGGTCCCAAAGATCGCGTCGCAGTTAACGCCAGTGCCGGCGGGCACGTCTGTATGTGTCTCAAGATGGGTCCATGTATTCCCGCCGTCCGTCGTTTTGTAGATTCCGAACCCGGCCTCGGAATCAGCCGAGGCGTTAGCCTCGCCCGTTCCAGCGTAGAGCGTCTTGCCTGTCGGGTCGGTCGGATCAATCACTAATGTTCCGATCGCGTTTGTGGCGAAACTCTCCGAAATGAAATGCCACGTCTGGGAAGAGCTGGTGTCGAGGGCATGGTTCGTTTTCCAAATACCTCCTCCAGCTGCTGCGAGATAAAGCGTGCACTGATCTTGACTGCAGTTCGGTGCCAGAGCAAAGGCGGTTATTCGGCCGGATGTTGTATAGGGAGCTCCGCTAAACGTCAGCACGTCGGGATCGTTTGCAGATCTCGGACCAATTAGCGTCCACTGACCAAGCGGTTGTGTTATTCTGGTCAGAGCCCGCGCTGTTGCATTGGACCAAGCGGCATGCGCGTTGCGCGTCAATTCAAGCGGGACGTACGCTGCTGGATACGCGCGTTTCGCGTATTCTTCATCAGCCGCAGCCGTTGGTCCACCCTCGCGTTCGGGTCCAGGCAGGGCCATTTTATTTTTAAACAAGGCGGTGCGAAGAGCGAATCTATCGATCGAATTTTTGTCTTCCGACTTGGCCCATAATGGGGCCGACGGTTTCACAGCGACGAATGCCATTGCGGCTGCCGCAGAAATGACGGTTACGGCACTTGCGATGCGCAGACACGATACGAGACGATTGCGAGTAAACGAATGACGAGTTTTCATGTTTTTCAGCTGAGTTAGAGGTTGATCTTTTTTAGCGCGACTTGGGACCCGCCAGTTTGTCGAAATCGCGAGAAAAAAGTCAAGCTTTTTCCGCTTTTTGTTTGATCAGTTAATCAGCGGTCCTAGAGCAATCGAGTTGAGACATGACGCTTGTCGTTAGCTTGCCTTAGATAAACACTCTCACCGCGGTCACGCCTACTACGGGCGTATGTGTCATTCCAAAAGCAGTTGTCCAGCATGCGGACTGGTGCAGTTGGCCTGCTCGCGAATTGAAACTGTGTGACAGTAATTTTGCCGTTGTGATTCAGGCAAACCACAGGCGCGCGTGGACTGACGGCGTGCCCTCAGCGGAAGCCGATGATCACGTTCATATCGACATGAACGGTTTGATTGGAAACAACGGAGAACGGCTGCGGTCTAGCGCGCAGATGCTTCGCTACACGGTCTTGCATGTCTAGAATATAGTTACCAGGCGGTAGCGCAGCGTGATAGTTTCCGTTCGCGTCCGCAGTGACTCGCGCGATCGATTTCGTCCCGTCTTGATCCAAGATGACCAGCGGATATTCAGCATAGTTTTGCATTGTCACGCTCTGTCGCGGCATGTCATCGGCTCCCTCTGCCGCCATCCCGAAGACGATTTTCAAATGCCCTTCCAGAAAACCCCGCTCTGCGGCGCTGAGCGATGCGATACAGGCAAGCAGAAAAATGATAAAGGCGGAGGCGAGATACTTAAAGAACATCGACGTGAGCACAAAAAAAAATAGGCGGAATAGATTTTAACCTATCCCGCCTATTTATGAAACCACCTCTTACTGAAGACTCAGCTTCCAGGCGCTCCTGCCGTGCGTGGCCGCATAGAGCACGTGCGCAGTCGGATCAAGCATTAGCCCATAGACCGCGACTGACGGCAAACCGTTTCCGGCCGGCTGCCAGGTCCTTTTGCCCGCTCGCCGTACGGATACGCCGAAATCGGTAGAGACGTAAAGGTTACCAGTTGCCGCGTCGAACGCAATTCCGGTTAGCGGCTGATCGCCGAGGTTCGTCGCGAGATCGCCCGACCACGTCGCGGTGTGAGTGTTGGGATCGTAAGTAACCTCAAATACATGTCCCGGTGCTGTGCCAGCAGCTATGGCATAAGCATTGTACCCGGAGAATGAGAGGAAGGCGTGGTTCGGATTTGCTGGATCCAAGGCAATCCCGCTCACGAAGCGAGTCGGCGTACTCGCGCTGTCGATCCGATAAAACGTGACGTTGGCTGCAAGTGGGTCATCGGCGTTGGATGTGACGAAGACGCGGCCGCGTCTGAGACCAGCCCACAACGTATGCGTGTCACTGGGCGCGCGAGAGAGCGCGACGATGTAGCCACTTGACCCGGGGTTCTTATCCGTGCCGAATGCCGTGCTCGCCAGATCAGCGCCAATCGCCGCCCAGTCGCCACAGGGCTGTGTGAAGGTGCCGAAGAACTCGTTACAGTTCGATTCCAGGAAGGCTTGGCCGCCGTTGTCGTCCTGCGTCCGCCAGACATGCTGAAGCCCAGTGAACAGTGTTTGGTCGACTCTCGGGTCGAAGATAATAGGGATATAGAATGAGCGACCCTCGCCAGCGGCTGCACCTGAACCGAAGAACGTATCCGAGACCCAGTTCCACCCCGTCTCGCTGGCGAACGTCGGGGTCGTCCCGCGGAAGGTCATGTCGATCTGCGCATCGAAAAAGGTATGAAAACGCTTGTTCGCATTAAACGCGCTGATGCCTGACTGGCCGCCGTCGCCAAAGATAGTCACGAACCAGCTGTTATTCTGGAAAGCGTGTGTGCCGTTGTCCTGTGTACCGCCCATCACCTCATTAAGCGCGTTATTTGGGTTCGCTGACAAGCTTTGATACTGAAGCGTCTGCAGTCCGGCGTTCATGGTCGAGATTGTCGTTGGCACCTTTGAGAGCCAGTTCTGACAATCGGTCAAGTCGGCTCCTGACAAACCGCGCGCAGAGCATTGGCTCGACACATCGGAAAACGAGCCATCCAGCCTCCAGAGGCCGCCGTCATCTGCGATAAACACGATGTCCGGATTAAATGGCGTCGATGCAATCGCGTGCTGGTCCGGGTGAAGACTGACGCCGTTTGTGTCGATGGTCATGTCGGTGAAATTAACGCCCGAATCCTCCGAGCGCTGGATACCGCGGCCATTCGAGCGCCCATGAAGGTCGCCGTACTGCAAGGCCCCGCCGATATAAACAGTGCCCGCTGCGCCAGGCGGCGAATAAACCGGCATATCATACGTGCACTGACCGGTGCAGTAGTTGTAGGAGGCGAAGCCTGGTGTTCCATTTGTCGAGCTGGACAGCATTGTCCAACCGACGTTGCTGCCACCACTGAACAAGCTCGAAGCAGACACGTTCGCGTTGTCCACCCGCCAGAAACTCGCGGGCGCAGGCGCGTCACCCACGTAGATGCGGAGGTTCGATCCGTCCAGCGCAAGTGAAAACTCCGTGCGAGACGTAGACGAGTTGGCAACTGTACCACCGCCGGCCGAGCCAAAGATTTGGTGGAAGGCGGTATCGCCGTCT
>WNFW01003260.1_pt1 | contig 11237 bp, 11 predicted proteins | sample 5400131 | NCBI WGS metagenome assembly WNFW01 (sample SAMN13153362, study PRJNA577476) | soil metagenome | isolation source: 20 cm soil or saprolite under grassland replicate 1 | place: USA:California | collected 2016-06-15
TCTTACGTTTGCTTTTGACTGGGAATGCACGCATTCAATTTTCCCCGCCGGAACCCACGATCGATCTTCACGGCCCAACAGCGATTCTCCTTTGGCGAATCGCCGGGGGAACTCGTGGCGCCAAAGCGTTATCGCGCCGGATGGATCTCCGACGCGCATTTGGGCACGCGCGGCTGCAATGCCACAGCGCTGCTGGATTTTCTCCGCGAGAACGATTTCGAGACGCTCTACGTTGTGGGCGATCTGATCGATATCTGGGCCCTGCGCCGCGGTATTTATTGGCCGCAGCAGCACAACGACGTTATCCAGAAAATTCTGCGCAAGGCTCGCAAGTGCACACACGTGATTTACATCCCGGGAAATCACGACGAGTTGGTGGCCAATTTCTGCGGCGCCTACGGGAACATCGACATTAAGCAGAGCGCGATTCATGTAACCGCCTGCGGGGAGCGCATCCTAATTATTCATGGCCATGAACTGGACACAGTGGTGCAAAACGTGAAATGGCTCGCGTTCGCCGGCGATGTTGGTTATCAATTTTTGCTTTCGCTCAATCCGCTCATCAATTTCGTCAGGCGACGCTTCGGTCTTGGCTACTGGTCGCTCAGCGCCTATGCGAAGCAACGTGTGAAGGACGCGGTGAGTTTTATCGGTAAATTCGAAGCCGCCGTGGCGCATTATGCGGAACGCTATCGTGTGGACGCCGTACTCTGTGGTCACATCCACAGCCCGGCCATCCGGGAATTCGGCAGCGTCACGTATTATAACTGCGGCGACTGGGTTGAGAGCTGCACGGCCTTAGTCGAGGGCGAGGATGGTATCGTCGCGATGGTCAACTGCCATCCATCGTCCGCGAGGCAGCCAGCCGGAAGTCAAACCGATCCACTGCGGCGCAAGCAGAGTCTGCTGGCTGGCGCAGATTAATCGCTTTCGGGAACACTGATTTGCGTTGTTACTGGATCGTCACGTGCTTTTGACAATTCGTAACCTGACGCGGCACGCTTCGCGGCTTATCCAACGCTCAACTATGAGCGTGATTACAGTGAAGAGGACCGTGATCAGACGGGCAGCCAACAAGAGAACAATAGTGCGTCAGTCATTCCGCGAAGTAACACGAGGTTATTTCGCGAGCGAAAGGACTTGGGAATTTGTAATCGAAGCGCTGCTTTTCGCCATCATTGTGGCGATCTCAGCCTGGCCAATTATTGCCGCTGCCGGTGCGCTGAACGAATTTCTCCAGCGGACGCCGAGTTGAGCGTGCACTCTGTAGCCGGAATCGCTGATGCCGGCCAGGAGCGTTGAGGTGGATCGGGTTCTCACGAAGACGATGTCGATCGCCGAAGGCGCAAGATGACGGCAAGGCATCGTATGGACACCGAAAGCCGAGCGACATTTATTTTATCCAACGCGTTGAGGATAACGCGTTCCGCCTTCGCCTGGTGAGTCACAATTTTCTCAACGCGCGAAAATCTCGACCGCCAAACCCATCGCATTTAGCATCTTGACCTTGGGCAAAAGAGTGGTCGAGCGCCAAATAGCAGGGAAATCGAACGCAAGTTTTTGCTGAAACGGCTCCCTGATAACCTCAAGCAGTCGCGGCGGTATGTGATCGCTCAGGGTTATCTGGCAACAGAGCCCGCAGGCAGGCAGGTTCGTCTCCGCAAGAAAGGAAAAACTGCGTCTCTGACTTTCAAAGTAGGACGTGGCGCACACCGGGAAGAACGCGAGATCAAGCTCAGCCCGAAACAATTCGCCGCGCTTTGGCCAGGGACTGCTGGGAGAAGACTGCGCAAGTTGCGCTACGAAATTCCCTGGAAGAACCTACTCATCGAGATTGATATTTATCGTGGCAGACACGCAGGCCTCGTAGTGGCGGAGGTGGAATTCCCCGACCGTCTGACCTGCCGCAAATTCGAGCCGCCTTCCTGGTTTGGGCGGGAGGTGACTGGCGAAAAACGCTATAGCAACGTGAGATTGGCTAACGAGTAGGCAGACAAGGTTATGGGCTTCCGTTTAAAATTGCGCGAACCGTTACCCAACGGGGCGAAGAGAGTTTTTCGCGAACAAATCCAGTCTGCTCTTCAATTGTGCCGGCACCCCGCAAAACAGCGTGGTGTCACCGTGCATGAAGTTCGCAAACATCTAAAAAAGCTGCGCGCCGCGATGCGCCTGGCAACAACCGAGGTCGGTAAAACTCAGCACGCGCGCGAAGATCGCTGCGTGCGCAAGATCGGGCGGCTGGTATCCGATTTACGCGATGCGCAAGTGCGGCTGCAAACACTTATTCAATTGCGCGACGAGACCGCGAAGGGCTCGGGCGAAAATCACTTTCCGCGAATCGAAGAATTATTGTCGCTAGAACGGGAAAGTTTTTCTGCAGCGTTTGCCGGCTGGCAAAAACAAGCGATCCCGCAACTGGAACGCGTGGAAACGCGCCTTTTGAAATGGCCGCTGGATGGCCTAACCTGGAAGCAAATTTGCGGCGCTGTCGGCAAGATCTACAAGCGTGGCCAGCGCGGACTCGCGAAAACGATCAAGCAACCGGTCCCGGAGAATTTTCATGCCTGGCGGAAGCGGGTGAAAGATGTCTGGTATCAGTTGCGCATTTTGCAACCGCTTAACCGGGTTGTTTTGGAAAAGATTGCCGCCGACGCAGAAGTTTTAGGCGACTTGCTGGGTCGGGAGCACGATTTCGATTTTCTGATGGCACGTCTGGAGAATGAGAGCGGAGATGAAGCGCTGCGTGATGAACTGGCGCAACTCCAGAAGCTGATCCGCAAACGCGGCAAGCGATTGCGCACGAATGCACTCGAACTTGGGCGACGCTTTTATGCCGAGCCGTCCAAGGGATTCGCCAAGCGCATCTCGATCTTTGTGGGCAAGCGGAGAGTCTGATGAGAACGTGCCTGTCGCTTCATCTCATCGCGTCCGGTTCGCTAGTGCCGATGCGTTCGAAACATCGTTGTTGTTTTCTTCTTCGTTATGGCAGGATCGATCACTCATCATGAAACAAAAGATCTTATTCATCTGTGTTCATAACAGCGCTCGCAGCCAGATGGCCGAAGCGTTTCTCAACGAAATTTGTGGCGATGATTTTGAGGCACACAGCGCTGGGCTCGAACCGGGCAGACTGAACCCGCTGGCAGTCGAAGCGATGCGCGAGATCGGGATCGATATTTCGCACAAGCAGACGCAATCCACGTTCGACGTTTTCAAATCGGCCGAACTATTCGCCTATGTGATCACGGTCTGCGACGAAAGCAGTGCCGAGCGTTGCCCCATTTTCCCAGTTGTTGCGAATCGGTTGCACTGGAGTTTTCCAGATCCCGCCGCGCTTAGCGGCACACGCGAAGAATGTCTTGCCGGCACACGCAAAATCCGCGACCAGATACGCGCGCGCATCGAGATGTGGTGCGACAAAATGTGTGCCGTGGAAACGACCAGAGCCTGAACAAAGGTAACAAAAAAAAGCAAAGGATTTCGGCTTAATCAGGACGGACCATTCTAAAATCCGTTTTTTCATTCGCGTAATCTGCGGTTGATTTGGTAATCTTTGTAGCAATCAAGATATTTGATTCCCGAGCCGGTGTTGAAAATGACCACGCGTTCACCGGAACCAATTTTGCCTGTGCTGCGGAGCGATTTCAAAGCGGCGAAGCAGGCAGCACCTTCCGGAGCAACGAAGAGACCTTCGCTTGATCCCACTTCGCGCACGACACGGATCATTTCTTCGTCATCGACAGCGACTGCGCTGCCGTTGGATTGGCGAAGAATGTTCAGAATAAGGAAATCACCAATCGCTTTTGGAACGCGCAGACCAGAGGCGCATGTGTGCGCGCCCGGAAATTCTGCGGCGCTTTTTTCTCCGGCTTCGAATGCGCGAACGATCGGGGCGCAACCGGTGGCCTGCACAGCGACCATGCGCGGACGCTTTTTCCCGATCCAACCGAGGGTTTCCATTTCATCGAACGCTTTCCACATTCCGATAAGCCCGGTGCCGCCGCCGGTGGGATAAAGAATTACGTCCGGCAATTGCCAATTACACTGCTCAGCTAATTCGTAGCCGAGCGTCTTTTTTCCTTCGACTCGATACGGCTCTTTGAGCGTGGACATGTCGAACCAGTCCTCCTTTGCTTTGCACCGTGCGATCTCAGCGCCGCAATCGGTGATTAGTCCATCGATCAGGGTGACATGAGCACCTACCTCGCGACACTCGATGATGTTCGCGAGCGGAGTGTCGCGCGGCATGAAGATGTGCGCTTTCAGACCGGCCCGAGCGGCGTAGGCAGCAAGCGCTCCGCCGGCATTGCCAGCACTGGGGACTGCGAGCCTCGTCGCGCCGAGATGTTTTGCCATCGATACGGCAACGCTCATCCCGCGCGCCTTGAAACTTTGCGTAGGATTTAGCGATTCGTCTTTGATCCAGAAATCGATGTCGCCAGCAAATTTTTTTGCGCGCAAAAGTGGCGTTCCGCCTTCGCCTAACGAAATCGGCTCAGCAGTGGCGGGCAACGGCAGCACTTCGCGATAACGCCACAACGATTTCTCTCGTGTGCCCAGCGTTTCACGCGTCAGGGTTCGGCTCGCTGCGGCGAGATCTACAATCGCAAACAACGGTTTCTGGCACGCTGTGCAAAGATTTTGCAGACACCACCAGTCGTGACGCAGTCCGCAGGCGGAGCATTCCAAGTGCGTCAGAAACATTGAGCAATGGAGCGTACAAGTGATGTGGCAGCGAATTTTCCGAGACCCTGCGTGGGCACTGTCACTGCGCGGAAGCTAGGCATCCGTGCCTGACTCGGCTGGCAAGCTGTTAGCTTGCGGATCTTCAACATGCTGGCAGCATGTCCGCCTGAGACAGACTGGCAGTCTATCTTCCGACGGCGCCCTTTATCAGCCGTGCTAAATTTAAAATGATGAACTTAATGACACTGACAGAAATCCGGAGAGCCGCGCAGAACGGGGCGGTGCCGGCGCGCGTGTATGTGCAAGTGGAAAGCGCGGCGCCCAAGCTGACGCGCGAACAGCAGCCGTATTGCGAGCTTGCACTCGCTGACGCGTGCGATCGCATGACCCTGCGTGTCTGGAGCGATCACCCTGCGTACAAAACTTGCAGTGCGCTCACGGGACACGAATTCATCGAGCTCACTGCGGAATTTCACACACACTCGCAATACGGACTCGAAGCGCGCAAATGGACCGTGCGCCCTCTTACCGACCAGGAAAAAGGCGAATTGCTCCGGGGTCCTGCAGATTTGCGCGCGAAGCAGAACGCAGACTGGGAATTTGTTGAGAAGACCATCGAGATAATTAACGACCCACGCCTGCGCGTCTTATGCGAGGCGTTCTTAAAAGAATGGGGCGATCGGTTTCGGCGCACGGCCGCCGCGCGCAACTATCATCACGCGCGCCGCGGCGGACTGGTCGAGCACACAGCGCAGATGATGCGAGTCGCGAAGGAGGTCGCACCGCTTTATCCGCAATTGAATCTCGATCTTCTGCTTGCCGGCATTCTCTTCCACGATTCTGGAAAACTTTGGGAGAATGCTTTGTCCGAGAACGGATTCGTCATGAATTACGACGAGCGCGGCGAATTGATCGGGCACATTTCGATCGGGCTCGAGCTGGTAAATGCATTGTGGAGGCGGTTAAGCGCGGAAAATGCAGAGGCATGGAAGAATCTCGTGCCTGCTTCGGAAGATGTTCGCCTGCATCTTTTGCACTTGATCGGTGCGCACCATGGCGAGCTCGAATTTGGTTCACCGGTCGCGCCGAAAACGCCGGAAGCGATGGCGCTGCATTACATCGATAATCTCGATGCTCGTCTCGAAATGTTCGCCGCCGGTTACACAACAGCGAAGCCGCTGGCAGAGCGCATTTTTGATCGCGTCCGACCGCTCCCCGGAAATTTAGTGAAGGCGCTCGACAAATTTCACCAGCAATCGAGTTCCGCGAAGGAAGACCGCCGCCTATTGTGAGAACTGCTACTTCTGCAGTTCACGGAACCAGCGCAAGGCGATGGAAGTTTGCGCGTCATTGACTTCATGGCCGCCACGGAAAGTCCCGATTCGAACTCGGTTAAAGCCGGTTCGCTTGATTGAACCAGCGACATTGTATTGCTGCTCTAGCGTAGCGATTCTATCATCGTGCCCAGCACTAACGTAAATTGGTGTACGGAGAAAATCCGCGCCCGGCTGGGCCCTCGCATATCCTGGACTCAGGTAATCCTGATTCACGCCAGTCAGGTAGAGTCCGGTAATGCGACAACCATTTCGGCCAAGGACAGGCGCGATGGAGCCGGCGCCCTTTGCCCCTCCGGAGAAGCCGGCGCACGCCATCGGCCACTTCTCCGATCCGGCAAAGCTGTGGTGAAGTGCGTCGATGGCGGCGAGGGTCATGGCCAAGCGCCATGCCGCGGTATCATTCCGCGCGTGTTGCGGACCGTCCCCCGCTAGGAGCACCCAGCCTTCAGCAAGTCCGACCTTTTGATAAAATTGGACTAGATCATCTCGATTCTGACGTTTGAAATCGCTTGTGGAACAGGTTACCAAAACGGGCCAGCTTTTTCTCGGGTCAAAATTTGCGGGCGTTGCCAGCACGGCGACGGCGCTTTGTGGTATCGGGTTGCCACCTTGCCCCGCATATGATTTTTCCTGCGCGCTCAAAGGAACATTAGCCTGGACTGTCGAACCCGGAGAAAAGGAAACTCCAGCGAACTTGAAAGAAGCTTGAGCGGCTTCCGCGGCCAATGTTGAGACAACACTCAGCGCGACGACTAGCGAGCCAGCTACGAGTAATCTCTTCAAGTTAGATTTGTGGATAGCGATTGGTGATCAGTAAATGGGATTTTTATTCGCTGTCTACTCACCAGTCACAGATCATGATTCACGAATCCGCCGTTTCGCTTCCGCGAGATAAGTCTCGTCGATTTCAAACCCGATAAATCTTTTCACGCCGCAATTCTTCGCCGCCACAGCTGAATTTCCGATGCCGAGAAATGGATCGAGGACGGTTTGAGCGCGCGAAACACCGTGCAGCTTAATGCACCATTCTGCTAACTGGACCGGAAAAGTCGCGGGGTGCGGTCGCTCTTTCTCGCGATTCTGAATTGTTTCGTACGGGATAAACCACGTGTTGCCGCGGCAACGCAGATCGCTTCCACGCGTATGCCGCCACCGCGCGATGTTACTTTTGTCTTGATAGGGAACTCCGATAGCAACCCTGTCCAGTTCGACACGCCCGGTCTTGGTGAAATGAAAAATGTATTCATGACAGTCGTTGAGGAACCGCTTCGAACTGATCGGTTTGAAATGACCGTACGATCGAACTTCTCCTTCTCGATCCTCGATGCTAATCGATTTGATCCAGTGAATGACGTTTTGGAGAACAAATATGTCTCGCAGTTGCATAACGAGCTCGTGCGGCAACATCGGTCGCGAAGGCGCTGAACCAATATTGAGAAAAAGCGATCCCTGACTCTTTGAAACCCGTCGTATTTCTGTCGCCCAACTTCGACACCACTCCAGATATATTCCTCGATCTTCTTTATCAGAATATTTTCCGTATTTGATCCCAAGATTGTATGGCGGCGATGTGACCGTAATATCGATGCACCCATCGGGAAGCTGCGACATTCCGCTAACGCAATCACCAAGCCGCAGATCGTGGGCAAAAAAACCGAAGAGCTCTTGAGCGGTCGATTCTCGGATCCGAACCATCGTCGAACCCAAACTCGTACCAAAACGAAAAAGTACAAGGGCTTAATTAATTCCGAGGGCTTAGGAGAGACTCGAAAAGTTTTCGACTGCGCCTAGATTTGCTACTGGTAGAGAAAATGGAAACGACGTATTCGCCGGAGACCCCCTTTACGTATACCGGCATTGGCTCGTTGTTGGCTATGCCTTTGCGAGTTCCGCCCAATCAACGGGCCTACTCGTGGAAGACTGAGCAGATAAACGATCTGCTCAATGATTTTGAGAGCGCTATGGCAGAGAGCGATGCCGGTGAGCGCGAATATTTTTTGGGGTCGATTGTCATCATTTCGAACGATGAGAACCGTCCTGCCGTTGTCGATGGGCAGCAACGGTTGGCATCAGTGACGATGATTTATGCCGCGATACGCGACTACTTAGTCGAGCACGAGGAGAAAGAGACGGCGGCTGATGTGGAGAAGGAATATCTGTACAGCCGTCACAAATGGACAAAGGAGAGAACGGCTCGATTCAAGTTAAGTGATGAAGACGCAGACTTTTTTGAACGCAATGTAGTCGCGAGGGACGGTTCGGGCACGCGGGAGACGAAGCGCGTGCGAAAAGGCCCCGACTCGCATAAACGGATTTTAAAAGCTTTTGAATTGATAAACGACCGGATTCGCCGAATTGCGCACGGCAGTCGTGAGCCAAATAAGATCCTGCAAGAATGGGAAGAATTTCTACAGAAAAGTGTCAAGGTTTTGGTTTTGACGGTTCGCGACGATAGCCGCACGTACCAGATTTTCGAAACATTAGACGATCGAGGCCTCGAGCTCGCGATCGCGGATTTGCTGAAAAATTTTGTCTTTGGCAAAGCCGGTAAACGGAATTTTGATCAGGTCCGATTTCACTGGAACAAAGCTGTATCACGGCTCGGCGGGCATGCCATCGTCAAACGCTTTATTCATCATTTTTGGGCATCGAAGAACGGATTGGTGCGAGAGCGGGAATTGTACAAGCATATTCGTCGCTCGATTCGAAATGAGCGGCAGGCGCTTGATTTTACAGTTGAGCTAGCACGGAGTGCTGACAATTACGCCGCGATTTTAGATGCCGATAGCCCGGTATGGTCGCGCGTGGGCACACGCGGCAGAGAATGTGTCTCGGACCTGAAGCTGCTAAAGATGGAACAGTACAAGCCGCTGCTGCTATCGTGTTTAGACACCTTCGATCCGGAGAAGCCGAATGAGCTGAAAAAAATCCTCGAGTTGCTCGTGATTTGGAGTGTGCGCTTCCAAGCAACCCAAGAATTGGGAAGCAGCGAGATCGAACGGTTTTATCCAGAAGCGGCGCAAGCGGTCCGCGAAGAAAAAATCGATACCGCAGCGAAACTGGCAAAACGTTTTGCCGGTCAAGTTCCGGCGGATGGCGTGTTCCGTGCGAAATTCAAAACTCTAACTGTCGAAAATCGACAACTGGCGCGGTATTACAAGGCTTGAGAATCGCGCGCGAGTCGAAAGCGGAAGCAGGGAACACGAAATGATCGCGGACGAAGACATCGTCAGTCTGGAACATATCCTGCCTCAGGGCGCAGACCTCATGGCGTGGCCGGAGTTCGATGAAGACGAATTCAAGGCTAATCTAAATCGGCTCGGCAACCTGACGCTGCTGTTACGCGATACCAATCGCGACCTGTCCAACCTACCGTTTAATGTAAAGCGTCCGGTTTACCAGTCTCAGGAAGCGCTGATTACAAAGAAAGCTGGCGAGGCTGAAGAATGGTCGCCTGCCGCAATCGAATCGAGACAGGAATGGTTGGCCGATCTCGCCGTACGTGAATGGCCACTGACAATCGACAGATAAGCGGCGGCGGGCTAGAGTAGTAACTTAGGTTATTCTGAGGTTCTTCCCATGGCTGACAAGCCCTCGAAATTGAAGATAGCTGATCGCGAGTTCACGTCGCGTCTGCTGGTTGGCACAGGAAAATTCGCCTCAAACGAGCTGATGCGCGATGCCCTCATCGCCAGTGGAACCGAGCTGGTAACCGTGGCACTGCGGCGCGCCGATATTTCCGGTAAACACGATCCGTTTGCGAACATTCTCGATTTTGTCGATCCGAAACGTTTTCTCCTCTTGCCGAACACCAGCGGTGCGCGCAACGCGGAGGAGGCCGTGCGCCTCGCGCGCTTGGCCGCAAGCGCGGGCTTGCCCACATGGGTTAAGCTCGAGATTCACCCCGACCCACGCTATTTGCTTCCCGATCCGGTCGAGACGCTGGCAGCTGCGCAAATTCTGGTGAAAGAGGGATTCACTGTTCTTCCCTACATCAATGCCGATCCGGTTCTGGCGAAACGATTGCAGGATGTTGGCACTGCCACTGTGATGCCGCTGGGTTCACCAATCGGCAGCAATCGCGGCATCGAGGCGCGTCCGCAAATCGAGATCATTATCGAACAGGCCACCGTGCCGGTGGTGGTGGATGCCGGCTTGGGCGCGCCAAGTCACGCTGCGGAAGCGATGGAAATGGGCGCCGATGCCGTTCTGGTGAACACCGCAATCGCTATCGCTTCCGATCCGGTTCGCATGGCAAAAGCGTTTAGAAAAGCAATCGAAGCCGGACGCGAAGCGCGCGAAATCGGATTAGGCGAAACGTTAGATGTGGCGGCGGCAACGAGTCCGTTGACCGGATTTCTGACTGGAAGATAACCATGGCTGGCTGTCTCGGCAGGCAGGCTTCCTAGCCTGTCGGGAAGCGGATTCCATATGCCACGAGCCCGTTTCCGACCCTACAACGTCGTCTCGCTTACGAATGCTTCTCGATGCTTGATGCCGCGTTTGGTCTCCTTTTGTAGTCGTTTCAGGCGACTCGACAACGCAGCTTTTGCCGCCGAATTCATGCGATCGATAAATAGAATTCCATTAAGATGATCGTCTTCATGCTGAATCGCTCGCGCGAGAAATCCACTGGCTTCGATTTCGATGATACCGCCTTCCAAAGTCTGCGCGCGCGCCCTCACCGACTTCGCCCGTTCAATTTCGCCAGTAATTTCCGGAAAACTTAAGCAGCCTTCTGTTCCCACTTCGGTTTCATCGAGCAACTCGATCTCGGGATTGATCAATACCAGCGGCATCGCGCTCTTTGGATCGGCCTCTTTTCCATTCAGTTTCAGCGTGCTGGGCCGATCTTCGACTTGTGAGATGTCGAGCACGGTCAGCTGTAAAGCTTCACCGATCTGCTGCGCCGCCAGGCCGACGCCATTCGCTGCGTGCATCGTCTCGATCATATTTGCGATCAGTTCGCGGAATCGATCGTCAATTTCTTCGACCCACGTTCCTTTCGCTCGCAGAACCGGGTCGCCGTACTGCAAGATCGGCAAGATCATTTCTCTTCCCGGGTGAAGGCTGGTAAATTTTTCACGCCCGCCAGCTTTAACGCGTCCATCACCTTGATGATCGTGCCGAAGGAAGCTTTTTTGTCCGCTTGCAGCGCGAGCGTGGACTTGCGGGCCTCCGGCAGGTCGCGCACCGCGCCCCCCAGTTCGTCCA
>WNFW01003261.1_pt1 | contig 11236 bp, 12 predicted proteins | sample 5400131 | NCBI WGS metagenome assembly WNFW01 (sample SAMN13153362, study PRJNA577476) | soil metagenome | isolation source: 20 cm soil or saprolite under grassland replicate 1 | place: USA:California | collected 2016-06-15
TGACGGATCAGCTCGGCCACCTTGTCCTGGAACAGCCGCCGCTCCTCCTGATAGCGCGCGCGTTGCACCGGCGTCAGATAGCGCTGCATGTCGCGATCCTCGTCGCGATTGATCTGCTGCAGCTTGAGCTGGTTTTCCTGCCGCTCGTTCATCAATTGCTTGACGCCGTCTTCGTTGGGCGTCCCCGCGGACAACTCGGCGTTCAGGTCCTGGTTGATGCGGCGCTGCCGCGCGCGCAGCGGCTGGCGCTGCTGCTCGAACCGCTGCTCGGTGGCCTGCACCTTGGTCGTCTGGTCGTCGCTCAACCCCAGGGTCGAGCGCACGTGCTCGTTCCAGCGCTGCCGGATCTGCTCGCGCAGCTGCCGGGCTTCCGCTGCGTCGGCTGGGACCGCAGCCGAGTCGCTCTGTTGCTGCGCCCCGAGCGCGGGCGCCAGCGCGATCATGAGGATCCAGGCGAGTCGCGGCATCACCCCTCCAGGGATCGGAGCAGCTCGCGCAACTGCGGAGCCGTCAGGTCGTCGAGGCTCGCATCCGCGGGCGGCAGCGGCGCCGCCTCGTCGGTGGGTTGATCCACGATTTCCAGGAGCTGCTGCAGCTGATCGGTCGTCAGCTCGTTCAGAGCGGCGGCCGCCTCGCCCGCCGCTGCCGACCCCGGCGGGCGCCACAGCCCCCGCGTCACGGCACCCGCGCCGAGCAACAGCACGACCGTCGCCGCCAGCTTGAGCCAGGCCGGCTGCATCCACAGTCGTGTCACCACGCTCGCGCGCGGCGTTTCGCGTAGTCGCGTCACGACCGCCTGCGCGGTCCGCTCGACGTCCAGCCGCTCGGCGGCGCGAACCCCGAGGCGCTGCGCGAGCTCTTGCAACTTGGCGTCTGGCAACTCGTCTCTGTTCAAGACAGATACTCCTTCAACCGTTTGACCGCGTGGTGGTAGTGCACGCGCGCGGCGCCGGGCGAAGTCCCCAGGGCCGCCGCGATCTCGTCGTACTCGAGCCCCTGCTGGGCCCGCAGCAAGAATACCTCGCGTTGCATCCGCGACAGCCGCCCGAGGCCTTCCCGCAGTCTCCCCTCCGCTTCGCCGGCCACCGCCCGCTCGTGCGGATCGCCGTCGGTGGCCCGCAGCTCGTCGGCCAGCGGCACGACCGTGGCGCGCCGCGCCCGGCGGACCGCATCCTTGAGGACGTTGCCGCCGATCGTCAGGAGCCAGGTCCGGAATCGGCACTGCCCCCGGAACCGGCCCACGCCGCGGAACGCCCGGATGAACGTCTCCTGCACCAGATCGTCCAGATCGGCGTCGGGCGCGCCGGCACTGGCGAGAAAGCGCGCGAGCGCACGGGCGTGCCGGCGGACCAGTTCGGCCGCGGCCTGCTCGTCTCCGCCTTGCCAGGCGGCGATCAGCGCCGCATCGGTCGGCACCGCGGCGACGGGCTCGGCGTGGGGCATGCGCTCCGGACGGTGGACGGGAGTGTTCCGGAAATATTAAGGGGGTGAGGCCTTGACCGCCCTCGACCGCCCTCCTACCTTCTAATTCGAACAAGCGTTCGAACCCTATGCGCCCCTACGACGAGCGGCTGGAGCATCTGCTGGCCCGGGCGGCGAAGGTGTTCGCCGAGAAGGGCTATCACTCCACCACGATGCGGGACCTCGCGGCGGCGAGCGGCATGTCGCTCGCCGGCATGTACTACTACGTGCGCGGCAAGGAAGAGCTGCTCGCGTTGGTGCAGGAGCGGTGCTTCGCACGCGTGCTCGCGGGCGCGGAGCAGGCGGTGGCCGGCGCCAGCGATCCCGTCGAGCGGCTGCAGGGCTTCATCCGCCACCACGTGACGTTCTTCGCGGCGAACCTGGCCGAGATGAAGGTGTTGTCGCACGAGGCGAACTCGCTCAGGGGCGAGCGGCAGCGCAAGGTGAATGCGATCAAACGGCGCTACGTGGACCTGCTGGAGCGGCTGCTCCGGGAGGTGGCGCCCGACGAGCCGCGCGCCGAGCGCAGCGCCGCCGCGTTCGCGCTGTTCGGCATGATGAACTGGATCTACAACTGGTACGACCCCGCGGGCGAGATCGATCCGGATCGGCTGGCGGGGCTCATCGCGCGCATCTTTGTCGGCGGCTTCGCCGAAGCGCGTTCCACGGTACAGGGAGGCTGACGCATCATGGCGACGCTGACGGAACCCAAGACCGAAAAGAAGACGCTGGTGCATTACGTGGTCGAAGGCGGGGTGGCGATCATCGAGCTGGACGACCCGCCGGCCAACACCTACACCTACGAGATGATGCACCAGTTGGACGAGGCGATCCTGCGGGCGCGCTTCGACGACACGGCGCACGTGATCCTGCTGCGGGGCCACGGCGAGAAGTTTTTCTCGGCCGGCGCGAACATCGCGTATTTGAACAGCATCACGCCCCGGTACAAGTACTTCTTCTGCCTGCACGCCAACGAAACGCTCAATCGCCTGGAGCACACGCCGAAGCTCACGATTGCCGCGCTCAACGGCCATACGGTGGGCGGTGGACTCGAGATCGCGATGGCGTGCGACCTGCGGCTCGCCAAGGAGAACGCCGGGAAGATCGGGCTCCCGGAAGTGAACCTGGGCGTGCTCCCCGGGACCGGCGGCACGCAGCGGCTGGCTCGCATCGTGGGCAAGGCGTGCGCCATCGAGATGATGGTGAAAGGCGAGACGTTCTCGTTCGACAAGGCGAAAGAGCTGGGTCTCGTGAACGAGGTGTTCCCCGCCGACGACTACTGGGAGCAGATCATGCTGTACGCGAAGCAGTTCACGCCCCCCCACAAAGCCTCGAAGGCGGTCGGTCTGATCAAACGGTCCGTCCAATCCGGCGCCGAGGTGCCGTTCGAATCCGGCCTGACGCTGGAGCGGGAGCTGCAGCAGCAGCTGTTCCAGTCGGACGACGCCAAGGAAGGCATCGCGGCGTACGTCGAGAAGCGGGTCGCGGAGTTCAAGGGCCGGTGAAGACCGACCTCTTGATCGGCAACGAGTGGCGGCCCGCGGCCCAGCGCTATTGCCTGACCAACCCCGCCACCGAGGAGCCGCTCACCGAGGTCGCCGAGGCAGGCGAAGCGGAGATCGATGCGGCGGTCCAGGCCGCCCGGACCTGCCTCGACTCGAAGGAGTGGCGCGAGCTTCCCGCCCGCAAACGGGGCGCCCTGCTCTACCGGCTCGCCGACCTGCTCGAGCAACGCTCCAAAGAGCTCGCCGAAGTCGAGACCAAGAACAACGGCAAGCCGCTGTTCGAGTCGAAGATCGACGTCGCGATGGCGATCGAGACGGTGCGCTATTACGCGGGCTGGGCGGATAAGCTGACGGGCGACACGCTCCCCGTCACCGGCAACTTCTTCACCTACACGTTGCGGGAGCCGGTCGGGGTGGTCGGCGCCATCGTGCCGTGGAACTTCCCGCTCAACCTGGCCACGTGGAAGGTGGCTCCGGCGCTGGCGGCGGGCTGCACCGTGGTGCTCAAGCCGGCGCACGAGACGCCGCTCACCGCGCTGCTGCTCGGCGAGCTCGCGGTGGAGGCCGGGTTCCCGGCCGGCGCCCTGAACGTGGTCCCGGGACCGGGCGCGACCGCCGGCGCGGCCCTGGTGCGGCACCCGCTCGTGGACAAGATCGCCTTTACGGGCTCGACCGAGGTCGGCCAGTGGATCATGCGGGAGGCGGCCGGCACGGTGAAGCGGGTCACGCTCGAGCTGGGCGGCAAGAGCCCGAACATCATCTTCGCCGACGCCGACCTCGCCGCCGCGGTGCGCGGGGCGCAGGCCGGGATCTTCTACGGCAAGGGCGAGGTGTGCGCCGCGGGCTCCCGGCTGCTCGTCGAGCGGGGCGTTCACGACCAGGTGGTCGAGCAGCTCGCCGAACGGGCCAAGAAGCTGGTGCCCGGTGATCCGTTCGACAAGAACACCCGCCTCGGCGCCATCGTCTCCAAGCGCCAGCGGGACACAGTGCTCTCCTATATCGAGGCCGGGAAAAAGGAAGGCGCCCGGCTGGTGGCGGGCGGCAACCTCGCCAAGGTCAACGGCAAAGGGTTCTACGTCGAGGCGACCGTGTTCGACGGCGCGCAGCCGGGGATGAAGATCGTGGACGAGGAGATCTTCGGACCCGTGTTGTCGGTCTTGACCTTCGACACCGAGGACGAGGGCGTGCGCCTGGCCAACCGGTCGATGTACGGACTCGCGGCCGGTATCTGGACCAAAGACGTCCAGCGGGCGCACCGGGTGGCCCGCGCGATCAAGGCCGGAACCGTGTGGGTGAACACCTACAACTTCTACGACCCGGCCGCCCCGTTTGGAGGCTATAAGTTTTCCGGCTTCGGACGCGATCTGGGGAAACAGGCGCTGGACAACTACACCGAAACGAAGACGGTGTGGGTGGGACTGTGACCGAGGCGTATATCTGTGCGGCGCTCCGGACCCCCGTCGGGAAACATGGTGGAGCGCTGGCATCCGTTCGTGCCGACGACCTCGCGGCGATCCCCATCAAGGCCGTGGTCGAGCGGACCGGAATCGAGCCGGCGAGCATCGACGACGTGATCCTGGGCTGCACCAACCAGGCGGGCGAGGACAATCGCAACGTCGCCCGCATGGCGGCGCTCCTTGCCGGTCTGCCGGTCGAAGTGCCGGGCCAGACGGTGAACCGGCTGTGTGGCTCGGGGCTGCAGGCGGCGGCGAGCGGCGCCCAGGCAATCAAAGCGGGCGAGGGTGACGTGTTCATCGCGGGCGGCGTGGAGAATATGACCCGCGCGCCGTACGTGATGCTCAAGCCGGCAACCGGCTGGAGCCGCACCGCTCCCGAGATCGCCGACACCACGGTGGGGTGGCGGTTCCCGAACCCGCGCCTGAAGCAGCAATGGACGATCGCTCTGGGTGAGACCGCCGAGCTCGTGGCGGAGCGCTACAGGATCGGCCGCGCCGAACAGGATGCGTTCGCCGTGGAGAGCCAGCGCCGCGCCGAGCGCGCGCTCAAGGAATGCGTGTTCACCGACGAGCTGGTGCCCGTTCCCCTTCCCGACGGGACCAGCTTTGCCAAGGACGAATATCCCCGCGCCGGCACGACGCTCGAGGCGGTTTCCCAGCTCAAGCCGGCGTTTCGCAAGGACGGCACCGTCACGGCGGCGAGCTCGAGCGGGATCAATGATGGAGCGGCGGCGTTACTGCTGACGGGGAAGGACGGGGAAGGACGGGGGAGGCTGGCGCCGCTGGCGCGCGTGTTGGCCACGGCGGTGGCCGGCGTGGATCCGAGCTGCATGGGGCTCGGGCCGATTCCGGCGACGCAGAAAGTCCTGCAGCGTGCCGGGATGACGATCGATCAGATCGATCTGGTGGAGCTGAACGAGGCGTTCGCGGCACAGGCGATCGCGTGCATTCGCGAGCTCAAGCTCGACGCGGCGCGGGTCAACATCTACGGCGGCGCGATCGCGCTCGGCCACCCGCTCGGCGCGACCGGCGCGCGCATCTTGACGACGCTGGTGCACGCCTTACGCCGGACACAGTCGCGCTACGGTCTAGCGACGATGTGTATTGGCGTCGGGCAAGGCATCTCCATGATCGTGGAGCGGGTCTGATGGCCGCGTACGAAGGCGTGCTGGTCGAAATCGCAGGTGGGGTCGGGACCGTGACCCTGAACCGACCCGAGAAGCTCAACGCGTTCGACGGCCCGATGTGCCGGGAGCTGACCGAGGCGCTGCGGATGCTCGCCGGCAGCGAGGCGGTGCGGGTGATCGTGCTGACGGGCGCGGGGCGGGCGTTCTGCGCCGGCGCCGACCTGAGCGTGCTCGGAGCGGACGGCTCCTCCCTGGTGGCGGCGGGCAAGGACGTGGCGCTGACGATCCGCGCGGCGCCGCAGCCGGTGCTGGCGGCCGTGAACGGGCCGGCGGCGGGCGGCGGGGCCAACCTGGCGCTCGCGTGCGATTACCGCATCGCCTCCGATCAGGCGTCGATCGGCCAGGTGTTCCACAAGCTCGGACTGGTGCCCGATTGGGGCGGCAGCTTCTTCCTGCCCCGGCTCGTCGGCACCTCGCGAGCGCTCGAGCTCGTGTGGAGCGCGCGGATGGTGCCGGCGGACGAGGCGCTGGCGCTCGGCCTGTTCGACCGCGTGGTCCCGCACGCGGCGCTCGCGACTGAGACCCACCGCCTGGCCGAGCAATGGGCGGCTCAGCCTGCGGCCGCGGTGCGGCGCGCCAAGCAGGCGTTGTACCTGAGTGAGGTCAGCTCGCTCTCATCCATACTCGATCTCGAGATCGCGCAGCAAAACGAATTGTTCGCCACGCCCGAGGCGCGCCAGCGCATCGGGGCGGCGCTGTCCAAGAGGAGTCACTGATGGTTCGCAAACTCCACAACTTCGACGAGTGGATCGACTACTTCCGCTACTGGCAGGATTCGATCGGCCTCCCCCAGGGCGAGCTGCGGGACTTCACGTTCGAGGCGAAGTTCGGCGACCAGGAGGTGCCGCACATCGAGTTCGGGCATTACAAAGGCCAGCGCAAGTGGCCGACCGTGATGCACATCCCCGACCAGCGGATCCGCGACGCGCTGCTCAACCTCATCGTGTATCAGGGCGATACCGAGTTCGCCTCGGTGGAACAGCAGCGCACGCTGCTGCAGCACGCCCCGTCGGACTACGACCTGCTCTCGCTGATGCGGGTGATGACCGAAGAGATGCGCCACGGCTGGCAGATGTCGTACCTGTTGTGCGCGCACTTCGGGGACGAAGGCAAGCGCGAGGCCGCGAAGCTGCTGGAGCGCCGCGCCGACGAGGGGGAGCGGCTGCTGGGATCGTTCAACGAGCTGGTCGACAACTGGCTCGACTTCTTCACCTACACCCAGTTCATCGATCGCGACGGCAAGTTTCAGCTCACCATGCTCTCGACCTCGGCGTTCGATCCGCTGTCCCGCTCGATGATCCCCATGTTAAAGGAAGAGTCCTATCACCTGGGGACCGGCAACAACGGCCTGCTGCGGATCGTGAAGGCCGGCCGCATGCCGCCCGAAGTGATCCAGCGCTTCTTCTATAAGTGGATTCCCACGGCGTTCGATCTGTTCGGGACCGACAACTCGTCCTCGGCGCACTGGGCCTACGTGTGGGGGCTAAAGGGCCGCTACGACGAACGCGAGCATCAGGACGAGCCGGAGAAGTCGCGGCTGAACGAGCTCAGCCGTGAGTTGTATCGCCAGGAGATCACTAAGCTGGTCGAGCGGTTGAATCTGTTCATCCCGGAGCGCGAGCGGCAGCTCCGGGTCCCGGACACGAAGTTCAACCGCAAGATCGGCATGTACGGGCACCAGCTGCACACGGTGGACGGCGTGCCGATGGACGATCCCGTGAAGTACCAGGAGTACCTGAAGGCAGTGCTGCCCCAGCCCGAGCACTACACGATCGTGCACGACATCGAGAAGCAGCCGGGCTGGATCGAGCCCAAGAAGGCGGACAGCCTGCTGAAGTGAGCAAGCCGCTGGTCATCGCGCACCGCGGCGCGTCGGGGTACGAGTACGAGAACTCCCGCGCGGCGTTCCGGGCGGCCCGCGTGCGCGGTGCGGATGCGGTGGAGCTCGACGTGCACGCCGCCGCCGACGGGGTGCTGTTCGTCCACCACGACGAGGTCGTGAGCGGCACCCACATCACGCGCTCCAGCGCGGCGCAGATCCGGACGCTGCGGCTTCCGAACGGGGAGTCCGTGCCGACGCTCGAGGACGCGCTGGCGGCGATCGATGCGACGCTGCGGGTCTTCGTCGAGGTGAAGTCGCTGCCCCCATCGAGCGACGAGCGGTTGCTGATGGCGCTCGAGGGAGACGGCGCCACCGGCGGCCGCTGCGCCGTCCACAGTTTCGACCACCGGATCGTCAAGCGCCTGGGGCTCGCCCGGCCGAGCCTCGAGCGGGGCGTGTTGCTCGCCTCTTACCCGATGCGGCCGCTGGACGCGCTCGAGGATACTGGTGCGACCGCCCTGTGGGAGGAGCAGACCCTGATCGACGCCGCGCTCGTCGAAGCCCTGCATCGGGCGGGGCGCCGCATCTACGCCTGGACCGTGAACGACCCCGAGGACATGCGCCGCCTGATCTCGCTCCAGGTCGACGGTCTGTGCGGCAACTTCCCGGACGTGGCGCGTCGGATCGTGGACGGCGCCGGCGCATGACGGCGCCGCGCGTCGCGGTGGTCGGTGCGGGTACGATGGGCCACGGGATCGCGTACGTGGCCACGGTCGCCGGCTGCAGCGTCGCGCTCACCGACAGCCGCCCCGAGGCCATCCCCCCCGCCATCAGGCGCATCGGGGACCTGTTCACGGGCGGCGTGGCGCGCGGGAAGCTCGGCGAGGCGGACGTCGCTGCTGCCGCCGCGCGGTTGCGGGCGGAGCGCGACCTCGCGCCGGCGGTGCGCGAGGCCGACGTCGTGATCGAAGCCGTGGTCGAGGATCTCGGCATCAAGCAGCGTCTCTTCGCCGAGCTCGAGCGCGCGGCGCCCGCCGGGGCGCTGCTGGCGACGAACACATCGTCCCTCTCCGTGGCGGCGATCGCGTCCGGGATGCGCCGGCCCGGCCGGCTCGTCGGGATGCACTTTTTCAACCCGGTGCACGCGATGAAGCTCGTCGAGGTGATTCAACCCCCGGGCGCCGATCGCGCGACCGTGGACCGGGCGGTGGAGCTCGCGCGCGTGTTCGGGAAGGAGCCGATCGTGGTGCAGGACTCGCCCGGGTTCGCTTCGAGCCGGCTCGGCATGGCTATCGGGCTCGAGGCGATGCGGATGCTCGAGCAGGGCGTGGCCTCGGCCGAGGACATCGACCGCGCGATGGAGCTCGGCTACAACCATCCGATGGGCCCGCTGAAGCTGACGGACCTGGTAGGTCTCGACGTGCGGCTCGCCATCGCCGAGTACCTCTACCGTACGCTCGAGGAGCCCCAGTTCGAGCCGCCGAGAATATTGCGGGACAAGGTGGCCAAGGGAGAGCTGGGGAAGAAGACGGGAAAGGGGTTCTACCGTTGGAGCGACTGAGGCGGATGCCGATCCGCCTCAGCCGCTGGTAGTCTGCCTCTGACTCAGGCGCCCGTACAGATCTTGGGACCTGCTGTCTGCGTCGCGATAGCAGTGTGGTCATCCCTTCCAACGTTCCCGGGCTGATCGTCGCTGTAGGTGATCGAAGCCTGGCCCGTCGTGGGGCTGACCGCGATGCCGAAGTCGTCGAACAGGTCCCGGTTGCCGGTGCACGATATCCCTCCCTCGCACACGCCGCCGAAGTGGATCACCGGCGTGGCCGCGACCTGCGTGAACGCGCTGCCCGCCACGGTCGCGGTCGAGTTCTGGGCAAAAAACACGTACCACGCGGCCGACGCGGGATAGTTGTCCGGCGCCGTCGTCCCGTCGAAGAACGAAGTCCCGTACCACACGATGTTCAGCTGGCCCGGGTCGCAGGCCACGCTCCACGGCATGATCGCCGTGGCGGAAGGCGCCTGGTTCACCTGGATCGGCCCGGTCCACGTGCTTCCCCCATCCGCCGAGAAGCTGTAGAAGAGGTTGTGGTCGTCGGTGTACACGACGTAGACGGTGCCGGCGCGGTCCACGCTCACGTTGACGAACTGGTGGCCGTACGAGACCGAGGTGTTCGGGTTCACGTACACGGCATGGTCGCTGAAGCTCTGGCCGCCGTCGCGCGAGACGCCGATCCAGACGGCGTGGAAGGACGTGGGCAGCGCGGCCTCGGCAGCGTTGGCGATGCCGCTGAATACCTGATACATGGCGTGACTGTTGGCATCGATCGCCAGGTTGCCGATCTCGTTGTCGTCGATCAGGAACGCGTGCGCGACGTCGATCGCCGTGCCGAGCTGGGTGAAGCTGGCGCCAGCGTCGAAGCTGCAGTTGACGTCGATGTTGAACGTCGCGATGTCGTGGTAGGAGACGCACACCTTGGTCGCTTGGTCGGCCGCGATCCACTCGCGGTCGTCGCCTGGAACGGTGGCGCTGAGGACGTCCTTGCTCCAGCTCGTCCCGCCGTCCTGGCTGGTGCTCACGGTGACATTCGCCAGGCTGAGGCTGGCGACGTAGAGGTTGGGGATGCCGTTGGCGTTCGCCTGCGGCGCGGTGCTCAAGTCCGTGTCGCCACCTCCCGGCGCCACTCCCCCAGCCGACTGGGAGATCTGGTTCGGAGATTGGAGCGCCCTATAGTGCAGGCCGCCGTCGGTGGACTTCCACGCGAGCGTGCCGCTGGAGAGGCCGAGCTCCGAGGAGACGTAGAACGTCCCGGTCGCGTCGGCGCGAATCATGGGCTCCGCGGCGCCGTTGGTGCAGCCGGTCGAGCCCGGGCAGACGGTGCCGGGCGCGGCCCCCAGCTCGAAGTTCTCGAACGTGAACGGTCCCGCGCTCACCGAGGTCACCGCGGCCACGGGGCGCTTCGCAGCGGGCGAGGCAGGCGGACTCGTGTCGCAAGAGGCCAGGAGCAGCGTGCACCCCAGGGCGGTCACGCCGCGCGGAACGTCGATTCTCATGGGTAGCCTCCGGGTTTTGGTCGAAGGGTCTTGCTCATCACGACGTGAGGCGCAAGTTTCGCACCTCCCTGCTGCGCGGGGGCCACGTCGCCGATTTCAACATCGCTACGGGGCACTGTCGCGGTTACGCAACTTCCGGTGTTGCGGCCGCTCGGCGGCGCAAGTCCGTCCGACACGTCCTCCACCCGCGGGGGGGAAGAAGATGGGAAGGCGTTTCTATCGTTGACAGGTGTGCGGCTGCGAGGTATTACTAAAGTATGACGAAAGTCAGACGAAAAGTGGCCGTGAGCGTCTCGCCGGACGTCCTCGCTGCGGCGGAGCGGTTGCGCAAGCAGACCGGCGAGAGCCGCAGTGCGGTCTTCGAGCGGGCCCTCAACGGCCTGCTCGCCGCGGTGCAGCGGAGCGAGCGCACCGGGCGCTACCTCGAGGGCTATCGCCGCTACCCGGAGCGCGGTGGGGAGGTGAAGGCCGCGCTCGCTGCCGCGCTCGAGGCGCTGGCCGCGGAGCCCTGGGATGAGGCGCGGTGAGGTCTGGTGGGCGCACCTGCCTGCGCCCGTGGGCCGCCGCCCCGTCGTCCTGGTGTCCCGGGATGAGGCCTACGCCGTCCGCGACCTGGTCATCGTCGTGCCGGTGACCACACGGGTGCGCGGAATCCCGGTGGAGGTCCCCCTGGGCCGCGACGAGGGCTTGCCACGCCGCTCGGTCGCGAATGCCGATGCGTTGACCACGGTCCCCAAGCGCACGCTGAAGGAATAT
>WNFW01004914.1_pt1 | contig 11236 bp, 9 predicted proteins | sample 5400131 | NCBI WGS metagenome assembly WNFW01 (sample SAMN13153362, study PRJNA577476) | soil metagenome | isolation source: 20 cm soil or saprolite under grassland replicate 1 | place: USA:California | collected 2016-06-15
GCCGTCGAACATCAGCCCGTCGCTGAAGATCTTCTCGTCGAAGTTCTCCACCGGCACGGTGAAGTGCTGAACCGTGCCCAGAAGGTCGCAGAACCGGACATCGACGAACTCCACCTTCTGGTCGCCGATGAACTTCAGTACCTCGCCGGCGTTCGTGAACATCAGCCCTCCCTGGGCGGTACGGCCCTGTCCCTTCCGCACGGGTGTGCTGCCGCAGGACCCGCCTGGGACGTTAGGCGCTCGCGGTTTCCGAGCCGTGTCCCAAGTGTTTCACGCGTGTTACGGGATGGCGGTGGAACGCCGCCGGCGCGATGAGCAGCGCCGCTGGCCGCATACTCGGCAGGTCCTGGCCGGGCCCGCGCCCGTGCCGGGTACCGTGGGGGCGTGGCAGAACGGCGGCGGGCTGGGTCCTGGCTGAGCGGCACGCTGGGCCGGCCGGAAACCGGCGACGCGGACACCTTCCCCGGGCAGCGGTTCGGGCTGCCGGAGGAGGGCAGCGGCTCGGTCGCGAGCATCGGCCGGCGGCTGCTGGCCCTGCTGCTCGACTGGCTCCTGTGCACGCTGATCGCGCTCGCCGTCTTCCACTCGCGCTGGTGGACGCTGCCGATCTTCGCGGTCGAGACCTACCTGCTCACGGCCCTCACCGGGTTCACCGTGGGCAAGCGGATACTGAACATCAGGGTGGCACGGGTAGACGGCCAGCCCGTCGGGCTGGGCTGGGCCCTGGTCCGCACCATTCTGCTGCTGCTCGTCGTGCCGGCGCTCATCACCGATCGCGATCTGCGCGGGCTGCACGACCGGGCGGCCAACACCATCGTGATCAAGATCTGACCCGGTCCGCAGGCAGCTCTCCGTGGCCTGCGGCGCCTTGACTCGCCCGTGTCATGAGCGGGGCCGAAACGTTACCTGAGCAGCCCAGAGAGCCCTTGACGGCTACAAAATATAATCATTACTATCATATTTTCTAATTGGAAGACCTTTACTCCTGCCAGCGCTGGCTGCCCGCGCCCTCTGGGCCCGGCCGACCGGATGCACCAGACCGCGTGCCCGGGGGCCGTTCAGCCTCCGGGCCGCCTGGGTAACGGCGCGTTCTAGGAATTGGGAGGTGCCATGGAGGCACTGGTCCGACGGCTCACGCCGGGTCTGGCGCTGCTTGCCGCGTCCGCGCTCGCCGTGGCCGGCTGCGCTTCATCCTCCACGGGAGGCTCGGGTTCCGGCGGCTCTGCGCCGATGAATATCGGCGTCATCTACCCGTTCACCGGGGCGAACGCCGACCAGGGCGCCATCGGGATGGCCGGCTGCCTGACTGGGGTGGCTGCGGTCAACGCGGCCGGCGGTGTGATGGGCAGGAAGTTCGTCTGCAAGTCGTTCGACACCAAGGGCGACCCCGCCGACGCCACGTCCGCAGCGAACCAGATGATGGCCTCCGCCAGCCCGGTCATGGTCATCGGCGCCTCCGACGACGCAGTGACCACCGCTCCCATCGTGACCGCGGTCGGCGTGCCGAACTTCGCCACCATCGGCGACCCCCACTTCGACCACCAGACGAACCAGTACTTCTACCGGATCACCCCGTCCGACGCCCTGCAGGGCGTCGCCCTCGGGTACTGGGCCGCCACTCATTTCAAGCGCCCGGCCGCGGTGTTCACCAGCGACCTCGGCGCGCAGACCTCGGTGCCGCCGCTGCGTGCCAAGATGACCGCACTGGGGCACAAGCTGGTCGCCGACGTAACCCTGGCGCCCGGCCAGAGTTCCTACCGGACGGAGATCGCCAAGATCATCGCTGCCAAGCCGGACGCGCTCGTCACGGAGATGGACCCGCAGTCGGCGGCCACCTTCCTGTCGGAGTACCAGCAGCTCGCCGGGCACCTGCCGGTCATCCTCGGCACCCAGCGGACCAGCAACAGCGACTGGATCCAGGCCGTGCTCGGCGCGATCGGCCAGGCCAGCTACGTCAAGTACATCAAGGCGATCACGCCTTACGTCCCGCCGGGCGGCGCCAGCCACGCCGTGTACCACCACTGGCTGATGACCCTGGGCGGCAAGGTGCAGAACCCGGCCCAGTACGACCAGCACCCGTACGCGATCGCCGACTATGACGCGATCAACATCACCGCGCTGGCCATGACCGAGGCCCATTCCACCGCTCCGGCCGCCTACAACAAGTTCATCGTCAAGGTGACCGCCGCCGCGCCAGGCGCCGTCCAGGTCCACAGCTACGGGCAAGGGCTCAAGGAGCTCAAGGCCGGCAAGCAGATCCAGTACGTTGGGGCAGGCGGCACGCTCGCCTTCAACCAGTACCACAGCGCCGAGCGGGCCTTCTCCTACGACAACTACGACGCGGCCAGCAAGTCGATGACCCCCGTCCTGGTCATCCCCGGCTCGGCCCTGAACGGCTGAACGGCATGACGCGGAACGGCTGAAGAGGGGGAGGATGAGCAGGAGCCGCTTCTCATGAACCAGCTCACCCTCGCGATCGGCTTCGGGCTCGTGACATCCGCGATCCTGGCGCTGTGCGCGGTGGGCTTTACGCTCCAGTTCGGCGTGTCCAACATCCTCAACCTCGCCTACGGCGACGTGATGACCGTATCGGCGTTCATGGCTTACCTGGTCAACGCCAGCGGCGCGGGCATATGGCTGGCCATATGCGCGGGCGCCGCCACCGGCGCGGTGGTGTCGGTGCTCATCAGCACGCTGATCTTCACGCCGTTCCTGCGCCGGGGCACCTCGCGGTTCGCCATGATCATGGTCTCGCTCGCGCTCGCGGTCATCCTGCAGAACGCGATCCAGGCGGTGGCCGGTCCCGCGTTCCGCAGCTACAGCCGGAGCCAGGGCACCTCGCTGCACCTGCTGGGCATGATCCTGACTCCCTACCAGCTGGCGATCATCGGGGTGGCGGCGGCCAGCCTGCTCGCCCTGCACCTGCTGCTGCGGTACACCCGGATCGGGAAGGCGCTGCGGGCCACCGCCGCCGACGCCGAACTGGCCCGCAGCTGCGGGATCGCCACCGAGCGGGTGTCGGCCCTCGCCTGGGCCATCTCCGGCGCGCTGTGCGGCCTCGGCGGGGTCACGCTGGCCCTCAACCTGGCGAGTTTCGACTTCCACTTCGGCAACGCGTTCCTGCTGGTCATTGTCGCGGCCGCGGTGTTCGGCAGCGTCGGCCAGCCCTACGGGGCCATGGTCGGGGCGCTGGTGATCGGTATGGCCAGCGAGCTCGCCGCGATCTGGACCCCCTCGCTGAAGCAGGTGGTGGCGTTCGTCATCCTCGCCCTCATCCTCCTGGTCCGCCCGGCCGGGCTGTGGCGGAAGAGCTTTGTGCAGATGGACGTGGCGGCCCGGTGAGCCCGGCGTACCAGTACTACTTCATCACCCTGCTGATCTTCTTCGGGGTGAACACGATCGCCTGCTGGTCGCTGAACATCCAGTACGGCGTGGGCGGGGTGATGAACTTCGCCTTCATCATGTTCCAGGCGCTCGGCGCCTACCTGGGCGGCGTACTCACCCTCGGCCCCTCCACCGGCGCCAGCTTCCAGCAGTACATCTTCGGGACGACGCTGCCGTTCCCGCTGCCCTGGATCGTGGCCGCGGCGGCCGGCGCCGCGCTCGCCTGGATCGTCGGGTCGTTTGCGCTGCGGCCCGCCCGGCGCGACTTCCAGGCCATGGTCATGCTGGTGGTCTCGATCATCGCGAGCACCGTGGTCCTCACCGAAGGCTGGCTTTTCAACGGCATGAACGGCATCGCGGCGATTCCCAAGCCGTTCCAGAGCAGGCTCAACCTGGGTGAGATCCAGTACGGGTGGTTCTACCTGGGGATGACCGCGGTCGTGGTCCTGCTCGTCTACCTGCTGGTCGACCGGCTGACCGGCTCGCCGTGGGGGCGCAGGCTGCGGGCCATGCGCGAGCACCCTGACGCCTTGTCCTCGCTCGGGGTCAACATCCGGGCCGAGAGCATGAAGGTCTACGTGCTGGGCGGCGCGCTGGCCAGCCTGAGCGGGGCGATCCTCGTCCAGTTCATCGGCGCCTGGTCGCCCGGGTCGTGGGATACCGGCGAGACCTTTCTCTACTTCGTCGCGGTCATCGTCGGCGGGGCCGGCAACAACTTCGGTGCCATGCTCGGTGCCGCGCTGGTGCTCGGGGTGTTCGAGGAGTCCGTGCGCTACCTGCCGTCGTTCGGCTATGCGGGCCTGGCCGAGGCGATCCAGTTCATGCTGCTCGGGGTGCTGATCCTGGCCTTCCTCTGGTTCCGCCCGTCCGGGCTGGTGCCCGAGCGCCGCCGCAGGCTCACCCGGCTCCTGCCCGCCGCCGGCCCAGCGGGCGGGAAGCCGGAGACCGGGACAGATCGGCCAACGGCGGCCAGCCCGTGACCGCCGCGGCGCCCCAGCCCGGGGGGGCGGTGGCCGGCGCCGCCTCGCCGGCCGCCCTGCTGGAAGTCACCGACCTGCGGGTGGACTTCGCCGGGGTGCACGCGGTGGCGGGAGCCAGCTTCGCGATCCAGCCGGGCACGATCACCGGGCTGATCGGGCCGAACGGCGCCGGGAAGTCCACCATCCTCAAACTGATCGCCGGGGCCGAGCGGCCGACCGGCGGCCAGGTCCGGTACGCGGGCCGCGACATCACCGGACGGCCCGCCCACGAGGTGGCCCGGCAGGGCCTGATCCGGACCTTCCAGCTGTCGAGCGAGTTCGCCCGCCTCACGGTGCTGGAGAACCTGCTGGTGGCGGTGCCGCGGCAGCGTGGAGCCAGCTTCCTGACCGCGCTGCGGGGCAAGCGCTCCTGGCGCGCGGAGCAGGCCGCACTGGTCGCCCAGGGGATGGATCTCCTCACCGAGTTCGGCCTCGCGCAGGCGGCCGACCAGTATGCCGGCGAGCTCAGCGGCGGCCAGAAGCGGCTGATCGAGATCGCCCGCGCGCTGATGGCTCAGCCCCGGATGCTGCTGCTCGATGAGCCGCTGGCCGGGGTCAACCCGAGCCTGCGGGAGACCATCACCGAGCATCTGGCGCGGCTGCGGGACCAGGGCCTGACCATGCTGATGGTCGAGCACGAGCTGCAGGCGGTCGACCGCTGCTGCGACCCGGTGATCGTCATGGCGGCCGGCCGGGTGCTGGCCGAGGGGTCCATGCGCGAGATACGGGCCAACAAGGAGGTCGTGGATGCCTACCTCCTCGGCTGAGGCGGCCGGCCCGCGGGACCAGCGGGCGCATCTGAGGCTGGTGGAGGTGGCCGCCGGTTACGGCGCGGCGCCGGTGATCCAGGACGTGAGCATCACGGTGGCCCTGGGCGAGGTGGTCGCCGTGATCGGCCCCAACGGGGCCGGCAAGAGCACCCTGCTCAAGGCGGTGCTGGGCATCCTGCGGCCCAGCCAGGGCACGATCACCCTGGCCGGGGAGCAGATCGCCGGCCTGCCGGCCAACAAGGTCAGCCGCCGCGGCGTCGGCTACGTGCCGCAGGTCAAGGACGTGTTCGAGCCGCTGACCGTGCGGGAGAACCTGGAAATCGGCGGCTATGCGCTGCCGCGGGGCGAGGTGGCCGCCCGGATCGACGAGGTCATGGAGCGCTACCCGGCACTCGCCGCCATGCGCAACAGGCCGGCCGGCTATCTCAGCGGCGGGGAACGCAAGATGCTGGCGATGGGCCGGGTTCTCATGCGCCGGCCCAGTCTGCTGGTGCTCGACGAGCCGACCGCCGGCCTCGCGCCACAGCTCGCCCACGAGCTGCTGACCCGCAACGTCGCCCAGCTGGCGGGCAGCGGCGTGGCGGTACTGCTGGTCGAGCAGCACGCGCATGAGGCGCTGGCCATCTCCGACTGGGCGTACGTTATGGCGGCGGGCCAGGTCCGGCTGTCGGACGCGGCCGCGGCGCTCGCCCAGCGCCCCGACCTGGGAGACATCTTCCTCGGCCAGGCCGTCGGCACCGAGCACTGATCAGCCCGCCGGGCCCGCCGGTGCGCTACCGGGCCGTGGGTGGCAGCAGGCCCGGGGGCAGGCCCTCGTGCCGGTCCTGGATGACGTCGACCACCGCGGGCAGGCCGCTGGCGAGCGCACGCTCCAGCGCCGGGACCAGGCCCGAGCCGGAGTCCACCCGCTCCCCGTGTGCGCCAAGCAAGCGGGCGAAGGCGGCAAAATCCGGATTGCTGTAGAAAACGCCCAGGTAACGGCCATCGTGCGCGGTACGCTGCCGGTCCCTGGTGTTGCCGAAGGCGAAGTTGTTATTGATGACGGTGACGACCGGCAGCCTCTCGCGTACTGCCGTCTCCAGGTCCTGTGCGACCATCCAGAAGCTGCCATCCCCGCTGACCGTGATGAACCGCTCGTCGGGCCTGGCCAGTTGCATGCCCATGGCAGCCGGGAAGCCCCAGCCCATGCTTCCCCCGCCGGAGGCGTAGTAGCTGTCAGGCGCCGCGAAGTCGAGGTAGCGCTGGATCCACGGTCCCAGGCTCGGCGTGTCCTGCACCAGCGTCGCTTTGGTGGCACCCAGCACGGTGCGCAGCGCCGCGACCAGTTCGGCTGACGACACCGGTGCCGCGCCCGGCGCAGGCCCGGGTGGGCTGGCCTGCTGCTGGTAGTCCGCACGGACCGCCGCCGCCCAGGCCGCCCGGCCGGGCGGGGGGCTCGTCCCGGCCTCCTCGGCCGCGTCGGCCAGCGCCTGCGCGGCCTGTGACACATCCGCGCAGATGCCTAGGTCCGGCACATAGGTCCGGCCCAGGCCATCCGGGTCGATGTCGATCTGGATGAGGGCGGTACCAGGCGACAGCAAGGTCCACCGGCCAGTGGTGAATTCGGAGAACCGGCAGCCGGCCGCGAGCACGAGGTCTGCCTCCCGGACCACGTCTTCGGTCGCGGCCAGGGCGCCGTACCCGAGTGAACCGCAGAAGAGCGGCGAGTCGTTCGGGAACGCGTTCTTGCGGAGCCAGGTGGTGACGACCGGGATCGCCAGCCGCCCGGCCAGCTTGAGCAGGCCGGCGCTGTATCCCGGCCCGCGGACCCCGCCGCCGACGATGATCACGGGCCGCTGGGCCGACGCGAGCCGGGCGAGGGCAGCCTCGACGGCGGCCGTGGGCGCGGCCGGCGGGATGGGGCGTGCACTGGCCTGATAGCTAGCGGCGGCTTCGGCGGTCTGCACGTCCAGCGGCAGGGATACCATGACCGGCCCGGGCCGGCCGGAGAGCGCGGTCCGCACCGCGCGCTGCATCAGCTCGGCGATCCGGCTGGGCTGATGGATCTCCACCGACCACTTGGTGATCGGCCCGAAGAACCGCACCAGGTCCATCTCCTCGAAGGCTTCCCGGTAATAGATCTCGTCCGGGACCTGGCCGATCAGGGCGAGGACCGGGATCGATTCGGCATGAGCGTTATGGACGCCGATGGCCAGGTTGGCGGCGCCGGGACCGCGGGAGGCCGTGCACACGCCGATGCCGCCGGCCGCCCGCGCGTAGCCATCGGCCATGAACGCCGCCACCTGCTCGTGCCGGACGGACAGGTACCGCATTCCCGGGCTGCGCCCGGCCGCGTCGATCAGGTGCATGATCGTGGTGCCGGGCAGCCCGACGATGTGGCGGACCCCTTCGCGCCGCAGCGCCCCGATGGCAACCTCGGCGCCGTTCACGTGTGGTGTCCTCCTGGTGCTCCCGGGCCCGCCTGCCTCAGCCGAGCATGATGTTGACGGTCTTGAGCTGGGTGTAGCTGAGCAGTTCGTCCAGGCTCTCCTCGCGGCCGACGCCGGACAGCTTCACCCCGCCGAACGGCACCCCCGGGAAGTGCGTGGATGACCCGTTGATCCACAGGTACCCGGCGTCGAGCGCTGAGGCCACACGGTGGGCCCGGCGGATGTCGTTGGTCCAAACGCTGCCCGTGAGACCATAGTCGACACTGTTGGCGATCTTGACCGCCTCGTCCTCGTCCTTCCACGTCATAACGGAAAGAACCGGGCCGAACACCTCCTCCCGGGCAACCCGCATGTCCGGCCGGACACCGCCGAACAGCGTCGGGGCGACGAACAGGCCGCGCTCGTGCGCCAGGCCGGGCGGCCGCCCGCCGCCGGCCAGCAACTGGGCGCCCTCGCTGGTGGCGATGCCGATGTAGGCCAGCGCCCTGTCATACTGGGCGCGCGAGGCCATGGTGCCCATCTCGGTCGCGGGATCCAGCGGGGAGCCGATCCGGATCGCCGCCATCCGCCGCACCACATGGTCAAGCACCTCGTCGGCGATGGACTCGTGGAGCAGCAGACGGGAGGTCGAGCCGCACGACTGGCCCGACGACCGGGCGAAGTTCATGCCCGCCACGGCGCCCGAGGCCACCTGGTCCGGGTCGGCGTCGGGAAAGGCGATGAGCGCGTTCTTCCCGCCCAGTTCCAGGGTGACGTCTTTGACCCCGGCGTCGGCGGCGTCGCGCTGGATGGACCGGCCGGTGGCGTCGCTGCCGATGAAGCCGATCCGGCGGATAACCGGGTGACGGGCCACCGCGCGCCCGGCCGCCGGGCCGTCGCCTACCACCACCGACAGCACGCCCGGCGGGAGTACCTGCGCGAACAGCTCCCCGATCCGCAGCGCGGACAGCGGCGCCGACTCCGGCGGCTTGAGGATCACCGCATTGCCGGCCACCAAGGGCGCGGCGATCTTCCCGGCCGCGAACATGAGCGGGTGATTGAACGGGATAATCCGGCCTACCAGCCCGAACGGCTCCCGCACGGTCAGGTGCAGATGCTCGGCGGTCGCCGGGATGGTCGAGCCCTTGAGCTCGATGGCCAGGCCAGCGAACAGGCGGAGCATGCTCGCGGCGATGGCCACATCGGTGTGCATCGCCGTGACCGGATGCCCGCCGTCGATCGCGTCCAGCAGGGTCAGTTCGTCCGCATGCTCCTCCAGCACCCTGGCCAGATCGGCGACAAGCGCGCCCCGCTCGCGGGCGGGTACCCGGCGCCATGCCCGCGCGGCTGGCCCGGCCGCCGCCACGGCCGCGTCCACGTCGGCCTCGTCCCCGTCCGGGACGGTCGCGATGACCTCCTCGGTCGCCGGGCTCTCGTCCGCGAAGACGCGCCTGGACTCGGCGGGCACCCGCTGCCCGCCGATGACCAGCAGCCAGTCACGGTCGAGAATCGATGACAGCATCGGGGGGACGGTCATGACGCGGCACCTCCGGGCACAACAGTGTCAAGACATACCCAATATGAATGTAATCAATATAACCGTAGTCGGCGCCCGGGCCAGATGCCCTGCCGTGGCGGCAGCTGTTAGGCGCGGATCATGCGCGGCCAGCGGCGCCGGGCCGGTCAGCGGTGCGGTGGCTGCCGACCAGCGCACGACGGCGGCGGGCAGCGGTGGCCAGCTCGCCGAGTACGTCGGCGGTGGTGTCCACGTCCATGCAGGCGTCGGTGATGCTCTGGCCCATCGACCATCACCCGGCGGGGCAGGCCGGCCTCCGTGATCGTCGTCAGCGCCCGCGTCACCTGCCCGGCCTGGTAATTGGGTCCTGACCGGCCGCCCCGCAGGATGACATGGCAGTCCGGATTGCCTGCCGTGGTCACCACCGCCGCCGCCCCGTCCAGGGTGACCCCGAAGAATGTATGGCCGGCCGCCGCGGCCCGGCAGGCATCCACCGCGACCTGCACGTCCCCGTCGGTGCCGTTCTTGAAGCCGACCGGCATGGACAGCCCCGACGCAAGCTGGCGATGCACCTGGCTCTCGGTCGTGCGGGCGCCGATCGCCCCCCAGGCCACTGTGTCGGCGATGTACTGCGGGGTGATCGGGTCCAGCCACTCGCAGCCGACCGGCAGGCCCAGCCCCACGATGTCCAGGAGCAGCCGGCGTGCCACCCGCAGGCCGCGGTGTACATCATGGCTGCCGTCCAGGCCGGGGTCGTTGATGAGCCCCGTCCAGCCGGTCACCGTCCGCGGCTTTTCGAAATACACGCGCATCACGATCAGAAGCTCATCGTGGAGCGAGCGGGCCAGCGCGGCCAGGCGCTCCGCGTAGTCCAGGGCCGCTGCCGGGTCATGCACCGAGCACGGCCCGGCCACCACCAGCAGCCGGTCGTCTATGCCCGTCAGCACCGCGCGCACCTCGGCCCTGGACTGCTCGACGTGCTTTGCTTCCGGGCCGCCGAGGGGCAATTCCGCCAGCAGCGCCGCGGGCGCCAGCAACGGCTCATAGCCCAGCACCCGGATATCGCTGGTATGCGGCATCAGGCTTCACCCCAGGCAGGCGTATTCACGATCGTGGCGCTCCTGCGCCCATGGCACACGACTCACCACGATAGTGGCCGAAGGGATCAGCGAGGCCGGGCCCGGGGTGGCTGATGGTGCCCGCCCCCGGTCAGACGACGTGCGTTTCGCAGGTCTCGGGGGCGAACAGGTCGGCGGGCTCCATCAGCTTGCTGGCCAGGTGCTGCTCGTGGGAGTAGCGGAGGAAGGTACGGAGGGTACTCTCGTTCGCGTCCAGCCCGTAGGGCCAGAAATCCGGTCCCATCAGTGCCTGTGTGTGCTCGATGTCCGCGTACAGCCAAGGCAGCATGTACCGGGGCGCGGCGGTCTCCGTCATCCGGGCTGCCGTCGCCGCCCTCGCCTGCTCGAAGGCCTTGTAGAGCGACTGGGCGAGCCAGGGCCGGCGCTCGTAGAGGTCGCGGCGCAGCGCCACCACATGCATGATCGGGAAGATCCCGGTCGTGGTGAAGTACCGCTCCTCCTCGGTCCGGGGATCGGCGAAGAGCCTGCGCACGCGCGGGTCGCCGGCGGCGAACAGGCGCGGGGTGCGGGGGCTGTAGAGCGCGTCGAGCGCGCCCTCCGCGAGCATGCCGTCCAGCGTGGCCCCGGGGGGTATGGGCTCGATCTGCACGCCGGGCGGGGCGGCGTGGCGGATCTTGTCGGTCCGGCCCGGCCGGTGCAGCCCGCCGGTACGGTACCGGACGGATTCCACCGCGATCCCGTAGTGCTCGGCGAGGATACCGCGGATCCAGACGGCCGCCGTGAGCTGGTATTCCGGCACGCCGACGATGCGCCCGGCGAGGTCGGCAGGTTCGCTGATGCCGCTGCCCGCGTGCACGTAGATCCCGTTGTGCCGGAAGGACCGGGAGGGGAACACCGGGATCGCGACGAACGGCGCGTCCTGGCCGAGGCTGATCACGTAGGAGGAGAGGGAGAGCTCAGCCGCGTCGAACTCGCGGAAGCGCGCCATGCGGAAGAAGGTCTCTTCGACCGGCAGGTTCAGGTAGGTCAGGTCGATGCCGTCCGGCCGGACGTCGCCGGT
>WNFW01003266.1_pt1 | contig 11225 bp, 10 predicted proteins | sample 5400131 | NCBI WGS metagenome assembly WNFW01 (sample SAMN13153362, study PRJNA577476) | soil metagenome | isolation source: 20 cm soil or saprolite under grassland replicate 1 | place: USA:California | collected 2016-06-15
AAGCGGCGATGGCGCAGCAGCTCCAAGGCCTCCTGGCCGCGGCCGGCCACCGTGACCTGATAACCATCGATCTGGAGCAGGTTGGCGCAGCTCTCGCGCAGCGTGCGATCGTCATCGACGATCAGGAACCGGATGGCGGCCTTGATTTGCGCGTTGAGTGGCGGCAGGCCGATGACTTCGGCGGCCCCTGGAGTGGTCGCGTGGAAATGCGGGGCGCGATGGGGCGTTGCAGGTGTCGGCATCGGGCGGTTACCCCCGGTTGATTGCTGGTTTTGCGTACAGTCGCGAATGTTCCAAGCACGGACCGAGCCACGCTGAAAACTCCAACGGCATAAGGACTTCCGGCACGTTCTCGATCCGGACTGTAGTAGCGTCGCGACATGGAATACCCCTCCGATCTTTCGGTGTTGCACCGCTGCAACATGGTGGGCCTGCCGCGTCAAGAAACACGAGTCTGCCGCAACGCGACCACAAGCAAAGTCGCTGCGCGCGCGTGATTTCTCCGTCAGCGCGGACGGCCCGAAACTTGAGACCGCGCGGTGCGGCGAATCGATGGAGCGGCGGATGATGTGTCGCGCGTGTCAGGAACAGGAATCAGGGGGAAGCCCCCGCGGCTCCGGGGAAGAGAGAGGCGGCAAGCGACGGAGCGCCGCCCCGATTATTCCCATTCGCAGCGGGGAGGCCCGAGTGCGAGATCAATTGTGTTCGCGGTGTGGCCACTTGCTTGGTCCTGAGGACACGGCGGTGCGCGTGCGCGCCAAGCAGTCGCAACTGGCGCGCTTTGGTCTCGGCAAGGCGCGCAAGCCGCTGCTGCAAAAAAAAGCACGCCGCCCCCGCCGCGAGGAGCACTAGGAATGTGCGGCATCGTGGCGTATACCGGTCAGCGCCAGGCGGCTGCCATCCTGCTCCAGGCGCTGGCCCGCCTGGAGTACCGCGGCTATGACTCCGCCGGCATCGCGGTGGAATCAGGCGGTCGCATCACCACACGAAAACTGGCTGGGCGGGTCACGGCGCTCGGGACACTGGTAACGGACGCGCCCGCCTCCGGCCGCACCGGGATCGCCCACACGCGCTGGGCGACGCACGGCGTTCCCAACACGGTCAATGCCCATCCCCATGGCGATTGCCGCGGTGACATCGCCGTCGTGCACAACGGCATCATCGAGAACGCCGACGGCTTGCGGGCCGCGCTCGAGCGTGGCGGCCACTGCTTCAACAGCGACACCGATACCGAGACCGTCGCCCATCTGATCGAGGTGTCGGAAGGCGCGACGCTGGAACAGCGGGTGATCGGGGCGCTGGCGCACGTCGTCGGCACCTATGGACTGGCGGTGATCTCGAGCGACGAGCCGGGCAAGATCGTCGTCGCGCGCCAGGGCTCCCCCGTACTGATCGGCGTCGGCAAGCGCGAGTATTTCGTCGCCTCCGACGCGTCCGCCATTCTCGAGCACACGCGCTCGGTCGTGTATCTGAACGACGGCGACATCGCGGTGCTCACGCCGCAGGGGTACCAGGTGATCGATCGCAAGTCACGGGTCCAGGATCGCGCCGTCGACGCGCTCGGCTGGGACCTCGAGGCCATCGAGCTCGGCGGCCATGCCCACTTCATGCTGAAGGAGATTCTCGAGCAGCCGGATACGGTGCGCAGCACGTTGCGCGGCCGCCTGCAGAGCGACGGCAGCGTCGCGCGCCTCGACGGCCTCAACCTCACCGCCACCCAGTGCGCCGATCTGAAACGGATCAATATCGTGGCGTGCGGGACGTCCTGGCACGCGGGACTCGTGGGACGCCAAATCATCGAGGAGCTGGCTGACATCCCGGTGTCGGTCGAGTACGCGTCCGAGTATCGCTATCGGCGCCAGCCACGGCCGTCCATTCCCGGCAACCGCCTCACGATCGCCATCTCGCAATCAGGGGAAACCGCCGACACGCTCGAAGCGATGCGCGCGGCGCGCGCGAACGGCTCGCGGGTCGTTGGGCTGGTCAACGTCGTGGGCAGCACGATCGCGCGCGAAGCGGATGGGGGCATCTATCTGCACGCGGGACCGGAGATCGGCGTCGCGTCCACGAAAGCGTTCACCTCCCAGATCGTCGCGCTGGCGCTGCTGGGCGGCTATCTCGGCAGCCAGCGCGGCCTGGCGGCGGACACGGCGCAGGAGCTGATCTGCCATTTGACCCGCCTCCCCGATCTCGTCGCGGAGACACTCGAGCTGGAGCCCGAGGTGAAAGCGCTGGCGGAGCAGTGGGCCGATGCGAGGCATGCGCTCTACCTCGGCCGCGGCGTGAACTTCCCGGTGGCGCTCGAGGGGGCGCTGAAGTTGAAGGAGATCAGCTACATCCACGCCGAGGGCTATCCCGCCGCCGAGATGAAGCACGGGCCCATCGCCCTGATCGATGCCCAGATGCCGGTCGTCTTCGTCGCTCCGCACGACCCCGTGTACGACAAAGTCGTGTCGAACATGCACGAGGTCCGCGCCCGGGGCGGCCGGATTCTGGCCATCACCAGCGAGGGCAACGGGGAGCTGCGCGGTCTCGTGGACTATCAACTGCGTGTGCCACGTACGCTGCCGCTGCTGTCCCCCGTCCTGACGGTGATCCCGCTGCAGCTACTGGCGTACCACATCGCGGTGCTGCGTGGTTGCGATGTGGACCGGCCGCGCAACCTTGCAAAGAGCGTCACCGTGGAATAGCTCTGGCCGAGGCCGTCACGGCTCGCCAAATTGGAACTGATGTCTCCCGCTTCGGAAGCAACGCCAGTCCGCCTGGTGCTGGCGGACGACCACCTCGTGCTGCGGCAGGCCTTGAGGGCGCTGCTCATGCAGCGGGGCGTGCAAGTCGTGGCGGACGAAGGGGATGGCCGCGCCGCGGTGGACGCCGTGCAACGCCTGAATCCGGACGTTGTCGTGCTCGATGTCGCCATGCCGGTGCTGAATGGCGTGGAAGCGGCGCGGGAGATCGCCAAGATCGCGCCTGCGTGTCCTGTCATCCTGTTATCGGGTCTCGATGATACGCGCTTTGTGCGCGAGGCACTGAAGGTCGGAGTCAAAGGGTTCGTGCAAAAGAGCCAGGGATGCGACGACCTGGTGCGCGCGATTGCGGAGGTGCGCGAAGGGCGACTGTACGTCTCCCCCGGTGCCTCCCAGGCCATCGTCGACGCCTGCGCGACACCAGAGAGCGATTCTCCCTCGCAGCTGACGCCGCGCGAACGGCAAGTGCTGCAACTTGTGGGAGAAGGGAAGTCAACGAAGCAAATCGCAACCGTGCTCGCGATCAGTGTGAAAACGGCCGAGTTTCATCGCGGTCGCCTGATGAAGAAGTTGAACGTGCACGACACCGCGAATCTGGTGCGCTATGCGCTTCGCAAGGGATGGATTGCTCCCTGACGGAGCCGGACGTAGGATAAAGCGGAGGGAAACCTAGTGAGTCTCCTAGGGTACATACATCCCGTTCCTCCAAAGCGCCGGAATGGCACCACGTAACAGTCCAATTCCGTTTCTCAATGCCGCCGCGAATTCCGAGCGTCTACACCCGGGTGGCGATGACGGCTGCGTGCCCTGCCGGGCGCTGCGCGGCGCGACCCGCACGATTCTCGGGCAGTGGGTCCAGCGCCCGCGCTCGACGACCGCCGCCGAGGCTGGGGAGCTGCTCGGTCTGCTCGTCACCACCATCCACGAGGCTGCCGGCAAGGAGACGCTGTCGCTCGACCCGCGGATGCACTCGGGGCTGGGGAGGCGGCTGCTCGAGCTGCTGCGGGCGGCGCTCGTGCAAGGATGGCGGTCAGGCGGGTTTCCCGATTCGGAGCTGTTGCCCTTGCTCACGTCCATCGAACGGGTGCGCGTGGCGATTCAGCCCACCTGGGCGCAGTCATTCGCCTCGCACCTTTCCGGGACGGACGGCGTCGCGCTGCTCACCGACGTCGCGCACGATCTGCGCTCGCCGCTGACGTCCATCCTGGTACTCGCCGAGACACTGCAACGTGGTCAGAGTGGCGCGGTGAACGAGGTGCAGCGGCGCCAGCTGGGGCTCATTTACACCGCGGCGCTCGGGCTCTCGTCGGTGGCGAGCGACATTATCGAGTTCACCCAGGGCGGGGATCAGCTCGTCGAGCAGGATCCGTCGGCGTTCTCGGTGACCGCGATGCTCGAGTCGGTGCGCGACATCGTGCGGCCGATCGCGGAAGAAAAACACCTGACTGTGCGGCTCCTGGGCCCGACCAGCGACCAACGGCTGGGCCATCCGGTCGCGCTCAGCCGCATCCTGCTCAATCTCACGACCAACGCGCTCAAGTTTACCGACGAAGGCTACGTCGAGATCGTCGCGCAGGAGGTCGCGGGCGCTCCCGACCGTATCGAGTTCGCGGTGCGCGACAGCGGCCGTGGCATTCCGGCCGACAAGATCAGCACGCTGTTTCAGCCGCTGCGCAAGGAGACGGGCCGGCGCGGCCAGCTGTTCTCCCAGACCGGGCTCGGCCTCACCATCTGCCGCAAGCTCGCCACCGCGATGAAATCGGAGCTCAAGGTCGAATCGCGCACGGGGTGGGGCACGCGGTTCTTCTTCGAGCTGGAGTTGCCGATCTGCTTAGTGCGGCGCTCGGGGCCGCGGGTGGTGCGCCGCAACGCGACGAGCGGGGCGAGCGCGACGAGCGCAACGAGCGAGGGCAGCGGGGGCAGCGGGGGCAGCGGGGGCAGTGTCCATCCGGTGCGCAACAGCGGCTCTCACACCGGTCGCAACAGCGGCCCGCAGCGCCGCAGCGGTTAGTGCAACGCGTCGCGGGCGCGGGCGAGTAAATCGGTCGTCGAGGTTGGTCGAGGCGCCTGGAGGTTGCTGGCGGACGAGCGCTTGGGCATCGCGGCCGAACTCGTACCGACCCGCAACTTCACCGCAGCACTCCGCGCCACCGCATCGCCGATCCGTTGCACCAGGCCTTCCAAGCCGGTTTCATCCGTCGCGGGTGCAAACACCGTGAACTCCGCCGGCCCGGTGCGGCCGACCGCATCCGAGATGCGTCCGGCGCGGTGAAACGCCTGTGCCAGCCGGTCCGCGCCGCCGGCGGTGAGCACGCCGTCGACGGGTTGGAAGACGGCGCACGCGAGCGGCATGCCCTGGCGCGCCGTGAAGGCGGCCAGCTCCACCGAGCGCCGCGCGATCCCCTCATCGTTGTAGAGCCCGCTCGCGCGGTCGACCAACCCCTCGGCGCCGAGGCGATCGACCTCGAGCTTCCCCTGGACGTAGACGCCGAGCCGCAGGACCATCTCTTCCACGTCGAGCGGATCGCCGCGCAGCTCCCACGCGCCGGCGCGCAGCGCGTCGAGCTGTTGCGCGCGCAACGCCGGCCCCGCGGTCGTGAGGATGATCGGCGTCGCGCGGGAGATGGCGGGATCGGCGCGCAGCGCGCGGCACAGCGCCAGGCTGTCGGTGGTGCGCTGCTCGAGCGCCATGTCGAGCAACAGGGCGTCGGGAAGCTGGCGGCGCGCGACGTCGAGCACCTGCGACCGCTTGGTGGTGACGATCACGCGATAGCCGCCTTGCGTGAGCACGCTCTCGAGCGACTCCGTCAGCCACTTGTCGGCGTTGGCGAGCAGGACTAGCGGTTCTATCGTCACGGGTGCGTTATGTTAGGGGCTGTGATGCCAACCGCAAGGACTCTCGTGTTGCTCGCCGGTGTGGTGACGGCGTGCGCGACGCTGCGGAACGCGCTCAACTTCGAGAGCCCGCAAATCGAGCTGCAGCAAATCAATGTCACCGGCATGGGCCTGGGTGGCGGCACGCTCGACCTCGTGTTCGACGTGTACAATCCGAACCAGTATCGGTTGGAGAGTACGCGGCTCGAAGTTGATTTGGAGCTTGCAAGCACGGACTTCGGGAAAGCCCTTATAGACAAACCCCTGGACTTGTCCCCGCAAAACCATAGCCGCGTGGTCATGCCCGTGCGCTTTACCTGGGCGGGGGTGGGCGCTGCGGCCCGCTCACTGCTGCAATCGCAAGAATTGCCCTATGGAATTACCGGGGCTGTGATGCTGGATACACCCCTAGGGGAGCGTAGGGTACAGTTGAGCAGCAAAGGCAATGTGCCGCTGCGGAAGCTGATTCCGTGACCCGTCGGCTGATCGAGATCCAGTCTCCCATAGAGCGTGCGTTTTTGGTTGGTGCCCCCCGCAAGGGCTCCGACGACGCCGTTCACGTCGACGAGCACCTCGAGGAGCTGGAGCGTCTGGCGGACACCGCCGGCGCCGAGGTGATCGGCAAGACCATCCAGCGCATCGACGCTCCCACTCCCAATTTCTATATCGGCCAGGGCAAGGTCGAATCGCTGAAAGAAGATTTGAAGGATGCGAATGCAACTCTGCTACTCTTCGACGAGAGTCTCACCCCGGTACAAGGCGTGAAGCTCGAGAAGAGCCTCGGCGTGCGCGTCATGGATCGCACCGAGGTCATTCTCGACATCTTCGCGACGCGCGCGCGCAGCCACGAGGCGAAGCTGCAGGTGGAGCTGGCGCAGCTCGAGTATCTGCTGCCGCGGCTGACACGGATGTGGACCCACCTGTCGCGTATCCGCGGCGGCATCGGGCTGCGGGGACCGGGCGAAACCCAGCTCGAAACCGACCGCCGGGCCATTCGCCGCAAGATCGCCGCGCACAAGAAACGGCTGAAGGACGTCGCCGAGCATCGCGCCAATCAGCGCCAGGGGCGGCGCGACTTGCCGGCCGCGGCGCTGGTCGGCTACACCAACGCCGGCAAGTCTTCGCTCTTGAAACTGCTATCGGGGCAGGACGTGTTCATCGAGGATCGGTTGTTCGCGACGCTGGATACGCTGGCCCGCGAGGTCGACGTGGGCGACGGCTATCGCTATCGCCTCACCGATACGGTCGGATTCATCCGCAAGCTCCCGCACCATCTCGTCGCTTCGTTCCGGGCGACGTTGGAAGAGGCCGAGGACGCGGATCTATTGCTCCACGTCATCGACGCGAGTCATCCAGGTTGGGAGGAGCAAGTGGAGGTCGTGGAGAAAGAAATGCGAAATGCGGAATTCGGAATGCGAAATGACAAGGCTGGTGTCGAGCGCAAACGGACGATCTATGTGTTCAACAAAGCGGATTTGCTCCCCGACCCGGACGCGTTTCTCGCCCTGGTTCGGGAAAAATACCCGCACGCGATACTGACCTCCACAATTCCGCATTCCGAATTTCGCATTTCGCATTGCGGCGTTGAGGATCTTCGGCGCGCTCTCCGCACCTCAGCTCAGGCCCTCCGCCCCATTGCCGAGATCCGAGTGCCAGTTAGCAACGGCAAGCTGCTCGCGGCATTGCACCGCGACGCCGAGATTCTGCATCAGGAGCAGACGAACGGCGTGGTGACGCTCCGGGCGCGGATCGAGGCGCGCGTGCTCGGAAAACTGCGGCGCGAGGGGGTCGAGGTGGTGCTCGGATGAGGTTTCTCCCTCTCCTCGCGCTGTGCCTGCTGGCCGCATGCGGCGATTCACCGATCGAGAATCCTCCGCCCCCCCCGCCCCCGCCGCCGCCGCCCCCCGGGCCCGTACTCCAGGCGATCGGCGCCTTCACCAACCCGACGTTCCTGGCGGCGCCGGTGGGCGACACGGGACGACTGTTCGTGACGGAGCGCATCGGCCGCATCCGGCTGCTGAAGCACGACGTGCTGCAGGGGCGCCCGTTCCTCGACATCGTCGGCAAGATGAGCTCGGCAGACGAGAACGGGCTCTACAGCATGGCGTTTCATCCGCAGTATGCGACCAACGGCCAGTTCTACGTCTTCTTCACCAATCTGAACGGCGACATCCGCGTCGTCCGCTACCTCGTGTCGTCCAATCCCGACAGCGCGGACGAATCCGCGGCGGATACGATTCTGGCGGTGCCGCATCCGATCACCGGAACGACCCTGCCGTTCGGCAATCACCACGGCGGCCAGCTACAGTTCGGGCCCGACGGCAAGCTGTACGTGTCGCTCGGCGACGGCGGCTGCTGCGGCGATCCGCTCCAGAACGGCCAGCGCCACCACACCCTCAACGCCAAGATCCTGCGGATCAATGTGGACGGCGCCACCGGATACACGGTGCCGGCGGATAATCCGTTCGTGAGCCCCCCTGACACGTCGTTTCCGCCCGAGGTGTGGGCGTGGGGCTTTCGCAATCCGTGGCGCTTCTCGTTCGACCGCGCGAGCGGCGATCTCTACATCGCGGACGTCGGCGATAATTCGTGGGAAGAGGTCGACGTCGCCGCGGCGCCAGATGCGGCGAAGGGATTGAACTACGGCTGGAGTACTATGGAAGGGACGCACTGCGTAAGCGGGGCGGGCTGTAGCTCGACGGGACTCACCCTCCCGGTCATCGAGTATGCTCACGCGAATGGCGCCTGCGACGTGCAGGGCGGCTACGTCTATCGCGGCAGTGTCGTGACGCAGCTCGCGGGTCGTTACCTGTACGCGGACTACTGTGCGGGCTTCGTGCGCAGCTTCACGTACAGCGGCGGCGTGGCGACACAGAGTCGGGACTGGCCGCAGCTCGCGCCCGGGGGTGGCGGTGGCATCGTGTCATTCGGCGAAGACGCGCGCGGCGAGTTGTATCTCATGACATACGGCGGCACGGTGTATCGCATCGTGCCGGCGGGGGGGAGTTGAGCATGAAGCGACTGCTACCGTTCTGTCTCGTTCTCATGGCGGCGTGCAGCGGCTGGATCGACTCGCACCCGCCACCGCCGCCGCCGGCCGGCACGCCGTCGCTGCATTTGATCGATAATTTCTCGAGTCCTGTCTACCTCGCGTCGCCGCCCGCCGATTCGCAGCGGCTGTTCGTCGTGGAGAGGGGCGGCGCGATTCGCGTGCTGCACAACGACACCGTGCGCACGCGTCCGTTCCTCAATTTGACGGGCCGGGTCTCCACCGACGGCGAGCGCGGGCTGCTGAGCGTCGCGTTCCATCCGGACTATGCGTCGAACGGGCAGTTCTACGTCTATTACACGAATCTCGCGGGCGACATCCGCATCGTGCGCTACACCGTGTCGAACGATCCCGACAGCGCCGACGAGGCGACGGCCGACACAGTGCTCAGGCTCGCGCATCCCGGTCACAACAATCACAACGGCGGCCAGCTGCAGTTTGGCCCCGACGGGATGTTGTGGGTGGGAACGGGGGACGGGGGAGGGGGCGGCGATCCGACCGGCAACGCGCAAAACAAGCACACGCTGCTCGGCAAATTGCTGCGGCTCGACGTCAACGGCGCGACCGCCTACGCGATCCCGGCGGACAATCCCTTCAACAGCGACACGAGCTTCGCCCCCGAGGTCTGGTCCTACGGCCTGCGCAATCCGTGGCGGTTTTCGTTCGATCGCCAGACGGGCGATCTCTATATCGGCGACGTCGGACAGGACACGTGGGAGGAAGTGGACATAGCGCCGGTGTCGGCGCAGCGCGGCCAAGCCGCGAATTTCGGCTGGAATATCATGGAAGGGAAACACTGTTATCCCAGCGCGCCGTGCGACTCGACGCACAGCGTGTTACCGGTGCTGGAGTATCCGCATACCTTCGGCGGCTGCGCCATTACGGGCGGTTATGTCTATCGCGGCGCCGTGTTCTCCGCACTGCTCGGTCACTATTTCTACGCCGACTTCTGCACTGGCGACGTCCACAGCTTCGCCTATCCGGGTGGGGCCGGAGTCGTCAATTGGTCGCCGCTGCTCTCCCCGGGTCCGAACATCAGCTCGTTTGGGCAGGATGTAAGAGGGGAGCTGTACGTGTTGCAGTTGAGCGGGGGAGTGTATCGGATTGTCCCGTCTCCGTGATCCGTGTCCTAAAGGAGCCGGCTCTTTAGAGCACGGTTTCCAAGAACTAGACCGGCCTCTATCCCTCCCAACGCCCCAATCCATTCCCACAGGGACGTCCCTTTCATTCCCATGAAGTAAGGGACGAACACGAGCGCCAAGAGCACGATCCCGACGGCGATCCGAGCCATTACCGTCTCATACCGTCCCTTACCGTCCCTTACCGTCGTAGTTGCAGTTCTCGCCGCCCAGAAGCCGACACCCACCACGCACCCCGCAATCCAGAGCGCGTTGATCGCCGTCAGCAGGCCGCCGGGCCAGCGCTCCGGATAGAAGATCAGCTTCCAGCCGTCGCCGACGGTGTAGCCGAAGCCGCAGTGCTTCTCGCCATTCAGCCCCAGGCAGATCTGTTTGCCGTCGGCCGACGCTGCCGCCGCCGCGGTGAAGGTGTCGCCCGGTGCGATGGCGGCGAAGGCGCCACGCCAGCGCAGGTCGGGCGTCTCGAGCTTCCAGTTGATCGCCGGCATGCGATAGAGCAGCGAGAGATCGTGGCCGTCCATGGAGAGGATGAAAACCTCGACGGCGCGCGAGTCCAGCACTCCGACGAGCGGTGATGAGCGGTCCGGCGGGTGAGCGGGCGCGACCGCTCGGACGCTAAACGGCCCGACGAAGTTCGACCACAGCACCGCTCCGTGATACTGGGCCCAGTAGTCGAAGGCGGGCGCGTTGACTGTGTGGTAGGGCGGGGCGGGAATGACTGGCGCAGCACGGCGCCCGTGCCGATCCATGTCAGCACGGCGACGACGGCGGTCGCGAGCGCTTGCCAGGCGCTGCGGCGCGGCGCGGTGGTGAGCCAGTGCGGCGCGAACCGCACCAGCGCGACGCCGAGCGCGGTGCTGATCGAGTTGCACAGGATGTCGCCGGTACTGGGGTCCCGGCCCGGGATCCATTGCTGCGCGAATTCGACCGCGAACGAGAGCAGCGCGCCGAGCGCGATGGCGCGCCGCGGCCGCACGCCGGCGAGGGTGAGGCAGACGCCGAGCGGGATGAAGAGGAGGAGATTCTGGATCAGCTCGGCGAGGGCGGCGTCGCCGGAGGTGATGCTGAACGACCAGCCGGGCGCGAGCGCACCGCCTTGCGAATGCAGCGTGGCGGCGAGGATGGCGAGGGTCGCCAGCGCCACACCGCCCCACGCCGCCGCCCGCGATCGCTCGTTCACGGCCACAAGTTACATGGCACTCATGGGGGGGCAATCCGTGCCTGAAGTAGGCTAAACCCAAGGTGATATGCGGCCTAGCCAACGTTGCACGGCGGCAACATATTCGCTTTTCCCTTGGCCGTTCACGGACACGAGGAGCGTCAATGCGTCACTTTTTTGTCAGGGCGGTGCGGGCGGTGGAAGCAGAGCCTTTCCACATCACAAATCAGCAGTCTGACATTGCTCCGGTCGAGGTG
>WNFW01003267.1_pt1 | contig 11223 bp, 8 predicted proteins | sample 5400131 | NCBI WGS metagenome assembly WNFW01 (sample SAMN13153362, study PRJNA577476) | soil metagenome | isolation source: 20 cm soil or saprolite under grassland replicate 1 | place: USA:California | collected 2016-06-15
ACAGGCGCTAGCACATCCCACCTGGCGTATGGGACCAAAGATCACCATAGACTCTGCAACGCTCATGAATAAAGGCCTGGAGGTACTTGAGGCCCACTGGCTCTTTGATATTCCGTACGAACGCATAGATGTAGTAGTCCATCCGGAGAGCATCATTCACTCAATGGTTGAGTTTGTTGATGGTTCATTAAAGATGCAGGCAAGTCTGCCAAGTATGCACCTCCCTATTCTTGATGCCTTGAGCTATCCTGCAAGGCTGAATACAGCGGGGACGGGACTTGTGCGCGAATTGCGCTGGCCGGACGTGGCCCGGCTCAATTTTGAAGCACTCGATGTCACCCGCTTCCCCTGTTTTCGCCTGGCACTGGATGCGGCCAGGCGCGGGGGTACCTATCCCAGTGTTCTTGTGGGAGCAGACGAAGAGGCTGTCGCCCTTTTCCTCGACGGTAAAATCGGCTTTTCAAATATTGCAGAACTGATAGAAGCTGTTATGGAGGAGCACCAATCTGTTGCTCATCCAGATATCACAACGATTTTGGAGGCAACTACCTGGGCGCGCCGAAAAGCACGTGAAAAAATATGGAGCAAAATACACGCTAAATGATCAAGGATATGAAGTGTTATGAATAACTGGTACTTGCTGGCGGCTATTCCCGTCTTTGGGTTACTTGTGCTTGTGCATGAATTTGGTCACTTTATTACGGCCAAGTGGGCGGGTATTCGTGTAGAAGAGTTCGGTGTGGGCTTCCCACCACGCATTGTGGGATTGCGGAAACGCGATGGGAAAGGTTGGGAAGTGATCTGGTTTGGAGGGATACGGAGCGAAGAGGATAGTTATGATTCTCTGAAACAAACTCCCTTTAGCGGCACCAGTGGCGGTGTAAGCACGCCAGGTGCCCCTGTCTCAAATCACACCATTTATTCACTCAATCTCATTCCCATCGGCGGGTTCGTACGTATGCCTGGTGAAAATGGAGATATCAACGACGTGAATGGTCACTACGACCCTCAGAGCTTTGCCGCAAAATCAGCGGGCAAGCGACTCATCGTGCTCGTTGCCGGTGTCACCATGAACGTTCTGTTGGCAATGGTCTTGTTCACCTTTGCCTTTGGCTTTGGCGAGCCAAAACTCCTCCCGCAGATCGGCAAAGTGGTTCCTGGCTCTCCCGCTGAAATTGCTGGCATACGTCCTGGTGATACCATCGTCTCCGCCAATAATCAGCCCGTCAAATTTTTCTCTGATCTTCAGGCCGTTGTTAACGCGGAGATTCAGGCCGATAAGAATCATCATGCTGCTGTACCAGTCATCATGCAGATCCAGCGCTCAGGTGCGACAGAAGTCATCTCAACTACCGTGAATGTGCGCGTGCATCCGCCTGCTGGCCAGGGACCAATGGGTATTGAGGCCAGTAGCAAGGTTGTTTTTGATAGTATCCCCCTCTGGCAGGCTCCCATCAGAGGTGTACAATATACCTTTCAAACGACTGCTGACTTTCTCCAAGCTATTGGACAGATGATTACAGGTTCTCTGCCCTTTCAACTTGCAGGACCTGTCGGTATAGTGAGAATCACAGGCGAAGTCGCCCAGAGCGTTCCAAGTGAGGGTTGGTGGCCATTATTAAGCCTGACAGCGGTGTTAAGCTTGAACCTTGCAATAATAAACATATTACCTTTCCCCGCTCTGGACGGCGGACGCGTCGTCCTTGTATTGATTGAAGTGTTACGCGGCGGAAAGCGGTTGAAACCAGAAGTCGAAGGCTTTATTAATTTTGCTGGTATGCTCATGCTGCTCACCCTGATGGTCGTGATCACATTTTTCGATGTGAAAAATTTACTGCCTTAGAGAGGCAAATCAATGGAGTAACGAATTATGCGACGGAAATCCCGGCAAATTCATGTCGGTAATGTAGCTATTGGTGGCGAGGCGCCCATTGTAGTCCAGTCAATGACTACCACATACACGCGCGATGTAGAAAGTACAGTGGCACAAATTCATCGCCTGGAAGAGGTTGGCTGTGAGATAGTGCGCGTAGCCGTGCCCGAAGAAGAGGATGCCCTCGCCATTGGTGAGATCAAAAAGCGTATCCACATTCCGCTGGTAGCTGATATTCACTATAAGCACTCGTTGGCTTTGGAAGCCATACGCCAGGGAATTGATTGTGTCCGTATTAATCCAGGGAACCTGATCAACGGTCGTAAATCGCTTGAACAGATTGTGGCCGCCTGCAAAGAGCGCGGCATTGCAATGCGCATCGGCGTCAACTCCGGTTCCATTGATGCACTGGATCAACGTGGACAGATGCAACGCATCCAGGTACGCCTCCGTGATGATGGCGTATTGGAGCGCACTGATCCGGCTGAGGCTCGCCGAAGAGCGCGTGAGCACCTTGCAGAACGTATGGTCACCAGGGCGTTGGAATATATTAGCTGGTGCGAAGAGATGGATTTCCACGAGATCAAAGTTTCGCTGAAATCCTCTACAGTACTCACCGCAGTTGAGGCATATCGTCGCTTCGCACAACATGCAGATTATCCTCTGCATCTTGGTATTACAGAGGCTGGAACACTGGTCTCAGGGTCAGTAAAATCCTCTGTTGGGCTGGGATTATTACTCGCAGATGGCATCGGCGATACCATACGAGTGAGTCTAAGCGCAGAGCCAGAGGAGGAAATCCCGGTAGCGTACGAGATTTTGCGCTCTCTTGAACTGCGCAATCGAGGTGTCACCTTTGTTTCCTGTCCCTCGTGTGGACGAGTCGAAATCGACGTCATCCAGGTTGCCAATGAAGTGGAAAAGCGCCTCTCCAAAGTCCAGACACCCATACACGTTGCTGTCATGGGCTGCGTCGTCAATGGGCCGGGCGAATCGCGCGATGCCGATGTCGGGCTGGCTGGCGGCAAGGGAAGAGGCGTAATCTTCCGCAAAGGGGAAGTGGTCAAAACTGTTCCCGAAGACCAGTTCCTTGATGCCGTCCTGAAGGAAGTAGCAAGCTTGTTACCTGAGCACGAGGCAAAGTTGGTCTATCCTGAAGGCGGCATTCAAGAGACTGCTGGTGTTCATCGCACCCGAGATGAGGGTATCGGCTTGCAGGTCCTCAAAAAGTAGTATAGACACAAAACAAAAGGCCATTTCCAGTGAAGTGGCCTTTTGTAGTGGGCAATACAGGACTTGAACCTGTGACCTCAGCGATGTCAACGCTGCGCTCTAGCCGCCTGAGCTAATTGCCCCTGAACATGAACAATGATAGCATCGTGCTTGAAAGTTGTCAAGCATTTTGTTGCGCAATTAAAGAATACAGAGGTAGGATATCACCGGGTTTAGGCCGGTCAACTGTTGATCGAAAAAAAGATGGTTTCGAAGCCAAAGACCTTGCATGTATCCAGGGGCAATGTTATACTTTGGCGGGGTGCAAGGACTGAACAACATATTACTATCCTGGCTCGGCAGTAGGAGAAGAATATAGAATAACTAGGGGGGGAGTTATCTCGATGCATCCTTTAACCTTCTGGCAAGTCCTTAGCGGTAGAAGGTACCTATTTGTATTTATGAATAGGCGATTTCTCGCCAAGTTTGTGGGGGTATTGTTACTCCTCGTATTAATTGGAGTCGAAATAGGGCCGCTTATTGGTCATTCTGTGTATGCAGAGATCATACCGCTGAATCACACAAGTCCCAGTGTTGACATGAGCTGTCGCCAAATATCGTTTTCACCGGACGGCGACCCATTTGGGCTTTGTCCGGGCCCATATCCACAAGGGGGTAACTGTGTCTGGTGGGCCTGGGAAATGTGGCATCTCCTTGGTATTGACCTGCCACAGAATTGGGGAAATGCCGCTGATTGGATCGCCGACGCTGAACGGTCTGGCCTTCCTTTAGGGAAGACTCCACGTGTTGGCTCAATCGCTGTGTTCCCAATAGGAGATGGCGTCTGGGCATTTAGTGCGGTTGGTCATGTTGCTTTTGTCACTGCCGTGAGTGCCGATGCCAGTACCTTCAACGTGACCTATCAAAATTATGGTGATTCCACGCCAATGCACGTTGGTATTGACTATCCTGTTTCTGTCATCAACGGACCGCTTTTCCAGAATAATAATATGCGTTTTATCTATTTCCCCAGGCCTATTGATTCACATCTCTTTGTACAGCTGCCGGGTATTAATGGTAATATGCTCGCAGGAGTTGCTAACTCAAATAAGCTCTTAATGAACTCTTTTAATAGTACATCTAATGGTTCAGCAATTAATAGTACATTATCGTCAGGAACGAGTAATCAAGTATCATTAGGTCTAACTCCTACCTCGACAGACCAGGAGTTCAACGCCGATTTCGCGGGCGTTGGCGTAAGCGACCTGCTACTCTATAATCGTGTAAAGGGCAGCCTGAGCGTACTCGGACTCTCCGATGAACAGTTCCGCTTAGAAAAGCAGCATTTGCCACATACCGCTATCGATGACATTTTGGCTGAGAACAATGCACTCTCTCCTCAGCCTGTGAGCCTTGCCGATTCAAGTACTCCAGCTAACGGCTGGGGGCAGTCATTGGATATTCATATTGGTGATTTCACAGGCACAGGACGATCTGAAATCCTGCTCTATGATCGTGTCACCGGTAAATTGCAGTTAATCAGCCTGACCCCGCAGCTCAAGATTCAAAAACATGTGACTCTGCAAGGTTGGGGGCCCGGTTGGGAATTGTATGTGGGCAAATTCGATGGCCATCGCAGCACTATCTTTATGTATAATCGGCTGGTTAACTCTGTGCCAATCATGGGCTTAACGCCCACACCAAATCCCAATCCAATCGTGGTGGTAACAAATCCGCCGAATCTAACGCCAATCCCTACAACGAAACCTGGTACATCTCCGACCTCAAGTCCTAGTACAAGGACCAGCCCGACGCCGAGTTCCAGTCCGACGCCGAAACCAAGCCCGACGTCGAATCCCAGTCCGACACCGAAACCAAGCCCCAGCCCGACACCGAAACCAAGTCCCAGTCCGGCACCGAGTCCCAGTCCGACGCCAGGGCATAGTCCAACACCCACGCCAGATTCAAAGACACGCGTTACAAAAACATCCTTGCTTCATTTTTCTGGTTCCAATCAAGGACTTCCAATAGATAATGATCTCAATGCCTCGCTCAACGGCTCTACCACCACGGTGGTTATCACCAATGTGATTGTGGTCAACTTCGATCAAAATTTGAAGATACTCCATTTTCAACAATACACGCTGCTTGATAACTCGTGGGAGGTCTATGCCGGCAGCTTTGTGAGCTCTAATCAGGACGCACTCTTTCTTTATGATCGTCTGCTGGGTGAGGCACGCCTGTTAAGTTTTGATGCCAATTTGCATATCGTACACTATAAGCCAGTGCATAGTATCGATGCAAACTGGGAGGTATATAGCGGAGATTTTGTGGGGACAGGCCGTGCGCAGGTATTATTGTATAATCCCAGCAGCGGTGAAGCACAAATTCTGGTCTTGAAGAGTGACCTATCGTTAGCAGATCAGAAGAGTTTTTCTGGTTGGGGCACAAATATGGCGCTCTATGTCGGTCACTTTGGCACGCCAACGCTGAATGTAATGCTCTATGACCCACAGGCAATACAAACTACGTTTATTGCTTTCGATGCTACTCTTCTGGCAACACACCAGTTTACTGTACCTGCCTGGGATAATCGTTGGCAGATACTTGTAGGTTCTTTCCTGGATCGATCTCGTTGCTTAGCTGCTCACAATTGCTCAACGGGCGATGATATCCTTGTGTTGAATCGCCAAACGGGCCGGATGGAGCAATTTGTGTTCTCCTTTGGCACACAGTACCAGGTGGCCGATAATCGCTCACAAGGCTATGTTCGGAATGGAGTGGCTCCAGTAGCTAACTTGACTTCTGTGGATGCATCGACATTTAGCCTGTTGACTACACTGAGTACAAGCATCAGGGCTGAGGAACTGTATTGATAGTTTGACTCTTATCTTTATTTCTTGATGGTTACAAAGTACCTCGGGCATGGTAGAATGACTGCTATGCACAACATATTTTTAATTGGCCTCTCCGGTAGTGGGAAGAGTACAGTCGGTCGTATCCTGGCTCAAAAACTGAACAAACCTTTCTTTGATCTGGATGCACTCATCGAACGCGAGTGTGGTGAGAGTGTCTCCGCTATTTTAGCACGTTATGGCGAAGAGGTTTTTCGCTCGTGTGAGAGCCGTATACTTGCACAGGTTGCTCAAGCAGAGGGGAATGCCGTCATCGCAACCGGTGCAGGTGTAGTCATTAAGGCAGAAAATCGCTCTCTCATCCGCTCAAACGGTGTGTGTGTTTACTTGTTGGTTGATCCAGAGACCGCGCTTGAGCGGCTAAATTCACAACGCTCAAACAGTCTTGCACAAGGGGAAGCACCTGAAGTTCGCCCACTACTGGCTGGTTCTGATCCATTGAACGTTCTGCACCAGCTGCTAAATGATCACTCAAAGTGGTATGAAGACGCGCATTTCACCTGTTCAACCCAGGGTAGGTCTGCTGAAAGAGTTGCCCAGGAAATCATAGCCATGTTTATCAGCTCGGGAGAACTTGTCGGGGAACCCCCCCTCTTTTTCGTGCGGCGCATTAATGTTGGCCAGGGCTATGATGTTGTAGTCGATTGGGGTGGTCTGGGTAGACTTGGACAAAATCTGAAAACGTTAGGTTTGCCTCCCAGAGTCTTTCTCATTACCGATAGCAATATTCGCGATCTCTATGCCTCTATGGTTATGGGATCACTATCGTATTTCGGCTTCGATCCTCAACTGTATACTATTCCTGCTGGTGAGGTGAGTAAATCGCAGAGTCAACTTAGTGGGATATACGATTGGTTGATAGAGCATCACGCCGAACGCGGCGAGACGATTATTGCGCTTGGTGGCGGCGTCGTAGGTGATCTAGCTGGATATGCCGCTGCTACATACCTGCGTGGTGTTCCTCTGGTGCAGGTGCCGACATCGTTACTTGCCCAGGTTGATGCCGCGATTGGCGGCAAAACGGGTGTCAACCATCCCAGGGGAAAGAATCTGATTGGTGCCTTTTATCATCCCCGCCTGGTATTGGTTGATCCCGCAACGCTTTTGACGCTTCCTGAACGGGAACGAACTGAGGGGTGGGCAGAAGTCGTAAAGTATGGTATCATACTCGATACAAAATTGATTGCCCAGATTGAGGAAAATGCAGACGCTTTACGAGAGTTCAACCCCCCCCCTGCTTCGCTACTTTGTCAGATCGTTGCACGTTGTATTGCTTTGAAAGCAGCGATCATAGAGGAGGATGAGCGGGAAGGGGGGCGGCGGACCATTCTCAATTATGGTCACACTGTGGGACATGCACTGGAGAATGTAGCGGGTTATGGCGAGTTATTACATGGGGAGGCGGTATCGTTGGGTATGGTGTTAGCTGCCACAATGGCTTGTCAAGCAGGTATGTTCCCTAAATCAGGGTTGATTCGACAGAATAAGCTGCTCAAGGCGTTGGGTTTACCTGTAGCTTATAGTGGGCAAGTACAGGTAAAGGATATTCTGTCGGCCATTCAATTAGATAAGAAAGTGGCACATAAACAGATGCGTTGGGTCATGCCTCGGCGTCTGGGGGACGTTACCGTTACGTGCATGCCTGATGACCTGGTGAAGAGCGTACTCTCAGCATTTTTTACGGAACAAAGGCCTTAAGACAATGTTAAACATACTGGTCCTGAATGGTCCCAACTTAAATACATTGGGAACTCGCGAACCTGAAATTTATGGGACAGTGACCCTACCGCAAATCTGCGTGATGCTACAAAGACGAGGCGAAGAGTTGGAGACAAAAGTAGAATGTTTCCAGTCGAATCGCGAAGGTGCGCTCATTGATTGTCTCCAGGAGCATACAGGTGGTGTGGATGGCATTGTCATCAATCCTGGAGTTTTGTCCCATTACTCTATTGCATTACGCGATGCTTTGGCAGCAGTGAAAGCACCTATTATCGAAGTACATATGAGCAATATTTATGCTCGTGAGCCATTTCGGCATCATTCGATAATTGCGTCGGTTTGTCGGGGAAATATTGTTGGACTAGGATGGCGTAGATATCTTCTGTCATTGGAGACACTGGTTGAGTTGGTGCGTGAGCAGATCAAAGAAGGAAAAGCATGAGTCAAGAGGCAATCAGCCAGCTACGAACGTGGATGACCGAACAAGGGCTGGATGCATTTATCGTAACACAGCCACAGGATCGCTCTTACTTAAGCGGGTGGTTCAATGATGATGTAGAAGGCGCTGGCCTGTTGCTAGTGGGAAAGCAGCAGCAGATGTTGTTTACCAATCCGCTTTATCAAGAAGTGGCTGAGAACGATGCTAAGGGTTGGCAGGTCACTGTCCCCTCCTCATATGAATACTGGGCGGCGATTGTCAAAACAGCTCAGGAACATGGTTGGCAGAGAATCGGTTTCGAGTCCGCAGCCATCACGTATGCAGAGTATGAAAAGCTTCGTAGCGCTGGCGAGGGTATCTTTACAGTACATCCTTTTGTGGATAGCTTTGTGGAAAAATTACGCCGAGTAAAGCGACCACATGAGATAGAGTTACTCAAACGCGCTATCGCCATCACGGACGCGACATTTACGCATCTTTGTAGCTGGATTCAACCTGGTATGACGGAGAGGGAAATACAGTGGGAGATCCTACGCTACATGATTTTCTTGGGTGCAGATAGTCAATCATTTGAAGCAATCGTGGCTTCTGGCCCTCATGGTTCAATGCCTCACGCTCATCCCAGTGAACGGCGTATCCAGCAGGGTGAACTCATCACTATCGACATGGGAGCTCGTTACAAGGGATATTGTGCAGATATGACCCGTACTATTTGCCTCGGGGAACCTTCTGAACCGCGTATGCGTGAGATATACGGTGCTGTTCTCGTTGCAATGAAGACATGTGAAGCAGGTCTCTTTGCAGGTATGGCTTGCAAAGCTGCCGATGCTTTGGCGCGCAATGCATTGGATGTGGCAGGCCTGGCAGAATACTATATTCATGGGACCGGCCATGGCGTTGGGCTACAAATTCACGAAGGGCCACATCTCTCCCCACGATCTCCGGATGATATGATTTTGCTGGCAGGAAATGTAGTTACTGTCGAGCCTGGAGTGTATATCCCTGGCTGGAGTGGGGCGCGTATCGAAGATTGTGTATTAATAAAAGAGAACGGCGTCGAAGTCTTGACCCAATCACCAACCGAACTGGTGTTGCAGCGCTAATCCTAAGGACGCAATTCACTGCGCTTACCCAGAAGGAGCTATTCTAGATGATATCTACAGGTGATCTGAAAAAGGGTGTAACCATTGAATTTGAAGGGCAACTATGCAGCGTACTCGATTGGCAACATGTCAAAATGGGCCGTGGCGGCGCGATAGTACGTATGAAATTGCGCAATCTGCGCACGGGTGCCACATTTGATCGGACATGTGATGCAGGCGAAAAATTTAAACGCCTCTACCTTGATCGCAGCACTGTAACTTACCAGTATCAGGATGACGATCAGTATCATTTTATGGATACCAGTACATACGATGATGTTGTGCTTACCGAAGAGCAGCTTGGCGATGCAAAAAACTACTTGATTGACAATCTAGAGCTTGATCTTATCACCTTTGAAGGGCAACCAATTTCTGTTGAGCCGCCTGAAAAAGTAGTTCTGCGTGTAACCTACACGGAGCCTGGTTTCAAGGGTGATACCGCTACGGGAGGTACCAAACCGGCTACTACAGAGACCGGTTTAGTTGTACAGGTACCACTTTTTATTTCAAATGGTGATTTAATTCGTGTCAATACAACGACAGGAGCATACGTAGAGCGCGCGTAGTTCACCTTCATTTTCGCGTTTGCTCCAGGAGAGAAAGCAACATGGACGTAAAACAAGGTACCCACCAGACCGGACGCCATGAGCCTCCTTCCATTACACCCAATGATACAGATCCGCTGCACAATGGTGAAAGCGAAACGCCTGGCATTATTAGTGTTGAGCAACTGCAACGCCTTGTACATTTGCTCGATCGTAGTGACGTATCCGAGTTGGAATTTAAACGGCCTGAAGAAGGGACGAGGCTGGTATTACGTAAAGTGAAGCCTTCAGAAAACAGTGGACGGCAGGAGGGAATCGCTTTCATCCCCCAAGTTATCGTATCACACACGGATAACTCATTGACTGTGCCTAATAAACTACCCGCAGAAACAAGAAACTACATTACTTCACACCTGGTGGGTGTCTTCCATGCCTGGGCTAAGCCAAGGGGAGGTGCACTGGTAGCAGTTGGTGATCATGTTAAGGTCGGGCAACTCGTGGCAACTATTGAGTCACTGAACGTTATCAATGATGTAGAGTCGCCTTTTGCTGGTCGTGTTGTTGAAATGCTTGTTCAAGAGGGGCAATCAGTGGAATACGGCCAGAAGCTTATGGTTATCGATACTTCCACTGAGGAAGAGGGGCAATAATGCAATTTTATAGTGCCCCAACGGTTTTAAGCGTTACACAATTGTCTCGCTATCTAAAGGAGTTGCTGGAGACAGATGACATCTTGCAGAATATCTGGGTGCAAGGTGAAATTTCAGGCTGCAAGACCTACACCTCGGGACATTGTTATTTCACTCTCAAAGACACAGAGTCACAATTGCAGTGTGTCTTCTTCAAGAACGCTCGTTTGCGTTCGTCGGCACCTGATCTTCGTGATGGTATGGGCATCGCCGCCTATGGGCGTATCTCATTCTATGAGCGGGATGGAAAACTTCAACTTTATGTTGAAGGTGTCGAACTCCTAGGAGAAGGCGCACTTTTTCTACGCTTTGAACAACTCAAAGCACGCTTAGCTGCAGAGGGTCTCTTTGATGAAAATCGTAAGCGCCCTTTACCTGCGCAGCCCGCGGTCATCGGCATTGTAACCTCACCCCAGGCTGCGGCGCTGCGTGATATGTTACGTGTCCTCCGCTCACGTTATCCTTTGGCAAAAGTTATTCTTGCCCCAACACTGGTGCAAGGAAGTGAAGCTCCTGCCTCCATTGCTGCTGCAATTGAACTCCTCAATGAACAGGGTGAGGCGGAGGTAATCATTGTTGGGCGGGGAGGTGGCTCAATCGAAGAGTTATGGGCATTTAATGAAGAGATTGTAGCCCGTGCTATTGCTCGTTCACGGATCCCTGTTATCAGCGGTGTCGGTCACGAAACT
>WNFW01007406.1_pt1 | contig 11223 bp, 8 predicted proteins | sample 5400131 | NCBI WGS metagenome assembly WNFW01 (sample SAMN13153362, study PRJNA577476) | soil metagenome | isolation source: 20 cm soil or saprolite under grassland replicate 1 | place: USA:California | collected 2016-06-15
CGTTGTACAATAACTACATGGGACTTGAGCGCCAAACCTCGTCGCCTGTTGAGCAAAACACGACTCGCATAGCACGAATGATTAGTGGGTCGCCCGAACAGCATCGTGAATTTCATCAAGGATCCTGTGAAGATCGTACTGGTAGTTCCATTCCGGATAATGCCGCCGGAACTTCGCGACACTACTGACCCACCATACATGGTCGCCCAATCGATTGTCTTCCACGTAGCTCCAGTTCAGCTTTCGACCGCTGATTCTTTCGCATGCGTCAATCGCTTGCAACATCGAGCAGTAGGAATGACGTCCACCGCCGATGTTATAAACTTCGGCAGAACGCGGCGCTTTAAAGAACTCCCAGAAGGCATTAACCAAATCGTGGCTGTGAATGTTGTCCCGCACCTGCTTACCCTTGTAACCGAACACACGGTAAGGAAGGCCTTTCGCCGTACATTTCATTAGATAGGCGAGGAAGCCGTGCAACTCTGTACCGGCATGCGCAGGGCCAGTTAGGCATCCTCCACGAAAGCAAACAGTTTTCATTTCGAAATAACGGCCATATTCCTGGACAAGCAAATCGCCAGCAAGTTTGCTAACACCAAATAAGGAGTGCTTGCTCCGGTCGATAGACATCATTTCGTCAATCCCTGAATGATATGGATGCGAGGGATCAATTTCATAAGAAGTCTCCAATTCTACCAGCGGCAGGTGGTTGGGAGTATCACCATATACCTTGTTAGTGCTGGAGAAGATGAAGATGGCTTCTGGGCAATGCCGGCGCGTCGCCTCCAGCAAGTTCAATGTGCCAAGCGCGTTAACGTGAAAGTCCATGTGCGGATTGCGCGCAGCCCAATCGTGCGAAGGCTGGGCGGCGGTGTGAATCACGACCTTAATATCTCGGCCAAGCGCACCAAACAAACTGTCGATCCGCCCGTTATCACAGATGTCCATGTCCTCGTGCCGGTACCTCTTCAACGACTTTTGTAACTGCATCCGAGCCATAGCAGTCGAAGCCTCCGGACCGAAAAAGCGGGATCGCATATCATTGTCGATTCCGATGATATCAAATCCCTCAGCATGGAACCTTTTGGAGGTTTCCGAACCGATCAGACCTGCTGATCCGCTGACTAGGGCGACGCTCATTTTAGTTTACTAGCTTATCCCTTGGGAATTGCGCGCGCTCCCCTTGACGATAAGGCTGCGCTAGCACCATCCGAGTTGTTCCTCCTGGGCGCGAGCTCCATAACCAAATTGTCCAAGGAGTTCGCAACGGTCTGTGGACCGTAAGTTTGCAACGCCGCTCGCGATGCATTGCGCTCGTAGGAGCAGCTTTCTATCACCTGCTTGAGTGTCGTGGCGATCGTCTCAGCCTTGTTGTCCGGCATGTAGGTGATGCCCCCCTCCAGTGCCGGATCGAGCGTGCCCATGCGAGTGCTGATTACGTGCGCGCCCGCTGCTAAGTACTCGACAATTTTAAACGCAAAGACGTTGCCCGGCGTCTCGCTAACGTCATGTGGATTGATAGCAATTTTAGCCGAACAAAGCAATCGAGCGTTCTCGAGCCGATCCAGCAACCCATGAAACACTACCCCCCGGCCCTCTGCTGCCAACCGATGCAGTCGATCGCGCAGGTTGCCGTCACCGGCTATATGCAGTTCCCAGTCCGGAAGCCCGACCATTGTCCAAGCTTGTATCAGCTGTTCGACGCCCTTGGTTTCAAAAAGGGTACCCGAGAACACGATCCGGTTCTTCCGAGCGGCTACGGCGGGCTTTGTTCCATTCGCAATTTCATCGCTCACTACCCCGCGTAAAAGTAGCTTGGGTATCGAAGGTGGCAGTTGCCTCAGCAGATGCGGCGATACGCCGATACAACCAGAAACCAGGTTGAAGAGATTTCTCACGACGGATAGTTGCAGCCTTACTTTGAAGCCGCTCTCTATTTTTCCGGCGACGCTTACGAAAGCGTCATCTTCGTATTCCAGAATAACAGGTAAGCGCAGACGCCGGATCGCATAATTAGCGCAGAGAATCTGCGCTGGTTTGACGTTATAAATTATCATCATGTCAAAGGGCGCAACTTGGTGCCGCGCTTTGAAGATCTGAAGGAGGCTGTTACTAGATGCTACTCCATTAACAAATTTGAGCGGAAATGCCGCGCCATAATACACCGGAATATTCTCATCGAAGAGTTCACGTTCCTGAAACCCGGGATAGAATTTGAATGCATGGTCTATCACTTCCCCCTGTGAGAAAATCTCCACAGAATGCGACTTATTTCTAAGCAATTCAGCTACGAGGCCTATCTTCACATTAGCTGCCAAGCTCAGATTTCCCACGATTGGACGGCGCTTCAGCAAAGTGGGCCCCTGATAGTTCGCTATATAGGCTATTCTCATTCGTTCAATGGGAGCCGTTAGTTTTCCCTCCCATAGTTAGAACTCGGTTCATGACACGCACATTTGTGCGTCAGTTATCCCATTCAGTTTGCCAGAATTCGTCGATAAACCCGGTCCAGCATCTCTCCCACGATCGCCCATGAGTACCGCTCGTTGGCGTAATCGCGAATCTCCCGTTTGGTTTCATCCAGGTTCCGGTAGAGATCGCTACGAAAATATACCCGAATCGCCTCGGCAAGCGCAGCGGCATTCTGTGCTTCGTGAATGAATCCAGTTTTGTCCTGAATAACATCTTCCTGCATTGACCCAGTGTTAGAGGCTATCGCCGGCAAACCAAAGCTGTAGCCCAGGAATAGCACTCCACTCTGGAAAATGTACGTGTAAGGCAACACCAGAACATCGGCCGCTTTGAAGTATATTTCTGTGTCCTCATCCGGCACATATTCAATCTTCCGTATGATGCGCTCGCCCACGCCGCTTAGGACGATCGACTGTTCAACTGCGCGCCAATAGGTCTGGCAATTCTTTACGCTTCCTGCAATTATGAGGCGATAGTTGAAGCATTCCTTGGACAGTTCGGTGAAAGCAGCCACGAGATATTCCAGGCCCTTGTAAGGGGCGATATTCCCGAAGAACAGCAAAGTTTTCTCATCTTTACTAATTCCAAGCTGGTGTTTCGCGTCCGCGGTCGAAAGGCTTGTATTTGGAACTGTGTTATTAATTCCAAATGGTATAACGCTTACCTTCTGTTTCGCCACACCGAATTCGGTGACGAGCTCGGTTTTCATCTTTTCAGTATGAACAAAAATGTGGTCGCTTAATCGGTACTGCCACCTCAGTGAAAATCGGTTTAGAAACGACCGCTTTCCATCCCGTTTCGATTTGTCGACATTGTGTGCCGTAAATACCAGACGCTTTCCAAGCAACTTGTAATAAAGCATGAGCAGCGTCCGATCGAAGATTTCGATCTTGTTGTTCCACAGAATATGGAATATTGCCGGCTTGGCCTTCGCAGCATAGCAAATCAGCCGAAAATAATAGTTCAAGACTCGCAAAACTTTCGTCACTCGGCTCACTTGAGGACGTTGGTCTCCTCGTAGGTTATGGAAATTCACCCGTGGATTGGCGAGTAACTCAGGCATGACCTGCTCGTCACTGCCTATGAAATCAACTATCACCCCAGCTGAGGTGAGTGCTGCAGTTAGTCCCAAGGCGTAAGGTTTGTCTCCTCCACCAGTCAGAAGAGTAACGTGAATAGGACGCGCAATATCGCGGGCCGTTTTATCTGCCGTGCAGTTGCTGACGGCACGCTCACGCGATTGCTCCAAAAAGATAGTGGATATTCCCGATTTTCGCTCAGCAGGCACCATACGTTCGGACGACCGCACGTGGACGTGAGAAAACATTTTGGCTGCGGTAAGCTGGGCGTTCGTTTACGACTTCGATTGACTTGGCAAGCAGCTTCGCCAAAAAACTTCGACCGAAGTTTCTTTTATCTCAGCGAAAGCTTTGGCAAAGGCATCGTGTGACATCCAGTCTGAAAACATCAAGCGGTCTCCGACCGCACAATTAAACACCCCGTTGGCGGCGATCTCACGTAGCCGGACGATACATTGTTCCCCTTCGCTTTTAAAGTCCGGCAAGTTCACCTCGAACGAAAGATAAGGCACAGCAGTTTGGAGTCCCTTCAAAACGTTGGGCTCGTAACCCTCCACATCGATCTTGATATAAAATGGCCGGCCATACGTTGAGATCATCTGCTCCAATGTGATCGTTTCCACCTGTTTCTTTTCCCGGAACTCGAACGTACGTCCAAATCTCGCCGGATCCTTCTCCAACGTTTCAGCCCACTTGGCGTTGAGAGTGTTCATTTCAAATCCCGGCTCGCTAACCCAGAAAGTCTCTTGACCATTTCGATCGCTGACCGCCTTTCCAACGACGACTACAGGCTTCTTCCGCAAACGGTAGGCGAGAAAGTGCTCGGTCAGCGTTTTCTGGTTAGAGACGTCCGGATCGACAGCGATGACACGGGCGCCAAGTCTTAGAAAGATTTCGGCTTTAACCCCGTGGTTGGCGCCGATATCGAAGATGAGATCATTCCTGCGAAAACCAACCAGAGTCTTTCGAAAGAAGGCAAGCTCCTGTTTGCGCTGTTCGACTATCCGCGGATCCGCAATTCTCCAGTAGGCATCGTAAAGGCAGGAGCCCTTTAGTCGCTCGTACATGCCGGCCCGCTTGAGCAGAGACTGGCATGTTGCTTTCCAAAACGCGGCCATGGGTCAGATTCCGACTTCCATTACGTTTGGCCGCTCAGTAGGCCTTTCGGCTGGAGATTTGAGGTTACAAACTTCCGTAGTAAGCCTGGCTGGGGCATCGATCGATAATGTCGTGTGATAATCCTAAATCTAATAGTCGCAGCAGGCGTTGTTAATTTAGTTCAATCAGTTTTCTTTGGATGAACTCGAGCGTCAAAATTTTGTGTATCTCAAAGGCATAGTTGCGCTGGCCATTGATATGGGCTTTGACGATTTTTTCCAAAGAATTCGCACGGAGGTACGGTCTACTGCGCGCGTCCGAGTCGAGAAGCATCTCCGTTAACCATCGCGAGAGTTCGTCACGGTACCAGACACGGAAGTGATGGAACTTGTGCCTTCCCAGGAACAGTCTTTCGAGGTGAAGTGGCGCAAATGCATGGTCGAGCCTTCCCAACCATTGGGGCATGCGATAATCATAGGCGTATTCTGCTTTAAAGGTGAACTCTTGGTACCAATGAAGTGCCCGATTAACACCCGGAACTGATCGAAAGGCGAGACCACGATCTGTTCCAATCTTTCCCAATGCCGGATTGCCATCAGCAATGAGCCGAAGCGCCGGCCCATTGTGCAACAGGTTTGCCGGCGTTTGGTACGCCAGAGAAACCAGATCGTTATCAAAATAAGGAGTTCGATACGTGACCTGCGATCGTTCCACGGTAAATTTGCTCGCCATATACCACGCTGCTTGCTTGAAGGAAGTGAAGGAAAGCCTATCGCCTTGAAGCTGACCGGCGTAGGTGTCAGCGGCATCCCGAAAGGAACTTTCCAACTCCGGATCGAAAAGGCTTTGTTGTGGCGGATCTGGTTTGAACATAACGAGGCGCCTCAAGATTTCGCCGCCACAGACACCACTTACCCGGACTGGAGCGATCTGACGGGCAAACCTCTGGACGTACAGGTCGATCGACCCGGTTACATCCATGGTGCCGTCGCTAACATAAACCGCTTTCTCGGCGAGGTCGTGGAAGTGCGACAAGAACTCGGCGCCCACCAGAATCGTGTTGTGAGGTTGCCGGCAAACTTTCGCGGTGCGTCGCGCAATCTTGACGTCTGCACAATCACGGTATTTACCGCCCCACGTGTAGCATGGAAGTGTGCCCGGCAGACAAGGCGCCCAGGCCAGGATCATTCGGCTATCCACTCCGCCGGTCAAGGATAACCCGACGGACTGTTTCCCACGGAAATACTTGGGAAGAACCCGTGTCCAGGTTTCTTTCAACTTTTCGTAGAAGTCACCTTCGCTTAGCTCTGGCTGACTTTCCCAAGTCTCGCGCTTAAAGTAAGCCTTTTTCTTCACTGGTTCTCCCCGGGAAAATACCCACGCCGAACCTGGCGGAAGCAGCGAGATCCCGGAGAAAAGGCTCCTATTCTCCAGAACGGCCTCGCAACTGAAAAGTTCGCCTAAGCTACGCAGATCAAGTTGACGGGTGGCGGGCAGGATTTTAAGAAGGGACTTCGCTTCAGAAGAAAAATAAAATCCAGCCTTGTCTTCGTGATAATAAATTCGATTTACGCCATACCGGTCGTTAAACAGAACGAATTTCTGCTCACGAAGGTCCAATAACAGACCGCTGAACGCCCCGTTGAGTCTCTCTAGGAACGCGTAACCCATTTCCTCGTACAAGTGGACGAGATAACTCGCGTCATCTGGGGCAAATTCGTGCCCGCGCATTCTCAGTGCGTCGACATCAGCTTGGTCGGCGAAATCCTCGCCGGAAAAAAGAAGGCAGATGTCCTTCTTTTCATTCCAGATCGGAATGCAGTCGGAGAAAGATCCTTCGTGATTGACCCAGCCCAGCCAAAGGCCGAGCTCCTCGTTAATATATGTACCGTCTGTATAAAACGGCTCGTGCATCAGGCATTGAACCATGGACTTCACGACAGCGTGGTTCTGCTCTGATGGCCTATGACTAATTATTCCAACGATGCCGGGCATATGAACTTAACGGTTTGATGGTTGATTATTGAGAGGGAAGGGCAACGCTCGCCTTTTTAGAATAGTTGCGTAACCTGCTTTGAACTTATTCCCCCTGCGCAAGTTTCGTTTGTTCGAGTCCCCGTCGTTCGCAAAAGCTCCGTGCTATGTTCAGATTTGGCGGACAGGGGAAGGATTCGAACCTCCGATACGACTTGCGTCGTATAGCAACTCTTGCGAGCTGCTGCCTTAGACCACTCAGCCACCTGTCCTAAACTTTCTATTTTACTCAGTGTGCGCGAGCTCTGCAATATGGTTGCGGCCAGCTGAATAATTTGTGTGCGATAGCATCTTTGGGGGCAAAAGGTCTGGCTTCGGACCCCGCCGCACGACCCAATGCAGGACCTGAGTAACAGCCTGCGCCTTGGCGTCCCATGTCAGGCATTCTCGTACGTAAGCCATTCCTTGTCGACGTAGCTGCTCGAGCCGCTCCCGATTGTTTGCCAGTTCTGTCAGAATCTTTTCCATCTGCGCCACAATGTCATTCTCGGTCGTAAGAGCCACCTTGTACCCTACCTCTGAGTGAACGATATCTCCGGGGCCGCCGAAGTCCGCAACCACAGGTACAGTCCCAGTGCCGAGCGCTTCGAAAACAACGCCTGCACCATTGTCGCGAATAGATGGAAACACGAACACATCAGCAGATCGGAGGTGATTGAGGACTTCCGCATGACTGAGCCAGCCGCAAAAGAGAACAGCCTTCTCGATCCCAAGGGATCTCGCTAGCTGCTCGAGACGGGTCCGCTCGGGGCCATCGCCCACGACGGTAAAATTGGCCAAATCGCTTCGCAAAAGGGGAGCAGCTGCACGCAAAGCAAGATCACAAGCCTTCCGGGGAACCAACCCACCAACGAAGATCAGCTCAAGTTTGGCCCCAGGCTCCGAAGTGCGCGAGTCAGCGACACACAGGGAGCGAGCGATGCCCGGCTCCGGGACAAAAAACAATTTGTCGCTATACTCGGCAAACTCGGAATACGTTTGGGACGAAGCAACGATGATCGCCGCCGCGTCACGATAGGTGGAGCGAGCGAAAGGCAGATATCGATACAGATTCCGCATGTTGGATATCCATTCCTTTTGGTTCTCAACGGTATAGGCCCCTTGCGTAGGAAGAAAGCAAAAGGACTCGGCAGGACAGGTGTCATCGGCATAATGCGTAGAACAACATCGAACTCGCGCGCAAAGATGCGGCGCCGCAACTGTCGCCAGGCATACCATTCAAAGGCAACAGAAAACGGATAGCCGAAAGCGGTTAACACTTGAGTGTCATAGTTGTATTTGAAGATCCTACGCAAACTCCAGGCATAGAGGCGATCGAGCAATGGCATCCGGACCACCTCGATGGTGCGAAACGGTGCCTTTGCGCGGCGCACAGGCTCCTCACTGGGCGATCGAACAATCAAAGTGACGTCATGGAGCTGGGCAAGCGCTGCCGCATGAGAATAAGTAACATAAGGCATACTGACTATCTCCGGATTACAGTCAGGCGCTAGCAGCAAAATACGTAATCGGTTCATGAATTTTTCTCAAAAAGCCTCTCTCAAGTCGAGACTGGACGGAATATTAATGCTCAAAGTAATGTAAGTGATCGTCTGAAACAAATGCCTATCCCCCTTTTAGTCCGTAGGAGTTGATAACCCCTCAGCTTGAGCTTCACATTTGTTGGTCAGCCGGCATTGCAAGTCATACCACCGTCTTCTCAGTTTCTTGAGAGGTTTTCTAAGTGGCTTTGGAACAGCTTCCTTCCAACCGCGGTGAAGACCGAGCTTCAGGGCCAGCTTTCCTTTACCAGTTAGAGGCACGTAGTACCTCGGAAGATCAAATTTTTGAAAACCATTGCTGCGTTTGAAGTCGCCAAGGCTGTCCTCAAGCCAAAGCGCATACACAAGATATGGCACGCCTTTCTCCGCACAACGTTCCACTGCTTTAGCCAAAAGCAGATTATTCGGCGCGAGATCGCGATGGGCTATCTTTGAGATGATCTGGCCCAAGTATGCGTAATTTTCGGCATAGGCCAGCATAATGAAACCCACCAGTTCTTCGCCCAGATATGCGCCGAAAATCTCCTCCCGGAACAAGAACCGGCTGAACTGGCGTTTTATCGTTTCAAAATCTTTTCCATAGTGCAAGTAATGTCGTCCTTGCCGGATCGGGGTTTCGTTGAAAATCGATGTGATTCCACGGACGAAGCGATCGTCGAACGTAGCAGGCTTGACAACGACGCCGTTCTTTTGCGCTTTTCGAATTTTGTTTCGTGCTTTTCGATCGATTTGTTTCTCCCACCAAAGTGAGTAGCTCTTGATCGGGAGCGCCGCGATCGAATCCAGTTCCATGGGGTAAGAGTATTTAGGTTCTGTGTCCGGTAAACGTTGCCAGAAGGTCAAAATATCTGGCCTCGGTTCGCTCTTGCACAGCTGGTTTATCAAGGTCCTGGGATCCTCGACGTCCTCGTACCATTCCTGCTCCAGCCTGGCAATCCGCGGAATTTCGCCTTCAATTAGGATTCTTTTACCATCAACTTCCATTGTGGTGACACGATTTTCGTAGATCTTTGAATGACCCCGCTAGGGTTAATATGCTGCTTGCAAGGACTGATTGCGCTTAAAGCAGCTAGTGATCATACAGCTAATGAATTTAGCCGTAAGGCTGGTCTTTCATTCGAGCGAACTCCGCGCAACCACTGCTCGATCATGACCAGGCTAAAGAGAAGCTTGTGGTTGTCCTGGCGCCCAGATTGGTGACTTTCGAGTAGCCTTCGCACAGGTTTGGGGTCAAGCAGACCAAACATAAGTGAGCTTTCATCCAGGAGCACTTCTGAAATCTCACCGTCAAGCGACGAGCGAAACCAATCGTCCACCACATTTACGGCGAAACCGCGCTTCTTTCGCTTCAAGAGATGAGACGGCAAGTAACGTTCGCACACCCGGCGGTGGAGCCACTTTCGACTGCCATTACGAACCTTGAATCCTGCACCGAGCCGCTGCACGTACTCTACTATCGTGCGATCCAGATACGGGACACGGACTTCAAGGCTATGGGCCATGGAGAGCTTGTCCGCGTACATGAGCAGTTCGTCGGGTAGGGATGAGCGGATTTCGAGAAGCTGAAAACCACCTAGTTCGTCCGTGTGAGCCATCTGTGGAATGAGGCCGCGCCAGTAATCAACCAGGTCTTGGCTTTCTTGCTCAGGAAGCAAACCATGGTGAAAGAGTCCGTCGATCGTCTGTGCCGGCGCCAGAGAAAAAACATCCTGATAGCGCTTCATTCTGTCCGACGTGCCCAGCGAAGAGACACCACGTTTCAATGTTTCATTACGGGGTAACCGATCGATAGCGAAACCAATCATCGAGCGGAGGCCTGCTGGCAGTCCACGCCACCAATCTCCGTAATGAACTCCCAAATGCCGCTTGTAGCCGCCAAGCAATTCGTCCGGGCCCTGGCCGATCAGCGCCACCTTCACATCCTGCCGCGCGCGCTGCGAGACAAAATACATTGGCACGATTGAGGAAGCCGCAATTGGTTCTTCGAGCGATTCGACTATTTTTGGCAACGACCGCTCAAACTCACTCTGGTCGAGCCTTACTGTTATATGACGGGCACCAAGGAGAGATGCCGTCTCCGCGGCATCGCGCAGCTCATCATCGGCGAAAGTTTCGCCGTACCCTATCGTGTATGCTGGCCATGGCCCACCTTGCTCATTCATTAAGGCCAGCAGCAAGCCCGAGTCAATCCCGCCGCTAAGGAGGATTCCTACCGGGACGTCACTCAGGAGATGTCGTCGAACGGCGTTCTTGTATAACTCCAGTAGTTCATGGGTAGCTTCTGTTGCTCCCTTTGGTCGGGAGAAAGGAGTAGGGCTAAACTTGTACCAGCGTTCCTCGCGACATTCACCGTTCTCAACAACCAGCATTGTGCCAGATGCAAGCTTTCGAATGCCTTGAAATACCGTCAAAGGCGAGGGGGTATAGCGAAACCGGAGGAACAGGTTAAGCGCGACGGGATCGACTTCCGGTCTGGAACCCCCTGCGGCAAGAATAGCACGAATTTCCGATCCAAAGGTGAGCTGGCCGTTATCAATCTTATAGTAAATGAGTTTGATTCCCATAGCATCACGCGCCACGACCAGGCGTTGGTGAACCACGTCCCATATGGCCAGACCGAACATGCCATTTAGATGATTGAATACGCCAGAGCCCCACTCTTTGTAGCCATGAATAATAACCTCGGTGTCCGAATTCGTCCTGAACTGGTAGCCCTTGCTTTGCAGCTCGGCTCGAAGTTCCCTGTAATTGTAAATCTCGCCATTAAAGATTATCCACACGGTTTCTTCTGCGTCCGACATCGGCTGGTGACCACCGGCGAGATCGATGATCGATAGTCGCCGGAACCCCAAACCGATAGGTCCAGTGATGAAGAAGCCTTCGTCATCAGGTCCACGATGCGCGATCGAACGCGCCATGCGGACAATGGTCTCGCGCTCCACCGGTTCGCGTCGCTGAAAATTAAACTGGCCTGCGATGCCGCACATATTCAGAGGTCA
>WNFW01012201.1_pt1 | contig 11219 bp, 10 predicted proteins | sample 5400131 | NCBI WGS metagenome assembly WNFW01 (sample SAMN13153362, study PRJNA577476) | soil metagenome | isolation source: 20 cm soil or saprolite under grassland replicate 1 | place: USA:California | collected 2016-06-15
CGAGCGGATCTTTTCGTCGCGTGAACTGTGTGAATTGCGCGCCCTTCCCGCGTCGAAACAGCGCGAGGCCTTCTTCAACGGGTGGACGCGCAAAGAAGCATATCTCAAGGCGACGAGCGAAGGACTAACGGATGACCTCCCGGCCATCGAGGTCACGCTAGTTCCCGGGCAGAAGCCCCGGCTGCTGAGACTGCCCGCAGGCCTGGAAGCTGCGCGTCAATGGACGATCCAAGACATCCCCTTGCCGCCGGACTTTGCGGGTGCAGTTGCCTTCGAGACTCATAGCAGCAGTGTAAGTTCACTGGTGGCGTAACTCAAACTTATTCCCCTTTGATTCATCCCCCCGCTCGTGCGCTCGATGATGAACCATTGGCGGGAAACTTGAGTTTAGAAAACTTTCGCGAGCGGACGAGACGGCTCCGGCGGTTCCCCATACCTCGGTAAAATAGTTCTTCCACAATTCCCCGCGAAGGTTGAACTCAGCTGACAATGGAACTGGGCGAAGCTCTCAGCACAGCTGCACAGATTGCCGTCGCGCTGGCTGGATTCGCCGGGGTGGTGACTCACCGCCGCCTTGTTCCAGTTTATGCGAATCATTCTCATGCGACCAGAGTAGGAGAGCCGATTCAAATTTAACGGCGGAGCCGGCGGCAGCGCTACAACTAATTTAATTGGCGGACGAAATCGGCAATAGTTTGGAGGATTCGTTGGTCGACATCGTCCTGCGTTTCCCCTGCGGCTTGAAGTTGGCGCTTGGGGACGCGCAAGGAATGGTCGCCGCCTTCAACGATATGCAAACGGTTTGGTGCTTTCATTTCGCTGCGAACGCGCTCCAAAAGATCCAACGAACAAAGGGAATCGCGCGTGCCTTGAACAAACAGGATCGGCGTGGTCAGAGCGCGCAAGATTTCATCGCGAAGCTTTCTCCGATCGCCCATCGCGCAGAGCGGGTATCCGAGACAAACAAGTGCGTCGACTTTTTCTTCGAGCGACACATGACATCCAACGCGGCCACCCATGCTCTTGCCGATCAGGATTGTTGATCCAGTTGGATGTCGTTTTCGCGTATCGCTCAATGCTTTTCGATGCGCGGCGACTAGTTGCGGCAAAGGATCGGGGCGTTTCCGGCCTTGGCGCATGTAGCCATAGTCGAAGGTCTCGACGTCCCCGATCTCGGACAAACGCTCTTTCCACTTTTGCATCCAGGGATGCGACGAGGGCGCGCCCGCTCCCGGAGCGAACAAAATTAAAGGTTTCATGTGTTGTTGGCTACGAAACCTAAGCCGCGGTCAGTCGACTCTGAAAGCTTTTCACAACTCGGAGCCCGAAATCGTAACCGCTAGGAAAACAGTTTGGGGAGCACGTTGGCCACAAAATCCACCAACCCGTGGCCGATCATGTTAGCAACCAGATCGCGACGCCACAAATAGAATCCGGTCAAGGTTGCGCCCGCGGCAAGCGCGATCAGAATATTGGCCGCACCTCCTGACCAATGGCCGAGCGAAAAAATAACCAGCGGAATTGTGACCGACCAGAAGCGTCCGAGACCCAGCCATCTCCAGCCGTTCGATTGCGTAGCCGCGGTAAAATAGTTCTTCCACTACTCCGGCCCGGAAAACGATGAGTGTAATTAACCACAGCGGAAGTTTCTCAAATGCCGCAGAGCCTGGGCCGTGCCCGTAACCAGTGAGATAAGCCAGCACCCCGACGATTGCTCCCGATACGACTGCAATCACCAGCCCCCATAAGATCGACATCCACCAGCGCCCTGTGCCAAAACCGATGGAGCGCAGGGGCAAATGTTCGCCGCGCCGGATAATAACGAGCAGAGCGGCTGCGCTCGCCCAGATCAGCGTTTCCTTTAGAATTGCCGCGGCAAACGTTATTTCAGGTACAAAGAACACGAATGCGTGGCGAATCACGACCATCGCGAAGAGTGAGAGGAATAGTCCCGCCCACGTGGCGCGCGAAATTTTTGCGACCGAACGGTGGTTAGTCATGAGAGAGAACGGTGCTCCGATGTCGTCTGTTTCCATGGATTCCATTAAGATGCAGCAAGGCGTCACTTTGGATTCAAGAAACCAAGGAGCCTCTCGGCGGCGGCGGATCCCCGTCAGGCAATTGCCTGTCGCGTTATTGCACGGTCACCAGCGTGCCGACCGGAATTTCAGAAAAAAATTTGCGAGCAGCTTCCTCAGGCAACCGAATGCAGCCGTGTGATGCCGGGTAATTAGGCACGTAGCCTGCGTGCATTCCAAAATCAAAACAGCTTAGCCGCATGAAATACGGCATGTCCACATGGTAAATGGTCGAACGATGGTATCGTTCCTTGTTGGTAATCACAAATTCGCCCCTTTTCGTCGAATAACCTGGTCGGCCAGTCGAACATTGCGTGCGATATACTGACACGCCATCCTTAACGAGGGCGACCTTTTGCAAAGCGAGAGAGATTTCGAGACGCAGTCGGTCCGGCGATGGTCCGCCACCAAGAAGAATTTGTGCGGCGCGCCAGTGCCCCGTCTCTGCGGCAATATCCAAGGCAGACATCTTGTCCCGGCTCAATCGGTTCCGGTTGGCTCCAGCATCGAGCAGTGCGCGCAGGTAGTCGTCCTGGCCAAGTCCGGCAGCAAGCATCACGACGGTGAGATTCCGGTCTTCTTCCACATAGCTGCGGAGCGATTTCGATGAGAGCAACGCCAGAAAATCCTTGTCACACTGTGAGGGGAGAACAGTGTTAGGATCGGCTCCGCAAGCCAGAAGTGTGCTAAAAAGCGAGGAGTTGCTTCCCGCGATGGAATAAGCGAGAAACGGCACCTTCTTGCCCTCAGGCGTCGGAGGCGCTGAATGTTTGCCAAGAAGCAAACGAATTTGCTCCTTTTTCGCGGCTTGCAGCGCTGCGTTCAGAGCGCGCCGTGTACTGCTTGTCCACTGCGACATGAACGGCAAGCGCTCCTGCACAATCTCGACAATCTCCGGATTACCGCCGTCGAGTGCCATTCCCAGGAGATCTCGGCCATCATTGGTCCGCGCTTCTCCATGGAGATTGGCAGTGCGCGCGAGAAGCAAACGGAACATCTCGAGATTGCCGTGCATTGCTGCTGCCATCAGGGGCGTAAAACCTTTTTCATCGGCGAGGTCGACGAGCGCGCCAGCATCGATGAGCCGCCGTGCTGTCTTCCAATCCTGCTGCGATGTCGCGATTAGCAATGGCGTTCGCCTCTGCGCGTCGCGCCCGTTGGGATCGACATGCTCGATCAAGCACAAGTCGATAAGGGAGCTGCGGCCAATCGTGACAGCGCGAACCAGTTCGCTCGGTGAGATTGAGACGCGCGCGGCAGGCTCGGGTCCAATCGCCGTCGCCCAGAGGAGTATCAAAAATACGAGGGCGGCCTGAAAGACGATTCGCCTCGTGGACGGACGCATATGCAATACTCGGCCGAAAATTATATCTGCCTGATTCAGTAGTCTAACAGGGTCACGATTAAACTGCGAGGACGCCTTTGCGCAACGCGGCGTTGGACGCGGCCAGTTGAACATTGCATGTTCCATGCTGTCCAAGTTCCAACCAATGCGTTTATCCATTTTGAGCTTGTGTGTTGCAATCAGTACATCGTTTGCAGCGCAACCGGAGGTTGTCCCGAACCCTACTGTTCCTGCTGCAGCGGCAGAGGCGGGCAAGGACGTTGTTCACCAATTGAACAATGCGTTCGCAAAAGTCTTCGAGATCGTCGCACCGAGCGTCGTTATCATTGAGATTTCAAAGAAAAACGACGGGAGCGAGAGTTCGCCGCTCGACGACCTGTTCTTCCAAGGACCGCCCGATCAAAACAATCAACGGCGTAACCCAAACGGCCTCCGGCCGATCCAAAGCGAAGGCTCCGGCTTCATTGTTAGACCAGATGGCTACATCTTTACGAACTTTCACGTGGTCGAGGGCGCAGACAAAATCGACGTGAAGTTGAGAGATGGCCGCGATTTTCCGGCCAGGGTTGTTGGCGCCGATGAAAAGACCGACGTCGCCGTCATTAAGATCGAGGCAAAAGGTTTGCCAGTCGTCCAGCTCGGCGACAGCGACGCCGTGCGCGTAGGCCAATTTGCATTCGCAATTGGTGCGCCGTTCAAGCTCGACTACACCTTCACTTACGGAGTGGTCAGCGGCAAAGGCCGCAGCAAATTGCTCCAGACCGGCAGCTACTCCATTTCCGACTACTTGCAGACCGATGCGTCGATCAATCCTGGCAACAGCGGCGGCCCACTGTGCGACATCGATGGCAAGGTGATTGGAATGAACACTCTGATCAACGGTATGAATCGCGGGCTCGGCTTCGCCATTCCAAGTAACATGGCAAAAGAGATTGGCGCCGAGCTTATCGCCGGTCGCAAGATCGTGCGGCCGTGGCTCGGTATTCGCATTGAAACCCTCGGCGACGACCCGTCGATCCGCGATTTGCTCAACGGCGCCGACAAAGGTGTCGTGGTGCGCACGATAGAAGCCGATACGCCCGCTTATAAGAGCGATTTACGGCCCTTCGATGTGATTACGCAGGTCGATGGAACGCCGGTCGAAACCGACTCGCAGCTCCAGCATGAGATTTTGAAAAAGAAGGTCGGCGAAAATGTCGAGCTGACCGTTTGGCGCAAAGGGCAGACGGTAAAGATGTCGGTTAAGACTGGTGAGTTACCTAACGAGATCTCGCGCGCATCAAACGAGCCAATTCAACCCGCTCAACCGAAACAGGAGGATATCGGCAAGTTTGGCCTGCAGTCTCGCTGTTCAGCAAGGTGTCATTGTAACAGACGTCGAGGACAACACTCTCGCCGCGCAACAGGACATTCAGCGCGAGGACGTCATCACTGAAGTGGACAGTAAACCGGTCATGAACGTGCAATCATTTCGCGACGCGCTCACTAAAGCTGATCCGAGACGCGGTGTCCTTCTCTACCTCGACCGCAAAGGGAGCAAGACCTTCGCCGTACTAAAGGCGGGCGGCGGTTAGGCGCGATCAGCCTTTTCGGCTACCGATGATCACCAGGACTATTCCACCGACAAGACAAATTCCGCTGGCGATTGGCGGAAAAGCGATTCCGTGACTCTCCTTGTGAGTAATTTCGAGCGGGCCCAGTTGCGCGTCTTTCTTCTCTGTCGTCCAGCCCAGACCGCCGTAGGCAAAGCCGATGATGCCGATGATGATGAGAATGATGCCGACGATCGCGGCCGGTTTCATTGCAGCCAGCTTACAGCGGCCGGCGGCCTTGGATCAAATTGATAATCAGCACTACAATCGCAATAACGAGCAGGATGTGAATGAATCCGCCCAAGGTGTAGGAGCTGACCAGTCCAAGCAGCCAGAGCACGAGCAAGATCACAAATATTGTCCAGAGCATAGAATTCCTTTCGATTCAGTCTTAGCTTGCTTCGCGGCAGAGGGTTCCGTTGCGCTTATCAGGTTAAAAATTTCTATAACCTAAAGGGCGAGAATCCTCTGGAGCCACACGGCCTGTGTTCGTCAGGCCAAAACTAAAGCTTGTTAGGAGATGGCTCACAGAGCTTGTGGCTGCAACAACTTGTCCACGGTCGATCGCAAATTCCAGTCGTTTGCTTCAAGCATCTTGCGCGCGGAATCGTAATCGCAATTCGTCAACTGGGCGACCACTCGCACCGCGCGATCGCGCAGCTTCGTGCTAGACGTGCGCAGGTCGATCATCAAGTTCCCGCGCACTTTGCCGAGGCAGACCATCGCGCCGGTGCTGATGATGTTCAGAGCAACTTTTGTCGCGGTGCCCGCCTTCAGCCTTGTTGATCCCGTGAGAACCTCCGGTCCGACATTAAGTTGAATTGCAAGATCGGCGATCACGATTGTAGCCGCGGTCGTTGACCGCGGCAGGCCAGGGCCGGGGACCCCCGCTACAGCACCTGGATTGCACGTGAGCAGAATGGTCTTCGCGCCTAACGACTTTGCTCGCCAAATCGCACCGAGCACAAAAGGCGTCCGGCCGCTCGCGGTGATGCCAATAACGACGTCGCCATTTTTAATTCCCCTCTCGTCCATTACCAACGCACCAGCCCTGTCCTCGTCTTCTGCACCTTCGACACTGCGATGAAGCGCAGTCGCACCACCGGCGATCACTCCCTGCACAAGATCGGGCGAAGCGCCAAAGCTCGGAGGGATTTCGCTCGCATCGAGGATTCCAATACGCCCGCTGCTGCCGGCGCCGACATAAAACAAGCGGCCGCCATTTCTCAGCGATTCGGTCACCATTTCAGTCGCGCGCGCTAGGTCAGCAATCGCTTCGCGTAAAGCGGCCTGAACAAATTTTTCTTCCTCGACGAAAAGTTCGACCAGTTCTCGCGCGGTCATCTTTTCCAGATTCTCCGAGCGCGGATTGCGCTGTTCGGTAACCGCGGCAGCGAGATTGTCGATCTCGTTTTGAGAAAACTTGGAGCGGAAAGTAACGTGAGCGCCAAGCTCCGCAGCTAACCAGGCCGCGCCAAGTTCGGGAGATCGCTCCGCGGTTCCGACGCGAGCGTCGGGAAGATTCTTCTTCAATCTGCGTCGAAATGCGTGGGTATAGATCGAGTCGCGATGAAAAAGGCCGCCCATCAGCACGACCTTGGGTGCGAGCAGATGCAGCCGGGAGGCGACCGCCTCCGTGTACTCGCAGAGGACCCGCGCACCTTCTTCAATGATCTCCAGCACGCGCGCATCGCCGCCGGCCGCAGCTTCAAACACGACCGGTGCCAGCATTGCGATCTCCATCTTGTCTGCCGTCTGCGCCCAGCGGACGACCTCGTCAAGATTGTTCAGCGAAAGTGCGTGCAGAATTTTTGCGGTGAATTGCCCTTCACCGCGATGCAAATCGTATTCGCGTAAAATGAGTCGCAGCGCCTCAATAACAAGAAAATAGCCGCCGCCAGCGTCGCCGAGAATGTGTCCCCAACCACCAGCTTTCTCAATTCGGTCGCCACGACGCCCGGTCACCGATGAACCGCTGCCAGCATTCACCACAATCCCGTCGGCATGTCCGAGGGCCGCAGCCAATCCCGAGTCGCGATCGTTGCCAACAATAATTTTCGCCGACGGCCAGATTTCCGTGCAAAGACGGGAGAGCGATTGCTGATCTTCCCCGACTGCGCAACCCGCCAGAAAAATTCCAACGCGATCAACTTCTTTCGGCAATTCGCCAAGAATCGCGCGCAAGCGTGCCGGCGCGGTCAGGCGAAAATTGGATGGCTGAAGTTTGCCCTGATCGAGAATGCACAGGTTATCGCGGTCGCGTTCGACCAGGACCCAGGCGGTTTTTGTTCCGCCTCCTTCAAGCCCAAGAATCCGTTCCGGAGCGTCTCTCATTCAGCTATTGATCTTCTAACGGTGGATCCCCACCGTCGCAAGATTCTCCGAAAAACGCGCCATGGTCATGGACCGCCGCTACAGTTGTTTGTATCGTGAAACATGGCGGAAATGGAAGCATCGGCACGCAAGCGAATTGCTCAGTTACGCCAGCAAATTCGCAAGCACGACCGCCACTATTACGAGGAAGCCGCGCCGGTAATTAGCGACCGCGAATACGATCTGCTTTACAAGGAGCTTGTCGATCTGGAAGCAGAGTTCCCACAGCTGGTGTCACCGGATTCGCCGACACAGCGAGTGGGTGGGAAACCGCTCGAAGCGTTCGCGCAAATTGCGCATCGCATGCCAATGCTTAGCCTCGATAACACTTACTCCGAGGAGGAAGTCGCGAATTTTTACAAGCGAATCAGTCGGCTTTTGCCAGACGAGAAGATCTCGGTTGTGATCGAGCCGAAAGTAGATGGAGTGGCCGTTTCGCTGCTTTATGAAAATCGGCGACTGCGTCAGGCAGCGACGCGCGGAGATGGATCGGTTGGCGACGACATTACACAAAACATCAAAACGATTCGTTCCATCCCCGAACGATTGCACGGATCGGGACCGAAAGTTTTCGAGGTGCGCGGCGAAGTTTACATGGATAAACGCGGCTTCGAAAAATTAAACGAAGAACGCTGTAAGGTCGGCCTGCCGTTGTTTGCAAATCCGAGAAATGCCGCGGCCGGATCGCTGAAGCATCTAGACCCGAGCATCGTGGCCAAACGCCCCCTGGGCATCGTCTTTTACGGAACCGGCGCAGTAGAGAGCGTCGATCTTGAAAAGCATTCCGAGTTGTTTCCGTTGCTCAAGAGACTCGGCCTGCCGCATAGCGAACGATGGTGGCGTGCTGATTCGGTCGACGGGATTTTGAGAGCAATCCACGAACTGGACCATATTCGGCACGATTTCGCATATCAGACCGACGGCGCGGTGGTGAAAGTGGACGCGTTCGAACAACGCGAGCGGCTCGGCTTCACTGCCAAAGCGCCGCGCTGGGCGATTGCCTACAAATATGAAGCGGAGCGCGTAGAAACACGTTTGCTCGACATCGTGATCCAAGTTGGTCGCACTGGAATCTTGACACCAGTTGCCGTGCTCGAACCGGTGCTTGTCAGCGGGAGTACTGTTGGCCGTGCAACATTACACAACGAGGACGAAATCAGGCGCAAAGACATCCGGATCGGCGACACAGTCGTGATCGAGAAAGCCGGCGAAGTAATTCCGGCGGTCGTTGAAGTGGTGAAATCGAAGCGCCCGCGGGGCACCACGCCATTTGACTTTTTCAAGCATCTGTCCGGCAAGTGCCCCGTATGCGGCGGGCCGATTCGACGCGACCCACAGTTCGTCGCCTGGCGTTGCGAGAATCTTCAGTGCCCGGCACAGACAACGCGCCGAGTTGAATTTTTTGCGGCGCGCGGCGCGCTCGACATCGAGAGCATAGGCGGAATTGTAGCGGATAAGCTGGTCGAGCGTGGACTGGTGCGCGAGCCACTCGATGTGTTTGAGCTAAAAATAGAGCAACTCGCCAAACTGAATCTCGGTACGCAAGAAGCGCCGCGCGTTTTCGGAGAGAAAAATGCGACCAAAGCGATTCATGCGATCGAGCGCGCCGGGACTTCGCTGCTCTCACGCTGGCTTTTTGCTCTTGCCATTCCCGACGTTGGAAAGACAACCGCAACGCAGCTTGCCCGTTTTCACGGCAACATTGACGAAGTGGCCCATTCGCAACTACTTCGCGATGTTTTGGAGTACCACGAAAAGCGGAAACACAAACAAGACGCGAAAAAAATCATGGAACGGCTAATTAAGGCTGGTTTCGCGAAGCGATCGAAGAGCAAGGCCGAAAAGAAGGACGGCATTGTCACCGAGGTAGGCCCGGTAGTCGCGAAAAGCGTTCTGGATTTCTTCGCCTCCGCGGCTGGAAAGAAAATTCTACAACGTTTAAAGCAACTGGGAATTCAGCCAAAGAGCGAAAAGGTTTCCGCAAAAAAAGCGGCGAAATTGCCCTTGGTTGGGAAGACTTTTGTTCTCACCGGAGCGCTGCCCTCGATAACACGGGATGAAGCAACAGACGAAATCGAAGCGCTAGGCGGACACGTCAGCAGCAGCGTGAGCAAGAAGACGGACTATGTGCTGGCGGGCGCGGAACCAGGCAGCAAGTTTGATAAAGCGAAACAACTCGGCATTCGTATTCTCGACGAAGCAGAGTTCCGGAAGATGTTGTCGCGCTGAGCGCGTTCTGGCACTACGGCGTACGCTCTACCTCGGAATCGAGCTTGAGCGGAATCGCCTGATTCATCGTCGGAGAGGCAGGCGAGGCAATTAACACTCCACGTTGGCTGGCCGGGTGAAGCCCCGCCCGCACATCAAACGTCAGCTTTTGATTCCCGCGCAGCACGGTAATCGGGACGATGTCGCCAGCGGTGATGAAGAACGAGGCATCCAGCACATCTTCAGGTTGAGTTACCTTTTTTTGTCCCACTTGCAGAAGAATGTCGCCCGCTTTTATCCCGGAACCAGCCGCTGGAGTGCCTTCCATAATCTGCGTCATTTCCGCTCGTGAGCCTTCCACCGGTCTTGGCGCCTCAGAAACATTGATCCCGATCCAACCGTGCCTGGCCTCGCCGAAACGGACGAAGTCGCCACGGATTTTCTCTGCCGCTTCGATCGGCACGGCATAACAAGCCGAATTGTTTTCAAGACTGCTGACCACGATGCCAACCACCTCCCCTTTCATATTCAAGAGCGGCGCGCCGGCCTCTCCGCGCTGGGTTGGCAAATTCAGACGCACGTGCGTGGTCGAAAAATAGCGGCCAAGACATTTGTGGTCGAATCCCGCGACCATTCCGAAATTCGGTGTTTCCGGCAAATCCAACGGATAACCAATGGCGACGACAGGCGTTGCCACTTCCAGCTCTTCCGATTTGCCGATCGTCATCGCCGGAGTGACGGCGTCTATTTTTAACATCGCCGTGCCGCTGCGGATATCCGCTAAAAGCTGGCGCGCTGGATACTTTTTGCCGTTAAACTCAATCGTGAAATTTCCCGCTTCACCGCCAACAGTGTATGCGGTGTAAAGCGTCCCTGTAGGATCGATAAAGAATCCGGTCCCAGAAATCTCGCAGTGCTCATCGACACCATGGATCTTGACCACCGCTTTGGCGGCGCGCTCAAAGATGTCTTTAACCTGATGGCTAACTGCGGTTGCGGATTGCTCTTGAGCATAAACGAGGGGGATCGTCGCGAAGCAAAGACTGAGCGCGAGGCCGAGGCTGAAGATCGACCCGAACTGAAACCGGAAAGGAAACTCCGGTGCGCGCCTAAAATCTGAAAGTCGGCTCATAACTCACGGGGACGCTATCGAGCACGTAGCGTGGCGGGGCGGCGGCTCGGTGAGTCTGGGCGCTTTCATCAAAACTGCGAAGCGGCTGCGTCCTGAAAATCCGCGTGGTCACCGGAGATGCAAGCGTCAATTCTCCCTCAGCATTACCGCCGCGACGGCCGTTGGGTAAGATGCCAGCGAGCGCACTTCAAATTGGAACATCAAATCCTGAGCACGTTCCAGGCAGATCCGCCAAAGCGGCTGCCGGAGCAATTCATTGCGTTGCCGGCGATGAAATTCATGCAGGAAATTTTCGAAGTAACCAGGCGGCGGTTGCTCGTATCGCTTCAACCGAAGCAGCCTCGCGATTTCGTTATCGTTAAATTCGTCCATTGCAGTGGGGGCTAAGAAACAGGATTTTTCCGAAATTCGTCCAGATAATTTTGCAGTTGCCGATTCGCGTAGAAGAGCCTCGAACGTACCGTTCCCTCCGAAACGCGCAAGATTTTACT
>WNFW01003272.1_pt1 | contig 11216 bp, 18 predicted proteins | sample 5400131 | NCBI WGS metagenome assembly WNFW01 (sample SAMN13153362, study PRJNA577476) | soil metagenome | isolation source: 20 cm soil or saprolite under grassland replicate 1 | place: USA:California | collected 2016-06-15
GCTCATTCGCGCCGCTCATCGGCGCGGTTCCTCATAAAGTCCGAACTCGTTCCCGACCGGATCCGCGAACACTGCAAATGCGCCCATACCCGCGCCGATATCCGTGCGCGGCGTGAGGACTCGGCCGCCTGCCGCCTCAATCCGCTGGAGTGTGTCCGCAATCGCGTCGACCATGATGTAGGTCCGGGTGCGTTCGTCGGGGGTCCGATCGCTCTCCTTTACCCAGGTCCCGCTCACCCCACCAGCGTCATCGAACGCCAACTCGCCATCTCCACGTTGCCTGACCTTCCAGCCGAAAATCGTGCTGTAGAAGTCCGCGGACGCTTCGGCGGTCTTCGCTGGTATTTCCAGATAACAGATCTTGCCGTGGGCCATTATGTCTCCAACAAGAAATACAGGCGGACGAGCCGCCTAACGGGGTGCGCGTAAGCTGCGGCCGCCGCTACAGGCGCCACCAGCTGGGTGCGTTGGTTTTATGGTTCCAGTACATGTGCAATGCATCACAATCCGCCTCGCCGAGGTTGAGGCCCTTGCACGAAATGGAGCGGACAAACCCCTCGAGCGCCCCCAGTTCCTCGGACGGGTTGAAGTCGAGACTCTCCACCGTAAGTCGGACGTTCGGACTGCATACGGCCTCTTGAACAGCCGACCCGTGCACTCCAAAGACTGCGACGTATGGCTGCGGCGTTCTCGTTACAGCGATTGCAACCGTGATCTTCTCAGCTGCACGGCCGATGAAAGCAGAATCGGCGACGGAGTCACAGCTAAAGTCAGCGACGACAGCCGAGTCGACAATCCAGCGGACAGAAGAATCCGCTGCCATAAGCCGACTGACAATCGGCGGGGAGGCAGGCGACCGATCCTGTCGCCCTCTGCAGGCTCCGAGCATCGCGACGGCGATAGGAACCACAAGGAGTACGTGGTACGATTTCATCTGAGTCTCCCTGGAGGGCGGCCTAACGGATCGGCTTAAGCTGCGGCGCCGAGCTTTCACGTTCACAAACGGAATTCTACCATAGACGACGGGCGCCGTCAGCTTCAGGCGCGTGTTAGACGGCGGCATTCACCTGTGAGGAGTCAACCTAAAAGTCATGAGGGCCTTCTCACTCGCCGGTAGCGTCGCCGGCCCAAACGCGTCGACATCCTGTGCGTGAAGCGTAAACGCAACCGCTGCCTTGATCCCAACGATCATCACGCCATGCATGGCGGACACGGCTTGCCCCGATGGGCGCTCTGGTGAAGGCCCATTCGTCCCCGACCATCTGATGAGCTTCGCGTTCACACCGTCGACCTGTATAGGGCTGTCAGATTGTTGCCAGTGATCCCTCCGCTGACGAACGCCTCCGATCATCGCGGCTGCGATCTCGTCCAAGCTCGGCGCCGTTCCGGCAGAGACTTTGTCCAGGTCAATCAGGGTCACCTCGATGAGGCTTCGGGTTCCATCGCTCCTCGGATCAGAGACAAAACCGAATGCCGTCACACCAGGTCCACCGCTGCGCTGTCCGACGAGTCGGTATCCTGCGGGTAGCCTCACGCTAAACGTGTCTTGACCGAAAGCCTGGACAGTTTCTTGTCCGAACACTGGCCGGTGACCTAGCAACAGCAGAACGGTCGTCAGCAACGCTGAGCGCAAGGAAGACCTCGAGTTATTCAACGTCCCCATCGGCCATGATCGGCATGCTGGCCAGAGACGCGGCGAGACCCTCGGGAAAAACAACTTCCGGCGTTGCTTCCAACTCGGCGAGCGACCACCAACGATGCTCACGGATGGCCTCCGGAGAGGAATTCGCGACGCGTGGCGTCACGACATCAAGGCGCACAAGGAAGTAACGCTCGACCTGATGGACCGGCCCTTGACCCAAATCCATATCGAACGATCGTTGCCACAGCTCCGGCCCGATATCAGCGTTGAGGCCGGTTTCCTCACGGAGTTCGCGGGCCGCCGCTGCGCGATGCGTTTCGCTCTGCTCCAACGCGCCACCCGGTGCCGCCCAGTAGGACGACGGTCGTTCCGGACGCTCGTCGCGGTAGCGAACCAGAAGGATCGAGCCATTCGCATCGAGAAGGACGAGTCTCGCCACTTCTCGAAGGGAGCGAGTAGCCATAGGCGGACGCTGCCTAACGAATTGCGCCTAAGCTGCGGCGCGAGCTTGACGATTTCACAAACCGATGGCCTCCCCAGCAAGGCGGCGCCGCCAGCTTTCAGGCGCGTGTTAGGCTGCACGAATGAATCAATCCGGAAGACGAGTGGATTGCCACGCCACGAGCTGCCACTCGCCCGCGACCCTTCGGTAAACGGCCAGGTATCGGATCGCGAAGGCGAGTACCTGGCCGCCAGACTCCACCTGCATGTTCGAGCGGCCAACGACCACTGCACCTTCGGCGCCCAGAAACCGGACCGTGCGTTCGGTGGGCGTGATGTTACGGTAGCGCAGCTGGCCACTGGCCAAAGTCCGTAGAAACTCCGCCTTGTCCTGCCGAGCGCCGGTGGTGTGCGTGTAGGCAAGATCCTCGGTCAACTTGGTACGAAGCGCGGCGGTGTCGGCGCGCATCATTGCTGCGAAGCGCTGATCGTCAGCTGCCAACACGCGCGCCGTTGCGCTATCCTGCGCGACGAGCACCGAAGCGATTGGTTCGACGGACAGAAGGAGCAGGAGACAGGTTCGTAACATGTCGTGCAGCCTAACGGATCGCGCTTAAGCTGCGGCGCGCTGAAGAAAGATTCATTCCTTAATCTACCCGCGCCGGCAGCTTCAAGCGCGTGTTAGGCAGCACGTGGCCTGCGTGCGCTCATCAAACAGGAGTCGTCTCTTTCAGCAGGCGTCCGGGTTCCGCCTCTCTGTGTTTGGAACGCGTAGCAAGAGCGCGCTCCAAAAAATCGAGCCGTTCCTCAAGCTGATAAATTTGGACGTCGCGCCGTGCGATCTCCTCTTCATACGCTTCGCGGTCCGGAAGCACCGGGTTAGCGACGGGGCCACGCTGAATACGAGAGGCGAAGGCCCATAGAAGTCGCAAGGTACCCGCGCCTAGGGCGACGGCGACCGAGACCGAAACCAGCAAGCCAGTGTCAGGGACCATGTGGCCTCCTGGACCAAAGAAGTGCAGCCTAACGAGATGCGGCTGAGCTGCGCCGCCGTGCTGTGCTTTTCAAGCGAAGGCCTCGCGAAACCGCTTGGTCGTGTGCGAGTTCAGAGCTGGTCGGGATCAAGCGGCCGCGTCCGGCCGGACCGGTGCTCCTCAAGCGCTTCCTCGGCCAGGCCCTCGAGCGCTCCCGGCTTCTTGGCGAACGACGCGTCCCAAAGGCCATCGACCTTGACCTCTTCGAGAATCGCCGCCGCCAACGCGTCCTGCTCAGCCGGTGGGAGCTTGGCAGTCGCATCGAACGCCTTCTTGAGCTTGTTCGTCATGGGAGCAATCTAGGAAAGAGAGACCAAAACAGCCAAGACCCAATGAACGCTGTCTGACGGATCGCGCTTAAGCTGCGGCGCGCTGGTGAGAGAGTAGTCATTCAATATCCTGCGCGCGCCGCCAGCTTCAAGCGCTCGTTAGGCGCCCCGAGCAGAGATGGCCGCTAATGGAATACTTTTTGCGAGCCGCTCTAAGTCATCGGCGACCATTGCCATGCCAATTGGATTCGTAGGGTGCTCGTACGTGCTGTACTCGCGCTGATTTTTCGCGGTGGATGGAAGACGAGAGAGCAATTCGTCTCGAAGCAGTATCGTGTCGACCTTGAATCTCGCATCGAATGCCGTGCTTGTTTGCAGGCTATCCTGCATGAGTGCGTTGGTCTCTTCCTCCCATGCCCGCCGCTTCTGGTCTTCAGTCATTTCAGTCATACCACGCCGCCAACCAGAGAATAGGCTGCGGTACTGGCGCTCGCCGCGTTCTCGAAGGAACTCGCGGATCTCAGTAACAACCTTGAGGGCACGTTGCTGCAATTCGCTATTCGTGAGACGGGAGTATGATGTGGCATCTGCAGGGATTAGGTGCAATCGTTCCCGATACTCATTGATCTGCTCGTCCTTGCCCTGTATGCGGTCCTTTAATGTTTCGATGCGCTCGCGCAAGCTCTCGCCAATGCCTTCGTACCGCCACCGAGCGATAAAGAAGGCGGCTCCGAATGCCAGAATCCCGAACAGCATGAACGTGAGGGGCGCAGACACGAGGGTCGCCCATTCGCTTTGGATGTATCTAAGTAGCTCAGCCAAACTCCTTCTCCGAACGAAAGGTTCCGGGGCGCCTAACGGATTGCGCTTAAGCTGCGGCGCGCTGAAGAAAGACTGATTCCATAATCTACGCGCGCCGTCAGCTTCAAGCGCTTGGTAGCCGCCCTACGGAATGGCCACAGGCAGGTGAAAGGCCTTAGCAGCGCTCCGCCAGTTCGCAAAAATCGGATAGTCGTGACGATAGTAGAAATCATCGCAGCGGCTCGGCGAGAACGGCTTTCCCTCATGGTCGGTCATTAGGTACTTCTTCGCTAGCAGTCTGCCCGTGACGGGCTCAAAGTAATACGTCGAGACCTCATGGGCAGTAAAGGGACACCCGTTGAAGAACCCGGAGAACCGCTGGAAGCTCACCGTGTTACCAGCGGTATCGAAAACGTGTGTGTAAGTGTTGTTCCAATCCCCCGAGCAGCTGACAGGCGACTCGTAAGTGGCGAGCACATGGCCGTTATCAACCAAGAGAATGAAGCTTGTCTCTGTGTTGTCCGGCCAATGTTTCGGATCGCGCACTGTGACGATGCTATCGGTACGCTCGATACACTCGCCCTCGCCTTCCTTGCCGAGTCTCGCAAAGAAGCGGAGCCCTTCTGCTGGTGATCTGAGTATCGAATCGACCATAACCCGATACGACTCCGTTTGAGAAACCTGGGTGATCGCAGCAGCGTCTCTTGGTGAGACTTCAAGAGTCTCGGGAATTATGTGCGGCAAGGTGTCGGGGCGACTTGACGCTGGAGATTCCTTTGAGGCCGGAGAGTCCTTCGCCAACGTGGAGGTGGACGATGCTGCCGAGCCGCTTTGTTGGTCGACCTTCCGTCCGCATGCCAGCAGGAAGAGGCAAACGAGCAACGGCCGCACGTTGGGGCGGCCTAACGGGGTGCGCCTAAGCTGCGGCGCCACAGTGTCATTTTCACAACGCAATTCTACCCTCGAGGACGCGCGCCGTCAGCTTCAGGCGCGTGTTAGGCCGCTCACGGCCGGAAGGCCGGCGGCAGCGACGCGCGGTCCACGCGCATACCCGCTTCTTCGAGCAAACAGACGTACTGACGCATCGGCGGCATCCCCGCCGCGGACCGCCGGGCCTCGAGACCCGCGGTGTCGGACGCAGCGGCGAACCGAAAGACGCCGTCGGGCCCTGCATTGAACTGCGTGCCGAAATGTTGCGGCTTACCTTGATGCACCAGAACGCGGTCTTCGAGCATACCCAGTTTTTCAGGTGAGAGCTGGCCTGAAGGGATGGCCTTGGCGGACGCCAGAACCCGCTCCTGCAATGGCCAGCTGTGCTGGATGATCAGCATGGCCGCATCCGATCCTGCCGGACCAACCATGGACCTTGTCGGCAGACCAAACCGGTCTAGAATGAGGACCATCTCGGCGGCCAAAGTCGAGTCCAGCCTCATGAGTTGTCGGGCATAGAGTGTGTCCGCGACACGGGCACCGAACTCCGCTCGGGGCGCCTGATCTCGCTCGCCGAGCCTGAGCAACACGCGGCGGAGAGAATCGTTGCTCCAGTGCAAACCCGATTCATTGGACCAGGTCCGGTTCGTCCGTGCCCAGGCGGCGGTTGTGTCGAGGGGAGGACATGGCGGTGACTGACCTGCAGCCTGCTTGGACGGTGCCAAGAGCCCAACTAGCAGAACGAGGCGTAACCGAGTGGAAAGCGACAGAGCCGGGCGAGCGCGAGGTGTTCTCATGAGCGGCCTAACGGAGTGCGCCTAAGCTGCGGCGCCACATTTTCACGTTCACAAACGCAATTCTACCATAAGCGCCGGGCGCCGGCAGCTTCAGGCGCATGTTAGGCAGCCGCCCTAATCCGGCGTCGTCGGCGTGGAGCTTTTCTGCTTGCGAACGGGGGATGTATCCGGAGGATGGCCGCGAATCTGAGAATCGTGCACCGGTAGTACTCCGCCCCGCAGTGTGACCAATCCGATTTCCTGAACAGAATCTCGACGCAGTGTTCTAGTGACGATCAAAGGTTCGTAAGCGAGGTGAGTGACCCTCAGCTGCAACCGCCCGCTTGACGGTCTCAGTGCTCGAAGCACGAACGCTCCTGTCGAGTCGGAATAGGCAGCCCGACCGCCCTCAGCAGTTCTCACCACGGCGTTTCTAATCGGCTGACCTGCAGAGTCCACAATTCGTCCCCGAACTACGATCATCGGAAGCCCGTGCGAACTCTGAGCGGCGCACGGAATCGGAGCAAGCAACGCGAGAAGCAGCAACGCGGCAGATCGCAGGGGCATTGGGCTGCTGCCTAACGGGATGCGCCTAGGCTGCGGCGCGCGCTCGACGTTTTCACAAACCGATGGCCTCCACACCAAAACGGCGCCGCCAGCTTCAGGCGCTTGTTAGGCAGCACTCGCTACGTCGGGGTGAGTGAAATGTTGACGTCTTCGGCTTGCACGGAGCCGCACCCGCACGCGGCGGGGCTTGAGCCGTGAACGAGCACTGTCCGTTGTGCCGTCTGATACCCCGGGGCCGTCACGGTAACGGTGTAAGTACCAGCGTACCCCCAGATTCTACAGCTCGAGTCGCAGGGAACCGTCGTCGTGATTGGTCCAGACACTGCCAGGGCCGCGCCCGAGACCTCAGTTCCTGAAGCTGCCGAGACAAGTGTCACAGTCAGCGCGAGTGGTAGCGGGCAAGGCGGGGAAAGACATTCGTTGTTACACGCGACACCGAAGAAGCAGAGAATCACCACAAGGGCGAAAGTACGCATCAGTAATTCCGCGCTCGATCGCGCGCCGGCAGCTTCAAGCGCTGGTTAGACAGCAACGTCTCCGTCCTCGGCGAGCACCACTTCCGTGCCTATCGGTAGCAGGTGCTGCAGACGCGCCAGGTGATCTTCATTCTCGAACTGGAAGCCGAGCGCTGGCTTCTCATGACGCGTCGGCTGGCTGAACAGTACGAACTCGATCGCCGCCACCGGGGGCAGTCCAACGGGCGTAACGACGCGCTGACCGACCGCAACGCTACCGCTCACGACATCCCCATGGCAGAAGAACATCGATCGCCCGCGGATCGTCGCGACACCCTCGATGCGGAACTTGGGCATGACACGTGACCTTGTTGCTGTCTAACGGATCGCGCCTAAGCTGCGGCGCCCAGTAAGAATGATCACAAATGCAATTCTAGCATAGACGACGGCCGTCGTCAGCTTCAGGCGCTTGTTAGGCGGCTCGTTCACCGCCGCCTCGACGCCAATAATCGAATGCAACAAAGACTGCTGGAGGGAGAAGAATCAGTGCAGCGGCGCGTAATTAGGCTCACGCGAGCGCCACGGCGGCAATTGCAAAGACGAGGGCGACCAAGCCACAAACGATTCGCGTTGCGCGATCACCGATCGCCGCCCGGAGTCTGCGGGCGCGCCAACCTTCCCAGAACCACCAAGGTAACCGCCAAGTCCACCATGCTTCCACCGCCGCCAGAGCGCCGAGGAACCCGGAGACGAAGGGCAAGCCGAACGCAAACTGGAGGATTGCTCCCACCGCAGCGGCGACTAGCAGCCAAGAGAGAAGAATGAACGGGAGCCACGCAAAGCGAGTGTCCCCTCCTAGTAGGGCGATAATCGCTCTGCTCCCCATCGCGAGCGTGAAGAGCATTGTGACGAACCAGGCAGCCTGTGCCCAAGGTGTCCAGGCGCGCGTAAATCCCCCATCGACGAGGTAGGCCATCCAGGCGGTGAAACCGAGGCCCATGATGGCCTGCAAAATCAATCCGACCGGCGAGGATAGAAACGACCCGGTTTGTCTTGCTGGAGGTTGGTTCTGCGTCAACGCGCCGCCAGCTTCAAGCGCTTGTTAGGCGGCTGGCCAATGAGACTACGTAAGTAATGCAGCGAGCTCCGGCGTGACGAAAAACTCAACCGCTGGCACCTTGAAGAGCTGGTTAAGGGCATTGCCATAAACATCAAACCGCTCGCCCCCTGGCGGGCCGAACGGCCCCGTCGCGAGCGTACCGACTCCGACCTTTACCTGCGTTCGGCAGCTGGGATCGATCTCAGACCAGAGCGCGGTCGCCGACGACTGAAACCGACGAAGCGCGGCGACTGCCTCGCGCGCCCTCGAAACCGGAAAGACCACCAGAATGCCATCGCCAATCACTTTGACTATCCGGCCCTGGCTGGAACTCAGGCTTTCAGCGGCCAGGGCGTAATACTCTGAGAGGACCGAGGCCATTTCGAGATCGGGACGAGTTCGGCCAACGCGAGTCGAGCCATCGACGGCGGCGATCGCGAAGACGAACTCTTCTGTCCGGTGTTGCGTCGCCCTTCTAGTCTCAGTTCGTGTCATAAGGACCTCGTCTAGCCGCCTAACGGATCGCGCTTAAGCTGCGGCGCGCTGAAGAAAGACTCATTCCACAATCTACGCGCGCCGGCAGCTTCAAGCGCTTGTTAGGCGGCACCCCGGAGGGACGCAAGGTCCGACGCCGACCCCAACTGCTCCGGCCGAGTCACCGTTACCGACGATCCCTCTGCCAGGAACACCGAAGTGGGCGCGGCGCTGAGCGAGCGGGCAAATACGCTGCCGTGCAACGCCGTCGTGTCCCCAGGCACCACCGCATCGGCACCAACCCACACGCGCCACGGAGCGTGTTCGACGCGATACTCCAGCGTACTACCATCTCGCTGGCGCGTGTAGCCCCAGTGATGCTCGCTGATGAAGGCGTGTTCGGTCCCGTGGTCAGGCAGCCTCGGCGCACCTACCGCAGTGAGGGCCAGAGATTGCCATCCCGCCGAATCCCTCCATGCGTACCGAATGCGACCCGGTGCGGCCACAGGAGAGGCTGGCGCGTCGCTGTGCATGCGAAGCGTGAGGTAAGGCTCGTTGTAGGCGGAGCGCGCGACAAACGTAATGAGGTGCCGTGGAACAATCTCGCGGATGAAGGTCACCCCACGCCGAGGTTCCCCCTGCACCTCTCTGCGAACGTAGAGCCGGAGGTTCACTTCGTCGAAGTCCTGATGGAAGGGCACGCGACAACCCAGGACACGCGTGCGCAGGAAGCGAAAGCCAACAAGGCTCAGGAGTGCGCGACCGTCGTGCGTATCGAGTTCCGTTCCACGGGGCACGAATGGTCGTAAGAGAGCCGCCTCCGTTTCGAAAGTCAGCATGGCTAAGTAGCGCCACTCAGCGGCAAGGAAGGTGCGCGCGCTGTCACCTGCCATGAGCTGCCGGTGGTACGAGCCGGCAAACGACTGATATCTGAAGGCGGTGGCGAGCGAACGCGCGATACGTCCGGTCGAAGACTTGACGCCCCCCAGGCATGACGCTCAACAGATAGAGAGGGTAAGCCCACCAACGCCGCTGCATGACGAAACGATAGACATCAGCGCCCGACGTCAACCGACCGTCGGCGTGCAGGAGCCGCAGGTCCTCGAGCAAAACGGCGAGCGGGAGGCCCGTCCGCTCGAGGACCCAGGCGCTTTGAAGCGGGGCCAGGTCGAGACCCAAATGGCGTAACGTGGAAGCCCAAAAAGGCACCCAGCGACTGCAGATGCCACAGGATCCGTCGTAGAGGACCCAGCCGCGGACTTTCGGAGAACTTTGCGTCTCGAACACGCGGGAACCCTTCGGTGCCGCCTAACGGAGTGCGCCTAAGCTGCGGCGCCACATTTTCACGTTCACAAACGCCATTCTACCATAAGCGGCGGGCGCCGGCAGCTTCAGGTGCATGTTAGGCAGCAGCCCTAATCCGGCGTCGTCGGCGTGGAGCTTTTCTGCTTGCGAACGGGAGATGTATCTGGAGGATGGCCGCGAATCTGAGAATCGTCGACCGGTTGAACTCCGCCCCGCAGTGTGACCAATCCGATGTCCTGAACAGAACCTCGACGGAGTGCTCTAGTCACCATCAAAGGTTCGTAAGCAAAGCGAGTGACCCTCAGCTGCAACCGCCCACTTGACGGTCTCAGTGCTCGAAGCACGAACTCTCCTGTCGAGTCGGCATAGGCGGTCCGACCGCCCTCGGCAGTTCTCACCGCGGCGTTTCTAATCGGCTGACCTGCAGAGTCCACAATTCGTCCCCGAACTACGATCATCGGAAGCCCGTGCGAACTCTGAGCGGCGCACGGAATCGGAGCAAGCAACGCGAGAAGCAGCAACGCCGCAGATCGCAGGGGCATTGGGCTGCCGCCTAACGGATCGCGCTTAAGCTGCGGCGCGCTGAAGAAAGATTCATTCCTTAATCTACGCGCGCCGCCAGCTTCAAACGCTTGTTAGGCGGCTCGGTCAAGGTGCTCATCCTTCCGCTTGGTTGGAGCCGAGCGGCAACCGACGCAACACGTACAGCGTCACCAACGCGATCGTCCATTCCAGGACAACAAAGATCAGCATGAGGGAGCTCGCCGTCCCTTCAACCATAATCCCCACTAGACGCCCCGCTCCGAATCCCGCCGCGACCGACGTCAACGCAACCAACCCAGGCCGGAGCCAAGGCGCTCGCAGGGCGCAGGCTGCCAGAAATACCCCCATTCCGACCTCGAACCCGCCATACGTAGCGCGGAAGTCCGTTCGAGCCATTGGGGTGGGAATCACAATATCCACGACTGCGGCCCACTGGACCGGCACGATCAGGAAGCCGAGTCCAAAGGTGAGAAAAACGAGGGCGGCGACCAGCAGTTCGGCTTTGGCAAGCTTCATGGTGTCAGGTTGATTGCGTCGAGCCGCCTAACAAGAATTAGACAGAACTGTATATACCGTTTCGGAAGGCATAGCTCGCAGTCTAATACCCCGCGTTCGTGCTCGGTTCAATGAAATAGGCAGGTCTGCTTAACCGCAATATCACAGCGTGCGGTTCGCCACGGCCGGATGCGCTCCCCCTATCGCCGAACCTCTTCGGGCTCCATAATCGCGGTATGTCCGTTGAACGTCACGTCTATTTCTTTGGCAACGGCCGCGCCGATGGCTCCGCCGCCATGCGCGACATCCTGGGCGGCAAAGGCGCCGGCCTCGCCGAAATGGCCAACCTGGGCCTGCCTGTCCCTCCCGGGTTCACGATCTCTGC
>WNFW01003273.1_pt1 | contig 11214 bp, 7 predicted proteins | sample 5400131 | NCBI WGS metagenome assembly WNFW01 (sample SAMN13153362, study PRJNA577476) | soil metagenome | isolation source: 20 cm soil or saprolite under grassland replicate 1 | place: USA:California | collected 2016-06-15
CGCCTATGCGTCTGCCATTCTGGCTTCGGACTCCTGACTGCTGACTTCCATATCCCGCAGGGATATCAAGGGCGAAGCCCTTGCCTAGTTAGGGGAGGGGAAAACCTGGTGGTAGGTTCTGCTCTGCAGTGCTTGGATTGACGCATTACTTCCGGTTAGCCCGTCGGTACTAACCCAACGGACGACTGATAACTTCCGAGTCACTCGGGAAGAATCATCGCGGATGTCTGCAAATCTCACACTTTTATGCGAGGTTGTTCTTAAAGAAGTGTCGCCCGTCACTTGCGCGAAGGCGCCGGTCTGACCTTCTTGCCCCATTCCTTCAGGAATTCAACGTCTTCGAGTAGCTGCTTCCCGTAGCAGGATGACATCTCCGAATCACTGTGGCCGACCCAGAAACTAATCAGGATGTTTTTAAATGTTCTTGGTCGTGGCGGACGGGTTTTACCGCTCGGCCCCAACTTCTCACCCATGGGCATTAATTGCTTGACCTGAAGACGACTCATGCACAGGAGTGGTGCTTTTCTTGTCGTCAAGTGTCGTCGTGCATGATCGTCAGGGGGTTCGTCATCAACGCACGGCGCGCGGGCAAGACGCTCGCCACAGCAACTACCCCCGCCAACGCAAGCGGCGCTGCCAGCCACACCCACAAGGCCGGCGAACCGCTGCTCGGCGTGATTCCGCTCATCCATCGCGATAACGCAAGGGACATGAGCATCCCCGCCAGCATGCCTACGCAAGCAAGCCGTAGTCCTTCTCCAAGCACTTGACCGATTACGCGCCAGCGCGGCGCTCCGAGGGCGATGCGAATTGCTAACTCGCGGCGGCGCTGTCGCGCATCATCGCTCAAGGCGCCAAACAGGCCGAGAACGCTGAGCAGGAGGGCCATCGTTGCGGAGACGCCAAGAAGCAGCGTTGCAATGCGCAAAGGCGCGAGCGAAGTCTGATTGAGGTACGTTTCGAACGTCCTCGCGAGGACCGGGCTCGGGCCGTGTCCTGGCACCTCCTCAAGCCTGCGGCGCAGATCGGCCAACAGAGGGCCGTTTATCTCCCGGACGTGGACAATCATGCTCATCGATGTGAGAACGTCCTGCGACATCGGAAGATACAGCGCGGGCTCCACACGCCGCTGGAAAGCTCCAAGCGGCCCCGAATGCACTACCCCGAGGATGTCTGTACGGCGGCCTTGCTCATCGATAACCGCAGCTCCAACCGCGTTTCCACCGAGGTAGAGATCAGCAGCCTCCTGATTGACGATGCCGATCCGGCATCCCGTGGACTCGGTAGAGCCGGTAAAACCCTGGCCTGCGATGAGCTTGCTTCCTACAGCATCGAAATAGCCTGGCGACACGACATTGGTTTCGAACTCGGCCCTGGCCAGCTCCGAGGCAATGGGCGCGTGAAATCGCACGTCAGTGATGCGCCGTGGCGAAGTGTCCTGGTGACTGGTGTAGTCGAAGTAGACCGTGGGCCGGTTCTTCTTGGCCACCTTCTCCGACTCTTGCATGGCGACTACGCCGATTATTTCGACCAGGAGGTTCTCGGGGTCTCGCAGGGTTCGGCCGGTCGTGTATCGGCCGAACAGTTCTTCGGCCGCCTCTTCATTCACGATCGCGGCTCGGCACGTTCGCTCTGCGGTCCCGAACATATGCCCGGCCTTAGGCGGGAACTCGAAGAGCTTGAGCGAGTCAGCCGTGATCCAATAGTTGTCAAGGGTGACTTCGCGAAGCGGCAACTGGGCTGGCTCGATGCGGAATGACTGCCACATGGGTTGGCCTCCCGGCAGCGTTCCGGCCCACGCGATCCCGGATACTCCAGGCACTAACTTCGCCGCTTCCTCGGCTCGATGGAAATACTCGATGGCGACATCGGGATTCGCTTGCACGTTGGCAAAGACAGTATGCCCAAGCCTCTGGCCCGCGCTCGTAACCAGCGCTGTGCGAAGGCCATTAACCAGGAAAGCCGTAGAGATCACAAGGACACAGCAACCCGCCATTTGTGCCGCCACGATTGCCAGCCGCAGGCGCCGAATCACCGGAGAAGCCTCTGCGCTGTCTCGCTGAATCACGCTCATAGGACGGTCAAGCGAAATCACCATGGCCGGTAACAGGCCGCACAGGATCATGATTCCGACAAACACGAAGGACGCCTCCGCGATGCCGAACAGGCCCGGTGCGAATATCAGACGCTCCGCATCCTGGTCATAGAGGAGCGCGGGAACAAGATACGACGTCCACACCGCCAGCAGCATGCCCAATGCTCCGCCAGCAACCGAGATGACGACGCTATCGGAGAGTAGCTCGCGGGCGAGTTTGCCACGGCTCGCCCCAAACGCGACGCGAAGTGCGGTCTCATGGAAACGCGCGGAGGCACGTCCAAGCAGGAACAAACCCACATTGACGCAGGCAATAAAGAACACCGCACCGGCCGCGAACTCCAGCAACGTGCCGATCCGTGAGAGGCGCGTCGCTCTTTCCGGCGACAAGCCGGTGTAAGGTAGCACGCGCAGCTCGTTGGCGCGGACCCCTGGCTGAACGACTTCCTTGGCCTGACTCGGCGAAATGTCACGGCCCAGCCGAGCCACAACCCAGAGATTCCGGCTGCTATCGGCGAGCCGCTGTAATGTTTCCTCGGGCAAAGGCACCCAGACGTCAACCGGGCGATCGCGATATATCCCTTCCAGCCAGTCCGGCGCAATGCCGCTGATGTGAGCGGTGACGCTATTGATTCGAATCTCCTGACCAAGAACGTCGGCCGACGCGCCGAACTCGCGCTGCCACATGCGATGGCTGATAACGACACCTTCGTCGAGCGGCAGGCCGAAGACTCCGGCGAGGTTCGGCGTCACGGCGGCTACTGGCACGAATGCCGTTTGGCCGGCCATCGTGATGGTACCCGGCGATACGCGCGCGGCACCAACCCATTGGAATACATCGTGTCGACTTCTGGCGTAAAGATATTGTTGTTTGGAGAGGGGGCCTGCTTCGGGCTGCGCGTCTTGCCCAAATACTGAGACGAGTCGGTCGAGAGATCCTAGCGGAAACGAAGCCTCTGTCAAGCCGCGAACGAATCCACGAACGGAAACAATGCTGGCGATGCCCAGCGCGATCGTCAATAACAGGGCCAGGGCCAACCCTGGCTTTCGTGTGAAACTTCTCGCCGAATATCGGAAATTACGAAGCATTCCCCAGAGTAAGCGTTCGATTGCCGGCCAGGCACGTCCGGACAGGATGTCTGAAATGAAGGCCATACCAGGCTGCTCTCGTGTGCTGGCATCAACTGAACGCAGATGTCCTTCCGCACTTCCTCTTAGTTAAGTCTATTTGCCATTTAGCTTTATCGGCAAATCGACAACGCGGAACGCGCGGAACCGTTCGGTTGCGGGAGAAGGCTGTTGCGGAACCGCACATTCATCGACGGTCAAATTCCGAGTCGTCGGCATAACTGGCCATCAAACTGCTTGATCCTGGGCGCTTACGCGCGATTCCAGGTCCAAGCAGACTTGGACGGTAATTTCTAGCTACCCGGAACTTATCCGTCCACCGACCTGCTACAGAATTGCTCGCCGGACCAACTCCTAACCACGACTGAACAACTCGTAAGCTCCAAGTCAACCCCCCCGGGGCCGGATCCTCGTTCAGGTTCAACGCTGCGGGAACGATGACCAAGCGACGCTCGAGCTGCTCTAATTTTTTCCGTCGATTGATGTTCTCTCCTCAAACGCGTAATTTGATCCTGTTTATTTCGTCTCGAGCTCTCTCAACCGCTAATCGGAGAACTGCTGAAGTCTGCCGTCAACACCGAGATTGTACAAGGCCGCGGCATAGCCCGGATTCAGACGGACTGCTTCCTCGTGGTCTTGGATCGCTTGATCGTATTGGCGGAGGCCCCTGTAAGCAGTGCCGAGACTATCCCAGCTGAGTGCGTCCTGCGGCTTTAGACGGATAGCTCCGTGGTAGGAACGAACGGCTCGGTCGTGTTGGTGAAGGTAGAAGTAAGCAGTGCCGAGATTGTACCAGGCATCGGCATCCTCCGGCTTAAGACGGATTGCTTCTTGGAGGGCATGCATCGCTTGATCGTATCGGCGAAGGTGGTTGTGGACCATGCCGAGATTCTTCCAGGCAGAGGTTTCCTCGGGCTTCAGACGGATGGCTTCCTGGTAGTTTGGATCGCTTGATTGTATTGGCGGAGGGCCTCGTAGCCGAGACCCAGATCGTTCCTAGCATAGGCGTTGTCCGGCTCGAGACGCACTACCTCGCGGAATGCACTAACTGCCTTTTCGTCCTTACCCGCGAATAGCATCTAACTGGCAAGCTCGAACCAGGACAAAGCCTGGGATGTTGGACTTGTGATCTTGGTTTTTTCTACAGGCGAATCCAGGCGCGAGGCGAGAGCCAGCAGCCATTCCCCGGGGAGGGCAAAGTTTAGATTCTGGCCCTCTTTGAGATAAAAGGTGGTGATGCCGAATTGAACGGTGCGCGGACAAACGGAGGCAACTATTCGTATCTCAGCGCGACCATCGGATCGACGCGCATGGCGCGCCGGGCGGGAACGTAGCACGCTGCGAGAGACACAAGCACCAGCAGGATCGCGACGGTCGCAAACGTGAGCGGATCGGTCGCACGGATTCCGAAAAGTTGGCTCGCGATAATACGGGTTGAAGCCAAGGCAACCGGCAGGCCAATGACAAGCCCTACTGAAACCAATATTAGGCATTCCTTTGTTATCAGCCACAGGACATCGGAGCGGTGCGCACCGAGGGCGAGGCGAATGCCAATTTCATGTGTGCGGCGGGATACACGATACGCCATCGTTCCGTAGACACCGAGGCACGATAGGAACAGAGCTAGGCCCCCAAACGCGCTGGAAATTTCTGCGGCGCTGCGGTTTAGTCGGAGTGAAGCGCTCACCTCGTCCTTTAACAGAGTCACCCTGGTTACAGGCAAGCTATCCGAAACCTGCGCCAAGGCCGCGCGAATCTCAGTTAGAAGCGCTCTTGGATTGCCACTAACTCGGACTTCAACGTCTTCCGCATATGCCGAGTTGTGCGAACCTTGATCGGGAATTTGGAATGCTGCACAAAATTCCATGGCCGGGACCGGATCGCGTAAAGAATAGTAACGAGCGTCCGCAGCCACGCCGACTATGGTCATGGCCTCACTGTCGTTGAACGGAGAACCAAGCGAAAATCTTCTTCCAATCGGGTTGACGCCGGGAAAGAATTTCCGCGCCATGGTTTGGTTGATTACCGTAACTAGGGGAGTGCCCGGACGGTCCTGAGGTCCTATGTCGCGACCCAGAAGAATCGGAATGCCCTCGGTTTCGAAGTAGTGCGGCCCGACGAGTTCTTTGTGAACCTTCATCTGTCCAGGCGGCCTGCTCGGCAATCCTTCAATCGTGAAGTTGCTTGTCCATGTACTGCCGCCGAACGGCTCGGAGTAATCAACCGTCGCAGAAAGAACTCCCGGAATCGCCTCGATGCGATCTATGAGGGCTTGATAAAGAGTGGGTGTCTGGGCAGGGCTGTATCCCGCGGCCTCTGCATTGATCCGGGCGACCAAGATATGATCTTCGTCAAATCCGAGCTCTTGGTCGACGAGCTTTTGCAAAGTCCGCAGAAAGAGCCCTGCTCCGACTAGGAGCACAAGACATGCGGCGATTTGACAAGCAACAAGTCCGTTCGCGAAACCGAAGCCCAGCCGTGTGCGCGCCGAGCCGTTCACCTGTGCAGCGAGATCTATACGGCTGGAGCGCAAAGCCGGAACGAGGCCAAACAATATTCCCGCTAGTATGGAAACGCACGCGGTGAAGAGGAGCACGCGCGCGTCGATGGAATCATTGACAATCGAGGTGCTTCCTATGACCACGGAAGCGAGGATCTCGACACCCCAGCGCGCGGCGAGAATTCCAAGCGCTCCTCCCAGAGTGGCGAGGAGTATGCTCTCCGTCAGAAGCTGGCGAATGAGTCTGCTGCGGCTTGCGCCTATCGCAAGCCGAATTGAAATTTCCTTCTCGCGGGCCGAGGATCGCGAAAGAAGCAGATTGGCGACGTTTGCGCAGACGGTCAGAAGTACGATCCCGACAATTCCTGCGAGGATTTGAAGGGCTTCCGAATATGTGACGCGCAAGTAGGAAATGCCTCCGGCACCCGGAGCGAGTTCGATGTAGGAATTCGCAATCTGTTGGGCCGTTTCTCGCTGTGCCTGCGTGGCAAGTATCTGCTTCAGTTGGCTGCTGACGACTGCCTGGGCTTGACGAAGCGTAACTCCTGGCTTGAGCCGCGCCATGATGCTCAGCCAATACATCTGAGGATCGTCGGCGTACGAATTGGTGGACATCACCTGCGGCTGAAACACCAGAGGAAGCCACAGATCTGGCCGGTCATTTTTTACGTCCGAGAATGTGCGGGGAGCTACTCCGATGATCGTAAATGCCGTGCCATTGACCTCCATTACTTTTCCTATGATCGACACATCATTCTGGAACTTACGTGTCCAATACGCATAGTTCAGCACTACTGCTGGCGAAGCCCCCAGTCGGTCATCGTCAGACGAGAACAGACGGCCTGCTGCGGCGCTCAGACCCAAAAATGAAAAGAAATTGCCAGAGACGAGCCTGCCATATGCCGAGTCCGGTCGTCCCGTCGCACCGGCGACGCGGATCTTCAGGTCGTTCCAGCTGCTCTGAAATGCGCAGAGGTCTCTGAAAGATTCGCTGTGGCCGCGGAAATACGTGTAATTCTCACTCGAAAAGCGCATCCAATGGCCGGTTTGGGTGCCGGAATTAGTTCCTCCTTCGGGAGAGTCAGAGAAGAGAACGAGTTCGTGCGGGCTCTCCACAGGAAGCGTTCTTAGGAGGATGTCGTCGATGAGGCTGAAAATGGCGGTGTTTGCACCGATGCCAAGCGCGAGCGTGAGAACAGCGACGGCGGTGAAGCCGGGAGATTTGCGCAGCATGCGCAAGCCATAGCGAACGTCCTGGGCGAGATGCTCGAACCATTCCCAGCCCCACGCTATACGACTCTGCTCCCTTAGCGCGGTCGGGTTGCCAAACCTGCGCAGAGCTACGGCCCGAGCGTCATCTGCCGTCATGCCAGACTGGAGCTGTTCCTGCTGGCGCCACTCCAGATGCAGACGCATTTCCTCTTCGAGATCCACTTCAAATTGGCGGCGATGCACCAGCATCCTGAGCCGCCTTGCCAGTTCGCGCAGCCAGTTCATGACGGAACTCCGTTCAGACCGCCTCAATCACACGCGTGATCGCGCCGATGACGCGTTCGAACTGCGACATCTCGACGCCCAATTGTTTGCGGCCCGCTGTGGTCAGCTGGTAGTAGCGGGCGCGGCGGTTTCCAGCCGTCGTGCCCCACTTCGCAGTCACCCAACCTTTGATTAGCATCCGCTGCAGCGCAGGGTACAGTGATCCTTCTTCTATTTGAAGAACGTCATCCGATATTCGCTGAATAGAATTGGCGATCTCATATCCGTGCAGCTCGCGAGAGCGGGCCAGAGTTTTCAAGATCAACAGATAGAGTGTTCCAGGGGGAATTTCGTCTCGATGCAAATCGTGACTCCGTAGCATAGTTAGACTATGCTAAGTGTCGAATGGTTCGCGGCGCATGTCAAGGGCGTTGGGGGACGTTGGTCTCCACGAACGGGCTCATGTTGTGCAAGGCGAAAGACGAGGTTCTTGGCGAATGGCCAATCCGCAAGCTATGCGGATACGACGTTAGAACGTCAAGCCACCGATCGCAGCTATTGAGTTTTGCGACGTGTGCCTCGGAAAGGATTCTCATGGAGGCCATTGCGAAACGGCTACAATCCCACCGTTCGCCGTACAGGGAGATCGCATGGAAAAGCCATCCCCATTAACACCACGAGAAAAAGTTGCGGAGATCCAAGAAAAGGGGTTCTGTGTTCTCAGAGCGCATCTTGGCCAATCCGTTATTCAAAGCTGCCGAGAAGCTTTCTGGCCCATCCTCTTAGACTATGTACAAAGAAATCGCGACAAGCCAAATCGCGGCGAGAATCGCCACTTCCTAGCGATGCCTTTTGAGCCGCCGTGTTTTGCACCAGAGTTTTTCTTCGACGCCGGACTTCTTAGCGTCGTCCACGGCGCGATGGATGATCGGGTAATAGCCGATCAATGGGATTGTGATGCAGCGCTGCGGGGCTCAAAGCATCAGGACTTTCATGTCGATTACCAACGTCCTCTGTTTCCGGAAGCGCCCCAATCTGTCTTTGCCGATTTACATGCTGGTGGTGAGTTTTGGCTTGATGAACATTAAGCCCCGACACGGACCAATCGAAATTACACCCGGCACCCACACGATGCCGCGAGACGAGGCGCTACGCTTCGTTCAGGGTGGCGAGATCAATTCGCAGCCGATAATTCTGGATTTAGGGGATGTGCTTTGCTTATTCGTCATCCGTGGGCTTTGCATCGAGGCACTCCCAATCTGACCGATACTCCTCGAGCACTAGTGACTATTCGTTACTGCGACGCTGGTACGCCGACCATAGCCGCGACGTAAGTACGATTCCTTTAGCGGTCTGGCAATCGTTCACGCGAGAACAACAGAGCATAATGCGTTTTCCGGTTGGAGACCATTGAGCGTCAACGTTCACAACATCGAACACGCGATCGCTTCATCACGCCCATGCCTATCAAATAGGTGGGCGCAATTCTGAGCGGAGGGGATCGTCGGCAACCCTTACCTAATCGCGTTACGTCAGAGGTGCCCGTAATCCGTCCAGAGTCGATGCGAAGCGCGGAGATTCACTTGCTACAAGCCGACCTATGGGTAGTAATCGTCTGCGTCAGCAGTTCCGCATTTCTAAATCGGAGTAGTTCAGTCGGCTTCCGGGCCAGCAAAGAGGATGAGATTCTCATCTGCATCCTAGACTATAAAGGTTCTGGCACCCATGGCTCCTTCGTAAGTGCCTGATGGAAGGAGACTCCTGAAGCCTGATAACTCAGAAACAGTTGTTTGATTTCGTCCGCCTCTTTCGCCGCTAAACCCTTGGCGACGTACTCTTCCGTTTTTCGCTCGATGTGATCCCGAAGTTCCTCGTCCAGTTCCTGGTCCGCCTGCGCCCAGCGAAACAATGACCGCAAACGGAGCGGAATCGTGTGGCTGGCGAATTGTTAATTCGCCAGCCACAGGGCATGTAACAATGTCCTAGTCTTGCTTACCTTCCGCCCCCCAGTTTCGAACTGGATGTTGCTGATTCCTAAGGCTCCTCGCCTGCGATGACATTTTGGCGAGCCACAAGCGAATTACGACTTTCTATAGTAGAACGCCAGATGAAAGAAACGGGCCCCGATCAATAAATGAAGGCACTGGGTTACTGGGACGCCTGGTAATGCGGCGCCCGCGGCCGCAAACCTCAGCGGCGGCCTGCACCTGAGACCTCGGTATTGCAGCTGATCAGTATCGTAGGATACGTGATTTGAGCGCCCTTCCGTTGGCCGCGAGCCGCGTCGGATAGTCTTAGTTCCCAGTGTTCGTTCTTAGCAAGGGGGAAAGGAAGCTCGATCTCCAACAAGTTGTAGTGAAGAATTGTTTGGTAAAGGCGTGCAAGGACTTCTTGTGTTTTCACCTTCGCCTCGGAGTTGGCGCTCAACGCGACTTGGTCACCGTGCCAGGCAGCTGCAGTGAGGATTTCACCGCCGGACGTCCGGGCTATCTCGGAAAGTTCGTCTGGACCGGACAGTTCCTCGGGAGTTCGATTCCGATAACCTGCTTCCTGGCGAAGAAGTACGACAAAGAGCCGTACCGAAGTCAAAGCAAGGCGCTTAGTCACATCGGCGGCGCTGCTCTTGCTAGCGTTGTCTCCGCCGTCGGTCAATAGGTAAAGAGCATCCGCGGAATTGGGATGATCCAACAGTTGCAGTCCCTCCAGGATGGCATCGCGAAGGGCAGTTGTGCCCTTCACATTCGCCTTGAGGTAGTTGTGGTCGCTGGTAATTTGCTGCAGCTTGTCGCCGACCACGGAATTTCCCCTTGTGAAATCGAGCGTCTCGGTGACGTTCTTGTTAAACGTGAGCAAGGCGATATGTGACCATTGGTGATTTACGTCGAAAAAATGCCGTGCCAGCGCAAGGCCCAATGCAAACTGCGGAGATTCGCCAGCCGTGCTACCCATGCTCCCGCTGGTATCCAGGAGGAGAACCAGGCGATGCGGGCGCGGGTCGGGTGCGAACGAAAGAATCTTAATGGGCTTTCCGCGAACTTTTCCCTCGAGGTCAGTAATCGAAATATTCTGGATCGGAAGATTGTGGTTATCGCGCAGCGCAACCGGTATGCTGCGTCGCTCGCAAGTAGTTTCCTGCGCCCCTGCCGCACCGGTGTAGGACACCATAGCCAACAAACTGACTAAGCATTGCCCAATATAACCTACTCGGGACATAAACAAATTCAATGAATACCACGAGAGTCGGAGTTGCGGCAACTTCCAGTTGTGCTCAGAAAGCTGCCGAGGATGGCCTGACTAGACGCATCAAGCCGGCGAGGGCGGAATAACTTCCTGTTATGCCCGTCATCCGACAAGTTGGTGGTAGGTTATTTTGATCAGAGTCCGGCGACACCGGGATCGCGCTTCATATAGAGCTTGCGATCGTCTTCATGTGTGCCTCGGAAGCCGAGTCGCTCGTAAAGCCTCCGCGCGGGATTGATTCTGACAACATTTAGGCGCACCGCAAGATTGAACTCATTGGCTTCGCCCATCAATCGCTTCATCACCTCTTTGCCGATACCTCTGCGCTGAAACAAACATCTGCGCGACAAAAAGCTCATCGTCTTGCGTGATGGCCTGCAGCCAGCCAACATGCCTGAAGCTGCTTTCTTGAGCGGTTCTATCCAAATGTAACTCTTCAATGATCCATCTCATTTCGACGAAATAGAGACGCCTGCAGTACTCGAAGTCGTGTTCAAGAGCTGGACGAAATTCAATCGGCATTGGTCTATTCTGCGGCATTGACGCGATGGCCGGAAGTGATCGCTGTCGCGAGCATTTTCTCTTCTTATTTCGGGTGGCCAGGGAAAACTTTGTTCCCGGATTTGTGAACGGATCGTCGGCATTAGCGGCCAATCTCTGCCCATTCTCATGGTGTCTTGGATGACGGACGTCTTGTGGAGTGACCTGCACATGACGAAGCGGGGCAGATCTTCGAAGAGCGGCGATTCTTTCTATCGACCTTTCCGCACCGCCT
>WNFW01003274.1_pt1 | contig 11214 bp, 5 predicted proteins | sample 5400131 | NCBI WGS metagenome assembly WNFW01 (sample SAMN13153362, study PRJNA577476) | soil metagenome | isolation source: 20 cm soil or saprolite under grassland replicate 1 | place: USA:California | collected 2016-06-15
AGTCGCAGGTGCTCAACCTGCTGGTGGACCTCCGGCAGGAGTTCGGGCTCACCTACATCTTCGTGGCCCACAACCTGGCTGTCGTCTCGTACATCTCCGACCGCGTGGCGGTGATGTACCTCGGCCAGGTGATGGAGCTAGCCGACGCCGAGGAGCTCTACAAGAACCCGCTTCATCCCTACACCAAGTCGCTGATGTCGGCCATCCCGCAGCCCGACCCCGACCACCTGCGCAACCGCACCCAGCTGACGGGCGATGTGCCGAGCCCGTTCAACCCGCCGTCAGGCTGCCCCTTCCGGACCCGCTGCCCGCTGGCCAGGGAGAAGGGAACCCAGAACGGGATCTGCGCCGAGGAAAGGCCCAAGCTCGAAGCCAAGAAGTCAGGCCACTTCGCGGCGTGTCATTTTGCGTAAGCGTTAGGTCGCGCGGTCCCTCCCCACCGTGTGGGGAGGCTAGGTGGGGGCGCTAGTTGACGATCTTCGGGTCGAAGGCGTCGCGCAGGCCGTCACCGATGAAGTTCACACACAGCACGGTGACGGTGACCGCCAGGCCGGGGAAGGTGATCCACCACCAGTTGCCGTCGATGAGGTACTCCTCAGCGCCGGCGAGGATCGAGCCCCAGCTCACCGAGGGCGGCTGGATCCCGAATCCCAGGAAGCTGATGAACGCCTCGAGGACGATGTTGCCGGCGATGCCCAACGTGAAGGCGACCACGATCGGGCCGACGGCGTTGGGCAGCAGATGGCGAAGGATGATGCGAGCCGGCGGCACGCCGAGCGCGCGCGCGGACTCGGTGAACTGCATCTCGCGCAGCGACAGGAACTGGCTGCGGACGATACGGGCGATGGACTGCCAGCTCAGGAAGCCGAAGATCATCGCGATGTAGAAGGGGTTGTCGGCGCCGAAGATTCGCGCGGCCAGCGGGACGATCAGGAGGGCGGGCACGGTCAGCAGGACGTCGGTCACGCGCATCATCAGCGCGTCTGCGAATCCGCCGAAATAGCCGGAGAACGCGCCCACCAGAACGCCCAACGAAGTCGCGAGCAGCATGGACCCGAGTCCGATGATCAGCGACAGCCGGCCGCCGTAAAGGACCTGGCTGAAGATGTCATGGCCATTCAGGGAGTCGGTCCCGAACAGGTGCGATATCGACGGCGCCGCGCCGGCCTGGAGGACGTTGAAGTCATCCGGGGCCTCGATGAAGTTGGGGAACAGGAGGTGCCACAGCGGTGCGCCATAGCTCGCGACGATGATGAGCAACAGCCCAACCACTCCCCACTTGGCCAGGGGATGCGCCATGAAGCGCCGGAAGATGATCTCGCGCAGCGTGAACTGCTTGATCGAGACGTCGTAGCCGGCCTCGAGGATCGGCTGCTGGCCGACCTGGACCTGCTGCTCTACCGCGCGTTCAAGCATAGGAAATCCTCGGGTCGGCGATCGCGTATGCGAAGTCCGCCAGCACGTTGAAGAAGATGACGAGCAGGCCGGCGACGAACAGGATGCCCATCATCAGCGGGTAGTCGTAACCCTCGAGCGCCTGGAAGAAGAGCTGGCCCATGCCGGGCCAGGTGAAGATGCGCTCCGTCACGACCGCCCCTGAGAACAGGATCGGCAGCTCGAGCGCGATGTTGGTGATCACTGGCAGCAGTGCGTTGCGCAGCGTGTGCTTGAGGATGACTGTGCGCTCGGGCACGCCCTTGGCGCGCGCGGTCCTGACGAAGTCTTGATGGATCGCGTCGAGCATGGACGCGCGCACGAAGCGCGAGTCGGCGGCGACCCCCACGATGGCGAGCGTGGTCGCGGGCAGAATGATGTGTTTCGCCACGTCGAGCACGCCGGTCACCGGGTTCTGGCTGAACCACTGGTTGTATTCAGGCGTCAGGAACGGCGCCCCCGTCACCCGGATGTCGATGACGCCGGAGCTCGGCAGGATCTGCAGGAAGACTCCGAACACCATCAGCAGCATCAGGCCGAGCCAGAACGTCGGCATCGAGTTGCCGACGTAGGCGAAGAAGGTGACGAACTGGTCGAAGAAGGAGTACCGCTTGAGGGCCGCCAAAATGCCGGCCGGGATGGCCAGCAGCTCGGTCAGCAGGTAGCCCACGGTCATCAGCAGCAGGGTCGCGGGGAGCCTGGCGAAGATGACCTTGTTTACCGGCTGGTTGAGGAAGAAGGAGTTCTGCCAGTCGCCAGAGAACATGGCCCCGACCCAGCGCAGGTACTGGAGGTAGATCGGGAGGTCGAGACCCCAGCGGTGGATGATGGCCAGCTTGGCGGCGTAAGACTGGTGGGAGTTGAAGGCGAGGGCCGCCATGGGGCCGCCGGGGATCAATTGCATGATGCCGAACAGGATGATCGACATCACAAAGATGGTCGGGATCGTTTGGATCAGCCTGCGGGCTGCGTATCCGATCATCTGGCGCTTAAGCGGATCTTAACACCCATTTGGCCACCCCTCCAAGGGGATAACGAGGGGGCGGCCGGTGGGGCCGCCCCCTTTGGAAACGCGTGCTATCGGCTTAGGCCTTGCCCTTCGTGTTGAACCAGTCGGCCGCGTTGCAGACGGCCAGGCAGGTGTTCACACTCGCGGCGAAGTTGCCGAAAGTGGTCGAGTGCGTGAAAACGTCAGGTCGCTCGTACAGCTCGATGGTCGGAAGGTAGTCCTTCCACTCGGTCTGTACTTTCTTGTAGATCTCGACGCGCTTGTTGATGTCGACTTCCTGCGCGCCCTGCTGGCACAAGGTGTCCAGCTGCGAGTCGTTGGCCCGGGACCAGTTCTGACCCGACGGGCTAGCGTCGGTCGGGATCTGGCTTGACTCAACGGTCGAGCACCACGAGTCCGGGTCTGGCGCCCAGTTGTTGGCGTACATACCCATGTCGTAGTTGCCTGTCGCGAGGATGCCGCCGCCCTTGAAGTCGTTGAAGAACTGACCGGCCGGCCAGTTCTTGACCGTGACGGTGGCACCGATTTCGGCCCAGTTCTTGATCAGCTGCTCCTCCTCCGCAGCCCGCTGGCTGTTGCCGGAGGTGGTGCTGATTACCCAGGCAAGCTTCTTGCCGTTCTTGCTCCGGGTGCCGTCCGAACCCTTGACCCAGCCATCGCCGTCGAGCAGCGAGTTGGCCTTGGTCACGTCCCGCTGCCAAGCGGGAATGTCTTTGTCGAAGTACGGCGAGAGCGCACCGACGAACGGCCCGTTCATCGGCTTGCCGATGTTGTGAACCAGCGAAGTGTTGATCGTGGTCTTGTCGATCGCCAGCGCGACGGCCTGGCGCAGCGGCTTGTCGCCGTTGAACACGGTGGGCTGCCCGTTGTGCTTGTCCAGGTTGATGGTCAGAAACTCATCCAGCAAACCAGTCGCGGCGACAGTGGTGTAGCCGGTGATGTTCTGCAGAGCCGGGAGATCGTTGGCGATCAGGTCCAGCCCGAGGTCGCTGTCGCCTGCCTTCAGGCCCGCGATCTGGGAAGGCTTGTCACCGTAGATCTTGTAGATCAGCTTGTCGAGGTAGGGAGCGTGGCCGAAGAACTCAGCTCCTGAACGGCCCGCGGCGTAGTTCGGGTTGGGAACCATCACGACCTGGGCGGCCGGCCCGGGGGTGAAGTTCTGCACCATGTACGGCCCGCTGGTCGCGGTCGGGTTGGTCGTGAAGTAGGAGTTGGTCGCCCAGTCAGCGTGCTGAACGCTGGTCAGGACGTGCGACGGCACGGGCGTGAAGTCCATGGCCGCGAGGAACGACGCGTAGATGCCGGAAGTCAGCGGCGCGCTGTTGCCGCATCGCTTGCCGGTGTCGTCGGGTCCGAAGTGCCACACCTCGACGGTGTCGCTCTTGTCCTCCACGGACGCCACCGAGCTGTATCCGAGCTGGCTGGCCGCGCCAGTCGTCGGGTCGCAGATGGCGTTGATCGTGAAGCTGAGGTCCTTGGTGGTCAGCGGCTGTCCGTCAGACCACTTGAGGCCTGACTTCAGCTTGATCGTGACATCCATGTGGGTGTCGTCGATCTTCTTGACGTCACCGTTGGCAACCGACGGGACCTCCGAAAGCATGTCTGGGATGGCGTTGTTCTGGGGGTCGAAGAACCACAGCTGCGCCCAAAGCGGTCCGGTCGCCACCTCCTGGGTGGTGGCCGCCGTCGACGACAGCACGTTCAGGTCCTGGACCGGCTCCCAGTCGGAGTAGACCAGTTGCCCACCCTTGACTCCGGCTACCGGTTTGTAGCTGGACAGGATGGACGTCCCGGTCGGTGATCCGGACGACCCACATGCCGCCGCAAGGCACAACCCCACGGTCGCGAGCGCGAGCGCTCGAAAGCGGATTCCAAACTGCATACGCGTCTTACCTCTCTGGTTGTTCCTGCAGCCTTCTTCCCGCAATTTGCAGCCACGATGCGGGGCGAGAGTGCGCCGGATGCAGGTCTTACTCACACGGCCTCTTTGGCCAATATGAATTCTGTTGCCCGCGCCCAAATGGTGTCAAGTCACGATACGACTTCCTCCCGAACGCCTGTTCGAATCCAGGCTTGGCAATCGTGGCCGGGAGGGGGCCTGCCCCCTTGTGCCCTCAGTGGCCGGCGACGTAAATGCGGTCCGGGAACAGCTGCCCCGGCCACTCGTCCACCGAGGTGGCCGTCAGACCTTTCACGTACGGCTCGACCAGGTACCACCTGACGCTCTGGGCCAGGAAGGCGACCGGGGAATCGCTCAAGAGCAATCTCTGGGCCTGCGAGTACTCGGCGTCGCGACGGCTGGCCTGGATGTCTGTCGCCGCGACCGCGACGAGGCTGTCGTACCTCGAGTTCTGGTACAGCGAGTAGTTGTATGAGTTCGTCGTGGTGAAGATCTGAAACCAGTCGGCCGGGTCCGGATAGTCGGCGTTCCAGCCGAGCGGGCCGGCGATGTCAAAGCTGCCGTTCTCGAGCTTCGCCCCCAGCGCGACACGGTCGAGAGGGTCGAGCGCGATGTCGGCGCCAAGATTCGTCTTCAGCTGATCGTGCACGTACTGCGCCGTCAGCTTGGCGAAGTCCAGCGACTTGTCATACGAGAACTTCAGCCCTGACAGCTGCGCAGCACTCACGCCGGCGGCCGCGAGTGTCGCGCGGGCTTTCGAGGCGTCGAACTTCTGACTCGGCGCCAGCTCTGGCGCGTAACCGCGCATGCCTTGCGGAATGAAGGTCTCCAGCGGCCGGCCTTGACCCTGAAACACCTTGTTGACGAATCCGCTCCGATCAATGGCCTCGGCCAGCGCCTGGCGAACTCGCGGGTTCGAGAGCCTCGGCGATGTAACTCGGAACGCTATCCAGTAGACCGTCAGCGCGGGTGACCTCACTACGTTCTTGCTCAGTGATCGGTCGGCCGCCACTGTCTCGGCCTGAGCAGGCTGCACCGTCATGATGTCGATGTCGCCCGACTCATATTTCGCGAGCGCGGCCGCGCCGTCGTTGATGATGTCGAACTCGATCGACGTCAGCGTCGGCTTTGGCCCCCAGTAGTGCGGGTTCGGCACCACCGTCAGCTGCTCGTTGGCCACTTGCTTCGACAGCTTGAATGGCCCGTTGCTGACGAGAGTGCCGGGTGAGGTGCTCCACTTGTCGCCGTACTGCGTGACGATGTCCTGCCTGATTGGCGCGCCGGCCGGCATGGCCGCGAGCCAGATGAAGGCCGGATCAGGGCGGCTGAGAGTCACCTGGAAGGTGCTGTCGTCCAACGCTTTGAGGCCGAGGCTCTGCAGCGCGCCGTCGATGGTTCCCGCGTCACGCTGCGGGTCGAGGATCGCAACCGTGTCACCGTTGGCGATCGCGCTGGCAAAGAACGTCGCCTCGGGAGAAGCGAGGCGAGGGTCGATCAAGCGGCGCCATGCGAAGACGAAGTCCTGCGCCTTTACTGGCTGGCCGTCCCAGTACTGCGCGTCCTTCCGCAGGTGGAAGACGTACACGGTTCCGTTGTTGGTGACTTCGTAGCTCAGGGCCGCCGCGGACGTCACGCCGGTTGTGTCCGGCGTGGGCCTGAGCAGCGGCTCTGCGATGACGCGCAGGACGGAGCGTTCGAATGCGTACTGGACCTGCCCGGGGTCGAGCGACTGCGGTTGGTCGTCGATCGCTACACGAAGCGTCTGCGACTTGGCAAGGCGCGGCCCCTGCGCGAGATTGGCGCTGGTGCACGACGTCGCAAGCACCGTGATGGCGAGCACCGCCGCGGCAACGGCGCGCCTGGAAATCAGCTCAGGAGTCAATCGACGCCATGATAGGTCGAGGTTCCCTCGGCCAAAAAGAAGGGGCTACCCTTGGCGGGCGCCCCCTGTGCACGTACCGTGACTGTATCCCAAATTCGCCAGTAACGCCACCCCCACCCGATTTGTATACAAAAGCGCTTTATTCGGCCCCGGAAGCGCGCGCTTGTATACAGACGCGTGGTTCCCCGCCCGCAAGTCCCACATAAATAGAAAGGAGGGGGCCGTCTCCGGCCCCCTCCTCAATGTCGAGCTGACTAGACGCTCAGCGTTTCCAGGTCAATCGGCTCCTCCTCGAGGATCCGAGCAGCCTGCTCGCGCTGCTTCTTGTAGTAGTCCAGCCCGGTCCCGGCCGGGATGAGCTTGCCGATGATCACGTTCTCCTTCAGGCCCCGCAGCCGGTCCACCTTGCCGCTGATCGCGGCCTCGGTCAGGACCCGCGTGGTCTCCTGGAAGGACGCTGCCGACAGCCATGACGTCGTGTTCAACGCGGCCTTGATGAGGCCAAGCAGCACCGTCTGCGCCGTCGCGGGCTCACCGCCCTCGGCCAGCGCTCGCGCGTTGCCCTCCTCGTACTCCCACTGCGACACGATCTCGCCAGGCAGCAGGCCGGTGTCGCCGGCCGAGTCGACGCGGACCTTCCGCATCATCTGCCGGACGATCACCTCGATGTGCTTGTCGTTGATGTCCACGCCCTGTGAGCGGTACACCTTCTGGACCTCGTCCACGAGGAACGTCTGCACCGCCTCCTTGCCGAGGATGTGGAGCAGCTCCTGCGGAGAGATCGACCCTTCGGTGATCTGCTGGCCCGCCTTGATCAGCACCTTCTGACCGTCGCGCCGGTCGAGCTCGGGACGGATGCGGACCTGGTGCGGAATCGGGTACTCGCGCACCTCTTCGTCGAGGGTGCGCACCGAGATCTCCTTGGCGGTCACGTGGGCCTTGCCCGCGTGCCGCGTTCGAGTCGCGTTGCCCTTGGCGTCGCGCGCGACCTCCTGGCCTTCCATGACGTCGTCGCCGTTCTTCACGGCGGCCTGCATCTTGGCGTCCAGCGGGTACGAGACCTCGAACTCCTCCTTGGAGGTCACGCGCACCTTGCGCGAGCCTTCCTGGCGGATGATCTCGAGCTCGCCGTCGATCTCGGAGATGATGGCCTTGCCCTTCGGGATGCGAGCCTCGAACAGCTCCTCCACGCGGGGCAGGCCCTGGGTGATGTCCACCCCGGCGACACCGCCGGTGTGGAACGTGCGCATCGTGAGCTGCGTGCCCGGCTCGCCGATCGACTGCGCGGCGATCACGCCGACCGCCTCGCCGATCTCGACGATCTTGCCGGTGGCCAGGTTGCGTCCGTAGCAGGTGCGGCAGACGCCCTCCCGGGCCTCGCAGACCAGGATCGAGCGCACCTTAACCGGCACGCTGGCCGCGATGATCTCCCGCGCATTGTCGTCATTGATCGAGGCGCCCATAGCGACCAGCACCTTGCCGCCGACGGTGATGTCCTCCGCCGCCACGCGCCCGGCGATCTTCTCGAAGATCGGCTCGTTGCGCGCGCGCTCGGGGCTGATGTCGCGGACCCAGATTCCGTTGGTGGTGCCGCAGTCCTCCACGCGCACGATCACGTCCTGCGCGACGTCGACAAGACGCCGCGTCAGGTAGCCGGAGTCGGCGGTTCGGAGGGCGGTGTCGGCCAGTCCCTTGCGCGTGCCGTGCGTCGAGATGAAGTACTCGAGCACGGTCAGGCCCTCGGTGAAGTTGGCCTGGATGGGCAGGTCGATGATCCGGCCGGTGGGGTCGGCCATCAGACCGCGCATGCCCGCCAGCTGGCGAATCTGCTGGATGTTGCCGCGGGCGCCCGAGCCCATCATCATCCAGATCGGGCTGAACTTGTCGAAGGCCAGCTCGGTGGCGTTGCCCACCTCTTCGTAGGCGCGCTGCCACAGCTCGATGACCTTGCGGTATCGCTCGTCGTCGGTCATGACGCCGCGGCGGTACATCCGCTCGACGTCGGCGACCTCCTTCTCGGTGGAGCGGATGATCTGCCACTTCGACTCAGGGTGCGGGATGTCCATCGCTGAGACGGTGATCCCGGCCTGGGTCGCGTAGCGGAATCCGAGCCTCTTGATGTCGTTGACGACGTTGGACGTGACCTCGCTGCCGTACAGCCGGAACAGCTCGGAGACCAGCGTGCGCAGCGCCTTGCGGTCGAAGTGCGCGTTCTGGAACGGAAGCGGATCCATGTGCGAGCTCTTTTGACCGGCGGCGGCCGCGTCCGCCTGCGGCTTCTTCCCGACCGGCAGGGGCTGGTTGAAGACCACGCGCCCAGGCGTGGTCACCAGCAGGGCGCCCGGCTCACCGGCGCCGTTGCCATCGCCGATGTGCAGCCGGACCCAGTCCTGGAGCTTGACGACCTTGCTCTCGAGCGCGAGCAGAACCTCGTTCTGCGAGCTGAACACCCGCAGCTTGGGGATTGCGTCGCCCTTCGGCTCGTCGCCTCGGGTCGCGGTCAGCCAGTAGCAGCCCAGCACGACGTCCTGGGTCGGCGCCACCACCGGGTGGCCGTCGGCCGCGGACAGGATGTTCTGCGACGACATCATCAGGTTCTTGGCCTCGGCGATGGCGCCGCTGAAGAGCGGGACGTGCACGGCCATCTGGTCGCCGTCGAAGTCGGCGTTGAACGCCGCGCAGACGAGCGGGTGGATCTGGATGGCAGACCCTTCGACCAGGACCGGCATGAATGCCTGGATGCCCAGGCGGTGCAGGGTCGGGGCGCGGTTGAGCAGCACCGGGTGGTCGCGGATGACCTCGTCGAGGACGTCCCAGACCTCGGTCCTGCTGCGCTCCACCATGCGCTTGGCCGACTTGATGTTGGTGGTGTAGCCCTTGTTCACGAGCTCGCGCATGACGAACGGCTTGAAGAGCTCGAGCGCCATCTTCTTGGGCAGGCCGCACTCGTGGAGCTTGAGCTCGGGGCCGACCACGATGACCGAGCGGCCCGAGTAGTCCACGCGCTTGCCGAGCAGGTTCTGGCGGAACCGGCCCTGCTTGCCCTTCAGCATGTCGGAGAGCGACTTCAGCTTGCGGTTGCCCGTGCCAGTGATGGCGCGGCCACGCCGGCCGTTGTCGATCAATGCGTCGACCGCCTCCTGAAGCATCCGCTTCTCGTTGCGCACGATGATCTCGGGCGCGCCGAGCTCGAGCAGCCTCTTCAGGCGGTTGTTGCGGTTGATCACGCGCCGGTACAGGTCGTTCAGGTCGGAGGTTGCGAACCGGCCGCCGTCCAGCTGGACCATCGGCCGCAGCTCGGGTGGAATGACCGGCAATACCTCGAGCACCATCCATGTCGGGCTGGAGTTCGACTTGCGGAAGTCCTCGGTGACCTTGAGGCGCTTGATCGCCTTCTGCTTGCGCTGGCCGCTCGACGACTTCGACTCCTCGCGCAGCCGGTACATCTCCGACTGCAGGTCGATGCGCGAAAGCAGGTCGCGCACGGCCTCGGCGCCGATGCCGGCGCGGAAGCAGCGCCCGAAGCGCTCGTGGAAGTCCCGGTACTGGGTGTCGGTGAGGATCTGCTTCGGGTGCAGGCCTTCGAGGTCCGTGCGCGACGCCTCGATCTCCTGCTGCAGAGCCTCGAGCTCGCCCTGGATGGCGTCTCGCTGGGTCTTGGTCGCAGCCTCGATCTGCGCCTCGAGCGCTTTCTTGTCCGCGTCGACGCGCTCCTTGGTGCGCTTTTGGGCCGCCTTGGTGTTGGCCTCGAGCTTCTCGATCTTCTCCTGCACCTTGGCCAGCACGCCACGCGACATCTCGCGCGACAGCAGGTCGCCCTTGTCGACCACTACCTCTTCGTCGCCGTCGAGGCCGATCGTCATGGTGCGGCGCGACTTGGTTCCGATGCCGGCCTTGATGTGCTCGGTGGCCTTCTTGCCCTGGGTCGTGAGCCCGTCGACCGCCTCCTGGAGCTCTTCCTCCAGGCGCGCGACCTCGGCCTCGACCTCGCTCTTCAGCTTCTTGGTCCTGCCCTCGTGCTCCTGGCGCAGCTCACGCGACTTGGCTTCGATGTCCGCACGCAGGCGGACGGCCCGCTCGTCCTTGTCCATGTTCAGGACGGCGAGCATGTCCTTGCGCGCTTCCTCGTACACGTCGGTGACGATGTAGTTGGCGAAGTAGAGGATCTTCTCGAGGTTCCGCGGGGACATGTCGAGCAGCAGCCCCATGCGGCTGGGGATGCCCTTGAAGTACCAGACGTGGCTGACCGGCGACGCGAGCTTGATGTGGCCCATGCGCTCGCGGCGCACCTTGGACCGCGTCACCTCGACGCCGCACTTGTCGCAGATGATGCCCTTGTAGCGGTAGCGCTTGTACTTTCCGCAGTGGCATTCCCAGTCCCGGGTGGGACCGAAGATGCGCTCGCAGAAAAGTCCGTCGCGCTCCGGGCGGAGCGTGCGGTAGTTGATCGTCTCGGGCTTCGTGACCTCGCCGTGCGACCAGGACATGATCGTGTCGGGCGACGCCAGCGACAGCTTCAGCGCGTCAAAGTTCTCTAGCTTCAGCAACCTTTTTCCTCTTCTTCCTTATCTATGTATGTATCCATTGGGCCGAACGTCGCGAAGACTCCGTCTTGCTTGAATGTGACTCGGCCTCGCTTCACTCGGCCGAACCTCGCGAAATCTGCGATTTCGCGAGGACTCCGTCTTCCTTGAATGCCGGATTCCGCCTCATTCGGCGGAATCCTCCCCGAGCTCTTCGCGCTCGAGGCTGATCCCGAGGTCAAGCGGAATCTCCGGGATGTCTTCCTCTGAAAGCACGATCTGGCGCTCGTCCTCGCTCAGGATCTCCACCCCGAGCGCGAGCCCCTCCAGCTCCTTGACCAGCACGCGGAACGACTCCGGGATGCCGGCCTCGAGCGTGTTGTCGCCCTTGACGATCGCCTCGTAGGCCTTCACGCGGCCCACGATGTCGTCCGACTTGACGGTCAGGATCTCCTGTAGGACGTGC
>WNFW01009808.1_pt1 | contig 11214 bp, 10 predicted proteins | sample 5400131 | NCBI WGS metagenome assembly WNFW01 (sample SAMN13153362, study PRJNA577476) | soil metagenome | isolation source: 20 cm soil or saprolite under grassland replicate 1 | place: USA:California | collected 2016-06-15
CACTACTATGAACGATGCAACCTTGCCCGTTTCTCTCCGTCACCTGAGCGGTTAGCAGTCGGGTGAGTGTTTCTCCCGCCGGTATACCTCTCACATCAAATTCGACATCGATAGAACGCACAGTGTGTTTGAGCACATTGCCTTCGATGATCCAGATGACCTGCAAGGGTTCCTGCATGCCTTCCGTTTCGATTCGGTAGAAGCCCTTCACTGGTCTATCCGCAGCATACGACTCGGTTACTCGCAGGCGAATATCCCCTGTAATTACGACCCCTGGCATTCTATCAGTTCCTGGAATCCTGGCTGGAATGTGCGATACATCTTTCAAAAGGGGCGCTTGTATTGCACGCGTTTGTGTTCGTTCCACTTGTTTTAGCGTGTCGCTCATGCTTGCTTACTTACTCCTCTATTGTTGTGCTATTGGATGATTATCTCCACATCAAAAGAAGCATAGCATGTCCGCCTGAATTGACGCTGTGGATTTGCTGAGATGGATTTGAGAATGGATTGAATTATGTTCGAGATACAGAGAAGATTTTCTTCTCTTTCGCGGCATACCTCTCCAGGTACGCCGAGTTGCAGCGGAATCCAGAGACAAGGCCCCAGCTTTAGCTGGGAGTCCCAGACGTGGATTCATACAGCGAGGAAAGGTCCTTCGCTACGACACAGCATCGCTATGCACTTCTATGTTATACTCCCCTAGAGAGCAAAACACCTCGTCGGTTCTGTCTATCGGCAACGAGCATTGAAATGAAAGCAATCAAGCATACATCTCAGGCATTGGAGCCAAAGCGAGCTCTCCCCCGTTCGCTGCGGTTGCGGCTGATCCTCTGGTACGGCTCACTCATTGCCGTGGCCCTGGGTTTCTTTGCGCTCCTGTTCCTGTTGCTGACGACCGATGCCATTGATTCGAGCGTGAACGGTGCGCTGCGGACTGAGGCGCGCGTCGCCATGCTGGATGTGCTGGATGATCTGTCTGCTGCTCCACCGTACTGGTCAGGTCAACTGACGATGCGTGTCGTCGACACCTACCGCGATCCAGGTGTTGTGGTCGAGGTCCTGGATGCGAAGGCGCAGCTGCGCTATCTCTCGACGAGCGGGGCGCGTATTCCCCTCAGCAACGATACGACCCGTATCGTGTTTGCTGGCCAGCCGCCTGTTCTGTATGATACGGTGGTGGATGGCCAGCACGTGCGCGTGGAAGCCCTCCCCATCCAAGCGCCAGTGCATGGGGTGAGCGTTAATGCCAATGGAGTGCCGATGGGAAATGGTCCGGTCATCGGCGTGCTGCTGGTCGCGAAGTCGCTCTCCGAAGTCGTTGCAACCACGCTGTTGTTACGAGCGCTCCTCCTGCTCTCTGGAGTCGCAACACTGGCGGGAACACTGATCGCAAGCTGGATCATCGCGACACGTGTGCTACATCCCCTTTCGGAACTGGTGGAAACGGCACGATCCATCGCCGCCTCCACGGCGCGAGGCACACACCTTGGCAACTTGAGCCAGCGCGTGCCTCACCCTCGTGGACGCGACGAGATGGCGCAGGTCGTGGAGACCTTCAATGAAATGCTCGCCTCCCTCCAGAGCGCAACAGAAACCCAGCGCCGCTTCGTCGCCGACGCCTCACACGAACTGCGTGCGCCGCTCACCACCATCCAGGGGAACCTGGCCTTCTTACTGCGCCATCTCGATGAACTTCCGCCGGAAGAGCGCCGCACCATGCTCGCCGATGCCCACGGGGAGACACTGCGGCTCGCGGGACTCGTGGAGGAGCTGCTGCTCCTGGCCCGCGCTGATGCCAGCGGAGAGACATTGCCCGGGGCACAAGCGGTGGAGACAGCGGCAGAGGAGCGTACACGAAGCGCTCCTCCGGTCGAACTTGATCGTGCTGTGCTCCAACTGGTGCGCCAACTGCGGAGGCGACTGAGTGTCGAGGGATCGAAGTTGAAACTAGAGATCGGCCACATTGAGCCGGTGCGCGTGCGGGGAGATGAAGAGAGCCTGCGCCGGGTCACGTTGATCCTGCTCGACAATGCCATCAAATATACCCCGATTCGCGACGAGGAAGGGGCGAGTCGGGTCATCGTTTCGCTGGAGCGAACCAGGGGACAGGCCGTGCTGTGTGTGCGTGATACGGGCATCGGCATCGATCCCACCGATCTGCCGCACATCTTCGAGCGCTTTTACCGTGCCGATCGCGCCCGCTCAAGCCAGGGCACAGGATTAGGCCTCTCTATCGCGCAGACCTTTGTGGAGCAGCTTGGCGGACGCATCACCGCCGAGAGTATACCCGGCAAAGGCAGCACCTTCAGTGTCTGGCTTCCTCTTGCCTGAACGTTCATTCATTGGCCCATTCCAGGCCCCGATTCCTCCTCACACTCCAGGCTCAGGATAACTGGCAAGAGACCCGAACGGTACCACATTCTCAGCTTCATCTTCTCATCATCTCCAGATACCCCTTTTGCATACAGCTCTCGTACTCACTGAGGACGGGGCTAGTCCCGACTTCAAGATTAGTGAGAGGCGGCCAGCCCGTCCTGCTTTTCTTCACCCAGCATCTGCTCCAGGGCACGTTGCTCGATATCCGAGGAGATGGAGAGATCGTAGTGACTGCCCCGGACGGCATCGGTATACTCCTGGACATCGCTTTCGAGGTAGCCCAGGCGATCCAACGTCTCCCGCATGATCTCCAGGCCACCCTCCAGTTCAGGATAGATGACATGCTGAGCGCCTAAAGCGAAGAGCCTGCGTACACCCTCCTGGGTAGCAGCACGCACAATGATGGGAACGTGAGAGGCGTGAGAGGCCTCGGCGTGGGCTGTTGCCACCACAATGGATGCCGCAGCTTCATCCGGCAGCGTCACGACCACCGCACGGGCCTGCTTCAGGTGGACCCGTGAAAGGATGTCCGAATTGGCGGCGTCACCATAGAGAGTTGGAACTCCTTGACGCCCCAGTTCCGTGACGCGCCCAATATCTTGTTCGACCACCAGGCGTGGAATACCGAGATGGCCCAAAACATTCACCAAATGCTGTCCCACTCGCCCGCAACCTATTACCACGACATGATCTCGCAATGACTCCGCTATGGGAGCTTGAACAGGGCCATGCCGGTCCAGGAGCGACCAGAAGACGGGAACCTTCCGCAAGTGTGTTTCGATCCAGGGGAGTGCCCGGAACAGGAACGGATTGAGGGTGATAGAGAGCAGCGCACCGGCCAGCAGCAGCGAATACTGCTCCTCCTTGAACACTCCTAATGCGATACCTGCCGTGCCAAGAATGAAGGAGAATTCCCCAATCTGACTGCGCCCGGCAGCCAGGATCAGCGCAGTACGCGCCGGTCGAGGAAAGAGCATCCCTTGCGGGATGGTCAGCACAAATTTGCCCAGGACAATGACCAGGATGAGTAAGAGCACCTCTGCAACATGGGAGAGCAAATACAAGGGATTGACCAGCATCCCCACCGACACGAAGAACAGGACGGCAAACGTTTCCCGGAACGGGACTATCTCAGCCCCCACCTGGTGGCTGAGTGCTGATTCGCTCACCACTACCCCTGCCAGGAAAGCACCGAGCGCCAGGGAAACGCCAAATACAGACGAGGCGCCAATCGCTGTCCCTACCGTGATCACGACAATCGCGACAATGAAGAGTTCCCGAGAACGCAAGTGCGCCACCCGCAGCAGGAACCAGGGAATGATGCGCATTCCGGCTACTAACATCAGCGCTGCAAATGCTCCGGTTTTCAACAAGGCCAGGCTAGCTGTTTGCCAGAGCGGCTCCTGCGTGTTCGTGGATAGCGCAGGCAGCAGCACAAGAATGAGAACCGCGACCAAATCTTCCAGCACCAGCCAGCCGATAGCAACCTGCCCATGCGAAGTATTGAGCAGCCCCTGATCCATCAAATTACGGATCATGACCACGGTACTGGCGATGGAGAGCGCCAATCCAAGCAGGATACCAGCAGCGAGCGACCATCCCCACAGGTGAGCCAGCAGCAGACCGAGTCCGGTGATCAGGACCATCTGGATGAGCGCCCCTGAAATAACGGTATCGCGAACTGCCCACAGGTCACGCAGCGAGAAATGTAGGCCAACATCAAACAAGAGAAAAATCACGCCGAGTTCAGCGAGCTGCTGGATGGTGAAGAGATCACCGCTGAAGCCAGGGGTGAAAGGACCGATAGCGACACCGGCCAGCATATACCCCACCATGGGTGGCAACTTCAGGCGGCGAGCAAGAAGCCCACCTATGAAAGCCGCCAGGAGTGCCACAGTAATATTGATCAGAATCGGAAATTCATGCTGCATCTGTTCCCTCCTTCCTTAGCAGAATTGGATCCTGGGTAGAGTGATAGATAGTGCCTGTTTGTCTTGTTATTCATCTTAAGATAAAGCATGGTAATGAGCCTCCATAATTCTCTTTCACTATTCTTCTAGCTATTGATTACTTCCACCTGGCTATATATCTGGGAACGGTGGGGAGACGCCAGCGTACAGTTAGACTCACCACATCCCTCCAATACGAGCATACCATCTTGAGGTGAGACAATTCTGTGGATTATCTGAAACGGGGCTGAGAATGCATATCTCAGGTTGGACTCAGAGTCGCTGCTCCGCCTCCATACATGCCTCCTCGCTCACTACAAGACAGCGAGGAGCAACTGACCTGCTGATGACTTCGAACTAGCACAGCCTTCATTGTTCGCTCGGTTTGTTGGTAACGGCTTTTCCCTATCTTTCTGCAGTAATTTTTTCTCAACCAGGCCATTTAGAGTTTTTATGGAGGGAGATATCCTGCGCTTGTTCATTGCCACACTCCTCGGTTATAATGCTTAAACAGACAAACTTTTTACAGAAAGGGAGCCAGAGTTTGTTACTAACGACTAGCATCCAGAAATTGCTGGTTGATGGCAGCCAATGGGCCAGTTGGCAAGGCTATCATATACCAGTGAGTGACGAGTACTTTGTCGTCTGGACCCCTGCGGGCACTGAAATGCGCTGGAGACCTGGCACCTGGCTCTCGGAAAAACACCAGTTGAGCTATTTCTGGCGGGATTCCTGGTTTACTATACATGTTGGATATAATTACCAGACGGGCAGCTTTCTCAGTGGCTACTGTGACGTTGTCCTGCCAAATCCCGATTACAACAATACTGCAAGAGAGATGATCTATACCGATCTCTACATTGATGTTGTGGTGCGCGAAGACTATCGTGTGTATACCAAAGATCATGAGATCTTTGATCGTGCAGCGTTGCGCTTCCGCGTCGTCGAGCAATCGCGCAAACAAGCATTTGAAGTACTGGATTGGTTGGAGGAACAGGCCAAGCGCTGGACGGGGCCATTCAATCAGATCCCGCACCAGTTGCCACGGACAGATTTTGAAAAGCTGGGACCTGACGAAGCGGGAGCGATTCTGCGAGCTGTTTCTGGGAGGGAATCCAACCTCCTCTGAGACTATGCCGTAGAGCCAGGAAGAGGCACAAGAAGAGATGTGTGCGGCGTCCAAGGGACTTTAATCCAGTTCACCAGGGAATCACCATGTTTGCAGAAGAACTACGTGTACAGCTTGCCCGGCGCGGATACGCAGAGTGGGGGGAAGTCGCTCTGCGCGAGGCGCTCGAAGCGCACTGTGAGACATATACATTGATCAAATTAGCCCCGTGGCCTGCCAGGCGCTGGAAGTGTCGCTATCGTTTAATGATGGGCGATAGGATGTACGATGCGCAGAGTGCGGCTGAAGCCTATGCCATGGGATTGCTGGGCGTCTTTGAAAAACAGATATAATCTTCTTTGCTGGTAATTATTCACATGATCTCAAAGCAGCAAATTATCCTGTTCCCAATACGGGCTTTGGGACGTATTTCAGAGTATAGGGAGATACAGTTTGTGGTTTCTCCCGCGAACGTTGTATATTTGAATTGTACATTTGAAAGGAACAGTCGTTATGCAGCGCACTATGTGCAAAGGGAAGATCCACCGTGCTACTGTCACCCAGGCAAACCTTCATTACACTGGCAGTATCACGATTGACCAGGACCTGTTAGAGGCCTCAGACATCTATCCATATGAAAAGGTGCAGGTCGTCAACGTCACGAACGGTTCGCGACTGGATACGTACACTATTGCTGGTGCTCGTGGCTCCGGCGTTATTTGTCTGAACGGGGCAGCCGCCCACCTCAATTCGGAAGGTGATATCGTCATTATCATTTGTTATGGTCAGTATGACGAACTGGAAATCCGTTCGCTGGTACCGCGCGTGGTCTTTGTTGATGAAGAGAATCACATCACCGAAGTAAAGCATGTGCCATTGAGCGAGATGCTGCCTGAGGCGTATGCTGAAGCCGACCCAGAGACCGAGATCATGTACTCCTAAGCGCGAAACCTTCCATTTCATTCAGCCTCCCGGTTGGATGAATTTCCCTTCAACCTTCCCCTATCAAACGTTTGTAAGGTAACCCCACTCCAACCAATAACCGATAACCAGTAGACTCTCCGCTTTTATTTGATTGCCCTTTGTTACACATAGTGATATAGTGGCTGCATGAAGATTACCGCCCTTGAACCGCAGGCCAACAACGCTGAACGCATGAACTTGTTTGTAGATGGACGTTTTCTGCTGGGAGTCAATGCTACCGTCGTATTGCAGATGGGATTAGAACAGGAGCAGGAACTGTCACCTGCGCAGCTGGAGCAACTGCGCAGCGAGGAGGCGTTGCAACAGGCTATTGAGCGCGCCTATAACTATCTCTCATATCGACAAAGGAGCCGCGAGGAGGTGCGCCGTTACCTGCGCCGAAAGCAGACTGCGCCCGAGANNCGCCCGAGATCATCGATGCCACACTGGAGCGCTTAGATCGGCTTGAGCTGGTGAATGACCATGAGTTTGCCTCGTTCTGGGCTGAGAATCGCGAGCAGTATAGCCCGCGGGGGGCGCGCGCGATCAAAAACGAACTGCGTATGAAGGGCGTGAATCGCGAGGTCGTTGATGAGCTGATCAGTGATGAGAAAGATGAGGAGTTTGCGCTGCTCGCTGGCCGCAAAAAGGCTTTGTCGCTGCTACATAATCCTTCGATGGACTATATGACATTTCGTACACGCCTGGGTTCATTTCTGCAACGACGCGGCTTTCATTATGAGGTTGTTGCGCGAACGGTTAAGGCTTTGTGGAAGGAATTGAAACCTGAGGACGTAGAAGAAGATTAGAGGAAGAAAGGAATCTTTTTGTTGATGGATGGACCAACTGAACCACCGGAAATAGTGGGGAGCAAATCGACGGCTATCACCTATTCCCTGCGAATACGCGGCGCACCACCGCCAACTCCGGGACAGATTGTGGCGGTAGCGGTGGCAACGGCAGTCTATACTATCCTTTCATGGTTATCGGCTTCGCTGCTCTCTTCAGGTATACCCGTGGTATCGTTCCTTTTCGTTGCCATTGGCTTCGGTATTCCTTTTGCGTTATGGTTTGGGGGTTGGGCTTTTGTCATTGCGTATATCGGCAATTTTGTGGGGGCCGGTCTATTGGCCGGTGTTCCTTTGCTGGTGGCCCTTCCCTTTGGCACGGTTGACCTGATTCAGTTGGGTTTACCCATGATCCTGTCATTATCGGCGGACTTTATGGCAACCTCATTCTCATCGGGGCCGGCTTTAATCCTGCCAGTACCTTGATTCCAGCATGGTTTATCTGGTCCACATCGAATATCGTGATCACGCTGGTGATTGGTTCGATTCTGTTAAATACCCTGGGGCCGGTGGTTGAACGTTTTGGCTTGACGGTACGAAATGCTTTTAGCTGATAGATACTCTAGTGTCTGCTAGACGTATGCAACAGCAAGGACTATCTCCTCTTTTGCTTTTCTAACCTTTTCCTCCCGCTCACGGCCCAAGGAACCTTCGTCACTTACAGATATTCATCAAAGAACGCTTCAAAAGAACGCTTCAAGAACGGCACATATTCTACACTCTCATCAAGAAGAACAGCAACGTCATCATCCTTGCAGAACACATAAGAGCTACATTCGATGAAGACATAGTGATAAAAAGAGAAAAGGAATCAACGATGAACGTAGAATCAACACAGACACACCTGTTTGCTCGGCAACCACTCTCCGCCTTTGGCAAACTCGCCGTGGCGGCACTCCTTGGGGCGGCTGCCTCAAGCGGGATACTGGCGATCACGATAGGATACCCGGATAATACCGCATTACTCATCAGTACCGTGAGCCTGCTGGTCTGCGCGGGCCTCGCCGCAAGCGGGTTCCGCTGGATACCGGTGCTCATCACTCTCGTGAGTGGCGTGTTCTTGTACCAGATAGCCACACAGCCCTTTGTGACTTATCACCTGACCAATCCAAAGACGGGAGGGTTCCTTCCCTTTGTGCTGGATGTGCTCATCTTGGCCTTCGTGCTCGTGACGTTCGGGGCAAGTATCGGCGCAGCAGTGCAGAACTACCGCCAGGGCGAGGCCCGCGCAGAGCGACAGGCTCCACGTTGGCTTCCCTCTGCTTTGACGGGAGTAGCGGGGATCGTCATCGGAGCCATCCTCATCGCCGCCATCGCGCAAACAAACGCGCCCACAGGCACGACCTACACCAACGGTGCCCCAACGGTGCATATGAGTGCTGGCAACTTTAATCAGCCGTCTGTTACGATTTCCAAAGGCTCAAAACTGCTGCTGGTGGATGACGTGTCAGTGCTCCACATTCTTGCGAATGGCTCCTGGCAGAATGGCGCCGCCAAACCAGCGAGCGAGCCGGGCGCACCCACTGTCAATAATGTGCAAGTCAATGGCAACAGCACTGAGATTGGACCATTCGCCACAGCGGGGACTTACCACATCTACTGTACGGTCCACCAGGGCATGAACCTGACCGTCATCGTCCAGTAGTGCGAACGCGAACGGATTGCGGAGGACGATGTGAAAATGGTGACTCTGTGCTGAGTCACTTATTAGAGATAGCCCATCTCCTCCGCAAGAGGTACGGCTCGTTGGAGAAGAGAACGAACTTCCTCCTGCTGTCCGGCGTCCCATGCTTGTAGAGCCGATTCAAGGATAGCTCTCAACTTTTCAGGAAGGGGTTGCTGTGTGGGATCGAGCAGCATGCGCACGTAATCCATTGCTTCAGCAATCTTCTCCTGAGCGAGCACGACGCCAATTAGAGGCCATAAGCCCACCCAATGAAACGCATTGACACGCTGCTGGCCTTGCCTCTCCCCTATTGAAGCCCGACCATAGGCCTCAGCCTCGGCCATATTGCCATCGCGCCACCCTAGCCATGCACGATGACCTGTGATAATACTGCTATTCCTCACTTCTGACACTGCCAGAGCACGTGTGATGATGCTTCGGACCTTGTCCACTTGCCCACGTAGCCTGAATACAAAGGGCAAAAACGTCAGACAGCGTGCGATCACCGTGGCACTCCCCACCTGTTCTCCCTTGCGCATAGCAGCACACAATTGTTCCTCCGCCTCATCGAAATGACCAGACCACAAGAGGCAGGTTCCAAGAGCAAAGTGAGCAAATCCTATCAAGCCCTTGTTTCCTGTTTGCTGGATCGCAGCCAGAGCATTGCGGCAATGCGAAACCGTTTTTTCCGATGCTATGTAGCGATCACGAGCGAGGTCTCGCACTGCCACCGCCAGAAAGAATTGGCCGCGCTGCTCTGCTGTGCCATGCTGCTCTACGATGGGTTGAGCTTTCTCGATCACGGCAGTCAATTCGTCTACAGAAGTTCGTAGCGGCAATAATTGGGCAAGCTGAAGATAGATCCACTCTTGCAGCCACTCTGTACTCGACTTGGCTGGCGCTTGCTCTAGGAAGTGTTCAGCTTCTTCATATCCCTGAAGGGCATTTGCATGAGGGGGGCCTTGAGTGTCGGCAGGTGCCTCCTGCCATGTGACGGCGTTCTTCCGTTGCAGGCGCGCCCGCCAGATATACTTCTGTGCTGGGATGTAGGTCATTGCACGTTGATAGGCTTGCCTCGCCTCCTGGAGCTGTCCCGTGATCTCGAAGACATCCCCCATGTCCTCATACAGGAGCGCTACTTCCTGCCACTGTTGCTCTTGCAGTACATGCTCCCGTGGGCTGGCTTCGAGGAGTGTAACGGCTTGCTGAAATGCTGTAATGGCTTCTGTGTGCGCATAGATCCGCATAGCGACCTCACCAGCACGTCGATAGTAGGGGGTGGCCAGTTCTGGAAGCCTCGCACGCTCATAGTGGACAGCAATCTGTCCGCCGATCGCACCCAGGTCTTCCGCATACACCACCTCGAACGCCTCTGCGGCACGACGATGCAAGAGGCGCCGGTGTGCGGGACTCAAGGAATCATAGGCCTGCTCTCGCAGCTTGTCGTGGCTAAAGTCATAGGTCTCAGCCGTTCCCGTTCCTTGTTCCCGCACAATGCGCCTCTGCCATAATTCATCCAGCCCTTGCACCACAGCATCTTCGCTCTGCCCACTGGCTCGTGCAAGCACGGAGAACGTAAACTCGCGCCCGATAACCGCAGCCATGTCTGCAACTTCACGGGCCAGCGGGGAGAGTTGTGCGAGCCGTGTAGCGAGCACTGTCTGCACCGTTGGCGGAAGCATTGAGGCAGGTTGTGTGAGCAGAGGGAGTGGACTGCCGGCAACAGGTTGTGCTCTTTCGTGTTGTTCCAACGTTCCTGCCCGCACCATCTCAACCACGAACAGCGGGTTGCCTTCTGTCTCGCGATAGAGCGTGTCGCTCATGGCTGGATCAAGCTGGCTTCCCGCGACGTGTTCTGCCAGGGATGTCGTCTCAAGAGTAGTGAGCGGCCCAAGCGCGACTTCTGTCACCAGGCCATCTCGTTGCAGTGCTCCCAGGAACGCTACCAGGGGATGCCCAGGAAGTGTCTCCTCCGCGCGCACCGTCCCGATAAGGAGCAAGCGTGCACCCGGCTCAAAACGCAACAGGTAATGCAGCCATTCGAGGGTCTCGTTGTCGCACCATTGCAGGTCATCGAGCAGGAGCAGCAGCGGTTGACTGTTGGGACTGTGGCTTGTCCCTGTCCGCAGCAGTGCACGTGACAGGGCCTCAAAAAAGTGTTGGCGTTGCCATCCCTCCGTCATGGGAGCGGGACGAGGCAGTTTTGGTCGTTTGACAAGCACCTCCGGTACCAGCCGTGCGATCTCCGTGAGCCAAATAGGATCGAGGGCTGAGAGGCCTGTTTGTAATGCCTCCGTGCGCAGC
>WNFW01004278.1_pt1 | contig 11203 bp, 9 predicted proteins | sample 5400131 | NCBI WGS metagenome assembly WNFW01 (sample SAMN13153362, study PRJNA577476) | soil metagenome | isolation source: 20 cm soil or saprolite under grassland replicate 1 | place: USA:California | collected 2016-06-15
GAACGCTTCGCGTGGAGGGTCGAGCGTGTCCCAAGCCGGGTGTTCAGCTGCTTTAGCGGGAACACCCTAGAACCCTAAGACACCGGTCTGTTTGGCTGAGTTCCCAAAGTTTCAACAACAGAGTGGCCGTCCTGGCGCAAAAACGGTTGACGAATTGAGGCAGAGATTCGAGACTTTAGCGTATGACTCTTAGAGAGAGATTGGAATGGCTGGCACGGATGACGCTGCTGGTGTTTATCCTGGCGTCGGCGGCGTTTTTGAGCGCGATCACGGCGATGCGGATTGCGATTCACGGGCGCGAAGTGACGATGCCGAACCTGGTGGGCAAAAATGTTTCGGAGGCGAGCCAGATGCTGCAATCGCGCGGGCTGGTACTGCGCGTGGCGGACCGGATTTACAGCGACCAGCCCATCAACGTGGTGGTGCGGCAGACACCGACGTCGGGCCTGCTGATGAAAGTGTCGCAGCAGGCGCATGTGGTGCTCAGCCTGGGGCAGCGGCAATTGCAAATTCCGCTGCTGGAAGGCAATTCGCTGCGCGCTTCACGAATCGAACTGCTGCGGACGGGATTGCAGGTGGGCGAAGTTTCCGGCGTGACGTTGGCGGAGCAACCTGTTGATACGGTGGTGATTCAGAATCCGAAGCCTGGCGCAGGAGCGGCGACGCCGCGAGTGGACGTGCTGGTTTCGCAAGGTCCGCATGCGACGGCCTACGTGATGCCGCACCTGACCGGGCTGAACGAGACGGACGCGCAGCACCGGCTGGACGTCGCGCAGATGCGCCGCAAGGTCAATTATGTGACAGCGCCGCAATGGCCGCGCGGAGCGGTGATCGACCAGTCGCCGATGAGCGGCACGCGGATTGCAGCTTCCTCCACAATCGAATTAACCGTCGCGAACTGAAGAATCCGCGTCGAACGGCCGCCAGCGATGATAGTGGTTCCCCGCTCCTTCATTTGAGTGGGTCTCTCGGCCCGCAAGCGGGCAGCACGTTCACCTTGCGAATTATTTGGCGGTTTCCTTCTTGTGCAGGGTAGTGCACATGGTCAAGGCGGTGTTGGGATCGACGGCGCTGTCGCCCTCTTCGACAAATTGGATGATGCCCTGCTTGTCGATAATAATGTTGGCGCGCAGAGCCCACTCATAGGTCTCGTCCTGAACGTTGTACCCTTTCAGGATGCCGTAGGTCTTGAGCATCTTGCGATTCATATCGCTGAGGAGCGGGAAGGTAAGGCCAATCTGCTTGGCGAACGCGGCGTTGGCGGCGGGACTATCCAAACTAACTCCGAAAACTTCCGTATCCGAGGTGTCTATCTTACCGGAGGCGATTCCAGCCTGGACCGGAGCTTCACGGTTTTCCACTGGTCGCTGAGAAGGGTGAAGTCAGGGGCTGTGTCGCCGACCCTGAGGGTCATCTTCGCGACTTGTGACTTCTCGGCTTGTGGGGTAAAGGGAGCCGCCGCCAGCGCCGCCGCAACCAAGAGTCCGAGACCGATCGTGAGTTTCATAGAGAATCTCCCATCCAAGCTGGGATGCAAGTGACTGCAGGACCTTATAGCCCGTCACTTGAGTAATACCACGGGAACGTTAGGAATATTCCATAATCTTTGCAGGATAAGAATCTGAGGAACTTAGGCAGGCTAAACCGCGTATCTCTAAACACGAGGGAGGTCTTGTGAGCAAACAAAGCGTAAAGAATCGGGACGTGATTAAGTCTCACTGCGGAGCCACTGCCTTCAGGGAGCTTGCACTTCTTGGAGTGTTTTGCGGTGTGACTGGCGTGACGGCCTTGATGCCAGCGGCTTCGGCAGGAGCGGGGATCGTGAGAAGGCAACAGGGTCAAAGCGGAGCGGGAGTCATGGTGAGCAAGCAGGCGACCGCCAAGGAAGTGGGGCTGCCAGTTTATCCGGGGGCCAAACCACACAAAGACGAGAAGGACGACTCCGGGGCCGTTCAGATGGGAATCTGGGGCAGCACTTTTGGATTCAAGTTGGCGGTGGTAAAGATGGAATCGAATGACGCGCCGGAGAAGATTGCGGAGTTCTACAAGAAAGCGCTGGCAAAATACGGCACCGTTTTGAATTGCTCGGATCCATCGCAGAAGGCGAGCGCCAAGGACCAGACGGGATCCTCAAACCGGCTTGAGTGCGGAGACGATAAGCCGGAAAAAGGCGGACTCTTGTTCAAAGCGGGGACGAAGGAGAAACAGCACATCGTAGGTATCCAACCCAGTGGGCAGGGAACCATTTTCCAGTTGGTCTACGTGGAAGCGCGGGGCGACGATAAAGAGAAGAAGGCAGACTGATGTCCATTTTGAAAGGGTGCGGGTCCTAACTGCTAGCGTGCGGACGATGGCATTGTAATTGAAAGAACGGCAAGCGATTGCTACGGTGATTTGAAAAACTTCAAGGGTTGTGAGAGATAGAAGGCAACCCTTCGTCCAGCGAGCTGGCATCACAGAGAGGGGGTAGTTTGGGCGGGAGGTGGCCGACCGAGGGGCAAAGGGGCAAAGTAGTTGTTCGGCCTGGCCTTTCGTTCAGGTTATACTTGAATGTTCCAAAGCCGCTGGGAGTCCGGAGGAAACCCCGGGCTCTTATGGACGGTGGCGCGGAACCCGAGACTCGAGAGAGAGGTGAAGTTTGCACCGTACTTCCTTCCTGGCGACCGCCAAGCGGTCGGCTCTATTTGTGATGACCGGACTGTTTCTGCTGAGCGCCACCCGGTGCGATGCTCAAATCTTTCATAAGAAGAAGAAGGTCAATAAGTCGACCAGCGCGGAGAACACTGCGGAGCCCGACAAGATTCTGTATGACAAGGCCATGGATGACGTCAAGCACGGGCGGCATGAAGTCGGCCGGCTGAACCTGCAGACGCTTATCAACACCTACCCGGACAGCGAGTATCTTGCCAAGGCCAAGCTGGCAATCGCCGATTCGTTTTACAAAGAAGGCGGAACGGCGAATCTGACACAGGCTGTCCAGGCGTACAAGGATTTCGACATCTTTTTCCCCATGTTGCCGGAAGCGGCATACGCGCAGTTACAGGTGGCGATGACGCACTACAAGCAGATGGAGAAACCGGACCGCGACCGCACGCACGCCCGAGCGGCTGAAGACGAGTTCCAAACGTTCCTGTCAAAATATCCGAACGATCCGCTGGCTCCGAAGGCGGAACAGCATTTGCGCGAAGTGCAAGAACTGCTGGCGGAAGGCGACTTCCGCATCGGTTACTACTACTACGTGAAGGAAGACAAGAAGGCCGCGGAATCCAGGCTTAGAGCGATCGTAAACCGGTACCCGCTCTACAGCAAGTCCGACCAAGCTCTTTGGATGCTCGGGAACATATGGCAATCCACGGAGAAAAAGGAGCTTGCGGCTCCGTATTACGCCCGGATCGTCCGCAATTATCCGCTGTCGCCTTTGGTTCCCAATGCGAAGAGCAGGCTGAAGACACTTGGAGCGCCGGTGCCGCAACCGGATCCCCAGGCCGTGGCGTGGATGACGGCGGAACAGAATGCGCCGCGGCCACATGAAATGCTCATCAAGAAACCGCTGGCTCTGATCCGCACCGGCCCGGGGCAGGAGTTGCGGACGGCCGCCACAATCGGAAAGCCGACGATGACTCCGGAGTCGGAGAGCGAAGCGGGAATTGATGTTTTGACGGGGGGCGGGAAACCGCAAATCGGCGGCGGCGCGGGCACGGGAATCGTCGCGACCGTAAGGGTAGGAAGCAGCAACGCAACAACTGACGGCGCGGAGAATGTGGCTCCAACCACAGGGGAGAGCGAAGCAAATCCTCCGGCGCAACCGGATCCAAACGCGCCAGCAGCGGCGGCGAGTCCCGCGGGTGGTACCACGTCGGCAGCGGGAGCCGCCGATACGGCGCCGAAGACTGATGCAACGCCAACCGCCGCGGGTCAGGCTACCGATGCACCCAAAGCGGACGGCTCGACGAGGCAAGACGGAACTCAAAATGGAGTCAATGGGGACAGCAAGAAAGAATCGACAAGCAAGAAGAAAAAGGGCCCGCGAAAATTCCTCCCCTGGTGAAGTTTTGCAGCAGGGCGAAGATCAGGAGAAACGTCACGGGGTGCCGCCGAATGGGGCCGCGCCCCGTGTGCTTTTTAGCTCCATTGGGCGGTTGGCAGAGGCCAAAACGATAGTATTCATTTCCGACACACACCTGCCCTGTTGAGATTGACGCGCAATCTAGCGGGTGCTCCAATACAATTGATGTAGTCATTCGGCATGGCCGCGCGCTGAGCGTGGCACACGCGGGTAACGTATGGTCGGAGGACTTTCGGTGGTCAAGATTCTGGTTGCGGACGACAACAGCAACATTCAGAAGATGGTAGGGCTCGCCCTGAAAGATCATGGCATCGACGTCGTTGCCGTTGGCAACGGCGAAGCGGCAGTGCGGAAGATCTCAGATATTCGCCCTGACCTGGTGCTCGCCGACGTATTCATGCCGGTCCGGAACGGGTATGAAGTTTGCCAGTACGTAAAGGCAGATCCCTCGCTAGCGCATATCCCGGTGATCCTGCTGGTTGGCGCGTTCGATCCACTCGATGAACAAGAGGCGCAGCGAGTCGGAGCAGATGGGGTGTTAAAGAAGCCCTTTGTTCCCCCGGATCCCTTAATTTCAATGGTCAAGTCCGCTTTGCTGCGCGCGGGAGCGGTTCACGGGAACGCCAGCGCCGCGAAGACTCCGGAGCCGGAGGCTTTAAAGGCCTCGGACCTCCTCCGGCCAAGTGGCTTAGCAGTGCAGACGCTGGCAGGCATCCCTGTGCCGACGGGCCCACCCGAACCGGCCATGGCAGAATTGGAACAGGAAAGTTTTGTGGATGAAGTGCCCGGGCGTCCGGAGCCTGTGCGGATAGATAGCGGTTCGCAAACGGTAGCCTTCGGGAGCCTCCTGGAAACACCCGCAGATGAGAAGGAAGAAGACGTCGATTTTCTGCCGCAGAACCTTCCAGAATTGGCGACAGAGCGCGATTGGCGCGATCCGGATCTTGAGGAGACGGACGAAGAAACGGAAGAAGAAAAACCGGCTGCGCCATGGCGGCCTGAGGCATCTGGGAGTTATGCCGATGCCGGATCCACCGGCGGAGCAAAGGATTGGCGTGCCGGTAGTTTCGAGCAAATTCTAGCAAGGAAAGCTAAGGGAGAGTCGTGGGAGCCGGCAGACGAAAAACCGGAACTCGTTGAGGCAGCCCCCGCAACAAGCAACTTTGTGACGGAAGCGCCCTCTATCCCAGCCAGCGTCCCGGAAACAACAGCGCTCGTGGGGCCGATTTCGAGTACGCCATTTGCGGCCGACGCGTGGGCGGCGGCGAGTCCGCCTGCCTTGCAGGAAAAGAGTTCGACGGAGACTGCCGCGGTAGTGGAAGAAGTAGCGCGCGTGAATAACCACGAAGAATCCTCCACCGAGGCGGTAGTTGCCAACAACGCACCTGAAGTAACGCCAGCCGACCCCGAAAAGAAGTCTCCTAAGGAGTCATGGTTTTCTGTTCCATCAAACCCGTGGAATGCCGAGATGGAGAAGGCGAACCGGCTTGCTTCAGCGTGGGATGCTGCGGTGCCGGTGACCGCTCGTCCGGCGTCGAACAATGGAGCGGAAAAAGCCACTGAGGCTGTCAGCGAGCCGACTCAGAAAGTGATCGAGGAAGCTGACTTGCCAGCAGCCGCTGTTGAGGCCATCCGCGAGGAGGCCGCGCAAGTTACCGAAGGCGCGACGCTTACGGCGGAGGAACAAGCCTCTAGTGAAAGCTTCAACGCACGACACGCAGCCGCGGAGGCGGCGGCGGCGTCCAAAAGCAGCATGGACGACCTGGTGGCCAAAGTGCTCGCGAGGATGAGTCCGGAGGTTTTGCAGGCAGTTACGCGAGAAATCCTGAAACCCGTCGTGGAAGCAATGGTCAAAGAGGAAATGCAGTCGAAGAAGTCTTAGTTCCCCGCACTGTCAGATCTTCGTTAGAGCCCCGCGATCCATTTAAGAACCCTTTTAGCTTGTTGATTCATGCTGCGACAGTTTCCCTACGGCCCTCTTGCGGTTGTTTGCCTAAGAACCGCACTGAACCATCGACCAGTTACTCAGGAACACCAGGAATGATAGCGTTAGTTGCGCGGGCACAAGGATGTCGCGACATATCGAACTTAGGGCAGTCGGAAGCAATCTTCTCGTGAGGATGGCTTGCCTCGCGGGCTTCCTATCGCTGTTCATCCCTGGCGCCGCCCGAGCGACCGTCCTACAGACCTCCACTCAGACACCCAACGCTTTTCATTGGGTCCATCCGGCTTCGGATCCAAAGCTATGGGAAGAAATCCTGCAGAAGTTCAATGAAGAGCTCACCCCGGACCAGGCAACGCCAGAAAAAAGCGGAATCGATGTCTACGGATACAAGTACGTGCAGAAGGTTGGGGCTTTCGATCATTCGGCGTTGGTCATCTTGGGCCATCGCCCCGCCAAAGAGGTCAGCAAGGATAACGAATGGAACGTGTATTATTCCGCGTTCAATCTCGATCTTACTAGCGGGCGAAAATCGAGCATCGAACATGCTGAGCAGCTCTGGCAGTGGAAATTCGTCAAGTTGGCCCGGTTTGACCCGACTTCGGCTCCGGACGTGACATTTACCTACCTCAGCTGCACTGAGTGCGAACCAGATTCTATGTTTTCTTCCTTTTACTACGATGCGGGGAAGTCTGCGTGGCAGATGCGTCAGTGGGGCGACGGGAAAGATTTGTGGTGGACTGCAAGCGATGGGTTGGTCGTGGAACTTGATCTCATTGGTGACGGTAACCTTACTTTCTTCGATTGCGTCTACGGTATTTTGAATTCGCAAGATCCCGGGTTTCAAAACCTGGCGATGCGCTGCAAAGAATTTACGGAAACAGCCTCGGGCGAATCAAGTGTTGCAGACAACACCGTGTTCTATGGAATATCGGGCGGCCAGTTTAAGGCGCGACGCGTAACGGACGCTTCGGAAGCCGTTCGCCTGACTGAACAGGTCTGCAAGCCAAGCATGAAGAGTTTTTTGTGCCGTCTCCATGGGGATTCGTCTGTTACCGCGGGGCAAAATGAGATCCTCAAGACAGTGTTTCCTAAAGCGCCAGTCACGGCTCGCGATCTAGGGGATTTCCGCTCGTTAAACCCTTGGATGACGATGTCGGAAATAGTCCATAGGTGCGGCGTGCCAGATGAGCTCAGTGGTAGCGGCTCCTACACTTTTACCTATCATCTGCGTGACGGATCGTTTGTGCACATTACGGCAACGGGCACGGACGGTCGTATTCTTTACGCGAACCACCTAGATGCCAAGGGCTATGGCACTTCACTGTTTGCAGTGAAGTGATCCGGGCTCTATTTCCAGAGTTGATCGATTGATGGACGCCAGTGCGAATTGACGCCGCCGCTTTTTCCCTCGTATAGTCGAAGATTACTCCGAACGATTCGAACCGGCAGAAGAGGGCGGGCCAAGGCCGCGCCCCTACACGGAGAATGCGCACGGCATGGCTCGTGAGATAGCAAAGGCGTACGAACCGCAGCAGATCGAACCGCGTTGGGCAGACTTCTGGGTAAAGGAAGAGCTGTTCAAAGCGGATGCGCATGCGCCCGGGCCGGTGTTTTCGATCGTCATTCCGCCTCCGAACGTGACGGGGTCGCTGCACATCGGGCACATGCTGGACCACACGGAGATCGACATCCTCACGCGATGGCACCGGATGCGAGGATACAACACCCTTTATCTGCCGGGGACGGACCATGCGGGGATTTCTACACAGCGGGTGGTGGTGCGACAGCTCGCGGAGCAAGGCATCAATTACCGGGAGCTGGGGCGCGAAGAATTCGAGAAGCGCGTCTGGAAATGGAAAGAAGAGAGTGGTGGAACGATTCAACGGCAGATGCGGCAGATTGGGGATAGCTGCGACTGGTCGCGGGAAAAATTCACGTTGTCGCCAGAACTGTCGCCCGTGGTGCGGGAAGCCTTTGTGCGGCTTTACGAAGAGGGGCTGATTTACCGGGAGAACCGGTTGTTGAACTGGTGTCCGGTGTGCTTGACGGTATTGAGCGATCTGGAAGTGGTGCACGAGGAGCGGCAGGGGCACCTGTGGCATATCAAGTATCCAGTGGCAGGAACGAGCGAGTTCCTCGTTGTGGCCACGACGCGGCCGGAAACAATGCTCGGCGACACGGCCGTGGCGGTAAATCCGGAAGACGAGCGGTACGCGCACCTGGTTGGGAAAAAGGCGCTTCTGCCGCTGATGAACCGGGAGGTTCCGATCATCGCGGACGCCATGGTGGACCGCGAGTTTGGGACCGGCGCGGTGAAAATTACACCGGCACACGATCCGAACGACTTTGAAATGGGACGGCGTCACAAACTGCTCGAGATCGACGTGATGACCGACGACGGGCACATGAATGCGAACGCGGGAGCCTACGCGGAGATGGACCGCTTCGAGGCCCGGAAAAAGATTGTTGAGGATTTGAAGGCGCTGGGCCTGCTCGAGAAGATCACCGAGCACACAAACGCGATCGGATTGTGCGAACGGAGCAAGACCATTGTCGAGCCGCGCGCATCGACGCAATGGTTCTGCAGGATGAAGCCGTTGGCGGAGCCGGCGATACGGGCGGTAGAAGAGTATCAGCCGGGAAAAGACGGCACGATCCGGATGGTGCCCGACAACCGGCGGGAAGAATACTTGAACTGGCTGAGGAACATCCGCGACTGGACACTGTCGCGGCAACTCTGGTGGGGACACCGGATTCCGGCGTGGTATTGCAAGGAGAACAAGCACGTCACGGTGGCGCGAGTGGCGCCGGCGAAGTGCGCGACGTGCGGGTCGACGAATCTTGAGCAGGATCCCGACGTTTTGGACACGTGGTTCAGTTCGGGGCTGTGGCCGTTTTCGACGCTGGGGTGGCCGCAAGAAACGGTTGATTTCAAAAAGTACTATCCGACGACCCTGCTGATCACAGGATACGACATCCTGTTTTTCTGGGTGGCGCGGATGATCATGATGGGAATTCACTTCACGGCCAAAGGGCCCTTCCGCGCCGTTTATCTGCACTCGCTGGTGCGCACGGGGAGCGGGGAGAAAATGTCCAAGTCCAAAGGGACGGGACTCGATCCGGTGGCGTTGAACCAGCAATACGGAACAGATGCGATGCGATTCTGCCTGGCGTCGATGGCTGCGCCTGGGACGGACATCGTGCTGTCTGAAGACAAACTTGCAAGCGCCCGGAATTTCGCGAACAAAATCTGGAATGCGGCGAGGTTCGTGTTTGTGAATCTGGACAAGTTTGAAGCAAGTGGTGCGAAATTGGAAGAGCTGGCGGCGCCGGAGGTGCGTGCAAAGGCGCCGTATGCTTATCGTGACAACGTTCCGTTGGTGGATGTGTGGATGTTCGCCCGCCTGGCAGCAACGGTGGATTTGGTGAATGAGGCGCTGGCGAATTACCGGTTTCACGAGGCTGCTCAAGGCTTGTACCAGTTTTTCTGGGGCGACTTCTGCGACTGGTACATCGAGTGGGTAAAGCCAGAACTGCAGAGTGCAGACGGCGAGCGGGCGACAGCGGCGTGGAAGAATCTGTTTGCGGCGTTCGATGCGGCTTTGCGGCTACTACACCCATTCATGCCCTTTTTGACGGAAGAGCTTTGGCACCAGTTGCCGCAACGGGCAGGAGCAAAATCGATCGCGCTGGATCAATTTCCAGGAGCACATGACCATTGGAAGAACGCACGAGCCATGGAGGAAGTCGATGGGATCCAGGAAGTAGTCGCGGCTCTTCGCAACACTCGCGCGGAGTTAAAACTCGATCCGAAGAAGAGGGTAGTGGCGGACTTCTCCACGAGTGACCCCCGCGCGGGCGAAACGATCCGGGCGAACCGCGGGGCTATTGAGCGGTTCGCAGTTTTGTCGGAACTTCGCATCGTTCCGCACCAGCAGTTCGAGGTGAAAAGCGGGGCGGTGCGCTCGACGGCGCGATTCGATGTACGCATCGCATATTCCGACACTGTGGATGTGGCGGCGGAGAAGACGCGCTTGAAGAAAGAGATCGAGAGTTTGCAGAGAGCCATAGCGTCGAAGGAACGACAGCTCGGGGATGAGACGTTTCGGAGCCGCGCGCCGGAAAAAATCATTAAGGGGCTAGAAGCTACACTCGCCGAGCAACGCATCGAACTTCGCAAGTTGCAAGATCGTCTGTCGCAGATCGAAAAAGATTCATAGTTCTTCGGGGTCTTATGGATTGGAATTCTCACTACATTGCTGACCTTTTACGGCGCGCGCTGGAAGAGGATATCGGTACGGGAGACGCTACGACCGCGGCGGTGGTACCACCGCGTGCGGCGGCGCGTGCTCACATTCTCGCCAGGCAGACACTTGTTTGCGCGGGATTGCCGATAGCCGAAAAGGTCTTCCGCTCGCTGGATCCGGAGATCCGAGTGACCTGCCCGCACAACGATGGGTCGTTTGTCGAACCGGGCGCGGAAATCGTGCGGATTAAAGGAAATGCCCGCGCAATCCTCGCCGGCGAGCGAACCACGCTGAATTGTCTGGCGCATCTTTGCGGAATTGCGACGCTGACGCGGCGTTTCGTGGAACAACTGGCAGGGACGAGAACGCGGATTCGGGATACCAGGAAAACGACACCTGGTTTGCGGGCACTGGAAAAATATGCGGTGAAGACGGGCGGCGGCTCCAACCACCGCTTCGGACTGTATGACGCGATACTTTTGAAAGAGAATCATATCGCGCTGGCCGGCGGAATCCAGGAAGCGATGGACAAGGCGCATACCTATGTTTCACCAAAGGCGCCACCCCCGCGTGCGGCGAGCGCCTACGATGCGGCCGGCCTGGACCCGGAGGTCGTGGGACCGGGACCGTTGCCGGTGCAGATCGAGGTTCGCGATCAGAATGAATTGCTTGAGGCCCTCGGGGCCGGAGCGGAGGCCGTGCTGCTCGACAACATGACACCGGAACGCGCGGCGGATTGCGTGAAGATCGCGCGCGGGATTCGCGCCGACTGCGTGATCGAGATCTCCGGAGGGATCACGCTTGAAAATGCGCGAGCTTACGCGGAGACCGGCGCCGACTTTCTCTCTTCCGGGATGCTCACACATTCGGCGCCTGGCGCGAACCTCAGTCTGCTTGTGGACAGCATCGAGGGAACGTAAGCTTAGGCGGCGCGAAGGGGCACGA